>Ga0209641_10002802_pt1 | contig 14762 bp, 17 predicted proteins | sample RifCSP16_1_FD_184022 | JGI IMG/M metagenome (GOLD analysis project Ga0209641, IMG submission 184022) | Soil microbial communities from Rifle, Colorado - Rifle CSP2_sed 16_1 (SPAdes) (version 2) | ecosystem: Environmental > Terrestrial > Deep subsurface > Rock core/Sediment | place: Rifle...
CGACACCTCGATACTGAGAGACCTGAACCCTCGGGTGGTCCTCCTGGATCTCGGATTGCGGAATGGCGACAGCCTGCGCATGGCGGAAAAGGTCAAGAAGGAGTTTCCGGAGTCCAAGGTCATCATGATGGATCTCCTCCCGGTGCACGAAGACATCGTGGAATTCGTCAATGCGGGCGTGTCCGGCTTCATCATGAAGGATGCCACCGTTGAGGATCTGGTGAATACCATCCGGTCGGTGGCGGACGGAGCCCACGTACTGCCGCCCCAGATGACCGGAACCCTCTTTTCCCAGATCGCGAGAGACGCGGTCCTCAGGGGTCGGCCGGAAGCGCTCGAGTCCGTGCGTATGACTCCGCGCGAACGAGAAGTGATCAACCTCATCGCGGAAGGGTTGAGTAACAAGGAGATTGCCGGACGGCTCCACATCGCGACCCATACCGTCAAGAGCCACGTGCGCAACGTCATGGAAAAGTTGATGCTGCACACTCGGTTGCAGATCGCCGCCTATGCCCACAGAGACGGAGCCTCGTAAGATCATTCCGGTGTTGGTGGTCGAGGATAATCGGCTGCTGCGCGAAGGGATCGTGGCCATTCTGAACCAGCAGCCCGACCTCGCGGTGGTGGCGGTTGCCGAAGATGCCGGCGCGGCGCTGCTCCGCGTGCCCCAGACCAAGCCCCGGGTGGTGCTGCTGGACGCGGGCTTGGGCGATCACGACAGCCACCGCTTGGTGGAGCACATCAAGCAAGCGGCTCCCGAGGCACGAGTGATCGTGATGGATTTGCTGCCGGTGCCGGAAGACATTATCGAATTCGTTAAGCGAGGAGCGTCGGGGTTCGTCGTGAAGGATGCGACGGTCGACGATTTTGTCCAAACCATTCGATCGGTAGCCGAGGGGAGGGAGGTGCTCCCGCCGGCCTTGACTGGCACGCTCTTCGCCCATATCGCGCAACACGCGGCCGGCCGTCCCGCGGCAGCCATGGTCGGAGCCGTACGGATGACGAGGCGCGAGCGGGAGATCATCGACCTGATCGCAGACGGCCTGAGCAACAAGGAGATTGCCCGGCGAGTCCATCTTGCCACCGACACCGTGAAGAGCCACGTGCACAACATTCTGGAGAAGCTCGCCCTCCACAGCCGCCTCCAGCTGGCCGCGTACGCACACAAAGCCGGACGGTCAACGGAAGGATCCCCGTAGCCCCTCCCGCTGGTCAAGGCCCCCTCACCCAAACGGCCTAGTTCTTTCGACTGGCACGGCATCCGCGCGCTAGTTCACGGAGCCTACGTCGTTTTTCATCCCGCCGAGGGATGTTCGCCGGCAGCGCAAGTGGCGACCATCTAGCGTGGTTATCGGACGTCGCCGCATGGAGACACGACACATTGCTTATCCTCTTGGCCGCCCTCGTGGCAGCATGGTTGCTCGGGTGGGTGTTCCACGTCGGGACCGGTGTAGTTCAGGTGCTGCTGCTCGTGGTAGCGGTATTCTCCGTCGCGCGCTTGCCGTGGCGGCGACTGGAGTGAAACAGCACATGCCTTTCCTCACCCCTGCCCGGACCCGGGGCGCGCTCGCGCTCCTCGCCGGCTTCGCCGCGAGCGGCTGTGCCACGAACCCGGCCACCGGCCGGAATCAGCTCATGCTGGTCAGCGAGGGGCAGGAAATCGCGATGGGGCGGCAGGCCGACACGGCGGTCATCGCGACCATCGGGCTCTATCCGGATGCCGCCTGGCAGCTCTACATCCAGCAGTTCGGCACGCGGCTCGCCGCCAGCTCGGAGCGCCCCAACCTCCCCTGGACCTTCCGGGTGATGGACGACCCGGCGGTGAACGCCTTCGCCGTCCCCGGCGGCTTCGTCTACGTGACGCGGGGACTCCTCGCCCATCTCACCTCCGAGGCGGAGCTGGCCTCCGTCGTGGGCCACGAGATCGGCCACGTCACGGCCCGGCACACGGCCGCCGAGGTGAGCAAGCAGCAGCTCATCGGGCTGGGTCTCGCGGTCGGCAGCATGGCGAACGCCCAAGTCGCGAAATACGCGGGCACCGCGAACCAGGCGCTCGGAATCCTATACCTCAAGTTCTCCCGCGACGACGAGAGCCAGGCGGACCAGCTCGGCCTACGCTACATGCGCCGCGCCAACTACGATCCCCGCCAGATGCCCGAGGTGTTCCGGCTGCTGGAGCGCGTGAGCGCTTCGCAGGGCGGCGGCCGCCTCCCCACCTGGCTCGCGACGCACCCCAGCCCAGCGAACCGCGTCGCCGCCATCACCGGACAGATCGCGGCCCTGCCGCAGGATTTCTCCGGCACCGTCGTGAATCGCGACTCGTACCTGCGGCGGCTCGACGGCCAGGTGTTCGGGAACAACCCGCGCGAGGGTTACTTCAAGGGCAGTCAGTTCTTCCATCCCGAAATGCGCTTCCGGCTCACCTTCCCTGAGGGATGGACCACCCACAACGGGAAGCAGGCCGTCGTCGCCGTGAGCCCGGGGAAAGATGCGGTGGTCGAGCTATCGCCCGCGCCAGGGACGAGTGCCGACGCGGCGGCCCGCGCGTTCCTCGCGCGGCAGGGGCTCACGGGCGGCGCCCCGTCCCGCGCCAGCCTGAGCGGGCTCGCCACGGTCAGCGCGCCCTTCAGCGCGGCGACCGAGAACGGCGCACTCAAGGGAACGGTGCTGTTCGTCGAGCACGGCGGAGCGGTGTTCGGGCTGGTCGGCTACGCGCCGGACGCGCGTTGGCCCACCCACCAGGCGTCGGCCGAGCGCGCGCTGCGGAGCTTCCAGCCGCTGACCGATCCCGCGGCGTTGAACGTGCAGCCGCAGCGTCTGGATATCGTGACGCTCGACCGGCGCACGACGATCGAGGCGCTCGCGCGGCAGCGGCCCTCGCCGGCTTCCGCCGCGATGCTCGCCCTGATCAACCAGGTCGAGCTCCAGACACCCCTCGAGCCGGGCCGGCTCATGAAATGGGTCGTGGGACAACCGCTCCCCTACACCGACTCAGGCGTGTACCAGACATCGAAGGATCCGGCGGTGATCCTCTACCCAGGACGGAAGGCGGCACCATGACGTTCACGACATCTCAGGGACCTCTGCTGGCCATCTCGCTGGTTCTTCTCGCCGCCTGCACCAGGAGCGAGTCGGCCGACCGTCCGGCCGGTTCCACTGCGGCCGCCCCGACGAGCTATACCCTCACCACGGGCACGCTGGTGGACGCGGCGATCACCGAAACCATCAGTTCGCGGCACGGGAAAGCGGGTGACGCGTTCACGGCCCGCGTGGTAGAGGATGTCAGGAACACCGGCGGCTGGGTTGCCATCCCCGCCGGGTCCACGGTGCAGGGGACCATCACGGAGGTGAGCCCGGCTCCCAACACCAGCTCCGTGGGGACGCTCACGCTCGCGGTCTCGAGCGTGACGGTGCGTGGGAAGACGTATGACCTCTACGCGTCGATCGACTCCCTCGAGACGCTCCACCAGGGGCGGGGGGTCGAGGGCGTGGACGCCGCTCGGGTAGCCGGGGGCGCGGCGGCCGGGGCGATCCTGGGCCGGGTGATCGGCGGGGACTCGAAGGGGACCATCATCGGCGGCGTGGTCGGCGGCGCCACCGGGGCCGCCGTCTCCGTGGCCATGAAGGACATGGATATCGTGCTGCCGGCGGGGGCGCACCTGATGCTGACCTTGAAACAGCGGCTGACGGTGATGGCCAAGTGAGACGGAGAGGATAACAACATGCAGCGATTCCTGGCACTTGCAGCGCTTTTCGCTGCGGCGCCCTTGGCGCAGGTCGGGGATTCCTCGCCCGCGATCCTCCGGGCGCTCCGGCTCCCGGCGCTGGTGACCGAAGCCCGGCGGGCCGGTGTCCCCGAGGCAGCGGTGCGTGAGGTGCTCGACGGGCTCCGGCGGCGCGGCTTGCCCGCCGACGAAGCCGCACTGGTGGTCGGCGAGGAAGTCGACGCGGTGAACGCCGGCGCGCCCAAGGACAACTTTGGCGAGTTCGTGCACCGGCAGCTCGACGCGGGGCTCCGCGGCCAGGCGCTGGCCGAGGCGATCCGGGCCGAGCACCGGGCCCAGGGCATCGGGCGCCCGGAGGGCCGTCAGCCGCAGGGGCGGGACACCGCCAGGCCCAGAGGGAGGAGGCCATGAACGCGCGCATCCGCTGGTTGGCGTTCGGTACGGCGCTGATCCTGGCGGCCGCGTGCAGTCGCCCAGGCGGAGAAGCGGCCGGCGGGGCCTCCGCCATGACGGCCGTAGACCACGCCGTGGCTGCGGCGCACGCGATCCAGGCAAACCCCGCGGCGACAGACTCGATCCTCGCGGCGCACGGGCTCACCCGCGCCAGATTCGACTCCCTCATGTACGAGGTCGCCGCGGATTCGGCGCTGGCCCGGGCGTATACCGAGGCGATCAAGTAGTGGTCCGCGACCGGTTGCGGACTCACGAGGAGGGAAGAATGCTGTGGACCATGGTGGTGATCTTGATCGTCCTGTGGGCACTGGGTTTTGTCACCTCGTACACCATGGGCGGGCTCATTCACGTTCTCCTGGTCATCGCGGTCGTGGTGGTACTGGTTCGTGTCATTCAAGGTCGCAAGATCCTCTAGTGGCACGTTCAGCGCCGGTCCCCACGAGCCCGGTGGCTTTGGACCGCGTCACGCAGCTGGCCGGTCGGGTACTCGACGTCCCTGTCGTGTGCGTTTCGCTGGTGGATGCGGACCGCCGGCTGTTGACCAGCAGCTACGGCCTGTCCTCGCCGACCGCCCTGCTGGTTTCCTGGTCGTTCATGAAGCAGGTGGTCGCCTCCGGCCGCCCGCTGGTGGTTGCGGATGGGCAGCGACACCCCCTGGTAGCGCGGAACCCGGCCGTGCGTGACGGGACGGTGAGGGCCTATGTGGGGATGCCGCTGGTCGCCTCAAACGGCCGCGCGGTGGGCACCCTGTCCGTTATGGACCGGAAGCCTCGACGGTGGAGCGCCCCGCAGCTCGATCTCCTGCGGAAGCTTTCCGCCCGGATCGTGGGCGAGATGGAGCTTGGGGGTCGCTGCGCGCGGTTCCTCGTGGGAGGATTGCGGCCGTCGAGGATCTGGAGGCGGCTTCCCCGTATTCCCCTCGCTGGTCAGGGTCCCCTCACCCCAAGAGCCTAGTCCTTTTGGCTGGCAGCGGATCCGCGGCCTAGCCCATAGTTGCTAAGTCGTTTTTCATCCCGCCGAGCGATGTTCGGCGGTTGCGCTCCCCAGCAAGTTTGGTCACAGGCGAGGAAGTCTCGACGTCCACATGGATGCCGGAACGCGCCTCTGTCGGACACGAAAAAACTTTAGGAGGAACCACATGTTAAGCCCCCGCCGACTTGCGGCGCGACTCTTCGTCCTCGTCTCCTCCGCGGCCCTGCTTGCCGTGGCATGCGAGCACAACCCCGCGGAACCCGGTGCGCTGGCGAGCATCACCGTCACCCGCAACCCGGACACCCTGGCAATCAGCACCTCCAGACAGTTCACCGCCACCGGCGCCGACGCCGATGGCAACGAGGTGGGCATCGACCCGACCTGGTCGGTCGCGACGGGTGGCGGAGCCATCAACGCCTCGGGCGTGTTTACCGCGGGCACCGTGCTCGGGACCTTCGCCAATACGGTCACGGCAACCGTGGGCAGTATTTCGGGCACGGCTTCCGTGACCGTGATCGGCGGTCCAGTGGCGACCATCACCGTCACACCCACGCCCGTCACGCTGGCAATCGGTACCAATCAGCAGTTCACCGCCGTGGGCCGGGACGCCGCCAACAATGTCGTCACGATCTCGCCCAACTGGTCCCTGACAGTGGGTGGCGGAACCATCAACAGCACGGGCCTGTTTACCGCGGGCACCGTGGCCGCGACGTACGCCAATACCGTCAGGGCAAGCGTGGGCAGCGTTGCGGGCACCGCTTCCGTGAGCGTGACCGCCGCCGCCTTGGCGTCCATCACCGTCACGCCCAACCCGCAGGGCCTCGCCATCAACGGCACCCAACAGTTCACTGCCGTGGGCCGGGACGCCAACGGTAATACCGTCTCAATAACGCCGACCTGGTCCATCGCGGCGGGCGGCGGAGCCATCAATAGCTCAGGCTTGTTCACCGCGGGCACCGTGGCCGGGACCTTCGCCAATACGGTCAAGGCGTGCAGCACGGCGCTCTGCGCTAGCGGCAGTGTTTCCGGCTTCGCAACCGTGACGGTAAGCTCGGGTGCTTTGGCGACCATCACGGTCACACCCAACCCGGTGGCCGTGGGGACCGACGCCAGCCAGCAGTTCACTGCCGTGGGCCGTGACGCCAGTGGCAATGTCATTCCGATCCTGCCAGCGCCAACCTGGTCCGTCAGACCGGGTAACGCTGGCGGAACCATCCTCAACCCCTCCGGCGTCTATACCGCTCCTACGCTGGCCGGGAGCGGGATCGATACAGTCCGGGCGACCAGCGGCAGCATTTTCGGCTCCGCCAGGGTCAACGTGAGCGCGTCGGGTGCGTTGGTGTCCATCGCCGTCACACCCAACCCGGCCAGCGTCATCGCCGGTGGCACGGTGCAATTCACGGCTACGGGCTTTGACGCCACTGGCCTCATCGTTCCGACCCCGGGGCTCGCGTGGTCCGTCGTGCCGGCCGTCGGTGGCGGAATCATCAACGGCGGTTCGGGCCTGTTCACCGCAGGCGTGGTGGACGGGACGTTCACCAATGCGGTCAAGGCAGCCAGTGGCGCTGTCTCGGGTTACGCTACCGTGATAGTGAACCCTCTACCGCCGCCTGGGCCATCACTGGGCGCGGCAGAGACCCACGGGCTCCTGGCCGGCTCGGCCTTCACCTGCGCCGGCGCCCCGGGCACCATCAACGCCGATGCGAGCGTCTGGCCGGGTAGCGCGTACACCGGCTTCCCGCCGTGCGTGATCACCGGCGCGACACACGCCGCCGATGCGTTCGCGCAGACGGCTCAAGGGGACCTTACCACGGCGTTCCTGGCGCTGGCAGCCATGCCGTGCGGTACCACCATTACCGCCGATCTGGGTGGAACGACGCTGGCGGAAGGCGTCTACTGCTCCTTGTCGTCGGTCGGGGTGACGGGAACCGTCACGCTCACCGGCAACGCCAACTCGCTGTTCGTGATCCGGGCTCCCTCCACGCTCACCACCGCCGGGAATGTCGTCATGGCCGGTGGCGCCCAGGCGAAGAACGTGTACTGGTGGGTCGGGAGCTCCGCCACGCTGGGTACCAACAGCGCGTGGCAGGGAAATATCCTGGCGCTCACGAGCATCACGCTGGTGGACAACGTAACCCTGTGCGGCAGAGCGTTGGCGCGAAACGGTGCCGTGAACCTGGGCACCAATGACAACATCAAGTTGCCGCCCGCCGCGGCCGCAACCTGCACGTTCCCGTAAGCCGTACGCCTCGCAGGCTGGCGCGGGAGCCGGAGACCAATGCGGTCGCCGTCTCCCGCACCGCCGGAAGCTGTGACTCTAGAGATTAGGGAGAACCAACAATGCGTAACCGACTTTTGAAGACTGCGTGGACGCTGGCAGCGTGCTTGCCGACGCTGGCGATGGCTCAGCAGCCGCCGGCGGCCCACCGTGAGGGCAGCTGGGAGTTCAGCCTGGGTGGAGGCTTCATGTTCTTGGACGGCGGGCTCCGGGACTTTCTGGGGAGCGGGGCGCCGGAATACCGGTTCGCCAACAGCGTCAGCGCGAGTCGCGGCACGCCCCTCGCCGCTGCGCGTGTGGGCTACAACTTCACCCGGAGCCTCGGGGTCAGCGTGAGTGGCGGGGGCGCCATCGGTTCCGGCGTGACGTATATGACGCCGACCGCCGCGATCACCTACACCGTGAACCTGAACGCGAGGACGAGTCCGTTCGTCCTCATCGGGACGGAGTTCACCCGCATCAGCGGCAACAACGGGCGGGTCACGCACTCGACCTGGGGCGCTGGCGCCGGCTTGGGAATCCGGCACATGGTCGGCGAGCGGCTCGCGCTTCGGCTTGAGGGCCGGATGCGGTTCGAGGGATTCGACGAGGTGCCGCTGCGGAGGAACACGACGTACAGCCCCGTGGTCACGCTTGGTATCTCGTACTTCGTCGGGGGGCGGCAGCCTCCCGCAGCGGCGATCGCGGCGGCGCCGTGTCCGGTGTGTCCGCGCGCTGTGGCGCGAGTGGATACGGTGCGTGTGCTTGTGCCTTTCCCGATGACGCCGCCGCCGGCGGTCATCGTGCTGCGCGATACGCTGGTGCTCCAGGGCGTCAACTTTGCGTTCGACGAGTCCGCCCTGACACCGGAGTCCCATGAGATTCTCGATCGCGTAGCCCGGGCGCTCCTTGAGGCGCAGTGGTCGAACGTGCGCTTCGAGGTCGCGGGCCACACCAGTTCGATTGCCACGGCCGAGTACAACATGGCCCTGTCGGAGCGCCGGGCCGAGGCAGTGCGGGCCTACCTCGTGTCGCGGGGTGTGGAAAACAGCCGGATGGTGGCGCGGGGCTATGGCGAGACGCAGCCAATGGTTCCCAACGACAGGGAAGGACGGGCATGGCAGAACCGGCGCGTCGAGCTGAGGCGCATGCGGTAGCCAGCCACCGAGAAGGTCCATCGCGCACATCCAACTGCGGGAGCCGGAGACAGGTCCGGCTCCCGCGTGAACTACCACTTTCGTTACCGTGCCCAACGCGCTGCCGGACGACACCGCGTCGATCGCCCCGGGAGACGGTACCTCTCAAGCAGTACGTCTCTTTTCACCCCTTCGACCGATACCAACCGCGAGCAGTCGAGCATAACCTGTCACCGGTAGCCGTTGATGGAGCGAAGGTCTTGCGGGAGGAATCGAGATGAACGCACTGAGACTGGGAGCGATCCTGCTGATCGTGGCCGGCACCCTCGGCCTGGTCTATGGCAAAGTGAGCTACAACAGGGACACCCAGAACACCTCGATCGGCCCGATCGAGCTCTCGGTCAGCGAGCGGCGGACCGTCAACGTTCCGGTCTGGGCCGGCGTGGGAGCCATCGTGGTGGGTGCCGTCCTGCTTCTTGCTCGCAAGAAAGGCGAGGCATAGAGGGGCTCGGCGCCCAGCTCAGAGGAGCGTACGGTGCAGAAAGCGCGAAGAAACCTCTCAAAGACCCTCTGGGCGTACGTCTATGAGATTGTGCTGCCACAAGGGGAGGATCAGCTGAACGCGATCCGAACCCTCCTAGAGAAGGAGCACTTGAAAGCGCAGCGTGCGGCGCGCACGTGGACGGGCAAACTGGTTTGTGAGCCGCGGGTCACACAGATCCTGGTCGTGAGCGACAGTCCCGACCAGCGTCGCGACGTCAACCGCCGGATCGAGGGCCGGTTGAAGCACTTGAAAGCAGAATTCTCGCTTACGGTACCGATGGCGCTGGCCGACGATGAAGCGCCGTAGGCTCGGTTCACACGGAACCCCGTTTCAGGAGAGTCCAATGAAACTCCCAATGAAGCAACGACGGTTACGACTTGCCGTGGTTGTATCGGTCGCGGCGCTCCTGACGGCCGCGTGCGATCCCGCTGCCCAGCTCACGTCGCCCCCGCAGTTCCACAACTCCGGCAACGGCGGATCGTCCGCGGCGGCGGATTTCGCGGTGCTCGCCAACGCGGCGGTGACCTGCACCGACGGGACCATCACCGGAGACGTGGGCACCTTCCTCGCCACCCCTACCGGCTCGGTCACCCAGACCAGTTGCCCGATTACGGGGACGGTTCATGTGGGGGATGGGGTCGCCACGCAGGCGTTCAATGACTTCCTCAGCACGTACGCGGCGCTCGCGCCCCAGCCGGAGGACGCCTGCACGACCTTGACGGGTACCCTCGATGGCGTGACGCTGTCGCCCGGTGTCTACTGTTTCGCTGCGGCGGCGACGTTAACGGGTGTGTTGACGCTTAACGGGCCCTCGAACGGGACCTGGATCTTCAAGATCGGGACCCTCGGGACCGGCGCCCTCACGGGCACCAACTTCTCGGTGGTCATGGCTGGCGGCGGGCAGGCGTGCAACGTGACGTGGTGGGTCGCGGAAGCCGCGACCATGACGACCTCGGCCTTCCAGGGGAACATCCTGGCCGGGGCGGCCATCACCCTGACCGGTGGAACCTTCAACGGGAACGCCTGGGCGCAAGCCGACGTGACGATCACGGGCACCGCGGTCACGGGCTGCGGCGCAGCAGGGCCCCCGTCGTGCACGTTCTCCGGGGATCGCGTGACTGGCGGCGGATGGATTCGCGGGCCGTCCGGCGCGAAGGCGAACTTCGGGGTCGCCGGCGGGATCAACATCAAGAAGAACGCGTTCCGGGGACACCTCGAGTACGATGACCACGGTAGCCGCCTCAAGGTGAAGGGCACAGGTGTGACGGCGTACATCGTGCTCGATGCCGTGACCCGGCGTATCGAGGGCACCGCGAAAGTGAACGGTGTGGCCGGCTTCACCTACCAGGTCGATGTGACAGACAACGGCGAGCGGGGCCGCAACGACACCTTCATTCTGCTGCTGTCGAACGGGTACACCGCTTCGGGCACGCTGGGCGGCGGGAACATCCAGCTGCACACCAAGCGCGGCCACGGACGCGGGTGCGACAATGGTCATGACGATGATGACGATGATGACGACGATGATGACGACGATGATGACGATGACGGGCGCAACCATTGAGGAACACGATGATGGGTGGTAAGCCGCGCAGCTGACGCTGCCCGGCCGGCTGGGAGGAGGGTGGTCGAGTCCGCCCTCCTCTCGAAGTTGAGGAACATCATGACGGGCGAGGGACCTCCGGCAATCGAACGCGGGTCCCAGGACGCCCGCCCACACTACACTTCGGGAGGTCGTATGATGCACTGGTCGAGCACCGCGGGTCGCGTTGCCCTCATCCTGGTCGCCGTCCTAAGCGCCGCGGCCGCGACACCCACGGCAGCGCAGCAGGCGGCCCAGCAGGCGCCCGGCACCGGGCCTACGGCGGAGGGGGCGAGCGCATGGCCAGCTGCCTCCAGCGCACCGCTGCCCGGACCACGTCTCAGCCCCGAGTTTCCGCGTGTCGAACCAAGCATCGAAGAGCGGAGTACCATCGCACGGCCGGTGCCTCCGGCCCAGAACACCATCGTGATTTCGACGCTGGCGCTGGTGCTGATCGCCGTGATCGTCACGATACTCGTGGTGAATTAAGCGGAGGAACGGAGGCACGGTACGTCGAGCCGGGCGTGGCCTTCCTCGACACGAACCACCAACGCGCCGCGCTGCTCCTGCTGCTCCTCGGGGTGGCGCTGTTCGTGGCCCTTGCGCCCTTCGCCACGGGCCTGCTGGGCATTCCGGTCCTCTACGTCATCTTCCAGCCGGTCCAGGACTGGCTCGCCCGGCGGCTCGGGCCCCGGACCGCGGCCGCGTTCGTCGTCACCCTCGCGCTGTTCCTGATCGTCGTTCCGGGCGTCTCGTTCGCCGGCCTGGTCGCTACGCAGGGGCAGGCTATCGCGAGCGGCGTCGCCGAGAGCCCCATTCTGGCCCGCCTCTCCACGCTGCGGTTGGGGGGCGCGGCCGTCGGACCGCATCTCGCCGATCTCGGCACGAAGCTGGTCGGGTGGCTCGCCAACTCGGCTCTTGGGCTCATCGGAACGGCCACGCGACTGGTGCTGAACCTGACGATCGCGCTGTTCGGGCTCTATTACCTGCTGCTCCGCCCCGGGGAGACCTGGGCGGCGGTGAGTCCCTACATCCCCTTCTCCGCCGAGACCAAGGAGAGCCTCCGCACCCGCTTCCGCGACGTCACCACGGCCACCCTGGTCGGCACGGGTCTCACCGCCGTCATCCAGGGCACGCTCGTCGGCCTGGGTTTCTGGGTGACCGGACTCCCCCACGCGTTGTTCTGGGGCGCGGTAACCGTGGTCTTCTCCATCCTGCCCGTGGTGGGGTCCGCCATGGTGTGGGGGCCGGGCGTGCTCGCGCTCGCGCTTGATCAGCACTACGGTGGCGCGACCGGCCTCGCGGCGGTGGGAATCCTGGTCATCGGCAACGTGGAGTACATCATGCGGCCGATGGTGTTCCGCCGCTGGGCGCGGACCCATCCGCTCACGACGCTGGTGGGCGCGCTGGCGGGACTGCCGTATTTCGGGATCCTGGGACTGCTGATCGGGCCGCTGGCGCTCAGCTACTTTCTCGAGCTGAGCAGGATGTACCGGGACGAATACCTGTAGACCGGCGGGTACGAAGACCGTTTGGGCCTATGCCTACGAGATCGTGCTGGCGCAAGACGAAAACCGGCTACCCTGCTGCGCCCTCTGTCTGGGTGGTCAGGTAGTTGTCCAGACCCATCTGCTCGATCTGCGCCCGCTGCTTCTCTGCCCAGTCGACATGACCTTCTTCCATCTTCAGGATACTCGTCAGCAAGTCGACGGTGGCTTGGTCATCCACCTCATGCGCCAGGCGGATGGCAGCGTTGTAGGCGCGCACTGCCGCCAGCTCGGCATCTTGATCGTTGCCGATGATTCCCGGGACGTTCCTGCCGATCTGAATGGGATTGAGCTTGGAAACGACCGGGGCGCCTTCCAGGAAGATGATGCGCTGGATGAGCCACTCGGCGTGGTGCATCTCGTCGCGCGCTTGCTTCTCGATGGCTTGGTGGAACTTCTCATAGCCCCAGTTCTCGCACAGCTCGGAATGCACCATGTACTGGTTGATGGCCGTGAGCTCATCCGCCAGGAGCTGATTCAGGACCATCAACAGCTTTTCGTTGCCCTTCATCGTTCTTGGCTCCCTTCCGTAACGTGCTCGCCACATGTGAGGCCGCCTCGATCAGGATCCCGGCAGCCACAAGGGCGCCGGCGTCGTCGCCGGGGCTGGGCAGGAGACCGAGGCTCGGATCCAGCCGCCGCCGCTCCGCAATTAGGAGTCTCCTGACCGTCGACCCCTCAATCTGCGGTGCGCGCGCGCCGGGGACAGATCGATCACGAGCGCCACCACGAGGCCCACGACGGGCCAGAGGGTCCACGCGCCGCCGAACCAGTGCCGAACGGCCGAGTACCAGAGGAGCGTTGTGGGCAAGAAGACAAAGCCCAGGATGGGCCACAGCACCAAGGGGAAGAGGCCCACAAACCAGTTGCTGAAGAACCAGAGAAGGGCGACCGCGACTCGCGGTGTGAGGAGCGCAAGGGCAACGAGGAGGCAGGCCACGGGATCCTCCAGCCGGGTACGGACTGGTGACGGTGATGCCTGGGCCGATTTCAGCCCGTTGATTTCAACGAGTTGGAGGATAAACCAGACTCCTGCCCGGCGGGTATCGCTCGAAGGGATGGAAAGAGACCTACGTCGGTTGACGTAGGGCGATGAGCGAATAGCCTCCTCGGTAGAATCATGTTTCTACCGCGCCTTGAGGCGAAAGCGGAACATCAACGGCTTGATGCTGAGACCATGAACCAGGATCGACAGCGTCACCACGATCAGGGTGAAGTGAATGAGATCCAGCGCCAGGCTCTCGGGGAGCCCGTGGCGAATCGCGTACATGAGGTAGTAGAGCGAACCGATGCCCCGTACGCCGAACCAGCCGATCATGCCGCGCATGGTCCAGGAAGTGCGCGTGTTGAGCATGCCGACGAGGACGCTCACCGGGCGGGCGACGAGGAAGAGGAACATCGCCAGGCCGACCGCGCGCCAGCTCCAGGAATCGACGAACAGCGTGCCGCCGATCAACAGCACCAGCACGATCTCCGAGAGACGCCCCAGTTGCTCTTTGAACACCGGCGAACCGATGCGGACCTCCGGAATCGTCGCTTGGTCCTCGGCGGCATCGCCGGAGGACGCCGCCGGCGCGGCCGGCGATGCGTCACCGGCCAGCTGCAACTCCGTCTGGCGCAGCGCGACCGCCGCGAAGAACACGGCCAGGAACCCCCAGGTATGGAACAGCACGCTGACGCCGTAGACGACGCCGATCAGCCCCAGGCCCAGGAAATCACCGAAGCCGGTGCCGTCCGCATGGTTGCGACGCAGCCTCGCCGCCACGCGGGCCAGCGCCACGCCGCCTGCCACGCCGATGGCGGTGCCCGCGAGGGTTGCCCACAGCACGTCGATGAGCATCCAGCGCGCGCCGAACTCGCCGAGTTCGTGCAGGCCGAGCAACCCCATGCCCAGCATGATGAACGGAAAGGCGGTGCCGTCGTTCATGCCCGCCTCGCAGGTCAGCGCGAAACGCAGCCGGTCGCGGTCGCCGGCATGGCGCACGTGGACGTCGGTGGCGAGCACCGGATCGGTCGGGGCGACGATCGCGCCCAGCAGCAGGGCGGCGCCCAGCGGGAACCCGAGCACGTAGTAGCCGAAGGCGGCGACCAGCCCGACGGTGATCGCCATGGAAAGGAACGCGAGCAGGATCGGTGTGCGCCATCGCGACCAGGTCACCGGCGCCGGCATCTTCATGCCGGCGGCGAACAGCGCGATCAGCACGGCTGCCTCGGTCAGCAACTCGAGCCCGGCTGATTCCTTCAGCGGATTGAAGTGGAACAGATTCAGAACCGTCGGCCCCAGGACGATGCCCACGACGAGATAGACGATCGCCGTGGTCAGCGGCATCCGCCGCAGGAGCGGGGCCATGAGGCCCATGGCGAGCATCAGGCTGCCGACGAGCAGGAACCAGGCCGCGCTGCCCACGCGAATCGCTTAGGTCTTCATGATCTTGCGACCTGCTCTGCGTTTCCTGACGCGACCGCGCCCACCAGGAGCCTTGGCAGCACGCTTCTTGGCTGCAGTCATCCTACCGCCTCTGCTCTTCTTCGCCATGTTGAAATGA
>Ga0209641_10002803_pt1 | contig 14757 bp, 12 predicted proteins | sample RifCSP16_1_FD_184022 | JGI IMG/M metagenome (GOLD analysis project Ga0209641, IMG submission 184022) | Soil microbial communities from Rifle, Colorado - Rifle CSP2_sed 16_1 (SPAdes) (version 2) | ecosystem: Environmental > Terrestrial > Deep subsurface > Rock core/Sediment | place: Rifle...
GATCACCCTCGGGTTGTTCATCTTCTCCTACTGCTGGTACTTCGGCGGGGATCTAGGCACCGCCGTCGTGGTTGGTGGGATCTTCACCCTCTTCGAGGTGATCGTCTATGCCAGCCTGATCTCGGCCATGCCGCGCGCCGGCGGCGACTACGTCTGGCAGAGCCGCATCCTGGGCCGGAGCACCGGGTTCCTGCTCACCGTCACCGGCTGGTGGTTTATCCTCTGGCTCTGGGTGCCTCTCTATGGCCAGATGCTGGCCTACGAGTTCCTCACCCCGATCACGGCCGTCCTGGGCTTCCCTCAGGCCGCGCTTTGGTTCACCACGTATCCGTGGGGCCCGCTGACCAGCATGCTCCTGGTGTGCCTGATCGTTTTCATCTACATCGCCGTCGGCATGAAGTGGTACGCCCGGGTGCAGAAGATCAGCTTCTACGTGGGCATGGTCGGCCTGGCGGCCGTTTTCGTGCTGTTGTTGCTGGGCAGCAGGGAGAGCTTCATTGCAGGGCTCAACGCCAACCTCCCGGCGCTCTACGGCGTGCCGGAGGCCGACTACTATACGGCCACGATCGAGGCGGGGCAGGCGGCCGGGGTGACCTTTGGCGCATTTGGCTCGATCGCCTTCGGCGCCAGCTTCGCCCTGATCCCCATGATCGTGTTCTTCAACCTCTGGCCGAACTGGGGCTCCACCCTCTACGGCGAGGTCCGTGGCGCATCGGACTACAAACGCAACTTCTGGGGAATGGCGACGGCCGTGATCGTGACCGCCGGGCTGGCGCTGGCGTTCTTCGCCCTGATCAGCAAGACGATGGGCTGGGACTTCTACATGAACGCCAACGGGGCCTTCTGGAGCAATATCTTCTACGGCACGGAGGTTCCCATCCCCGTCTGGCCATATCCGGTGCAGTTCGCCACCTTCCTGACGACGAGCCGGGCCCTGCAGTTTCTGGTCATCCTGGCCGTCAGCTTCTGGTGGTTTGGATGGTCGGGGACGGTGTTCCTCTCCTCGACGCGGGTGATCTTCGCCGCCGCCCTCGACCGGATGCTCCCCGAGTGGGTCTCCAAGATCGAGCCGCGCACGCGGACGCCCATCAACGCTCTGCTCTTGATGGTGGTCCCCTCGGTGATCATCTCGATCCTGTACGCGTTCAACATCGTGAACATGCAGTCGATCGTCCTGGACGCGACGCTGGTGATCGCCATCACCTTCTTCGGCACGGCGCTGGCGGCCATTCTCCTGCCCTGGCGGCAGAAGAGCGTTTTCGAGGGCTCGCCCATCTCCAAGTACAAGCTGCCGGCCTGGCTGAGCTGGGTGGTGACGCTGGCCTATGCGGCCGCGGCGGTCTATCTGATCTACCTGATGTTTGGCTATTCCCAAGAGGTGTTCGCCCAATGGGGCGATCAGACCGGCCTGACTCAGGTGATGATTGGTGTGGTCGCCGTGCTCAGCGTGGTGAATGCGGCTTTGCTGCTCTGGGTGGCCACCTACGTGATCCGCAAGCTTCTTGGAGGCGAGGCCCTGCCGGTGGTCGTGGGGGCGGGGCTGGTCTTCTTCGCCTTCCTCGACTGGCTCCTGGTCGTCTGGTTCTGGGATCCTGGATTCCTGTACGGAATCGGATGGCAGAACAGCACTTCGATGCTGTTCATGATCATCATGTATGCGTTGGCGGCCGCGATCTACTTCGGCTTCAGTGCCTACCGCCGCCGACAGGGCATCGATATCGACAAGGTCTACAAAGAGATCCCGGTCGAGTGAGTCGCCTCGCGGAGGCGTCGACGCCGGGCGACCACGAGGCGCCCGGTGTCTTCTGCCTGCTCGGCGAGGAAACCCGAGTGGATGGCGTGGAAAAGCGCCCGGCGCCGAAGGGAGGCGGGGCTCCCGAGGCGGCCAGCCCAGGTCCGTCCCCATTGACAGACCGGGAGATGGTGCTATATATGCATGTTTAGACACAAGCCACGTCTTCCCACCCGATCTCGAGCAGGGCGACGCAAGGAGGTGCGAAGCAGGCCCGATTCCCGGACGCCAGTCACCGCCTTTACGCCAACCGCTAGGTCTCGCGCCTCGTGCCGAGCGCGCATGAGGGCGAGGGGCAGCCGGGAGGGCTCGTCTCCCGGGAGCCCACCAACCCCTCGGAAGGGGAGGAGAAAAAGGATCCATGCCCAATCGAAGGCTCACCCGTCGTGATTTCCTCAAGTTCAGCGCTGCAGCCGGTGGGAGCGCCCTGTTGGCGGCCTGCGGCGGCGGTGCGGCGACCTGCGACCCGATCACCAGCGCCGACACCATCGCCCTCGACACGCTGACCGAATGTGCCACCGCCGAGGGCCAGCTGACCACCATCGCCCTGCCGCACGACTGGGCGAACTACGGCGAGATCATCGAGACTTTCAAGACTCGCTATAGCCTGACGATCAACGAGCTCGACCCGAACGCCGGCTCGGCCGAGGAGCTGGAGGCCATCCGCGCCAATCGCGACAACCCCGGCCCCCAGGCGCCGGACGTGATCGATATCGGCATCGGCCGCACGGTGACGGCCATGGAAGACGGCCTGGTTGCTGCCTACAAAGTGGCCACCTGGGATAGCATCCCCATGAAAGATCCGGATGGCTACTGGTGGGCCGAGTACTACGGCGCGCTGGTCTTCGAATGCAATATGGACATCGTCGAGACGCTGCCTGTGGACTGGGAAGATCTACTCAGGCCAGAATACCGAGGCATGGTGGCCATGGCCGGCGACGTGCTCCAGTCCAACGAGGCCGTGCAGACGGTCTTGGGCGCAGGGCTCTCGCGCACCAGCGGGGCGTTCGAAGGCGCGGCTCAAGCCGGGCTGGAGTTCTGGGCCGAGATGAACGCGGCCGGCAACTTCGTGCCCGTCATCGCCGATGTGGGCAAGATCGCACAGGGCGAGACGCCTCTCACAGTGGAGTGGGACTATCTGGCACTGGCCAACCGCGACACGCTGGCCGGCAACCCCGAAATCGGAATCGTCGTCCCACAGACCGGCGTGATCACCGGCCCGTATGCCGGCGGCATCAGCGCCTTCGCGCCGCATCCGTATGCCGCCCGTCTGTGGTGGGAGTTCGTGATGTCGGATGAGGGCCAGCTGCTCTACCTCAAGGGCTATGCCCACCCCATCCGCTTCAACGACATGGCGGCGCGCGGCGTCATCCCCGAGGAGCTCGCCGCCGCACTGCCGCCGGCGGAGGCCTACGCCAACGCGATCTTCCTGACCGTGCCTCAGCTCCAGGAGGCCAACACCTACATCACCGAGAACTGGCGCCGGGTCGTGTTCGGCGAGTAGGAACCCGGTGACCGTGGATCGCCTATCCGTTCAAGGATCCGTGGTCGACGCCGCACCGTCTGGAAAGAAGGGGGGCGCGCCTCGGGCGCGTCCCCCTCGCTCCAGGCTGATCGACTGGCTCGCGGTCGGCCCCTTCTTTCTCTTTGCTCTCCTCTTCATCTTCCTGCCCTCCCTGCAGATCTTCATCCGCAGCTTCCAGGATCGGGAGGGCCACTTCACGTTTGACAACATCGTCACCGCCGCCACCGGCGTGGATTTCGTCAATGCCTACCAGGCCAGCCTCTCGATCAGCCTGATCACCGCCGTAGGCGGAGCGGCATTCGGGTTCCTGCTGGCTTACGCCGTGATCATGGGTGGCCTGCCGCGCGCTCTGCGGACGTTCATGATGACGTTCTCCGGCGTCGCCTCCAACTTCGCCGGGGTTCCTCTGGCCTTCGCCTTCATCGCCACGATGGGAACCGCCGGCTTGGTCACGCGGCTCTTTGAGGCCATCACCGGGGTGAACCCCCAGCGGGACCTTGGGTTCTCGATCTACACCATTTGGGGCCTGAGCATCGTCTACATGTACTTCCAGTTTCCCCTCATGGTCCTGGTGATGGCGCCGGCGCTCGACGGGCTACGGCGGGAGTGGCGCGAGGCTTGCGAGAACCTCGGCGGCCGGACCTACCACTTCTGGCGATACGTGGCCCTCCCGATCCTGCTGCCCTCGTTGCTGGGCACGACCATCCTTCTCTTCGGCAACGCTTTCGGCGCCTACGCTACTGCCTACGCCTTCTCGGGAAGCTTCATCAATCTGGTTCCGATCGTGATCGGCGCCCAGATCAAAGGCGACGTTCTCTACAACCCGGGCCTGGGCAACGCTCTGGCGCTGGGGATGATTGTGATCATGGCGCTGTGTATGACCGGGTATGGGCTGCTGCAGCGCCGGTCGGCGAGGTGGCTCCGATGAGGGGTGACCTACCGCAGATCGCTGGGACGGCCGACATCTCTAGGGTTGCGCGTCGGCTGCGGCGGCCATCCAGCCGTCGGGCCAGCCCCTGGGCCTGGTTCTGGCTCGCCCTGGGGATGCTCTACTTCTTTGTGCCCCTGGTGGCAACGCTGGAGTTCAGTATGCGGGCCGTCCGAGGCCGCTACACGTTTGTGGCCTTCCAGCACATTCTCAGCGACCCCGATTTCTATCGCAACTTCGGTTTCTCCCTGATGTGGGCGGTCATTACGATGGTGATCAGCCTCCTGCTCGTCGTACCCACCGCCTACTGGGTCCACCTCCGCTTGCGACGTCTTCGCCCGGTGGTCGAGTTCATCACGCTGATGCCCTTCGTCATCCCGGCGGTGGTGCTGGTCTTCGGGTACATCCGGCTCTACGGCTCTCGCCCGCTCGTGCTAACCGGCTCGCCGGTTCTGCTTGTCGCCGGGTACATCGTGCTTTCCCTGCCCTACATGTATCGTTCCGTCGACGCCGGCCTGCGGGCGATCGACGTGCGCACCCTGACGGAAGCCGCCCAGAGCCTGGGGGCCGGCTGGCCCACCATTCTCCGGCAGGTGATCTTCCCCAATTTGCGCGTCGCCCTTCTCAGTGGAACCTTCCTCACCCTCGCCATTGTCGTGGGCGAGTTCACTTTTGCATCGCTCCTCGTCTGGCCGGCATTCGCCCCGTATATGGAAGATCTGGGGAACAAGAAGGCCTACGAGGCGGCTGCGCTGGCCCTGATCAGCTTCGGCCTCACCTGGGCCTCTATCGGCATTATCCAGTGGTTGGGTCGAGGCGCTCCCGGCCAGACGCAAGTGACCGGTGCCCACTAACCCGGCGAGGCGATAATGGCTTATCTGGAGCTCCTCAAAGTCGGCAAGACGTTCGGCGCCACGGACGCAGTCGAGGAATTCAACCTGGAAGTCGAACGCGGGGAACTGGTCTCCTTCCTCGGGCCCAGTGGCTGCGGCAAGACCACCACGCTGCGCATGGTGGCCGGGTTTGAAATCCCCACCAATGGCAGCGTGCGCCTCAACGGCCAGGATATCACCCACAACCCCCCCAATCAGCGCAACGTGGGGATGGTCTTCCAGGCGTACGCCCTCTTCCCCAACATGACCGTCGCCGACAACGTCGGCTTCGGCCTCAAGATCGCCAAGAAGGCCAAGCCGGAGATCGAAGTGCGGGTCAGGGAGATGCTCGATCTGATCCAAATGCCTCAGCTGGGCGACCGGTATCCCTATCAGCTCTCCGGTGGGCAGCAGCAGCGTGTGGCGCTGGCCCGGGCGCTGGCGATCGAGCCGCAGGTGCTGCTCCTCGATGAACCGCTCTCGGCGCTCGATGCCAAGATCCGCGTCGAGCTGCGCACGGAGATCCGCCGCATCCAACAGCGCCTGGGCATCACGACCATCTACGTCACCCACGACCAGGAGGAGGCGCTCTCGATCTCCGACCGCGTCGTCGTCATGAACGCCGGCCGCATGGAGCAGGTGGGAGCGCCCTACGAGATCTACAACTACCCGGCCACCCCGTTCGTGGCCAGCTTCGTTGGAACGCTCAACCAGCTGCAGTGCACGGTTGTCGACGCCGCCGCCGGCCTCCTGGCCCACAACGGTCAACGCTTGAAGACCGGCTCACTGATCGAGAAGGCGGACGGCCCCCTGACGGTGATGCTCCGCCCCGAGCAGATCCACCTGGGGGTGATCGACGACGAGAACCAGCTCAAAGGCAAGGTCGATCATGTCGCCTTCCTGGGCTCGATCATCCGCATTCTGGTCCGCATTGGAGAGGCGATCATCACGCTCGACGTGCTCAACGAGCGAGGCCACACGTTGCCGCGAGTCGGCGACGAAGTGACCGTCTCATTCCCAGCGCACGCTTGCTGGGTGTTGCCGGGGCCGTAAATCGCACCGGCCTGACAAACCTCGGTATCCGGAGGGGCTGATCGAGTGGATCGGCCTCCACGCTCCGAACGTGAGGCCCGGCGATCTCGATGAAATCCGGCAGCCCATCGATTTCCTGGGCGTCAACTACTACTTCACACAATCCGTCTCCTTCCATCCCCACGCTGGACATCTGAAGGCCGCCATTTCCCAGGTGGAAGATCCGGGCTGGGGCCGGACCGAGATGGGGTGGGGCGTCCACCCCGACGGCCTGAAGTCGCTGCTGCTGGGCCTAAGGGAAGTGTGCGGAGGGCTCCCGCTCTACATCACCGAGAGCAGGTGTGTGTTCATGGACATTCCTGATGCGAACGGCTTCGTGGACGACCCCGGGAGGATCCGCTTTCTGGCGGCGCACTTCAAGGCCGCCCATGAAGCGCTCCAGGCGGGAGTGGATCTGCGCGGCTACTACGTCTGGAGCCTGTTGGACAACTTCGAGTGGGCCAATGGGTATGGGCCTCGGTTTGGAATCGTGCGCGTCGACTACTCCACTCTAGCCCGCATCCCCAAACGGAGCGCCCACTGGTACGGCGAAATCATCGCCAGGAACGGAATTGAGGATTGAGGCTCCCGAGGCCCCTACATCGTCGTCCGGGAGGTGTGCGTGAGCGCGGTGGCAATCGTCGGCGCGGGATACATGGGGTCGGCGATGGCGTGGCCGCTCGCAGACCGCGGCCACGAGGTGAGGCTGGTGGGGACCCATCTGGACGAGGAAATCATTGCCTCGTGCAAGAGCTCGGGCTGGCATCCCAAGCTGAAGCGTCGGCTTCCTGGGGGAGTCAGCCCTTTCTCGATCGCCGAGTTGGAGCGGGGCCTCGACGGCGTGGATTTGATCGTCCAGGGTGTGAGCTCGGCCGGCGTGGCCTGGGCGGCGGAGACGCTCGGGCCGCGGCTCGATGGCCACATTCCCCTATTGGCGATCACCAAGGGCCTCGCGCACGATTCTGGAGGGTCGCTTCAGATTCTGCCCGACCACTTTGATTCGTTGCTGCCCGCGCGAGCGCGCGGCCGTGTCCCGCTGGCAGCTGTGGGAGGCCCGTGCATCGCTGGCGAGCTCGCAGGCCGGCGGCAGACGTGTGTCGTCTTCGCCGGGCGCGATGCCGCGCTGCTCGAACGTCTGGCCGGGATGCTCCACACCGACTACTATCACATCTGGACTTCCACCGATCTTGCCGGCGTCGAGGCTTGCGCGGCGCTCAAGAACGCCTACGTCTTGGGGATCGGCCTGGCCACGGGGATGCTGGAGGCCGTCGGCGGCCCCGATGAGGCCGGGGCGTGCATGTTCAATCTGGCGGCCGCCCTTTTCGCCGAGGCCGCGTGGGAGATGGCGAGGCTGGTCGGACTGCTCGGCGGCGATCCGGCGCTCGTGCCGGGGCTCCCAGGCGTGGGCGACATGTTCGTCACCGCGCAGGGAGGCCGGACTCTGACCATCGGAGCCTTGCTCGGGCGTGGACTGGGGATCGAAGAGGCGCTCCACGAGCTTGCCGGCGTCACTCTCGAATCCGTCGACGCCATCCGGGTTGTGAACCGGGCGCTGCCTCGCATGGAGCAAGACGGCCGGCTCCGGGAGGACGAGCTTCCGTTGATGCGGTATCTAGGCGAGATCGTGGCCGGCCGGGCGGGCCGGATTCCCCTGGAGGCGTTCTTCGGGGGACAGCGCTCGTCCGAAGCATAACCTCGCTCTGTCGGCCAAGGAGTCTTCCAGGCACTCACGGGTGGTCTTGATGAGGCCCAAGTTTGGGCAGCGGGTCATTCGAGTCGTCCTCCTATTCCTCCTCGGGCTGAGCCTGCTGCTGGCCGTGGCCGCTTACGCCTCAGCCGGCCCCTCGCTCGCCTGCCTGACACCATCGACCGGCCCGGCGCAGGCGGGCATATCCAGCAGGGCCATCGTCTCGGGCGGGCGGCGCCGATGCTACTTGCTCTATCTACCTGCCGGGTATGACCCAAGCCGCCCCAGCCCCGTCGTGTTTGCACTGCACGGGTTCGCGGGAAACGCGGCGGGTCTTCGGTCTGTGGCGGTGTGGGAGCCGGTCGCCGACCGAGAGAACTTCATCGTCGTCTATCCGGACGGCTCATCATTTCCCCTGCGCTGGAACATCGGGCCAAGGGCGAATATCCCCTCGGTGGATGACGTGCAGTTCATCCGGGATGCGATTGCGGATCTTTCGGCGATTGCCTCCGTCGATCGCTCCCGGATCTTCGTGGCGGGGTTTTCCAACGGCGGCCAGATGACTCATCGCATTGCCTGTCGGCTGGCGGGCCAGGTTGCTGCCGTCGGAGTGGTCGACGGCTTTGACGCCGGTATGCTGGACGCCTGCGCTCCTTCCCGGCCCGTCCCGATCATGGCTTTCTTTGGCTCCGCCAATCCCTTGGCCGGCGCCACCTATCCCGCTTGGTTTCTGAGGCTGATGAACGTCTCGACCGAGCCAGAGCCGACCTTGCCGGCCAACGCGATCGACCTCTGGCTTGAGCGATGGGCGGCGCGAAACGGCTGCCGCATGCCCGCGGAGCCGTTGCCACCGGCCGGCAATGCCGGTGGCATTCGCTACAGGGGTTGCCAGGACGATGCGGACGTTGTGCTGTACTGGATCCAGGGCCAGGCGCACGCCTGGCCCGGCGGCCCCGCTTTGCCGCTGCTGGGCGAGTCCGTCTCCGACATCAATGCCAGCGAAATCCTGTGGGCGTTCTTTCGGGACCATCCCATGAGGGAATCGCCTCAGCCGTAGACGCGCCGCTCAACCGCGGCGGATCGCAGGCCGGCGGATTCCCGTATTCAAAGCTGGGCTCCGGCTCTTGGGAAGAGGCCCCGGCGCGCCTCGAGGCCCTTCCTGCGGGAGCAGCCGACCGAGGAGATGGCTCGCCGGAATCGCATCCATTGAGGCCAAAGGGAGGCATGATGAGCAGATCCATTCCCGAAGGCGCGCTCGAGCTGCCCGCGAGCGGACGCGGAGCGGGTGTGGTCCTTATCCATGCCTGGTGGGGGCTGAACGGCTTCTTTCGGAGGCTCTGCAAGCGGCTTGCCCGGGAGGGATACGTCGTCTTTGCGCCGGACCTATATCATGGGATGACGGCGACGAGCATCGAGGAAGCCAAGCGGCTTCGATCTCAGTTGAAGCCGAAACAGGCCGAACGGGACCTCGCCGATGCGATCGAATACCTCCGCGGGCAGGAAGCAGGGGCGGGCGAGGGGCTGGGGGTGATCGGATTCTCGCTGGGCGCCTACTACGGCCTGGGCCTATCGCTCGATCGGCCAAAGGACATCCGGGCCGTGGTGGTTTTCTATGGGACGAAGGGTGGGGACTACACCAAGGCCAAGGCGGCTTACCTTGGGCACTTCGCGGAGACGGACGATTGGGTAGCTGCCTCGGGCGTGAAGACTCTGGAGAAGGCGCTGCGCAAGGCCGGCAGGCCTGTCACCTTCCAAGCCTACGCCAAGACGGGGCACTGGTTCTTTGAGTCGGACCGGACGGATGCCTACCATGCCGCCGCGGCGAAGCTGGCATGGCGGCGCACAACGGACTTCCTGCGGGAGACATTGGGCCGGTAGGGGGCGCAAGGGTGGGGCGGTGAGAATGGGATCATGCCCCGCCCCCTCGGCGAAGCCAGTCGACATGGCGTCTTGGCGTATTTGCGGCGCGGAGCTGGGTGACTACGCCAGCCGCGCGAGATGGAGGCGACCTCTTGCTTAGTGGTTCTGAGAAGTGGAAGGCAACCTACCCGGGCGCAATCGTTGGGATCCTCGTGATGCACGGTGTTGCCAATCCCCCGAGGAGCCCCTCGCTCGATGCCCGAAAGGAGGATCTAGAATCCCTCTTGCGGGGCCGCTATGGCTCGCTTAGCCGCACCGAGCTCAAGTCGCTGCCTCTGCTCCAGCCCTACGTCGCATACTACAGGCGGTTTGGGAAGACCTATCACGTGCAGCTCCAACTAGAATCGGTCGTCTTCAAGGGGAGAGCCATCCCTGGCGTTGCGGCGCTCATCGAGGCGATGTTCATGGCCGAGCTAAAGAACCTACTGCTGACTGCCGGCCATGATCTCGATTCCGTGCACGGGCAGATGTCCGTAGACGTTGCCGCTGGCAGCGAGAGCTATGTCACGCTTGGCGAGGAGACGCGAGCCTTGAAGCCGGGCGACATGTTCATTCAGGATGAAGAAGGAGTCCTATCGAGTGTCATCTATGGTCCCGGCCATCGCTCGAGGATCACATCCTCAACCACGCGGGCATTATTCACGGTCTATGCGCCGTCCGGGATCGAGATGGTGCAGATTAGGGATCACCTCGGCGACTTGAAAGAGAATGTGCTCACCATCAACCCTCAGGCCGAGGTTGAAAACCTGGAGGTGATACAAGCGGGCTAGGGCACGCTTGGCCTCTTACGCGAAGACCAAGAGCCTTCGGGCCCCGAGGCACACAATCCCTTTCTCAGTCCCCGAGGGTGAGAGAAGGGTCCACGCGGGGGAATCGTCCAGGCGCACGACGAGCCCGCTTTGACAGCCACTGCCGGTTGTGCTATCGTTAGGCCGATTGGTGTATACCATTACCCCAACTGCGCTCCACCGAGCCTGGGTGCCTGCCATGTTCAGCCTTGAGCCGCCTGCCAGCCGATTGGCCGCCCGATGGGCGATGCTTCTCCCGGTAGCCATCCTGGCTTCGGCGTGCAACTTCCCCGGCTCGGTGACGCCGGCGCGAACGGCCCAACCCCAGAGCAGCCCTCCGGGAACTCAACAGCCGACAAGTACGACCCCAGTGAACACTCCGGAGCCGGCCGCGCCGACGCCCGCGCGGGCCGCGTTTGTCCCCGAGCCCGACTTCGTCGAGCTCTCACCCGATGGACAGTGGACTGCCAGCGCCTTCGGTTACGAGCCCCCGATCTGGATGCAGGTGGAACGCGCTGACGAGTCCGTTGCCTGGGAAGTGGGATCCGACGGGGAGGGATGGTTCGAGGTCATGCTGAGGCCGGTCCACTGGTCCGTCGACGGCCGCTATCTGTACTTCACCTTGATCCCGCTCGTCGACGGGTTCGTGCTCTACACGGACGGATCCGGCTTGCAGCGTCTGGATCTCGGCGATGGCCAGGTGACGAAAATCCTTGCCGGCGAGGGTGAATTGCAGGCCTTCTCGATATCCCCCGATTCGGCCCAACTGGCGTATATCCGCAATGAAGGAGAAGCGGAACTGCTCATCGTGCGGGACCTGGGCACCGAGGAGGAATTCCAGTGGGAGTTGTCCGGGACGCTCGCCCAAGCGGGGGGCATCACCTGGTCGCCGGATGGCTCGGCGCTGGTGCTGCTGGTCACATGGGGCTTCAGCTGGGAGGAAGCCCGCACCGACCTCGTGTTGCTCAACCTGCGCAGCCGCACCCAGGAGGTCCTGCTTCACGATGATCCGCGCATCTTCTACCGGATCCAGTGGATCGACGAACACACGGTGTACCTGGAAGACCGCTTGACCGTCACCGGCTGGAGCCTTGACCTGGAGACCGGTGAGATGATCCTCACTCCGACTCCGATTCCGGCGCAGGAGCCCTAACGGGTGCCCGCCATGTTCACGCTTGAGCCGCCTGCCAGCCGATTGGCTGCTGCCGCCCCCCTTTATCTCCAGATCGCCGAGGGACTGCTCGACCGGATCGAGACGGGAGAGCTCGTTCCGGGGGACCGCCTTCCCCCCGAGCGCGCCTTGAGCGAGATGCTCGGCGTCAACCGCCTCACCCTGCGCCGCGCGCTGCGCGCCCTCGAGGGCCAGGGGCTTCTCACCCGCCGTCAGGGGAAAGGCACCTATGTTGCTGCGCCGAAGATCGAGCGCCAGGCGGATCGGCTCGTCTCCTTTACTCATGGGATGCGGCGGCGCGGCTTCACCCCCGGCATCCGCCTCGTCTCCCTGGAAGAGCGGCCGGCCGAGGCCTCACTTGCCCGCGAAATGCGCCTGCCGACTTCGGCCCCCGTCTACGACCTCCTCCGCCTGCGCACCCTCAACCAGGAGCCGGTGCTCCTGGAAAGCTATACCCTCTCCGTTCGCCGCTTTCCGGGGCTGCGCCGTTTTGATCTGGAGGCCCGTTCCCTGTATGAGGTCCTGGAAACCGAGTATCGGGTGGTGATCCAACGCGCCCGCCAGAGCTTGGAGCCCGTCGTGGCCGGCGGCTTCGAAGCCGGGCTTCTGGCAATTGAGGCCGGCGCGCCCCTGATGCTGGAACGGCGCCTCTCTTTCGACGCCCGGGGTGAGCCCGTGGAGCGCGGCCTGGATCTCTACCGCGGGGACCGCTTCCGCTTTGTCACCGAGATCGCGCCCTGGGACCCCAGCCTGGGCGCCACGTGGGCCGGGCCGCAGACGCGGAACGGCAAGGATGGGAAGGCATGATTGCCGAGACCGCCAGGCTACTCACGCCCGAGCAGGTGCAGCGCGTCCACGAGGCCTCCCTCGAGATCCTGGAGCGGGTCGGCCTCCTGGTCCGCAACGAGAAGGCCCGACGCATCTTCGCCCGACACGGCTGCCAGATCGACTCGGAGACGCAGATCGTGCGCTTCCCGCGGGCTGTTGTGGAGGAATTTCGTGCCTCGATCCCGGCGAAGTTCACGTTCCGCGGGCGGGATCCGCAGTTCGACCGCACCATCCCCGACGACAGCCCGGTGATTGTCACCGGCAGCTCGGCGCCCAATATTGTCGACCCCGTCACGGGCCATGAGCGCCGCGCTCGCTCCGACGACCTGGCGCGCATTGCCTTCCTCATCGACCAGCTCTCCGGCTACGACGTTTTCTCCATCTCCACCCTGGCTGATGACGCCCCTCCCGGGCTCTTCAGCGCCACCCGCTTCTACGTCGCGCTCAAGTACTGTCGCAAGCCGGTGCGGGGCAGCGGGCCGCCCGACGATACGGAAAAGATCCTGCGCCTGGCCTACCTGATCGCCGGGAGCGAGGCCGCCTACCGGGAACGTCCCTTCATCACCCATCACTATTGCCCCGTGGTCTCGCCCCTAACCATGGATTTCGATTCCACCGAAAACCTGATCACCTTCACCGAGCGCCATCTACCCTGCTATGCCACCATCGTCCCCAATGCGGGACTCACCGCGCCGCTCACCCTGCTGGGCACCCTGGCTCAGGGCAACGCGGAGTTTCTGGCCGCAGCGGTATTGGAGCAGATGATCGATCCCGGGAAGGCCACCATCTATGCCAGCCTGCCCACCGTGGCAGATACACGCAGCGGCGCCTACGTGCCGGGTGCCATCGAGACCGGTATTCTGATGATGGGCGTCGGGCAGATGGCCCGCTATTACAACGTTCCCAGCGGCGGCTATATCGGCCTGACCAACTCCAAAGTCAACGACGCCCAGTCCGGCTACGAAACGGGCATGTCGACCCTGGCCGGCTTGCTGGGCGATGTGCACATGTTCAACATGGGCGGCCTGCTCGACGCCTTGATGTCCTTCGACTTCGCCAAGGCCGTCATCGACAACGAGATCGCCCTGATGCTCAAGAAGGTGAGGCGCGGGCTGGAATTCAGTGAAGAAAACCTGGCCCTCGACCTGATCGCCCGGGTGGGGCCGACGGGGATGTTTATGGACCAGCAACACACCGTCGATCGGATGCGAACAACCGGACTGCTTCCCGATGTGGCCGACCGCGACCCGCGTGGCCTCTGGTTGGAGAAAGGCCGGACCGACTCGCAGGCGCGCGCCATGCACCTGGCGCGCGAGATTCTCACCCGGGAGAGCCGGGCGACGTTCTCGCCGGACGTGGATTCCCGCATCCGGGCCGAGTTTGCCGGGATGGTTGCCGGAGAGCTCGTCCCGCCGGAGGGCTGGACGCGCCAGGCGCCCTCGGCGCGGGCGGGTCGTGCGGAGCGGCGCCGCCGGCATGAATCGGTGGGAGAACCCGGCTAGGCCGCGGCAACTTCACACTATGGGGAGCACGGAATGAAGGACCAGGCTCGTGTCGTCATCATCGGTGGGGGGATCACTGGCTGCAGCATCCTCTACCATCTGGCCAAGGCCGGCTGGAGCGACGTCGTCCTTCTCGAAAAGCACGAGCTCACCAGCGGCTCCACTTGCCAGGCAGCCGGGCTGGTGACGATGTTCAACGTCTCGCCGACCATGATGCGCTTCCGCAAGTACTCGATTGAGCTCTACAGTCAGCTCGGCGTTTTCCAGCATGTGGGAAGCCTGCGCCTGGCCTCATCGAAGGAACAGCTCCAGGATCTGCAGCGCGCCGTCAGCCGCGCTCACGGCATCGGCCTGGAAGCGGAAATCGTCTCGCCCGATGAGGCGCGGCGGCTCATGCCCGCCATCTCGAGCGAGAGCCTCTACGGCGCGGTCTACATCCCCCGCGACGGCCACCTTGATCCGCACCAGACCACTCACGCGGTGGCCAACGCCGCCCGCCAGCTGGGGGCCACGATCCACACCGGCGTCCTGGTCACCGGCATCGAGCTCTCCCCGCAGGGTGAGGTGCGGAAAGTGATCACCAACCAGGGAGAGATCCGGGCTGAGATCGTCATCAACGCCGCCGGCATCTGGGCGCCCCAGGTGGCGGCGATGGTGGGCGCGTTTGCCCCCT
>Ga0209641_10002811_pt1 | contig 14733 bp, 13 predicted proteins | sample RifCSP16_1_FD_184022 | JGI IMG/M metagenome (GOLD analysis project Ga0209641, IMG submission 184022) | Soil microbial communities from Rifle, Colorado - Rifle CSP2_sed 16_1 (SPAdes) (version 2) | ecosystem: Environmental > Terrestrial > Deep subsurface > Rock core/Sediment | place: Rifle...
TTTGCGCCTCTGCACTGTGGCCTTTCTTCGAAAAACTTCTGGAATGTCTGGCTATTGCGAAGTGCTTCTACCTCTTTGTAAAATCATCAGCCTGTGAAAGGATAAATTCTTCGCCATCAGATGTGAGCACCAACGCAGGTTCTTTGCGAGCCATACCTATCAATTTATCCAGTTCCGGTTTTTATTGCTTAAGATTGACAGTTTTCATAATTTCACTTCATGCCATTCGATAAGTAAGCATACCTCAACAAAACTACTTTAAAAACCTTGCAACGTCGAAGCTGAGCCAGCCACGTTTTTTGCGGCATGGCTCCAGTGCCGAGTTAGAAAAGGCCTCTCAAACGTGTTTCCTAAAACTCCAGAAGAGCAATCTGAATTCACTAAACATCAGGCCGGTTACTGAATCTTCCGGAAAGAAATACATGCGTTGTGCATCCACCAGAATGTCGATGATGGGGATCAATATCAGTTGGCCAAAATCGCACGTTTTCGGTTGTCTGGTGCTATAAATCGTTGGGTGGGAGAAATGAGACAATACGTTGAAGTTGTCTTGGATTACTTTTTCCCGCTTCAACAATTCATCCTTGGGCAGTGTTTTGAATGGAATGCTCGCCTTCCTCTCGATCATTTTCTCAAGCCTGCTCTTGGTGTGTTTCTTGTAACGGGTCTCAATAAACTCTCCACCGAACCATTGTTCTATCTCACCACCCGCCTCGTCATCAATGATGAGGAAATACTCTGCAAGCGAATGTATCTCCAAGACGAATCGAGCGAGCTGATGGACACCCACAATGAATCCTTTGGAATACTGATCAAATGCTGCATAACCGGCAGAGATTGAGGTGCCTGCCAGAAGGTACAAGGCATGTTTTCGGTTCTTCTGTTTTTGATCAACGGACTCCTTGAATCTACTGTGTAGTTTCTGCATTTCACCCAAGCAGTCACGGTAGGCTTCCAGTTCGGACGTATAGTCTTTGATCGTCAGATATTGCATTTCTTGTTCTTTCTAACGCTGCGGCTAACCGGCTGGCAACGAGCACCAGCAAGTTGCCAGTCCGAGTTGAGCCGTTTGTTAGAGAATTTCTTCATAAATAGCGTTTGGTCAGATACTCAATGTACATTTCGTGTTCCTGCCTGTATTCGTTGGATAATTTTACAATCAGCTCTTGGTAAGACATAGCATGAAAGTTCACACCATCGGCTTTCATGACCTCGGAGAAAACTTCAATTTCACTCCTGTGAGTAGCCCCTTCTTCACCTAAGACATCATACCAAAGGTATAAAAGCCTGAATCCGTGCTTACCGAATTTAGCTTTGAGACCCAGTATGTGCTTGATCAATTGGGCAGCATGGAGATAGATAAAGCTGCTGTCATTCGGGCATATTGATTTTGCCAGATCACGGGCGTTTGGAGTGTCTTCCCATACAGTACCAAGGCTCATATACTCCGGCTTCAAACCACTGTGTCCTTGCGAGCCATACGCTTCTGAAAACTTACATTCAACTGCAAATCGTTTGAACCTCGAGGATTCTGAGTTCCAAAAAACGACGTCGATGTTTGGCGAAAATTGGAATTTGATGTCTATCGGGTATTTATCCTCAAATACAATTCTCTGGGATGCATTACTTCCTTTTCGACAAAACCCAGAGGCAGCAGCTATGACAGATGCCTGATTGATTTTTTGCCAGTACTGAAAGATGTTTACACTCAAGGCGGATGATGAGTGCACTGCTTGCATTTTTGATGGACTGTCAATACAGCCGATAATCTCGTTCCCGTCACCCTGCACAAAGCATTCACGGACTGTTGGCTCCAAAGGTTCAAACAAATTTTGATCGAGTTCAGGAGTGTACGCAGGCCGCCCCCGCCGCCCCTTGCTTCCGATGAGCGGAATACCACGATTCAAGGCCCATTGAGTTTGTTTTGAGAGGATGTATTCGTATGCTCTCATTCTTATTCTCTAACGCAGAAGTCAGGGGACAGCCAGGGTTTCCCACTGCCTTCAATATTAATGATAAATTTTAATTTTACACCAATTTGCCAAAGCGGCGCTGGCCCTGGCTGTCCCTTGGACTGACAGGTTATGCATATGACTCCATTAGACGCCTTGCGTCGGCCGTAACTGATTTAAGTGATATGTTTTTCTGTGCTATTAAATCTGAATCCCAAGTATCTGGATTTCTCCAGAATTTGCTTTTATCACTTAGGCGAACGGATAGTTCTTTGTTTATACGAGATATTAAGAATGCAGCTCTTGACCAATGCTCAGCCAAGCCATACTCGGTATGAAAATCTCTATCCTGACCGTTTGCCCGCTTTTGCAAGTAAGTTTGTGTTTTTTCCGAGGCATCAATAACTTCTTTTAGAGCCTCTATTGCCGCTCCTGTTTTATTTGCTTTTTTGGCTTCCAGGTAAGCAATAAATGACGTGACTAATGCAGCTAATGAAATCCAATCAGAAATTTCCCCTGCCATGTTTTCTCCTTTGTGCATAACTACTAAGTATACAGAAATAATTTCCTAATAATTTTAAAATACAAAAACTATTCTGCCTATTACCATAATATCAAGCTTTTACAGAATATGAGTACACACCTAAAAATAACACAACAAAATACTAATTCAAGAGGAAAATATGAGGTTGAAAGGATTGTCTAATAATATCTCACATAACCTATATGGAGGGCATATTGCAATATGCCCTTACACATTATGCAATAAATTCCCTCCAAAAGCCTCTATTCCTGTATTTCACATTGTTCTCAGCCGAGTGGATTGGGTTGAGGAATGATACGATATCCGACAAACAACAAGAACTGTTGGGTTACGCTCCGCTCTAACCCAACCTACACTGTCTCCTAACGGAGCTTAGGGACTCAGCAATTACCAACATACCGTATACTGCACCCCTGTCATTCCCGCGTGCCTTTGGCGGGAATCCATGTTTTAGGCTGGATGCCCGACACAAGCATTCGGGCATGACAGAAATATAAATGGTATATTAGAAAATTCTATGTCCCTTGAATGAAGTGACAATTTGTATAGATTCATGGATAATATCGAGCAATCTATCGATTTCATGGATTTTGATGATCAATGGCGGCATGATGACGATGATGTGTCCCAGCGGTCGTATGAGTAAACCACGCTTCCTGGCCTCAAGGCATACCTGAATCCCAACGCGTTCTTCCCAGGGATATGGTGCCTTTGTGGTTTTGTCCCTTACCAGCTCGATAGCGGCGATAAGTCCACACTGTCTGACGTCCCCAATGTGTTCCAGTGATTCAAAGGACTTAAGTTTAGTCTGTAAGTATTTGATTTTTGGTTCCAAATTTTCCAGGATATGTTCCTTTTCAAATAGCTCCATACTTGCCAGTGCTGCCGCACAGCCTAAGGGATTTCCTGTGTAGGTGTGTCCGTGGAAGAAGGTTTTTAACTCAGCATATTCTCCTAAAAAGGCATTGTAGATTTCTTCTGTGGCGAGTGTCGCAGCCAAAGGCATATAACCTCCATTAATACCTTTTGACAGGGACATAATATCAGGCACTACATCTTCGTGTAAGCAGGAAAACATTTTGCCTGTTCGACCAAACCCCGTAAGCACCTCATCTAAAATGAGGAGGCCGTTATATTTTTTGCACAAGGCGTGTACACCTGATAGATAACCTGACGGATGGATGATCATCCCGCCCGCCCCTTGCACCAGCGGTTCCATAATCATAGCGGCAATACGACCAGGATTTTCCTTTAAAATATCTTCCAATTTATCAAGACACGCCAGAGAGCAATTTTGGGGCTGTTTTACCAGTGGACAGCGATAGCAATACGGCGAAGGGGCAAGGTGTGTTTTAAAATACAGCGGACGAAAAGCGCCGTGAAATAACTCTATCCCTCCGACGCTCATCGTCCCAATGGTATCACCGTGGTAACCGTACTGTAAGGCTACAAACTGCGTCTTGTCCTTAAACCCCTTGTGTTGCCAGTATTGAAGCGCCATTTTGAGGGCAACCTCATTCGCAGTGGAGCCGTTATCTGAATAAAAAACCTTAGTTAAGCCTTGCGGTGCAATCTCGACAAGTGATTTCGCTAATTCGATGGCTGGTATATTGGATGGACCCAGGAGTGTCGTGTGTGCAATCTTATCGAGCTGCCTCTTTATTGCCTCATCAATTTCCTTCTTGCGATGACCGTGTATATTGCACCACATGGACGATACGCCATCGATGTATTCCTTGCCATTGGTGTCCTTAAGGAAAACACCGTATCCTTCTTCAATAATCAGGGGTATTTCTTTCACGTAATCCTGCATCTGGGTGAAGGGGTGCCAGAGGTATGCCTTATCCCATTTTTCTAATTGTTCTTTGTAAGTTTTGTTTAACATTTTAGCTTTTTGAAAAATCGTAGCTACCGTGATATATTTGGTAAAACCCATAGCGCAGTAGCCGCAACCAAGTCCCCCTTAATAAAGGGGGCAAGGGGGTTGTAGAAAAACTTGCTAAAACATGTCCTCATGAAAGTCGTCCTCGTAAAAACTGGGAATGGGGAAAAGCGGTTTTTACAGAGTAATACCATATTACCCAAAGAGGAAATGATCGTCAAAATATTTTTCAAGATGACGAAGTTCGATTCCGGCATCTTTTCTGGATTTACGAGTACAGCAACAAATATAATCTGTCATTGTTTACCTACTGCCTGATGGATAATCCTGTTCATTTTATTGCAATCTCCCGAAAAGAGCATCTCTAGCCAGGAGGCAGGCCGAAGAAACAAAAGCACACATAAACAGTGTCTGTCCCTCATCATCCCCCAAACGAGATAAAGAACTAAACATGTTGACTTGCATATTCAAAAGGTCTATAATGATAAAAAAATATCACCAGAGCTTGCCTTTCTTAGAAAGGGATAAAAGTCTTTTGAGAATCATCTAAAGAATTGAAGCAAATTTGTCAAGATGAAAGTTTGACCCCAACCTTCTTTGTAAACTTATGGATATTAAAAAACACCCAAATCACAAGCTATACATTCAGACGCTTCGTCGTATGACACCAGAGCAAAGGTTGTTGAAGGCATTTGAATTGTCTCAGTTTTCCAGGGATCTCTTTCTTCTTGGGTTACGGAAGAGGTTTTCCTGTTTATCAGATGATGCAATCAAAAAAATATATCTGGAGCGTCTGAATAAATGTCACAACAGGAACTACTAAAAAAGGTGATTCAAATACTCGATGCCGCTGGAATTCAATACATGGTGACAGGTTCCGTAGCTTCTAGTTTGCAGGGCGAGCCACGATCAACTCATGACATCGACCTTGTGGTTGCCATAGAAAGTGCGGAAGTTAAAAAGCTGGTTAAGGCATTCCCATCGCCTGATTTTTATCTGGACGAAGGAAGCGTATTGGATGCAATCAACAGGCAGGGCATGTTCAACCTCATCGATGTAAACTCAGGAGATAAAGTTGATTTCTGGCTATTAACCGACGAACCTTTCGACCGGTCACGGTTTATAAGAAAGTATGCCGAAGAGGTAGTAGGGATGCGAATTATCGTTTCCAGCCCTGAGGATACAATTCTGGCAAAATTGAGATGGGCAAAGTTATGTGGCGGGAGCGAAAAACAATTTACAGATGCCTTACGGGTTTATGAGGTGCAATTTGAAAAACTGGATACGAATTATATGGAATATTGGGCAAAGAAATTAGACGTTGAATCAATATGGAAACGGCTAAAGGACAAAGCTGAAACAACGTAGAAGGGTGTGGTTATAATAATTTTTTTTGCTTGCTTCCAAATGTTGTTTGTGGATATCAAGCGCTGCGAAATTTTGTTTTGTGTCGAAACTTTCATGAAAATAAAATTCGTATTTATTCGTGGTTAAACTCTTTTTGGTTGCGGCTTTGCCGCGCTAGGTTCATTCGTGGCCGATTGTAGAATTTAGGTTCAACCCTTGAAACGGTTAGTTTAAATACTTGACTTCCCCGTTGCCGCTCTTCCGAACGCCCTTGTGTATAATCAGTTTTTTCCCTTGAGATACTCCGGAATTATAGGCATCCTGACAGGTTCTGGAATACCTGGAAGTGGTTCGGGTACGCCTGGGATTTCTTTGGCGATAAAACTCCTTGAGCCGGGGGTCTCCCTTCCATACCAGTTTTTGGGACGCATTTTCCGTCACCCTGCATTCCAGTTTATGATAAAAACCTTCTAAGAGGCCATAGATAAAAGTCCTTCGATGCCTGTTCCCGTTGATAGTATTTTTCTCTTTGTACTCCGTCCATAAAAGCTCCGAGACGTTTTGAAGATAATGATACACATATTCCGCCATCTCGACATTTTCCGGTGTCCCATAAATTTCCAAAACCCGGCCGCGCCGGTTTCTATGCTGGTCGTACCCGAACGTCCAGATGGCCTCTACGAAAAAATATTTGCAAAGTATCGCGCTGATTGTGGACTTCGCTGGGTCTCTCCTCCCTATTTCGCCGACTTGCTTATGAATGTAGTTCCATTTCGTCTGAGTATCCAGGAGCGACAGGTTATGTCTTAATAACAACTCATGGGCCTTGGCCATGGCAGTCTGGGCCTCGTGTTCGTTGGGGCTTTGGGCCAATGCCAGCAGTTTATGAACCTTATCCAGTATCTGGTGGTTTTCAGAACTCACGGTGAATCTGTTTTTGCGCTTTTCCATCCAGGTTTGCATGTCACCCGTAGCCGTTGGATCAATTCCCTTTTCCTGGCAAACCCTCTTGAATGCCTCTCCGTGGGGAAGTTCTTCGCAGATTCCTAAAACTTCCTCCACGTACTGGTGCGCCATTTCATGGCAAAGAACTTCTTGGACGTATTCCCAGGCATACGTCTTTATCAGGTTAATACTGATGGAGAGACGCCGGTGACAACCGCCTTTCCACCTACCCAATGCCACTTCTGAATACGATAGTTCATAGTTTGGGGGACGCATAGAGTCTTTAAAGTAAAGGAAATTTGCCGTCTTCCAGTCTTCATTCAATTGCTTGATCCATGCGGTTTTTATCTTGTCGTTTATATCAGTCATGGGATAAAAAAGGAGATACTTCCCGTATTATTAAAAAAGACTGCTTCTCTCATATTTTCACGTTGGGTTATATCGTGGGGATAACTTATTGCACATATCCTTGCTATTCTGGGCATACAATGAGATTATCCCTATTATGCTTTGCATTTCAATGGAAATATGGGAAGTGTCTTCCCTCTTTACGGGCGATTTCCGTCGAAAGACGTGGTGCATTCCCAATCCTTTCGTCAAGTCCTACTGACAAGATCGAGAGATCGAGGGGGAGAAGGGGTCTTGATATCTTAGAGAGGATACCATCAGAATCGGTTGTGTCTTTTGTGATGTCAGGGGAGGAATTGGAAAATTTTGGGGTAGGAACGGGGTCACCTTTACTCTTGCTAGTGAAGCGGATTCTCATGCACAACCTTAAATCAAGGTTAAACAGGTTCTTTGATCAAGCTTTTACGGAGATATTTATTAAGTGGAAAGTGTTGTAACTTCTACTATGTGATGCTTCAGGCGTGCATCATTCACAATCTCCTCTAGTTTTGATGCAATAGCATCCTCAATCCAATCAGCGCCGCATTGTGAACATACGGTTGCAGGCACGTCCCTTATTACGACAACACCAAATCCTAAATCAACCGTAAAAATAGTTTTTCCCTTTTTTTTATTGCCACCACAAAGTGGACATTTGTCAGGTAATTTCTTAATTGCCATGTTTTTACTCTCTAATTGAGACAACGCGAGAAAATAAGCATCGTAGACTGTAACGTTAAATTTAAAGGCTATACCTATTGCAGATGCTATCACCGAATTGTCAACCTTTCTTACCTCAAAATCCATATCAAAAACGGAATCTAATGATACTTGAACATCCTCGGCGGTAAAGTTTGGATTGTGCCTAAGTGCATTTGCAAGCTCATAAAATAACAGGTCGGGTATTATTATATCACACAAACCATCCTGTATCTGACGTCTTAATTTGTTGGCATGTTCAGCATCCTCCTCATCCTTGCTAAACCATTTGATAACAACAGATGTATCAAGGGCATATTTTTTCATTTGTGCAATTCTCTCCACTTTCTGACCGCTGATACACCGTTCCACCTGCCTGATTTTTTCTTCAATTTATCCTGCACTTCTATGGCTCGTTTTATACGTTCTCTTTTTATTTCCTCTGCCTTCAGCCGTTGATATTCGTCTATCAGCTTCTCAGCAGCTTCCCGTAAGAAACTACTTCTGCTTTTCCTTTTTTCTTTTGCAATGGCATCTATTTTTAACAGAGTATCCTCTGGTAAAATAGCGTTTATCCTTACCATATTATATCTCCTTATTACACACTAATTTGTGTGTATAATATATGACCAATAGGAACGGTGTCAATAAAAAAATGGAATGGTATCAAATTTTCAATTAAGGCTAAACCGGTTGCGCAATCTTGTGACAAATTGTTTTATCGTCTTTGCGCCGAACCCACCATTATGGGAAAGATGTCTTTATTTCTTATAGTGGTTTGTTATTGCAAACACTTCTGCCATTCCTTCCTTTATAATAAAAAACAATGCCCGATATTTTTTGTCCACACGAAACGAATAAATACCACGCCAATGCGGTTCTAATAGTTCTGTATGTAATGATGGATGCCTTATATTCTCTTCAAAAAGATGTTTGACTTTTTCCCATTTCTTTTTCAGGCTGTGAGTATTAAGAAATTCAACAAGGTCTTGTCTTAGAGGTTTCAATTCCATTTTTTTGTTTTGAAATACGAAGACTTGCGCAAACCGTCTTCTAAGTCTTTAAGAAAGTCATCAGTATAAAGATCGGTCTTGCGAAAATCTTCAACCACTTCTTCTACAGGGGCTTGAATAATAAATTCAAAAAAACGCTTCGTTAATTTTTGATAAGCCTTTGCCTGTTGCTTGAGTTTCCTATATTCTGTTTTTGATATAGTAACATTTGGCATAATTCACCTCCTATCTTTTACCACCTCAGTGGCACTTGCCACGCCTCTTTCAAATCGTGAATGGTTTCATTGACAATGAGTTTGTTGTTTAAATCATATATCTTGAGAAGCGGTTTTGTCGTAACCTTTCCTAACAAGCTGCATGGAATATCCTTTACTAAAGTTTCAAACTGTTTCTGGTGTTCAGGTCGTACTTCAACAATGAAACGAGTATTTGATTCGGAAAAAAGAAGGATATCATTTCTTTGAATCGACCCGTCTGCGGCAATTGCAGAAAGGTTTAACGTTATACCGTATCCACCCGCAAATGCCATCTCTGATGCTGCGATTGCCAGACCGCCTTCTGAACAGTCATGACAAGACCTGATGATTCTCTGTCTTGTTGCCCGGGAAATCGTGTTCATGATCTTTTTTCCTAAGACGGCATCTACCTTTGGGACGTTGTTTCCCTTATAGCCGTAAATATGATAATAGTGAGAACCACCCAGTTCCGGGCGAGTGAGACCGATGAGATAAACCAGGTTCCCGGGTTCTTTGATATCCATTGATACGGCGTTTCGCACATCGTTCATTACCGAAATGGCAGAAATGAGTAAGGTCGGGGGTATTACAATGGTTTCTTTGTCAGTGACGAATTCGTTGTTCAGGCTGTCCTTTCCAGAGATAAATGGAGTTCCATAAGCAACAGCAATATCGTAACATGCCTGTGCCGCTCTCACAAGACTGCCCAGACGATCTGGTTTATTGGTGTTACCCCAGCAAAAGTTGTCTAAAAGTGCGACCTGTTCTAAACTTCCACCAACGGCGATGATCTGCCGTAGCGCCTCATCGATGGCAGAGGCAGCCATATTATATGGATCTATGTCACCGTATCGTGGGTTCATACCATTGGATACGATAATGCCTTTCTTCGATCCCAGTACGGGTGTAACAATACAGGCATCACCCGGCCCATCATTGTGAACACCCTGGAGGGGTTTTAAAACGCTTCCGCCCTGTACTTCGTGGTCGTATTGGCGTATGACCCATTCTTTGCTGCAGACGTTCCATGCGGAGAGTATCTTTTTTAAGTCTGCCCCATAATCTTCTTTTTCCGATAAATTTGTTTCCTCGAAGGTGGGTTTGTGCCACTCGGCCTTCCGTTCTAATCGAGGTATGCCATCGTGGAGAAAATTCATATCCATTTCGCCCACTACCTGTGAGTTGTATAATAAGCGCAATATTTTGTCATCGGTGAATCTTCCGATGACCGTTGCTTCGACATTTTCTGCTTTAAATAAATCAAGGATGTCATGTTCTTTTTCAGGCGGAACAGCGATTACCATCCGTTCCTGCGCCTCTGAAATCCAGATTTCTGTGTAGGAAAGTCCTTCGTATTTAAGGGGCACCTTTTCTAAATTTACTAGCGCACCGAGGTCTTGACCCATTTCGCCTATGGCAGACGAAAGACCACCGGCGCCACAATCGGTGATACAGTTGTACAGTCCTTTGTCTCGTGCTTGTAAAAGGGTATCCAACAATGCTTTTTCTGTTATTGCATTACCTATTTGTACAGCACCGCCGGATATCTGTTCGGATTGTTCGTGTAATTCTGCTGAGGAGAATGTGGCGCCATGAATACCATCGCGGCCAGTCCTGCCGCCAACAACGACAATGATGTCGTTAGGATGAGGTGTTTTTTGACATTTGTCTTTTGGTATAATGCCCACAGTTCCGCAAAAGACGATGGGATTGCCAATGTATCGCTCATCAAAAAAGATAGCGCCGTTTGCGGTGGGGATGCCCATACGGTTGCCATAATCTCGCACTCCTGCAACAACACCCTTAAAAATTCTTTTTGGATGTAACACGCCTTTGGGAATTTTATCTTGAGGGGTGTCTGGTAGCCCAAAACAGAATACATCTGTGCTAAGAATGGGTTTCCCGCCTAACCCTGTTCCCATGATATCCCTGATTACGCCGCCAATACCGGTATTTGCGCCTCCGTAGGGTTCGATAGCAGATGGATGGTTGTGGGTTTCTACCTTGAAACAAATATTGTGAAAATCGTCAAAACGGATAATGCCGGCATTGTCTTTAAATACGGAGACACACCAGGGCTTGTTGAGTTCGCTGGTTGCCTTCATAATGGTATTTTTTAATAAATTGTCGATTTTAATTCCGTTGAAATCAATAATGCCTTTGAAGGTTTTATGGACGCAGTGTTCTGACCATGTCTGTGCAATTGTTTCAAGTTCAATATCTGTTGGCTCTCGTCTGAGAGACTGATAATATTTTTTAATAGTTTGCATCTCTTGTAAATTGAGAGATAGCTGGCCACGTGTACTTATTTCTTCTAATTGTTTGTTGTCGGCATTTAATAAGGGGATGGTCTTCTTTTTAAAGGAATAGTGGATATTTCCATGGTCGTAATTGGGCATTTCTGGGTAAATGAAAACATTTTCTATCTTTGTGTTTGCAAGTAACCTGGTGGCTATGATGCGAATTGTTTCAGGGGAGATATTTCCTTCGATGAGATACTTTTGAGCAGTTTTAACGCCGTCTATGTTTATTCCTATATCGCTGAGCGCCTTTAAAACTGATTGCTCAATAGGGTCCATGACGCCGGGTTTGCGGCTGATTTCAACGATATGAGACTTGAAATCCGCAGTTCGAAATCGTTCGACTGAGCGCTCACGACGAAGTCCGGAATCGAAAATCTGATAATCTTGGGTAATAGTATCTACCAAAAGTTTTTGGGCAATAGTTTCCATATCATTTTTGCTTATATTTCCAAAAATGATGTAAACCTGGCGAACCCCGATATTGGATACTCCATGAAAACCAAATGTTTCAATTTCTGATCGTATGTTATTTCCTAAAGGGTCAGGAAATTCGTTTTTAAAAAATACCTCGATTCTTGAGTACATTTAGAATTTATTTGTTTGTGTTTTTGTTTGTTGAGTTGTTGTGAAATACGCCGTCACGCGATAATTTTGCATTTTTTAACCTATCGAATATCTCGGCGTTATTTTTGTTTAAGAGATCGTTTCTAAATCCGCCGAGTTCTGTTATAAATCGATCTATTGATTTTATGATGTTTTCACGATTTTGGTCAAAGATATGCATCCATAACTCCGGGTCGCCAGATGCGATTCTTGTGGTGTCGCTTAGTCCGCTAGCGCCACAAACGAGATGCTCTTTTTTGATTGCATTTATCAGGCATGATGCAGCCAGATGAGGCAGATGACTCACAAATGCCAGTATTTCATCGTGTTGTTCCGGTGTTAAATATTTTATTTTAGCGCCCAAGAGTCGCCATAGTTGAGATATTGTCTCTACCTCTTTTGTGTGATTGCTTAAAGGCGTTATGATGCACATGCAACCTTCAAAAAGGTCTGGCGAAGCAAACTCAACACCTCTTTGCTCTGAACCTGCAATAGGGTGAGCGCCAACAAAGGTAACATCTTTTCTCATATTATGGGTAATTTGCTTAACAATATAATTTTTTGTGCTGCCTACATCAGTGAGAATTGCGTTACTTTTCATTATGGGAATAATTTTTTTCCCAGTGTCAATAATTTTATTCACGGATGTAGCAAGGATTACAATATCGGCATCTTTAACGGCTTCCTCATCGTTTAAGATTCCGATGTCAATAGCGTGCATTTTAACGGCTTTTTCTAAAGATAAAGCCCTGTGGCCAACACCAATGACGGTCTTTGCCAAATTTCTTTTTTTTAATCCCAGACCGATAGAGCCACCAATAAGTCCCGGCCCAATTATACAGACGATTCCGAATTGCATTTAAGCATTAGTTTAATATAAATAATTTAGTATATAAAGAAAACCAAATGTTACATATCTGACTTCTTTTTGTCAATGGTTTTAAACCATTCGGAGTAACAATTTTAACGATACCTTTTATGTACAGTATTTTAATGAATTGTAATTTACTTGCAATAAATTGAAAAATAATTAGAATTTCAAAAGCTATCATTAAGTGTTTTGCGGAAATATAGTTCAAAATTATGTTGTTTATTTTAACGAAATAGGAGATGTCTTTGTCAGAAAAAACTGTAACTGAATTAGAAAATTCTATCCTGGAAATTGAGCATCGTATAGAGGATTTAGAAAAAGCTTCCTTAAAGGATAATTGTGATAGGAGTGTTGAGATAAAATATTTGAGAGAAAAGCATGAACGACTTCAAAAGAAGTTGTTCTCAAAGTTAACGCCATACGATATCGTCAAAATAGCACGACATCCCTTACGCCCGCTCACCGCAGATTATGTGAACATGATGATTGATGATTTTGTTGAACTTCATGGAGACAAGCGTTTTGGGGATGATAAAGCGATTATTTGTGGATTAGGAAGAATAGGGCAGGAAAGGCTTTTGATCATTGGACAGCAAAAGGGAAAGAGTACGAAGGAGCGTATTGCTTGTAATTTTGGAATGCCTAACCCAGAAGGCTATAGAAAGGCGTTACAAAAAATGAAACTTGCAGAAAAGTTCCATCTGCCGATTGTTACCTTAATAGATACACCTGGGGCGAATCCTGATATTGGCGCTGAAGAAAGGGGGCAGGCATATGCAATTGCAGAGAATATTTACGAAATGTGCCGGTTGAAAACTCCGATTATAAACATTGTTATAGGAGAAGGCGGCAGTGGCGGTGCATTAGGTATTGGTATCGGTGACAAATTTGCAATTTTGGAGTATGCGTATTATTCGGTAATTTCACCCGAAGGTTGTGCTGCAATATTGTGGAAGAACAGTGAAAATGCACCAGAGGCGTCAGAATCTTTACAACTCACAGCAAAGGACTTGTTAAAGTTTGGTGTGGCGGATGAAGTTATTCCCGAACCCCTTGGGGCAGCGCATAAATCTCCGAGAGCGATGGTCAATACGCTTAAATCATATATTATTAAATATTTGGAAGAAATTAAAAGCACACCGATTGATAAACTCGTAGACAATAGGTATAATAAATACAGAAATATAGGCAAATATTTGGAAGGCTAAAATTTGTTAAGCGTCTCTATGTAGTTGAGTTAGAGACACTTTAAATAGTATTGTTTAAAAAGGTAATTTTTGTGCTTGCATTTACGTTTTTTTGAAAGTATAATCTTACGAGTTGTTGGGAATTTTAAAAAGTTTATTTTTTTTGTTGACTTTTTTAAGATTTTGTATACAATAACGAACTCTACAGTTTGAGGTAGAGAATTTGCTCTTTAAAAATTAGAAGTCAAATGCGTGCGAGTAGTAAAGCTGAAAAATGTCAGCTTTTGAGTTGGACAAAGTTAAGATAGCTAAGCTTTGCTTAGCGCCTTTATAAAGTTTATGAAGGGTATGATCTTGGCTCAGAACGAACGCTGGCGGCGTGGATTAGGCATGCAAGTCGAACGAGGGAGTATCCCGAAAGGGGTACAAATCGAGTGGCGTAAGGGTGAGTAATGCATTGATAACCTACCTTTAAGATGAGGATAACGACGTTTCGAGCAATCGGAACTACCGAAAGGGTTGCTAAAACTCAATAATACTATTGATACTTCGGTACTGATAGTCAAATGTTTGGAGCCGCAAGGTTCCATTTGCTTAGAGAGGGGTCAATGTCCTATCAGCTAGTTGGTAGGGTAATGGCCTACCAAGGCTAAGACGGGTAGCCGGCCTGAGAGGGTGGTCGGCCACACTGGGACTGAGACACTGCCCAGACTCCTACGGGAGGCTGCAGTCGAGAATCTTTCGCAATGCCCGAAAGGGTGACG
>Ga0209641_10002813_pt1 | contig 14731 bp, 15 predicted proteins | sample RifCSP16_1_FD_184022 | JGI IMG/M metagenome (GOLD analysis project Ga0209641, IMG submission 184022) | Soil microbial communities from Rifle, Colorado - Rifle CSP2_sed 16_1 (SPAdes) (version 2) | ecosystem: Environmental > Terrestrial > Deep subsurface > Rock core/Sediment | place: Rifle...
TCATCCTGGGATTCTCCTCCATCCTCACCGGCTTCAACTTCATCATCACCATCCACAAAATGCGCGCCCCGGGGCTGACCTGGTTCCGCCTGCCGCTCTTCATCTGGGCGCACTACGCCACCAGCGTCATCATGATTCTGGGGACGCCGGTGGTGGCCATCGCCATCGCCCTGGTGGGGCTCGAGCGGCTCTTCCACATCGGCATCTTCAACCCGGCGCTCGGGGGCGACCCGGTGCTCTTCCAGCACCTGTTCTGGTTCTACTCCCACCCGGCGGTCTACATCATGATTCTGCCCTCGATGGGGGTCATCAGCGAAATCGTCTGCTGCTTCTCGCGCAAGAAGATTTTCGGCTACTCCTTCGTGGCCTTCTCGAGCATCGCCATCGCCCTGCTCGGGTTCTTGGTCTGGGGCCACCACATGTTCGTGAGCAGCCAGTCGATGTACGCCGGGATGGTCTTCTCCATCTTGAGCTTCCTCGTGGCCATTCCCTCGGCCGTCAAGGTCTTCAACTGGACGGCCACCATGTACAAGGGCTCGGTGATGTACAACGCCCCCATGCTCTACGCCATGGGTTTCATCGGGCTGTTCACCATGGGCGGCCTCACCGGGCTGTTCCTCTCCACGCTCGCCACCGATGTTCACCTGCACGACACCTACTTCGTCGTCGCCCACTTCCACTACATCATGGTGGGCGGGGCGCTGATGGGGTATCTGGGCGGCATCCACTTCTGGTGGCCGAAGATCTCCGGGCGGCTCTACCCCGAGGCCTGGGCGCGCTTCTCGGCGCTCATCATCTTCGTCGGCTTCAACCTCACCTTCTTCCCGCAGTTCATCCTTGGCTACCTGGGCATGCCGCGGCGCTACCACGCCTACCCCCCGGAGTTCCAGGTGCTGAACGTGATGTCGACCGCCGGCGCTTCCATCCTGGCCGTGGGCTACGCCATCCCGCTCATCTATTTGTTCTGGTCGCTGCGCTACGGCCCGGCGGCGGGGCCGAACCCCTGGCAGGCCAAGGGGCTCGAGTGGCAGACGAGCTCGCCCCCGCCCACGCACAACTTCCCCGAGACTCCGGTGGTGACGGAAGAAGCCTACGAGTACTACCCGGGGGCGGAGGCTGAACGTGTCTGACCAGGCCACTACGCTGGCGCCGCAATTTGAAGGCCTCGCCCAGCAGAAAGAGTCCGCCATCTTCGGCATGTGGGTGTTTCTCGTGACCGAGGTGATGTTCTTCGGCGGGATGTTCGCCGGCTACACCGCCTACCGCTACCGCTTCCACGAAGCCTTCACCGCCGGCAGCGACCATTTGAACCTCCTGCTCGGCGGCGTCAACACCGCCGTGCTCATCCTCTCCAGCTTCACCATGGCCATGGCCGTGCACTCCGCCCAGCTCAACCGCCGCCGCGCCCTCATCGTTTTCCTGGTGCTGACCATGCTGTTGGGCTCGACCTTCCTCGGCATCAAGGCGGTCGAGTACAGCCACAAGTTCCACGAGCACCTGCTGCCGGGGCCGGCGTTTCAGTTCGAAGGCGCCGACCCCCAGCACGCCCAGCTTTTCTTCTCTTTCTATTTCGCCATGACCGGCTTCCATGCCCTGCACATGGTGATCGGCGTGGCGCTGCTGGCGATAATGACCTGGTTCGCCTGGCGCGGCCGCTTCTCCGCCGAGTACTACAATCCGATTGAAGTCTCGGGCCTCTACTGGCACTTCGTCGACATCGTCTGGATTTTCCTGTTTCCGCTACTCTACCTGGTGGGGCATCACGGATGAGCCACGACCACATCGTTTCGCCGAAGCTTTATCTGGGCGTGCTCGCCATCCTGCTGGTGGGCACGGCGCTGACGGTGGCCGCGGCCCGGGTTGACCTGGGCGGGCTGAACATCGTCGTCGCCATGAGCATCGCCGTCGTCAAGGCCTCCTTCGTCGTGCTCTACTTCATGCATTTGAAGTACAGCCACCGGCTCAATTGGGTCTTTGGCGCCGCCGCCATGCTCTGGCTGGCGCTGCTCATCGGCTTGACCTCGACCGACGTCATCGCCCGGCTGACCGAGTAACCTGCCTGAACGGTCGCCCCGCTGTCTGCGCCATTTCTCCCTGACTGGGTGTAGAGCCGTAGAACTTTCCCGTCGAAAAACTCGCCGCCTCCTTTCCAGTTGACTGATTCTGCGCAGCTTGCGCCGGGCGGCCCGCGGAACGTTTGGCCGCCCGCGTGCTCCGACAACTCCCGGGCGGGGGAGGAGGGGGTATGGCTTCGCTACCACCACAAGAAGGCGGTTTCCTCGCCACTCTTTCTCCTGGGGTGCGGACGAAACTCGTCGGCCTCGGGGAGCGGTTCCGCTTCCCGGCCGGGCAGACCATCTTTCGCGAAGGCGATCCCAGCCGCTACCTCTACATCGTCTGGAGCGGGCGGGTCTCCATCGACCTCCATGTTCCCTCCAAGGGACGCACCAGCATCATGACCGTGGAAGCGGGCGAAGTCTTCAGCTGGTCGGCGCTGGCCGAGCCGGGCGTGGAGACGGCCGCCGCCCGCGCCGTGGAAGACACCGAGCTGCTGGGCCTCCCGGGCGAGCCCTTGAAGGCGCTCTGCCAGGAGGACACGCGCGTCGGCTTCGAGCTCTACCGCAGCCTGACGACGGTGATTGCCACCCGGCTGCTGGCCACGCGCTTGCAGATGTTGGACATTTTCGAGACGGCCTAGGAGGCCGCTGCGCCATGGCTCCGAGCCTCCCCCGCGTCGGCGCGCGTCTGACCCTGGCCAAGAGCTCCCTCGAGCAAGTTTTCGCCAACCTGCGCGCCGCGGGCTTCACCCTCATCGGCCCGCGCCTCCGCGACGCCGCCCTCGTGCTGGAAGAAGTCACCGGCCTGAACGATCTGCCGCGCGGCTGGCGCGACCAGCAGGCGCCCGGCCAGTACCGCGTCGTCCCCGGCCAGGATTCCTTCTACTTCGACCATCTTGTCGGCCCGCACTCTTGGAAGCAGTTCCTCCATCCCGCGCGGCTCAAACTTTTCGGCGCCGCCAAGAATAATGGAACCTGGAGCTTTCAGTCGGCGACCGCGCCGCCGCCGCGCTACGCCTTTATCGGTGTGCGCGCCTGCGACCTCGCCGCCATCGCCCGCCAGGACCGCGTCTTCCTGGCGGGCGAGTTCCGCGACCCGCACTACGCCGCCCGCCGCGAGTCTCTCTTTCTCCTGGCGGTGAACTGCGGTCGGGCGGCTCCCACCTGCTTCTGCCGGTCGCTCCAGACCGGCCCGCGGGTCACGGGCGGCTTCGACCTGGCGCTGACCGAGCTCGCCGACGTCTTCGTCCTCGAAGTCGGCTCGGAAGCCGGCGCGGAAATGCTGCGCGAAACCGCCTGGCAGCCCGCCACCGCCTTGCACGCGAGCCGCGCCGAAGAGGCAGTGCGGCAGACCGAGAGCCAGATCGAGCGCGAGCTGCGCACCGACGACCTGCCCAAGCTGCTCTACGACAACCTCGAGCACCCGCGCTGGGACGAGGTCGCCCGGCGGTGCCTGGCCTGCGGCAACTGCACGTTGGTCTGCCCCACCTGCTTTTGCACCACGGTGGAAGACGCGAGCAACCTCGCCGGCACGCGCGTCGAGCGCACGCGCCTCTGGGACTCCTGCTTCACGCTCGATTTCTCCCACGTGCACGGCGGCAACAGCCGGCCCACCCTCCGCGCCCGCTACCGGCAGTGGCTGACCCACAAGCTGGCTTCGTGGAAAGACCAGTTCGGAGCGCTCGGCTGCGTGGGCTGCGGCCGCTGCATCACCTGGTGTCCGGTCGGAATCGAGCTGACCGAGGAGGTCAAAGCCATCCGGGAGAAGGCTGCATGAGCGTCTCCTTCACTCCCGCCGCTGTGCGCGCCCGGGCCGACCCGATGCTGCCCGGCCTGGCGGTGGTGCGGGGCGTCAAGCCCGAAGCCTACGGGGTTTCGACCTTCTCCTTGGCGCTGGCCGACCCCGCCGAGGCCGCCGCCTACCGCTTCCTGCCCGGCCAGTTCAACATGCTTTACCTGCCGGGCTTCGGCGAAGTGGCCATCTCGGTGAGCTCCGATCCCTTCGAGCCGCAGCTCATCGGCCACACCATCCGCTTCGCCGGCAGCGTGACCCGCGGTCTGGCGCGCTTGCAGCCGGGCGACGCCCTCGGCCTGCGCGGGCCTTACGGCAGCGCCTGGCCGCTCGAGCAGGCGCGCGGGCGCGACCTCGTCATCGTTGCCGGCGGCATCGGGCTCGCCCCGCTCCGCCCGGTCGTGTTGTCGGTCCTGCGCGAGCGCGCCGCCTACGGGCGCGTGCTGCTGCTCTACGGCGGGCGCACCCCGCCCGATTTGCTTTACACGGAGGAATTCGAGCGCTGGCAGGCGGCCGGCATCGAGACGCACGTCACCGTCGACCGCGCCAGCGAAGACTGGCGCGGGCAGGTGGGCGTAGTGCCGCAGCTTTTTTACCGCATCCGCCTCGACCCTCGCCGCACTGTGGTCTTCACCTGCGGGCCGGAGATCATGATGCGCTTCGTCATCTACGAAGCCCTGGCCCGGCGCCTTCCCAAGGAGGGCGTCTACCTTTCGATGGAGCGCAACATGAAATGCGCCGTGGGCTTCTGCGGCCACTGTCAGTTCGGCCCCACTTTCCTCTGCCGACAGGGTCCCGTGCTGAACTTCGCCGCCATCGAACCGTTCTTCGGGAGGGAGGATTTCTAGGATGGGCGCCTCGACCCGGCCGAAGCTCGCCGTCTTCAAGTTCTCCTCCTGCGACGGCTGCCAGTTGGCGCTGTTGAGCCTGGAGGACGAGCTTCTCGAGCTGGCGGGTGCGGTGGAAATCGCTTACTTCCTCGAAGCGCGCTCGCAGACGCTCCCGCCGCCCTACGACGTCGCCCTGGTGGAGGGCTCCATCACCACGGCGGAAGACAGCAAGCGCATCCAGGAGATCCGCCAGCAGGCGAAGCTGCTCGTCACCATCGGCGCCTGCGCCACCGCCGGTGGCATCCAGGCCCTGCGCAACTGGAAGGACGTGGACGAGTTCACGCGCGCGGTCTACGCCACCCCGGCCTACATCGAAACCCTCAAGCAATCGACCCCGATTTCTGCGCACGTTCCGGTGGACTTCGAGCTGAACGGATGCCCGGTCAACAAGGCGCAGTTGCTGGAAGTGCTGACCGCCTTGCTCCTGGGCCGGGCGCCGCACCTGCCGGCGCACTCGGTCTGCGTCGAGTGCAAGCGCCGCGGAACGGTTTGCGTGGCGGTGGCGCAGGGCATCGCCTGCCTGGGCCCGCTCACCCACGCCGGCTGCGGAGCCATTTGCCCGGCCTTCAACCGCGGTTGCTTCGGGTGCTTCGGGCCGATGGAAAGCCCGAACGCCGACGCGCTCCTCGCGCACCTGGAAGAGAGCGGCCACGCCGCCGCCGAGCTGGTGCGACTCACCCGCGGGTTCACCGGCTTCGCCGAAGCCTTCCGGACGGCGAGCGAGAAGTGGGAGAAGAGGCCATGAAGGCGGAAGCCGCCCCGCGCACGGTCAAGCTCGACTACCTCACCCGCGTCGAGGGCGAGGGCGGGCTCTACGCCCGGGTCGAGCAGGGCGAAGTGCGCGAGCTCCGGCTCACCATCTTCGAGCCGCCGCGCTTCTTCGAGGCCTTCCTGCGCGGGCGGCACTTGCAGGAAGTCCCCGACATCACCGCGCGCATCTGCGGCATCTGCCCGGTGGCTTACCAGATGAGCTCGGTGCACGCTCTGGAAGCCGCCCTGGGGATCGACCCCGGGCCGGAGGTCCGCCGGCTGCGCCGCCTGCTTTACTGCGCCGAGTGGATTGAAAGCCACGCCCTGCACATCTACCTGCTGCAAGCGCCCGACTTCCTCGGCTACGAGAGCGGGGTGTCGCTCGCGGGCGAGCACCCGCGGGAAGTGGAGCGCGGCCTGCGGCTGAAGAAAATCGGAAACGCTCTCCTTGAAGTGCTCGGCGGCCGCGCCATCCACCCGGTTTCAGTTTGTGTCGGGGGCTTCTACAAGGCGCCGCGGCGGCGGGACTTGCTGGCTTTGCGCGATGAGTTGCAGTGGGCGGTTGAGGCCGCCCGGGAAACGGTCCGCTGGGTGGCCGGGTTTCCGTTCCCGGAGTTCGCGCCCGCCTACGAGTTCGTCTCGCTACGGCATCCCGACGAATACCCGATGAACGAGGGGCGGATTGTCTCGACGGCGGGCGTGGACATCGCCCCGGCCGAGTTCGAGAAGGTTTTCCTCGAGGAGCACGTCGCCCACTCGACCGCGCTGCACTCGGTGCGGGCCGGCGAGCGCACCAGCTACTGCGTCGGGCCGCTGGCGCGGCTGAACCTGAACTTCGAGAAGCTCACGCCGCAGGCGCAGGAAGCCCTGCGCGAGACCGGGCTCGCCGCGCCCTGGCGGAATCCCTTCACCGGGGTCGTCGCCCGCGCCGTCGAGCTGCTCCAGGCCTGCGAAGAGGCGCTGGCGATTATCGAAGCCTACGAGGAGCCCGCCCGCAGCCGGATGGAGTTCACGCCGCGCGCCGCCGAAGGCTGCGCTGTCACCGAAGCGCCCCGCGGCCTCCTCTACCACCGCTATCGCGTCAACGAGCAGGGGCTGGTCGAGTTCGCCAAGATCGTCCCGCCTACGTCGCAGAACCTGCGCCGGATGGAGGACGACCTGCGGCTGTGGCTGCCGCGCCTGCTGGAGCGGCCGGAGCCGGAGATGGCCCTGGCCTGCGAGGGGCTGATCCGCTGCTATGACCCGTGCATCTCCTGCTCCACCCATTTCCTGAAGCTGCGGCTCCAGCGTGACTGAAACCCTGCGCCAACCCGGAAGCGCCCGCATCGAGACTGCCGGCCGCCTGCTCATCATCGGCTGCGGCAATCCTCTGGGGGGCGAAGACAGTGTGGCCGCGAAGATTCTCGGGGACCTCCGCGCCCGCGGCGACGGCGCTGGCCGCTCTTGTTTTCTGGGTCAACCCGGGGTCGAGCTGCTCGATCTGCCTGCGGAGGCGGAGGTGGTTCTTTTCGTGGACGCGGTCGTGAGCGGCGCGCCGCCGGGCACGCTCCACCTCGTGTCGCTGCCTTCGCGGGACGTCCTTCCCCGCGCCCTCGGCTCGCTCTCCAGCCACGGGTGGAACCTGGCGGAGACCTTGAGCCTGGCGCGCGCTCTCGAGCGGCCGCTGCCGCGGATGATGCTTCTTGGCGTGGAAATCGGCAGCGTCTCGCCGGGCGCGGAACTCTCGCCGGCGGTCGACGCCGCCGTGGCGCTGGTGCTCGACCGCTATCCGCGTCTCGAAGCTTTCTTGCTCGGCACCGACTCCCGCCGCTGGCCGGTGCATCGGCGGTTCCCACCGGGCGACACTTCCTTTCCCGGAGATACCGCGTGTTGAGTGGCCCTGCCAGCGAACGCGTCAAGACTCTCTGGCTTCCCGGCCTCGCTACGTTTTTCGTGTCAATGAGCGGAGTGGCGATCCTGTTGTGGGCCGGGGTCCGGCCGCTCACTTTCTTCCCGCACTGGCACCACCCCTGGCAGTTCTTCCTTCCTTGGTTGGCGAGCCTGCCCCTCCTGGGCGCTCTCGGAGCTTACTGGTCCGGGCGCGCAGGCGGAAAAGGGACGACTCCGATCCTTGCCGCTGTCTTTCCGGTGATTGCGATGTCGGGTTTCGGGATTGTCGCCCTCGTGGCTGACCTCATCGGTGACGTGGGTGGCGGCCGTCATTCCGTCTGGCACAGTCTTTGTGGTTTCGGATACTTTGTAGTCTGCTGGCTCCTGGCTCCCGGAACAGCCCTTCTGCTCGGGGCGTTTCCCGTGGCGAGACTTCGATCTCGCAAGCCCTCTCCCCATCACGGGTGATTCGACCAATCTCCGCGCATTGGCTGCCGCTCGCCTGCGGGATGTGGCACAAGGCCGCCCGTTCCGTGGGGCAAAAAGCTCACGCCGCAGGCCCTTCGGTGCCGCGCTTCTTGCCGGCGTCTCGTATTCATTTGAAAAAACAGGGATTAGACCCTCCGGCAGTTTGTCCGTTGCGGCAACTTACCTGCTATTCTCCTGACCTCGGAGAGAGCCGTTCAAGGAGGCCACTGTGAAAACGGTTTTCGTCGTGGGCGCGGGGCCCGCCGGGTTGTTCGCGGCGCGCAAGATCGCGACCGCGGGCCACCGCGTGGTCATCTTCAACCGCGACATCAAGCCCGGCGGCCTGGCCGAGTACGGCATCTATCCGGTGAAAGACAAGATGAAGGACGGGCTGCGCAAGCAGTTCGGGAAGATCCTCGAGCTGCCCGAGGTCGCTTACTTCGGGCACCTGCCGGTGGGGAGCGGGCACGCGCTCACGCTCGGCGAGCTGCGCCAGTGGAACCCGGCGGCGCTGGTCTTCGCCGTCGGGGCGCAGGGGACGAAGAAGCTCGGCCTCCCGGGCGAAGAGGCCCGCGGGGTTTACTCGGCCAAAGACTTCGTCTACCACTACAACCGCCTGCCGCCTTTTGCGACGCGGGATTTCTCGACCGGCAAGCGCATCGCCATCATCGGCATGGGGAACGTGATGGTGGACATCGCGCGCTGGGTGATGCAGGACGACCCCGAGCGGCGGACCGAGGAAGTCACCGTCATCGCCCGCCGCGGGCCCTTCGAGGTGAAGTTCGACGAAAAAGAGTTCGACCACATCGAGGCGCACCTCGACCGCCGCGCCTTGCAGGATGAGTTGCAGCGGGTGAAGGAGCGCATCGCCGCCGTCGGCCAGGACATCGCCAAGGTCCCCGAGTCGAGCTTCCCTACGCTCGCCAAGCCCTTCCAGGAGGCGACCGCGCCGCGGCTCACCTTCCGCTTCCTGTCGTCGCCCACCGCCATCCACGCCGACGCGAGCGGGCGCATCGCCCACCTGACCGTCACCGAAAATCTGCTCGTCGCCAAGAACGGCTCGACCGCCGCCAAGGCCACCGACAAGACGAGCGAGCTCGAGTTCGACACGCTCATCTTCGCCATCGGCGACGTCGTCGACCCCGCCGTGGGCCTGCCCTTCGGCAAGGACGGTTACGTCACCAACCCCGACACCGCCGAGGCCGAGCGCGCCGCCTACGAAGTCTTCGACCCCGCGGGCGGAAAAGTCGTCGAGGGGACATACGTCGTCGGCTGGGCGCGCAAGGCCAGCGAAGGCCTGGTGGGCAAGGCGCGCTTCGACGCCGAGCAGGGCGCCACCCACATCCTGAAGCACCTCGAGAGCGCTCCGGCCCGGATGTCGGCCGCGCCCGAAGAGATCCGCGCCGCGCTGGCCAAGAAGGGCGTCGCCCTCGTGGCGAAGGAAGAGCTGCCCTACCTCGGCCGCGCCGAAGAAAAGCAGGCGCGCGCCCGCGGGTTGCACTCCTTCAAGTTCGCCGACGACGCCGAGATGCTCCGCGCCATCGAGGAAGAAAAGAGCAAGGGCAACTCCGGCAGCGCCGCCGCCGATTGACCCCCTTTGTGGCACAGGCCTCTGGCCTGTGGCTTCTGCTCCCACCGGCCCTTCGGCTCCGCTCAGGGCAAGCGAGACGCCGGTGCCACGGGCTTCGCCAAGACCGGCGACGAACCCTGCGGGTTCGTCGCCGCTACCTCAGGCTCTTTCTTAGCCCAGCGGTCCCCGTCGCTTGGGCTCAAATCGCGCGACAGGAGCAGTGTGGACTAAGTGCCATTGTATAATCACGCCTGCCCAGAGATGAAATTCTTGCCGCTCAACCCGGCGTGCCCGAATTGCGGTTCGCGGCAGATCACCTACACCTGCGAGCCCAAGTGCTGCTTCAACCACCTCTGCAACGACTGCAACTCGACCTTTCAGCTCGTCACGGAAAAGTCGGGCGGGGAGTTGCCCGCGCCCACACGCGCGGGGCTGCCTTCGACCGGGCCGGCCGATTCCCTGGTGCCCACCACCGGCTGCGCCCGTTGCGAGTCCACTGCCGTCTACGAGCTCGCGCCCCCGGTCGACGCCGCCACCCACGTCTGCGGCGCCTGCTTCGCCCTGCTGACCTTTGCCGTCACCGAGGTGGCGCGAAACTAGAAAAGTTCAGTTGGCGCGGGGCTCGTGCTAGAATGGCGGCGTTTGCGCGCAGACAGGAATGTCTGCGCCACCGGCCGCGCAGGGTAGACGAAGGCGCGAATCATGGTGGGGCAGACACTCTTGTCTGCCCAAGTCAGGGGGAGACGATGAAGATCAGCGACGGGAAGCGCAAGGGTATGGAAGCTGTATCCAACAAGGACGGCGTCATCGCCGCCGCCGCCATGGACCAGCGCGGCTCGCTCCAGAAAGCCATTGCCCAGGGACGGGGAGTGGACACGAAGCAGGTTCCGGCGGCCGACCTGACCGAATTCAAGACCGCCGTCACCAAGATCCTGACGCAGCACGCCAGCGCCATCCTGCTCGACCCGGAGTTCTCGCTGCCGTGCCTCAAAGTCGTCGCCAAGAACGCCGGCGTGCTGCTCGCTTACGAGAAGAGCGGGTACGACAAGACCGGCCCGGGGCGGCTGCCCGACCTGCTGCCGGAGTATTCGGTGCGGCGGCTGGTGGAGGCCGGGGCGGACTGCGTCAAGGTGCTGATGTACTACACGCCCTACGACCCGGCGGAGGTCAACGAAATCAAGCACGCCTTCATCGAGCGCATCGGGGCCGAGTGCACCGCGCTCGACGCCCCCTTCTTCCTCGAGTTCATCGGCTACGAGGAGGGCCTCGACGAGCAGAGCCCCGAGTTCGCCCAGAAGAAGCCCGACATCGTCGCCCGCTCCATGGCCGAGTTCAGCAAGGACCGCTACCAGGTGGACGTATTGAAGGTCGAAGTCCCCATCAACATGAAGTACGTCGAGGGCAGCAAGGCCTTCAAGGGGCCGAAGCTCTGGACCCGCCAGCAGGCGAAAGACCTCTTCCAGAAAGCCGCCGGCGTCGCCCGGCGGCCCTTCATCTATTTGAGCGCCGGCGTCTCCAACGACGTCTTCACCGAGACGCTTGAGCTCGCGGCCGAGTCGGGCGTCAACTGGTCGGGCGTGCTCTGCGGCCGGGCCACCTGGAAGGACGGTGTGCCCGTCTACGCCAAGGGCGGCGTCAAGGCGCTCGAGGACTGGCTCTCCGACCAGGGCGTGAAGAACATCGAGTCCGTCAACGCGCGCCTCAAGGCCGCCAAGCCCTGGTACAGCTTCTACGGCGCCGAGTCGGCCGCCGCCCTCCGCTGACAGCGCATCCTAATCTCAAACTTGGCCTTCTTGGCTTGGGATGGGGAAGGCCGGCGCAGAGGAGGCTACTTTTGGAGAAGGCGCTTCTCGATCGCGGCCACGCGCTGTTCCAGCGTTTCCAGGCGTTCGACGTCAGCCTTCCGAAACAGCAACATGCGCACCTGTTCGAGCTCTTGCCGGATTCCCGTTATCTCGTGATGGAGCTGATCGACCTTGTCTGCCAGCCCGTGGAAACCTTCCTGGACTAGAGCGAATTTGCTATCTACTTCTTCGACAAGCAGACCGACGTGGCGCTTGAAGTCTTCTCGCTGGTCGGTCAGGATTTCGCGGAGTTTGCGCTCGTCGATTTCCATAAACAGGAACCACGACCTCGGAGGCGGATGGACTATAACACAAGTCAAGCGGTGGAGAGCAACGGGAGGATACCAACCGTGCTGAGGCAACCGTGATGAGAAGAGCCATTCGAATAGCGGGTCTCATCCTGTTAGCCGCGGGCTCCTTGGTCGCGCACGACACCTGGCTGGTGCCCACGCAATTCCGCGTTACGCCCGGCCAGCCGGTTCAGGTGGCGCTCAACACGAGCGAAGACTTCCCGACGAGCGAAGGCGCGCCCGCGCCGGAGCGCATCGCACGCTTCGATACGACGACCGTAGCGCCCCGCGTGCCAGTCAGCTGCTACCGCGTGGAAGGGAAGTCGCTGGTCGCTGAGGTTACGCCCGGGCCAGGGCTGACACTCGTGGCGGCAGTAACGCATCCGCGCCTCATCGTGCTTGAAGCCCCCGTCTTCACCGAGTACATCACGGAGGAAGGCCTGGAGAAGATTGTCGCGGAGCGCGCCCAGCGCGGTGAGAGCGACAAGCCCGGGCGCGAGCGCTACAGCAAAGTCACCAAGCTGGCCCTCTGCGCCGAAGGTGAGGGCGCCGACTTCCGCCAGCCGCTCGGCTTGCAGGTCGAAATCGTTCCCGAGACGAACCCGTGCGAGCTGCGCGTCGGCGATACGCTGCGCGTGCAGGTGCTTTTCGAAGGCCGGCCGCTCGCTGGTGTGCGGGTGGGCGGCGGCTACGCGGGCGTCCACGGCCACCATTATCCGGTGTGGGTCAAGACCGACGGCGAAGGCCGCGCCGCCATTCCGCTCGACCGCGCCGGCGCTTGGTTCGTCCGCACGCTGCACATGATCCCTTCGACCGAGTTCGAGGACGCCGACTGGCAGAGCTGGTTCTCGACGCTCACCTTTGAAGTCCGGTAGCCGCGCGCTATAATTCCGCCGCCTCGGGCCAATCCGCGATGATCGACATCCACTCGCATTTCTTGCCGGGCCTGGACGACGGAGCCAAGACCATCGAAGACGCCGTGGCCATGATCGAGATGGCCGCAGCCGACGGCACCACGCACCTGGTGGCCACGCCGCACTGCAACGACCGCTACCAGTTTTCGCTCGAGCGCAACCGCGCCCTGCTTGCCGAGCTCCGCGCCCGCGCGGGCGACCGCATTCAGCTCTCGAGCGGCTGCGACTTCCACTTGAGTTTCGAAAACCTCGAGCGCGTCGCGGCCGAGAAGTCCGCCTACACGCTGAACCAGGGCAGCTACCTGCTGACCGAGTTCGCCAGCTACGGCATCGCCCCGCAGGTGCTGAACGTCTTCCACCGCATGCGCCTGTACGACATCGTCCCGGTCATCACCCACCCGGAGCGCAACCCGTTGCTGCAGGAGTCGGGCTTGAAGCTGCTGCGGCGGCTCGTCGAAATGGGCTGTCCGATGCAGATAACGGCGGGGTCGCTCACCGGGCGCTTCGGGCGCGACGCCCAGGCGGCGGCCGAGCGGCTGCTGGCCGAGCGCCTGGTGCACTTCGTCGCCAGCGACGCCCACGACACCAAGCACCGCCCGCCTGTGCTCTCGCCGGCGCGAGCGCTCGTCGAAGAAAAGCACGGCGCTGAAGTGGCGCAGGCGCTTTTTGTCGACAATCCCCGCGCCGCGCTCGAGTCGCGCCCCCTGCCGTACTTCCCCGAGCCGGCGCCGCCCCAGCGCCGCCGCTTCTGGTTTTTTTAGGCCCCTCTCATCCCGCGCCTGTCATTCCGAGCCCGTTCACGGTGAACCCGTTCAGGGTGAACCCGAAGGGCGAGGAATCTCTTTTCTTCGCAGGGAAGAGATCCCTCGCTCCGCTCGGGATGACAAGAGAAGTGAGGTTCTAGCGGCGGGTAAACAGGTGGCGCTCGATCAGGTCGCAGTAGATGTGCCCGAGAGTGATGTGGGCTTCCTGAATGCGCTGGGTGTCGCGCGAGGGGACGGCCAGAAGGACATCGGCGAGAGCTTTGATTCTTTCTGTCCGCGCGCCGGTGAAGGCCACGGTGCGCGCGCCGCGGCGCCGCGCGGCGCGCAGCCCGGCGAGCACATTAGCGGAGCTGCCGCTGGTGGTGAGGCCGACGACGATGTCGCCGCGCTCGACCAGACCCTCGACCTGCCGGGCGAAGATGTCGGTGAAGCGGGTGTCGTTGCCGATGGCGGTGAGCGTCGAAGTGTTCGTCGTCAGCGCCAGCGCCGGCAGCGCCGCCCGGTTGAGCCGCAAACGTCCCTGGAGCTCGGCGGCCAGGTGCTGGGCGTCGGCGGCGCTCCCGCCGTTGCCGAAGAAGTAGACCCGCCGGCCGCGCCCGAAGGCTTCGAGCGTCAGCCGTGCGAACTCGGCGAGCTCGGCGAGCAACCGGGCGGAGATCCGCTGCTTCACGCGACAGCTTTCGCGGAGCTGGGCGCGCGCCCGGCGCACGGCGGCGGCGGCATCAAACCCAGCGGCTCCGCGCCTCTTCATTTGTCTTCCCGCCGGCTGCCGGCCCGCGCGCGGGCGACGAATTCCTCCCGCTGGCCGTAGTGCCGTTCGTAGTAGTCGCGGTAGGCGCCGCTGCGGCAGCCTTCGAGCCAGGCGGCGTGGGCGCGGTACCAGGTGACGGTGCGCTCGATGGCTTCTTCAAAAGTGTGGCAGGGCGACCAGCCGAGCTCCTTCCGTAGCTTCGTCGAGTCGAGGGCGTAGCGGCGGTCGTGCCCGGGGCGGTCTTCCACGAAGCGGATGAGCGACTCGGGCTTGCCCAGAAGCTTCAAGAGGGTTCGCACCACTTCGAGGTTCGTCTTCAGCGCCACGCCGCCGATGTTGTAGACCTCGCCCACGCGCCCTTTGAGCAGGGCGCGGTGGATGGCGCGGCAGTGATCTTCGACGTGAATCCAGTCGCGCACGTTCAGGCCGTCGCCGTAGACGGGCAGCGGCTTGTTCTCGAGGGCGTTGGCGATCATCAGCGGGATGAGCTTCTCGGGGAACTGGTAGGGCCCGTAGTTGTTCGAGCAGCGCAGGGTGAGGGCGGGGAAGCGGTAGGTGCGGACGTAACTCTCGATGAGCAGGTCGGCGGCGGCCTTGCTGGCGGCGTAGGGACTCGAGGGCCGGAGCGGGGCGTCCTCGGCAAAGGCGACGCCGTCCGGCGCGCTGCCATAGACTTCGTCGGTGCCGATCTGCACGAAGCGCGCGACCCGGGCGCGCCGCGCGGCTTCGAGCAAAGTCTGCGTGCCGAGCACGTTCGTGCGCAGGAAGGGCG
>Ga0209641_10002814_pt1 | contig 14725 bp, 12 predicted proteins | sample RifCSP16_1_FD_184022 | JGI IMG/M metagenome (GOLD analysis project Ga0209641, IMG submission 184022) | Soil microbial communities from Rifle, Colorado - Rifle CSP2_sed 16_1 (SPAdes) (version 2) | ecosystem: Environmental > Terrestrial > Deep subsurface > Rock core/Sediment | place: Rifle...
CGGCCCCAGCGGCTGCGGGAAGACCACGCTGCTGAAGGTCGTCGCCGGGCTGATCGCCCCTTCCCGCGGCGAGGTGCACTACGAGGGGCCGCGGCGGGGCGCGCCGCTGAACGCTATGGTCTTCCAGGACGACAGTATCTTCCCGTGGATGACCGTGCTGGACAACGTGGCCTTCCCGCTGGAACTGCGTGGCGTCCCCCGCCAGCGCCGGGTGGAGACGGCGGAGGAGCTGATCGAGCGCGTCGGGCTGCTGCGGTTCGGCAGCAACTACCCGCACGAGCTCTCCATGGGGATGAAGCAGCGCGTGGGGATCGCCCGCGCCCTGGCCTACAACCCCGAAGTCCTGCTGATGGACGAGCCCTTCGCCGCCCTGGACGCGCAGACGAAGGCCGTCCTGCAGGAAGAGCTGCTGACCCTGTGGACGCGCTACCAGCGCACGGTCCTGTTCGTGACGCACGACATCGAAGAGGCCGTGTTTATGGGCGACCGCGTGCTGGTAATGAGCCGCAACCCCGGCCGGATGATCGCCGAGGTGCCGGTACCCTTCCCCCGGCCGCGGGAACACGCCCTGCGGAACACGTCGGAGTTCGGCGCGGTGAAGGAGCAGATCTGGCTCATGATCCGCGACGAGGTCAAGCAGGCCCTGGCCGGACGATGATCCGTTGCCCGCTGCGCCCATTCCGGAGGAGGGATGCGCTGTGAGGATGTCCTTGATGAGCACACGAAGTCCGATTGTTGGGCTGGCTGTCATCATCGTCCTTATCCTGGGAACTCTCGGTGCCACGGCCGCGCCCAGGCTGGACACTGTCCGCGTGTTCTTTCTGCCGGCGGGGGGCTACGGCGCGCTCTTCATCGCGGAACGCGAAGGGTATTTCGCCCGCCAGCAGATCAAAGCCACATGGGTTCCGCTTCGTAGTGTGGTCGACGAGATTCCCCTGCTGCTGCAGGGGCAACTCGAGGTTGGCGGAGGCTCTCCCACCCCGGCCCTCTTCAACGCGGTTGCCCGGGGCGAGCCGCTGCGGATCGTGGCCGACCTGGGCCACGTCGCCGGCCGCGGCAACTGGGCTTCGCTGATCGTACGCAAGGATCTGGCCGGGGCGGTCAAGTCAGTCGCGGACCTGAGGGGTCGCCGAGTCGTGAACCCGAGCGGCACGGGGTCGTTTGCCGAATTCGCCATGGCGAAGATCCTGGCCACCGTTGGCATGTCGGTGAACGAACTGCAGCTGGTCAACATCCCCCCGCCCGCCATCCTGGCCGCCCTGCAGAACGGTTCTGTCGACGCCAGCGTCCTGCCACCGCCCCTCGATACCCAGGCGGTGGAGACCGGAATCGGGTTCAAGTTGCTCTATTTCGACGACTATTTCCAGGGCGAGCACGTCAGGTTCCTGTTTTTCGGTCGGACGCTGTTGGAACAGAACCGGGCGTTGGGTCTCCGCGTCATGGTGGCGTATCTTCAGGCGCTGCAGCGCTACAACGAAGGCCCGACGCCTCGCAACGTCGGGATCATCTCCGAGTATCTGAAGGTGCCGCCGGAGATTGTCCGCAAGAGCGGGTGGACGGCCATCTATCCTGACGGGTTCGTGGACGTGACGGGCCTGCGGCGCTACCAGGACTGGCTGTACGATTTGGACCTGGTAACGGTGCGCAATCCCGTCTCCCGGCTCGCCGACGCCTCCTTCCGGGAGCGGGCGAAAGAACTCCTCGGCATCGCCGGACGCTGAGGCCGGTGTGCCGGACGCAAAGCGGGATGGTCTCACCTAAAGGGAGAGGACGATGAGTACGGCAGCCAATCTCCTCTGGTACGCGCGCAATCTGGGGAACGTGGGGCGCCTAGTGTACCGGCCGCTCACCCCGGAGAGGGGCCGTGCGCTGATCCGGAGGCTGATGGAGACGCGGCAGGAGCGGTTCCTTGCCTCTGCAACACGCTACATCTACGGGTACCCGCGCAGTCCCTACCTCCCGCTGCTCCGCCTGGCCGGGTGCGAGTTCGGCGACCTGGCTGGCATGGTCCGGCAGAAGGGGTTGGAGGTCACCCTGGGGACCCTGCGGGACGAAGGGGTCTGGCTCTCCTTTGAGGAGTTCAAGGGGCGCCAGGAGGTCGTGCGCGCCGGCCGGAGCTTCCGGTTCTCCGAGCAGGACTTCGACAATCCATTCCTCAAGGCGGGCGTGCAGTTGACCACCGGCGGCACCCGCAGCCGCGGTTCCCCCGTCAGCATCGGACTGAAGTTTCTCGAGGAGAATTTCGCTCCGGTGATCCACTTGGCGCTCGTCGCACTGGAGGCCACGGGCGTGCCCAGCGTGCTCTGGTCAGGAGGTGTGGGCGTCATCCCGTTGCCCCTGGGTTTTCTGAACGCAGGGAACCCTCTCGCCCGCTGGTTCACCATGCACGATCCCAACGAGCCCACAGTTACCGCTCGCCAGCGCATGCTGCCAACCATTTTGAACGTTGTCGCGCGGCCCCGGGGCGTGCAGATCCCGAGACCGGAGTACGCCCCGGTCTCCGCCGTGGATACCGTGCTGACCTGCCTGCTCGACCTGCGCCGGCGCCATGGCGGGTGCCTCATCATGACCAGCCCCAGCGCGGCTGTCCGCCTGGCCGCCCGGGCGCGGCAGCGGGGTGAGGCTCTGGACGGCGTCTCCGTCCTCAGCGCGTACGAACCCTTAACAGCGAGCAAGGCCGCGGAGATCCAAGAATCCGGCGCCCGGCTCGGTTCGATGTACGCGTTTTCGGAGGGCGGCGCCGTCGGGGCTGCCTGCGGCGATCCCGGTGCGGTCGACGACATGCACTTCGTCGCCTGCAACATGGCGCTGATCCCGCACCGCCGGACGATTCCTGAGGTGGGCGACCTCAATGCCTACATGTTCACGTCGCTGGGGTCGCTGCCGCCGAAGATCTTGCTGAACGTGGAGAGCGACGACTTCGGTGAGTTCACCCTGCGCCGCTGCCGGTGTCCGCTGGACGAACGGGGGTTCCATCACCACCTCGCATTCGTGCGCTCGTTCACCAAACTCACCGCCCAGGGCTCGACGATCCTGGGCACCGACTGCGTACACATCCTTGAGGAGGTGCTGCCGCGGGAGTTCGGCGGCCGGAGCATCGACTACCAGTTGCTGGAGGTCGAGGACGAGGATCAACTCACCAGGCTTTTACTCCTGGTGAGTCCGGAAGTGGGTCCGGTGGATGAGCAGCGCGTGCAGGAGCGCTTTGTTGAGGAATTGCGCCGCCGGACGGCCCAGGGGCTGCGGATATGGCGCCAAGCGGAAGCCATTCGTGTCGTCCGGCGCGAGCCGGTGGCCACCCCCCGCGGGAAGGTGCTGCCGTTCCACACGCAGGCACTGGCAGCCTTTCTCGGTGCGGGGAAACATTCCGTCGCGGCTCCCGTGTCGACCGGGGAGCGGCCGGATCGGGTCCCCTCCTCATCGTAGGGAGAACACGAGACCATCTCAGGGGGAAGAGTCATGCATCCTCGTCTGATTTCGCTCGTAGCGATCATCGTGTCGCTGCTGGGGGCCGTCTCCGGCGCCGCCGGGGCGCCGCCCCTGGACACCGTGCGAGTGATGTTCCAGCCGTTCGCGGGCAGCGGGCCGCTCTTTGTCGCGGAAAAGGAGGGCCATTTTGAGCGCCAGGGCATCAGGATCACCTGGGTGCCCTTCAATGCGCAGGACCAGGCGATTCCGGTTCTGGCGCAGGGGGGAGCCGCTGCGTATCGTGGCGGATAGAGGGCACGTGACGAGGGGGAACAACGGGTCCCTCCTCGTGCGCAAGGAACTGGCCGGCGTCGTCAGATCGGTCGCCGACCTGAAGGGCCGCAGGGTCGCTCTGGCCGGGAACTTCGGCGGTCCCGCCCACTACTGGCTAGTCAAGGCGCTGACGAGCGTCGGCCTGACTTTCGACCAGGTGTCCGCAGTCTTCATCCCGGTCACGGCGATACTCGCGGCGTTGCAGGGCGGCGCCGTGGACGCCGGGTTCATGGCCAATCCCTTGGACACGTTGGCGCAAGAGAAAGGGATCGCCTTCAAGTTGCTCGATGTCGCCGACATCGTCCCCGCTGAACACACCAGCTTCCTGACCTACGGCCGGACTCTGGTGGTGGGAAACCGGCCGCTGGGCGTCCGGGTGATGGTCGCTTATCTGCAGGGTATCCGGCGCTTCAGCGAGGGCCCCACGCCGCGCAACGTCGCTATCATTGCCGAATACACCAAGACCGATCCCGAGACGATCCGCAAAGGTGGGTGGGTCAGTATCCACCCGGACGGGTACGTTGACTTGAACAGGACCCGCCGCTATCAGGACTGGCTGTACGAAATTGAACTGATCAGCGTGCGCAGCCCGATGTCGGCCCTGCTCGATTTGTATTTCGTCGAGCAGGCGCGCGCTATCCTGGGCATCCCGCCACGATGAAGACTGCAGGCCCGGCCAGGCGGCGGCCCCCCGGGGAAGACACATGAGTCGCGTCGCGAGCGTGCTGTGGTACGCGCAGGCGATGGCGAGTCTCGCCCGGCTGGTGAATCGTCCGCGCTCGCTGCAGGAGATGCGGGCGATCGTCAAGCAGCGCCTGGAGACCCGCGAGGAGCGATTTCTCGCCGCCGCCGCGCGGTGCATCTTCGGGCATCCTCGGAGTCCCTACCTCGAGTTGCTGCGCCATGCCGGCTGTGAGTCCGGTGACCTCGCTCTGATGGTGCGGCAGCGGGGATTAGAACCGACCCTGGAACACCTGCGCCGCGAGGGCGTCTACCTGTCGTTCGACGAGTTCAAGGGCCGCGCGGATGTCACCCGCAACGGGCGCACATTCCGCTTCTCGGAGCACGATTTCGACAATCCCTTCCTGGGGGCCGGTCTCCAGATGCGGACGGGCGGGACCCGCAGTCGGGGCTCTCCCGTAAGCGTCGGGCTGCGGTTCGTCGAGGAGCACATGAGTCTGGGCGTCCACCTGAGCCTGGCGGCGTTGGGCGCCGTCGGGCTGCCCACCGTACTCTGGACGGCAGGACTGGCGGCCTCCGGCGGTTACCTGGGTTGGGTCCATACGGGACACCCACCCGTGCGCTGGTTCACCATGCACGACCCCAACGAACCTTCGGTGCCAGCCCGCAACCGCATCGTCCACCGCATGGCGCGCGTCCTGGCGCTCTGGCGGGGGGTGAGACTCCCGTTGCCGGAGTTCACTCCGTTGTCCGCACCAGAACCGGTCCTGGCGACGTTGCTCGCGCAACGAGATCACCGGGGCGGGTGCGTCATGATGGCGAGTCCGAGCGCGGCGGTCCGCCTGGCCGCCCTGGCCAGGAGTCGCGGGGCAAGCCTGCGCGGCGTTGTCTTCATTGCCGGTGGCGAGCCCCTGACCCCGGGGAAGGCGGCGGAGATCCGCGGCGCCGGTGCCCAAATCGGCTCGTTGTATGGCTTCACCGAGGGTGGCCCGGGGGCCGTGCCCTGCGGCGATCCGCAGGCGCCGGACGACATGCACTTCCTTACCTGTGACCTGGCGCTGATCCTGCACCGGCGACCGGTGGTGGAAGTCGGTGAGCTTGATTCGTTGATGCTCACCTCCCTCTCCACGGTGCACCCTAAGATCATGCTCAACGTGGAGATAGACGATTTTGCCATGGTGGAGACGCGCCACTGCGGGTGTCCGCTCGACGAGTTGGGACTGCACCAGCACCTGACCTACCTCCGGTCGTTCACCAAGCTCACCGGCGAGGGATCCACGATTCTGGGGACCGACTGCGTCCGCATCCTGGAGGAAGTGCTCCCGCGCGAGTTCGGCGGGCGAAGTATCGATTATCAGTTACTCGAGGTCGAAGACGAGCACCACCTGACGAGGCTGTTTCTCCTGGTCAGCCCCGAGGTGGGGCCGGTGGATGAACGGCGCGTGCTGGACCGCTTCATCGCGGAAGTCCGGGCGCGTACTTCCCAAGGCCTGCGGATGTGGCGCCAGGCGGAGACAGTGCAGGTGATCCGGCGCCACCCCGTGGCCACGCCGAGAGGAAAGATCCTGCCGTTTCACACCCAGGCCCTGGCCGCGTTCCTGGGGCCCGGCGCGCCCGGCGCTGCCGGTCTATTGCCGGCGCGTCCCATCGGCGAGTCCGCGGGCGTGCGGGCCGGTCCCATAACATGAACCTCATGCGCTAAGGGAGGGAGCTATGGCGCGCGAAATCATCATCACAGCCAAGGACGCGAGCCCGCCGGACCTCTCGGAGATGGCCGTCCGCCGGCCGCGGGTCAACCCCGAACTCATCCTCGGCATCATCTCGCCCATCCTGATCCTGGCTCTCTGGGAGGGACTGGTGCGGGCGGGTCGGCTGAACGCGCTGTTCTTCCCGCCGCCGACGGTGGTCTTCCAGACAATGTACCGCATGACGCTGTCGGGGGACCTGCCGGCAGAGGTCGGGGTCAGCCTGCGGCGCGTGCTCTACGGCTTTGTCTTGGGCGCCGCGCCGGCCGTCGTCATCGGCCTGTCCATGGGCTGGTCGCGGCGCGTGCGCGCCTTCGTCGAGCCGATCATCGCCGCCACCTATCCCGTGCCGAAGATCGCCCTGCTGCCGATGATCATGCTCATCTTCGGCATCGGGGAGATGTCCAAGATCGTGATCATCGCCGTGGGCACCTTCTTCCCCGTGGCGATCAACGCCACCGCCAGTGTGCTGGGGATTCCCCCAACTTTCTTTGAGGTCGCCCGCAACTTCGGGGCGGGGCGCTTCAAGACATTCACGCGTGTGGTCCTGCCCGGGAGCCTGCCCATCGTCTTCACCGGCCTGCGGCTGGGTTTCGGCATGGCCCTGCTGCTGGTGGTGGCGGCGGAGTTCGTGGCGGCGCGCGAGGGCGTGGGCGCGATGATCTGGCTGGCCTGGCAGACCCTGCGCACGGAGCGGCTCTACGCCGGCATCGTCGCCTGGGCGGCGATCGGGCTGATCAGCACCCGGGGGCTGCAGCGGCTGGAGCGCCGGCTCGTCCGCTGGAGTCGGTAAGCAGGGGGCAAGGGTTGAGCGGTTTGCCTGAGGCCAGCGGTGCTCCGCGGACGGTGGCGCTCGTCGGCTGCGGCGCCTGGGGGACGAACCACCTGAGAGTGTGGCGCGACCTGCGGGCTCTGCGGATGGTGTGCGATGTCGATGCGTCCCGTCGCGCGGCGGTGCGGACGCGCTATCCGGATGTGGAAACCTGCTCAGACGTCAATGAGATTCTCGACCACCCGGGAATCCAGGCCATCGTCATTGCCACCCCGGCAGTCACCCATGTCCCCCTGGCGCTGAAGGCGCTGGCGGCAGGGAAGGATGTGCTGGTGGAAAAGCCGATGGCCCTGACGGTGAGCGAAGGGCAACGCCTGGTGGAGGCGGCGCAGCGCCGAAACCGCATCCTGATGGTCGGGCACGTGATGGAGTATCACCCGGTGGTGCAGAAACTCCAGGCGCTGGTGCGCGAGGGGATCCTGGGCCGGGTGCGGTACATTTACGCCCACCGGCTCAACCTGGGGCGCGTCCGCGTTGAAGAGAGCGCCTTATGGAACTTCGCGCCCCACGACATCGCCATCATGCTCCGCCTCGTGGGCGCGATGCCCGAGGCGCTGGCCTGCTACGGCGGGGCGTACGTCAACTCCGCCGTCGTCGACGTCACCATCACCTGTCTGCGATTCCACCGGGGGATCTACGGCCACATCTTCGTCAGCTGGCTGCACCCGTTCAAAGAGCACCGTTTCGTCGTGGTGGGCGACCGCCAGATGGCCGTCTTCGACGACACCCGACCGGGGCCGGAGAAGCTCGTGCTCTTTCCACACCAGGTAGATGTGTTGGCGAACCGACGGCCGGTCGTGCAGAAGGCGGAGGGCCGGCCCGTCGATGTGGAGGCGGTGGAGCCGCTGCGCCTGGAGTGTGAGCACTTCCTGGCCTGCGTGCTCACCCGCGAGCGACCGCTGACGGACGGAGCAAGCGGCGTAAACGTGTTGCGGGTTCTGGAGTGGTCTCAGGACTCGCTGCAGTCGGGCGGCAGCCCGAAGGAGTTCATCGGTGAGAGCAGCGGTCTTCTGCTATGACTTTCCCCACAGGAAGAGCCAGGACTTTATTCTGCGCCTGTGGCTAGAAGCGATCCCGGTAGTGGCCGTGATTGGCGCTCCCCCTGTGCCGCTGTCGAGGCCGGCATCCACGCTGAGAGTCAATCCGCGCTACACCGGTATGCTGCACCCGGCGCGCATCTGTGCGCGGCTGGGGATTCCGTATTACGTGCTGGAGCACAGCACGCCGCAGGCGGCCGCCGTCATCAGGGAGCAGCGAGTGGATCTGGTGCTCATCGGGGGCGCCCGCATTATCCGGGGCGAGACGCTCGCGGCGGCGCGGTGGGGGATGATCAACTTCCATCCTGGGCTGATCCCCGAGGTGCGCGGTCTCGATGCGCTCAAGTGGTCGGTATACTCCGACGTCCCCCCGGGTGTCACGGCGCATTTCATCGATGCCCGGGTTGACGCGGGGTGCATCATCTCGCGTCGGCGGATTCCGGTTTTTCGCGACGACGCCTGGATTGATCTGAGCCTGCGACTACACGAGACTCAGGTGGAACTCCTGCCCACGGTCCTGCGGCGCGTCGCGGACCATCCGGCCCGCGACGCCTACCCCGCTGTACCGGACGGACGGGTCAATCGCGCCATGCCCCCGACCATGGAGCGCGTAGCCGCGGCCAGGTTTGAGACGTGGAAGGCCAGGCATGCCCGCGCCGAGGCCGAGGACGATGCTGGCTTCGGCGAACCGGTCGCGCCCCGCCTCGCGGATGGTCCATGACGGACTTCACGTACCCGGGTTACGTGGCATTGCTGCACGCGCTCAAAGCACGAGTGTACGCATTCGCCGGGTTTGCCGCGGCTCCGGACTTGCTGGCGAGCGGCCGGCGGTTTGTGCTGCTGCGGCACGACGTCGACTTCGACCTGGAGAAGGCGCTCCAGATGGCCGAACTCGAGGCGCAGCAGGACGTCACGGCGACATACTTCCTGATGGTGCGGAGCGACCATTACAACCTCTTCTCCGGCGAGGGCGCGCAGCGTGTCTCGCGGATTCTCGAACTGGGGCATCGTTGCGGACTCCATTTTGACCCTGCGGCCTATCCAGGATCTCCCGGGGTTGAGGCGCTGGCTGCCGCCTGCAGGCGCGAAGTGCAGATGCTGCAGGACTGGTTTGGTGGGCCGATTGATATCGTCAGCTTCCACCGTCCCAGCGAGCTTGTGCTGTCGGGGCATCCGGCATTGTCCGCCCCCCTCCCGCACACGTATCTGCCGCTGTTCGTCCACGACATCCAGTATTTCTCGGACTCGCGCGGCGAGTGGAGGTTCGGCCATCCCTGCCAGGGCGCTGCGTTTGCGGCAGGTCGGCCGCTGCACCTGCTGGTGCATCCCATCTGGTGGGGGGATCATCCGGCCGCGCCCGTCCAACTGCTCGGTGACTTCCTGCGGCGCCGGGCCCTGGCCCTGGAAGCGTCCGTGGCGCGGAATTGCTCCATTTACCGCCCGGCGGCGCCTGCTCCGACGCGGGAACGCCCGGGGGCGGCGGGGCGGCGCGAGTGATGCTCACCAGTGGAAGTCGTGCCCGAGGCGGGCGATGAGGCCACGGCCGCACGTACCGCTCTGTGACTTGACGCGGCAGACGGCAGCGCTGCAGCCCCAACTGATGGCCGCTGTGGGTGGGGTGCTCTCGGCGGGACGCTTCATCCTCGGACCCGAGGTGGACGCCTTTGAACAGGAGATGGCGGTCTACTTGGGTGCGCGGCACGCTATTGGAGTGGCCAGCGGTACGGACGCCTTATGGCTGGCCTTGAAGGCGCTCGGCATCGGCCCGGGCGACAGGGTCCTGACGACCGCCTTCACGTTCTTCGGGACGGTCAGCGCCATTATCCATGCCGGGGCTGAGCCCGTCTTCGCCGATGTCGATCCACAGACATTCAATCTGGATCCGGATGCGGTGGAAGGAGTGTTGACGGGGCGCTCTCGAGCCCATCAGAGGTTGAACCTCCGGCCTGGGACCATCAAGGCCCTCATCGCGGTACATCTCTTCGGGCAGGCGGCAGATATGGGAGCCCTCCTCGCGCTGGCCCGGGAGCATGGGCTCTTCGTGGTCGAAGATGCCGCCCAAGCGGTGGGCGCCGAGTTCCGGGGGCAGAAGGTGGGCACCATCGGCGACCTGGGGTGCTTCAGTCTGTACCCCACGAAGAACCTGGGCGCCTTGGGGGACGCTGGGCTTGTGGTCACCAATGATGACGACCTGGCCCGGCGGCTGCGGCTGTTGCGCGCCCAGGGTGCCGCCGGGAAGTATGTGCACGAGACCATCGGCACCAACAGCCGGCTGGACGCCTTGCAGGCCGCGCTGCTGCGGGTGAAGCTGCCGCACCTGAACGCGTGGATCGCCGCGCGCCAGGAGCTCGCGGATTACTATGACCGGGCCCTCCGGGGCACGGCGGAGTTGGCGACGCCGTCCCGTGCTCCGGACCGGACGCACACTTTTCACCAGTATGTCGTCCGCGTCTCCGCGGGCCGGCGTGACGCCCTGCGCCACTTTCTGGAAGACCGGGGCGTGGAAACGGCAGTGCATTATCCGCTCCCGGTGCACCAGCAGCCGGCCCTGAGTGGGTTGGGCTATACCCGGGGAGACGTCCCGGTAGCGGAGCAGGCGAGCGGGGAAGTGCTTTCGTTGCCCATCTTCCCGGGACTGACCCCGGACGAGCAGTCCTGGGTCGTTGCTTCCATCCGCACGTTTCTCTCAGAAATCGCGGACGCCAGATCGGCGGCGTCTCGGACGTGAAGTGATGGCATCCGACCTCGTCACCCGTGACCGGTTCGCGGGAGAAGATGCTTTATTGGCCCGCACGGCCGGCGCGGGCGAAGAGCCGACGTTCCGCATGGCGTCCCGGGTAGCCGCGGTCGTCGTCACGTTCAATCGACGCGAGATTGTCCTGGAATGCCTGAGCAGTCTGTTCTCTGGCACGAGGCGTCCGGATGAGGTGATCGTCGTTGACAACGGGAGCTCCGACGGTACCGCAGACGCCATTCGCGCCAGGTATCCGAAGGTCAGGCTACTCTCAATGGGAGAGAACCTCGGTCCCGCGGGAGGGTTCAACCGGGGCATGCGGGCGGCCTTGCAGCTCGACTGCGACTGGATCATGGTGCTGGGCGACGATGTGTTTCTCGAGGCCGACACGTTGCGTTCCCTGCTGCAGGTGGCGGCCGGCGCCGACGGCACGGTCGCCATGGTGGCTCCCGTCGTGCCCGGCAACCCGCCGCGCATCTGGCGGCACTGGGCGATTTCGCTCCCGGTGGTCCCCAGCCACCCGGGGCAGTCGGTCCCGCCGATTGAAGTTGACATGGTCGTGTACAATGCACCGTTGATCCGAGCAGATGTTGTCCGGCAACTCGGCGGTCCCCGCGAGGACTACGTGGTGACCTGGTGGGAATGGGAATATGGCCTCCGGCTGCGGCAGCGAGGCTATCGCATCCTCATCCTGCCGGACGCGCGCGTCCGGCACCTGGCGTTGGGCTCGGCGGCGTTGGGCCCGTCTTCCCGGGTGTTGGCGCCCTGGTACGGGTATTACCTGGCGCGCAACCACCTGCGGCTGATCCTCGAGCGGCGGAGCGTGATCGACGGCCTCTTTTGGGCGTTCCACCAGACGAAATGGCTGGCCACACTTCCGGAGAGGGACCACCGGGGCGCCCGCGTGTGGTTTCGGCTGCTGGGAGCAATTGATGCCCTGCGGGGACGGATGGGCCGCACGGTTGTGCCACAACTGACCACGAAGGGCTGGTGACGACGCGATGACGGTCCGCCGCTTCGTGGACATTTGCGTGGCCGGCGCCATGCTGCTGGTGACCGCGCCGCTCTTCCTGCTGCTTCTGGCGGTCAATCGGCTGTGGACCGGCCGCCCGTTTTTCACGCAGGTCCGTCTGGGACGGGATCTGCAGCCGTTCGTCCTGCTCAAGTTCCAGACGATGGTCGCCGGCGGCGCGCCGGGCTCCACGGTTACCGTAGCGGGGGACGCCCGGATCACCCCCTACGGCCGCGTCCTGCGCACACTGAAGCTGGACGAACTGCCGCAACTCCTTAGCGTGCTGCGCGGGGAGATGACGCTGGTCGGTCCGCGCCCGCTCACGCCCAACGAGATTGCGGCCACGCCGGCGCACCTGGCGGCGGTGGTCTACCGCCGGGACCCGGGGCTGACCGGCGCCAGTGCCGTGGCGTTTGTCGACGAGGAGCGCGTGCTGGCCCGCGAAGGCGACCCCGAGCAGGTATACTTCGCGGAGGTCCTGCCCCGCAAGATCGCGCTCGAACTCGCCTATGCGCAGCGCCGCACCTGGCGGAGCGACTTGATTCTCGTCCTGCTCACCCCGCTGGCCGGCCTGTTCCCCGGCCTGCGCCGGCGGGTGCTCGTCTGGCTCGTCCCCGACTGGCCAGCGTTGTCGGACGTCGTTCCCGGGAACTCACGAGCGATCGCCGGGTGACTGCCGTCCCCGGATCGACTCCAGAAGGAGGGAGTAGCATGAAGGTCTCGCGCGTACTGCTCTGCCTGTTGATCGTCTCCCTGCTTGCCGGGGGGTTCGCCTATCCCGCGCAGGGGCAGGGGCTGACCACCGTGCGCATGGCGTTGCTGCCGCTGCAGTCCTGGGCGCCGGTCTTCATCGCCATGGACGAGGGCTACTTCGCGCGCTTCGGCATCAAGGTGGAGTTCGTCGTCTTCTCTACGGGCGCCGAGGCCATCCCCGCGCTGGTAGAAGGCAAACTCGACATCGGCGCGGGCAACCTCAGCGCCGCCTTCTTCAACGCGCTGGCCCGCGGCATCCCCGTGCGCGTCACGGCCGACAAAGGCCGCTCCGGCCGGGGCGACAGGACCAACGCCATCATGGTGCGCAAGGATCTGGCGGACAGTGGCCAGATCAAGAGCGTCGCCGACCTGCGCGGCCGGCGGGTGGCCATCGACGGCGTCGGCGGCAGCCAGCAGTACGTCCTCTACACGGCGCTGAAGCAGGCCAACCTGAAGCCCAGCGACCTCGCGATCGAGCGCATGCCGCAGCCGGCCATCGCCGCCGCGCTGGAGGGCAAGGCTCTCGACGGGGGCGTGCTGGCCGAGCCCCGCGTGACCTTCCTGATCGAGCGGGGCGTGGCCGTGCCGCTGCGCTACTACTCCGACGTCCTGCCGCAACTGCAGATCGGCGTGATCCAGTACGGGACCAACTTCCTGCAGAAAAACCGGGCGCTGGGTGTGCGCTGGATGGCGGCGTATCTGCTCGGCCTGCGACAGTACCAGCAGGGGAAGACGCCGCGCAACGTCCGGATCATCGCGAAGTACACCGAACTGGACGAGGCCACGCTGCGCAAATCCTTCTGGTTCCCCATGAATGCAGACGGGCGGCCCGACGCCCTCTCGCTGATGCGGATGCAGGACTGGATGTTTGCGGAGGGGCTGATTAACGTCCGCGTCCCGGCACAGCAGTTCATCGACAACTCCTTCCTCCAGGAGGCGGAGGCGCTGATCGGCGGATGAGCGAGGAGGTCGCCGTCCACGCCGATCGCCCGACCGCCATCCGGGCCGCCATCGACGGGCAACGCGAGCGGTTGGTGGAGCTGTGCGCGCGGATCCACGCCCACCCCGAGCTGAAATTCGAAGAGTATGCGGCCGTCCGCTGGATTACCGACACGCTGCAGGCGGCGGGGTTTGCGGTGGAGCGGGACGTGGCCGGCCTGCCCACCGCGTTCCGCGCCTGGACGGCGGGCGCGGGGTGGCGCCCGGGGAACGGCGGCCCGGCGGGTCCGACGATCGCCTTTCAGGCCGAATACGACGCCCTGCCCGGGGTCGGCCACGCCTGCGGCCACAACATCATCGCCACCGCCGCGGTGGGCGCGGCTCTGGGGGTGGCCGCCGTCCTGGCGGATCTGGCGGGGCGGGTCATGGTTATGGGCACGCCCGGTGAAGAGGGCGGCGGCGGCAAGATCCTCATGCTGGAGGCGGGGGCGTACGACGACGTGGACATCGCCATGTACGTCCACGCCCAGACCCGTAACGCCGTGATGCACGACAACATGGCCCTAGCCCGACTGGACGTGGCGTTTCAGGGGCGGCGGGGCCATCCCCTGGGCGGGAACAACCGCCTGGGGGAGGAGCACATGGGCGTGAACGCCCTGACAGCGCTCCTCTTGCTCTTCAGCAACGTGAACGCGCTGCGGGAGCGGCTGCCGCGGGAGACGCTGCTACGCGGGCGCATCACCAACGGGGGCGACGAACTCGAACTGGAACCGGTGCCGCTTTCCGCCGGCGCCCATTTCAAGGTCACCACCCCGCGGTACGCCGACGCCCAGGGCGTGCTGGAGATGATCCGCCGCTCTGGCCGGGCCGCGGCGCTGGCGACCGGCGCGGAGGTGGCGTTTGCGGAGTATCCTCTGTACGCTGAGCGGCTGAACAACCCGACCCTGCAGGCGGTGATGGAGCGCAGCCTGCGTCTGGCTGGCTGCGCCGACCTCGACCCGCGGCCGCTACGTTCCCCCGCGTCCACCGATTCGGGGAATGTCAGCTGGCGCGTGCCGCTGGTGGGGGCCTTCGTGAAGGTCTGCGAGCCCGGCCACAACACCCATAGCCCCGCCTTCGCCGCCGCCGCGGGATCCCCCGCGGGACACGCGGCGGCACTGCTGGGCGCAAAGAGCATGGCGCTCGCGGCACTGGACGTCCTCACGCAGCCCGACCTGCTGCCCAGGATCCGCCAGGATTTCGCGGCCGGCG
>Ga0209641_10002816_pt1 | contig 14724 bp, 16 predicted proteins | sample RifCSP16_1_FD_184022 | JGI IMG/M metagenome (GOLD analysis project Ga0209641, IMG submission 184022) | Soil microbial communities from Rifle, Colorado - Rifle CSP2_sed 16_1 (SPAdes) (version 2) | ecosystem: Environmental > Terrestrial > Deep subsurface > Rock core/Sediment | place: Rifle...
ACACAATGCAGCCGCATCGGCAGTGACGTTGGGTCTTGATTCATAGATAATGACAATGACGCCAATCGGTACGCGTACCTTTTGGATTTGTAACCCATTGGGTCTGGTATGTCCTGAAATCAATTGCCCGACGGGGTCTGAAAGACCGATGATTTGACGAACGCCGTCAGCCATGCCCTTGATGCGGCTATCAGTAAGACGAAGGCGGTCGATGATGGCTTCGGAAAGTCCTGCCTTTTGTGCGGCAGTAATATCCTTCTCATTTTCTGACTTGAGCATGGCAGCGGATGAGAGGATACCCTCTGCGATGTAATTCAGGGCAGCGTTTTTTGTTGCAGTATTGGCGGATGCGATTATTCGTGACGCCGCTTTTGCATTTTTAACAATTTGATTGATGTAATTTTCTATATTCACAGTGATATGAAATCAAATAATAGGCTGCTGCAATAAGGACAATCAATGCCGGAAACTGCCATGGAAATGGGCATTCAAAGAGAAATGCCTTCCATCGGTTCTGAGACACGACTTTCGCAGGTTCTTTCTTTGTAGTGCTTTTAATGTGAAAATTATATTTCGAATAGGTAACCTCATCGGGTGAAATATAGCCGAATTGGTTTCGGGCTTCCTGTTCAATACGAACGGGATCGCTCTTTAAGGCAGAATATTCTCTATCAAGTATGGAATTCTCGGCCTCGAGCTGTGCGGCTTGTTTTTCAAGCATCGTCTTGCTTTCCTGCATGCGGAATCTTTCCTGCCTGACTTTGGTGATTATTGAAGAAAATAATATTACCACGCATGACGTTACGAATACCATCAGTACAAATTTCCCGAAAAACTTATTTTTCTTTACGGCAATTTTTGCATCTTGCATAGTTTACCTCCATAAATTGCATTGTCAGAAAGGTTTTCTTCGATACGTATGAGTTGGTTGTATTTACATATCCGATCGGTTCTGCAGAGAGAACCCGTTTTTATCTGACCCGCATTCGTAGCAACGGCAAGATCGGCGATAGTTGTGTCTTCCGTTTCTCCGGAACGGTGAGATATGACAGTCGTGTAACCGTTCATCCTGGCCATTTCTATGGCGTTGAGTGTTTCCGTGAGCGTGCCGATTTGGTTGACCTTGATCAGGATGGAATTGGCCACCCCCTGCTCAATCCCTTTTGCAAGGATTTCCGTATTTGTAACGAAGATATCGTCTCCCACGATTTGCATTTTGTCACCCATCTTTTTCGTGAGCTTTTTCCAGCCGTCCCAGTCTTCTTCCGAAAGTCCATCTTCTATGCTGCAGATGGGGTACTTGGTTGAAAATTTCGAATAGAGATTGATCATTTCGTCATGTGTCTTTTTAGCGCCTCCTTCCGATCGTAATATGTAATTTCCTTCCTTGTAAAATTCACTGGCTGCTGGGTCAAGCGCCAGGTAGATATCTCTGCCAGCCTCGTAGCCGGCCTTTTTGATCGCCTCCATAATCAGGTCGAGCGCTTCTTCGTGGGTCTTCAGGTTGGGGGCAAAGCCACCTTCATCACCCACATTGGTATTATATCCTTTTGATTTCAATACAGAACGGAGGTTGTGAAAGACCTCAGCGCCCATGCGTAATGCCTCAGTAAAACTATCAGCGCCAATAGGCACGATCATGAATTCCTGGATATCCATGTTGTTATCTGCATGTTTACCGCCGTTTAAAATATTCATCATAGGCACGGGAAGTACCCTGGCGTTCGTACCACCGATGTATCGATAAAGCGGAAGACACAATGCGTTGGCGGCTGCTTTGGCAACGGCAAGAGAGACGCCCAGCATGGCGTTAGCACCCAGTTTTTCCTTGTTTTTTGTTCCGTCTAACTTTATGAGGAGGCTGTCAATCTCAACCTGTCTTGTAGCATCCATCCCCTCAAGTTTGTGTGCAATAATTTCATTTACATTTTTAACGGCCGTTTGTACGCCTTTACCCAGATAGCGCTTCGGTTTGTCAGTATCCCTGAGTTCTAATGCCTCTCGTTTCCCGGTGGATGCACCCGAAGGAACGGCGGCACGACCCATCGTCCCGTCTTTTAAAATCACATCTACTTCTATAGTGGGATTTCCTCGTGAATCTAAAATCTCGCGCGCCTTAACACAACTAATGGTAGTCAATGGCTTCTCCTGTTTTATATGTATACCTTTGAAACAACGTTAGTTATGGAAAATAAAAAAAGTGGAAATGTGAGTGGTTTTTGTAACAAATATTTTATGACTTGTCAAACAGAATATTAATATTTTATAGGAAAAAAGGATTTATTTGGTATATTTATTGTCTGTAAAAATTCTGATTATTTGATATTAGTCTGGAAATTTGTATGCGAATACCACTAGCAAAATATGGAATAAGAGAACTGATTCTATTCGGCTTGCCTTGTATCGTGGGAATGGGATTCTCTATAGTGCTGTTTCCCTGGCTTGTGCCTATTCCACTCTTCTTTTTGTCTTTTTTATTTAATTTCTTTCGAGATCCTAACAGAAAAACCCCACAAGATACGTTACTCATCATTGCCCCTGCTGACGGGACGGTGTCCCATATAGTTCCTGCCTTTGAGGATAACTACTTAAAATGTGATGCGACCAAGATAAGTATTTTCATGTCAGTATTGAATGTACACGTAAACCGTGTGCCTGTTCATGGTCTTGTAGAGTTTATCAAGCATACAAAAGGTAAATTTCTGGACGCCAGGGACGATGAGTGTTTTAGCAGTAACGAAAACAATGTGATGGGTTTGTCTTTAATCGGGAGTTCTATAAAAATTGCAGTAAAACAAATTGCAGGAAAGATTGCAAAACGTATTGTCTGTGCCTGTAAGGTTGGCGACGTCTTTGAGCAGGGGCAGCGATTTGGCATGATAAAGTTTGGTTCTCGTGTGGAGGTCTTTGTCCCGAATTCAATTAAATTTGAAGTGATGGTCAAGGTAGGAGACAAAGTAACGGCAGGGAAAACCATCCTTGGTAGAATCTTATAACCACCCCTCGTCACCTCCTTCGCAAGGAGGGGAAAAAGGGGAGGGAAATACATTCAAATTATTTATGTTTACAGGCATTGTCGAATACTTAGCAACCGTAAAAAAGTTTTCACGAAAAGCAGGCGGGGCTGAACTGTTTTTAGATTTTTCTGACTTTTACAATGACATTAAACTTGGCGAAAGTATTGCAATTAACGGGGTATGTCTCACGGTAAAAGAAGCTAAAGGTACTGTTGCCGGTTTTGATGTATCCAGTGAAACTCTTACAAAAACTACGTTAGGTAAATTACGGAATGCTGAGAAAGTTAATATCGAAAGGGCGTTAAGGGTTGGGGACAGACTGGGAGGACACTTCGTCACTGGTCATGTTGATGGTATCGGTACAATAAAGGAAAAGAAACAATCTGCCGATCAATGCATCATGTCATTTTCAGTTGAAAACAAATTTACCGACATGATGATCGAAAAGGGTTCTGTAGCTATAGACGGTATCAGCCTCACAATTGTCGATCTTGCGGGCGGCGCTTTTTCTGTGGCATTGATCCCGTATACATTGACTTCGACTACCCTGGGACACAAGAAAATAGGGGATCAGGTGAATATCGAGATTGACATGTTAGGCAAATGGGTTAAAAAGATTCTTAAAAAAGAAGATGTTGGTGGTGGTATGACACGGGAGCAATTAACTGAACAGGGGTTTTAATGGTATGAAAAAAAATAAAAAATCAAAATTGCTCATCGGGATTACGATGGGTGATCCCTGCGGGATAGGACATGAAATCATCTTGAAGGCCTTAAAATCTCCTGCAATCAGAAAGCTTGCCAGGTACGTAATTATCGGCAATAAAGGCGTATTTGACAGGACTGCAAGGGCATTGAACATTCCCTTAAAATATTCGACGATATCTCATATTTCGGATATCGAGGGCTTAAAAGCATCTGTTTTCTTGTTACCTACAGGTGAATTTAAGTCGGGTCTTATGAGGCTGAAGAGGGCCACTGCTGAAGGCGGGGAGTTATCAGTTCAGTGTGTTATTAAGGGAATTAATCTTGCTATAAACAAACACATTGATGCCCTTGTAACGGCTCCGATTTGCAAGGAGGCCATCCATTTAGGTGGATATGGTTACCCCGGCCATACTGAAATGCTCCATACCTTTTCCGGTGTTGAGCGCATTGTTATGCTCATGGTGGGTGGAAAACTAAGGGTGGCATTTGCAACCACACATATTGCCATAAAAGACGTTTCGCAATCAATCACCCCAGAGGGTATTTTGGGAACAATCACCATTTGCAACGAAGGACTCAAAAAATATTTTGGATTGAAGAAGCCCAGGATTGCCGTCTGTGGCTTAAACCCACATGCCGGAGAGCAAGGGATTTTCGGGGATGAAGAGAGAAAAATCATTATTCCCGCTATTGAAAAGGCAAGGAAGAAAGGAATTCACTGCGATGGTCCAGTCTCTGCAGATACCGTATTTTATAAGGCATTGAAAGGCATGTATGACGTGGTTGTGGCCATCTATCATGACCAGGGTGCAATCCCTCTGAAATTACACGCCTTTGAGACCGGAGTGAACATTACCCTGGGAATCCCGTTTGTCCGTACATCGCCCGACCACGGTACTGCGTACGATATAGCCGGCAAAGGCATTGCCGACCCGCGTTCCATAATGGAGGCCATAAAGACGGCAGTAAAGATGGCAAAGGCGGAGTAGTTCTTATTTGTGTTGTCATGTCAACGAGAAACCTCATCGCGAAAATTCCACCGTTTCCTCTTCTGCCAGACAGGCAGCGCAACGCAAAGCTTCTTCAATATCCTGGGCTTCTATGTAAGAATAGGCTTTAAGAATAGATTCCTTGGTTTCTCCAGATGCTAGGAGACCAAGCAGTCGTGAAACTGGAAAACGAAGTCCACTGGTGCAGGGTTTACCCGTGCAAACATTTAGGAATAGTACTTACTTTTTAAAAATGGATTGATGGGGAAATATGTATACGGTATGATTGTGTTTTAATATGTGTTCTATTTTTACCCTTAGTAATTTCAATTTACCCACGAACGACACGAAAATGGCTAAACTCTATTCGTTTTTTTCGCGTGTTTTGTGGGTAATATGTAACTGAAGGCAGTTCAATTCAATAAATAACCATGTTTATAAAAGAAATAAACTTCATTCCACACACGCCTGCCGTATTGAAGCGGATTTTCAGCCAGAGAGGAATTTCACCCAATAAACGGTTTGGCCAAAATTTCCTCATCGATCAAAATACCTTGTTATCTATTCCTGATATTGCAGAACTAAATGAAAACGACGTTGTCCTGGAGATCGGTACGGGGACTGGTGGATTAACGAGGTTATTGGCGGAGAGAAGTCAACATGTGTTTACTGTTGAGGTGGATAGGAAGTTATTTGAAATGGCATCTGATATACTCAAATTATATAAAAATGTTACCCTCATTAATGCAGACATTTTAAAAACAAAGCACGAACTAAATCCGGATATCCCTGCCTTGATACTCAACTGGCTCAGGGAGCACAATCAAACCCACATAAAAGTAGTTTCCAATTTGCCGTACAATATCAGCACGCCTGTAATCATTAATCTTTTGGAAGGTAACTTACCTATTAAATTAATGGTGCTGATGCTTCAGAAGGAAATTACGGAACGCATGGCCGCAATGCCGGGGACGAGAGAATATGGTATTTTATCAATTATTACGCAACTGTTTTCAGAAGTAGAGGTGGTAAAAACCTTGCCTCCTCATGTATTCTGGCCAAGGCCGGAGGTATATTCGGCCCTTGTGAAGATATCTGTAAACAAAGAGAAATATACAGGCAGGATAACGGATTATCCTTTTTTTAAAAAGATCATTCATGCCATATTTACATCCCGGCGTAAGACTTTGCTCAATAGTCTGGAACAGTTAAAATTATCTAATATTTCGAGGGAACACGTAAAAGTGGTTATAAAAAGCATGCAATTGGATGAACGAGTAAGGGGAGAAATATTGAACTTAGATCAATTAATCTATCTTTCAGTGGCCGTCTGTAATCTTTCAAAACAAGATATGTCCGTGTAATTACAGGGAAGAAGAAATAAGGCTAAGGAGAACCATTTACTTCAACATCAAATGTGCATCCAAGAAGTCTTGCCGCACGGCGGCAGGCGACCATGCGGGCGGTAAAGATTTCAAAGTACTCCACCATATCTGAAATCTCCTTATCAATATCGAGTTTTAGTGTGATTACCTTCCTTTGGGCATCCATTTGAAGTTCGGATTTTGTTACTGCATAGTTGACCCGGTCGTGGATATCAAATTTAATTTCTTTTACACTGCGCACCCTCGACCTATGGACATCGGATTTATCCGCAATGATGAGCGCTGCTGATACCGGGCTTACCGCATCACAGGCACCCTCGTCGTGGTTTCCTACGGCACTCATGATCATAACGCGATCTTCTACAGGCATGCCTAACTCTTTTAAGAACTGACTTGCCAGGTAAGCGCTGGCTTCTGGATGGATATGTCGGCTGACCACATTTCCGATATCGTGAATATATCCGGCGATAGCTGCCAGTTCACAGGTGTTTGCGTCGTATCCGAGTTCCTGGAGAATTTTTCTGGCGTTTTTCGCCACGTAATTCCCATGACGCTCGCCGTGTTCAGTGTAGCCGATGACCCCCAGAAATTCATTTGCCTTTTTTACGTATACTTTGACGTCCGGATGATTCTTTACCTGTTCCAAAGTAATCATTTCTTTATCCTTTTCCATGCAGTACTGTCCAGTTTGTCATCAAGGGCAATACCTATATCTGAAAGCTTATTACGGATGAAGTCTGATAGTTGCCACTGTTTTGCCTTCCGCAGTTCATTGCGGGTATCGATGATCACTCGCATAACATTTTCCAGCACGTCTGCTTCCCCTTTTTGTTCGGATTCAAAGCTTTTAGGGATAATCCCCAAAATATTGCCTGCTAGTTCCTGGTAGAGTTTATCGATGTCTTCTAAGCATTTTTTGTTGATCTCCTGGCCAGAATTTAGCAGGGTATTGACCTCTTTTGACAAGTCAAACATGGCGGCAATAGCGCCAGGCGTATTAATGTCTTCGTCCATAGCTTCAAGGAATGTTTTTTTATAGTGTTCTAACTTTTCGTAGATACCGCCAGGGGTTGAACCGTCCTTTGCGCTATCTATTTGTTCCCGCAAATTTATGATGGTGTTGTAAAGGCGTTCAAGACCCTTGTCTGCTGCATCCAGCGCCTCATTGCTAAAGTCAAGCGGACTGCGATAGTGAGTTGTGAGGATAAAGAATCGTATAGTCAGGGGATTATACTTAGTAAAGGCATCTTTGAGGGTAACAAAGTTTCCAAGTGATTTTCCCATCTTTTGTCCATTTACGGTGACCATGTTGTTGTGAATCCAGTATCTGACAAACGGTGATTTATTTGCCGCTTCGCTTTGCGCAATCTCACACTCGTGATGCGGAAAGATGTTTTCGAGTCCACCGCCGTGGATATCCAGTGTTGTTCCCAGGTATTTCATAGACATGGCCGAACATTCAAGGTGCCATCCAGGAAATCCTTCTCCCCAAGGGCTTTTCCACCGCATGATATGGCATGGCTCAGCCTTTTTCCAGAGTGCAAAATCAGAAGGATTCCGCTTTTCTGGATTGATTTCTATGCGTGCGCCTGCCTCAAGCTCCTCCTGTTTTCTGCCGGAGAGTTTTCCATATTCAGTAAACTTCTGTACGGCAAAGTAAACAGACCCATTTGACGCATAGGCAAACCCTTTTTCAATCAGTTTTTCCACAATCTCGATTTGTTCAGGGATGTGTGCCGTAGCCCGTGGCGAGATGTCGGGTCTCAGGTTATTGAGGGCATCCATGTCTTCAAAATAACTCTTCGTGTATATCTCGACAAGCTCTGCCGGTTCTACCCGCTCCCTTTGTGCGCGTTTAAGTATCTTATCTTCGCCGGCATCCGCATTATCGGTCAAGTGTCCGACGTCGGTGATGTTCTGCACGTAACGAACCTTATAACCCAGGTATCTGAGGTAACGGACGATTACGTCAAAGCTGACATAACTCTTTGCATGCCCAATGTGAGGATGGTCATAGACCGTAGGGCCGCACACATACATATTGACGCGGCCTTCGTTTAAAGGTGTAAATACTTCTTTTTTTTTAGTTAAGGAATTGTAAAATTTTAATGTCATGACATTCTTTCTAATAATTTCATTGTATAGGAATTATCATTTTATTTATGCTGGTTACAGGTTGTAAAAATCCCCCTTAGAAAAGGGGGGAAGGGGGTTGTAAGATGTCCAGAAAAACACAACCCCCTGAATCCCCCTTTGTTAAGGGGGACTTAAAGGACTAACTCGAAAGAAATCGTTCGATCCTCGTCTTGCACGTATTAATGCCCATGATATTGACAATGCTATGGAGTTCTGGTCCGTGTTCTCTGCCAGTCAAGGCAATCCGGAGGGGCATATAAAGTCCTTTGCCATTTACCTTTGTTTCTTTTTGTACCGTCTTTAAAACCTCCTTAAATATCTCGGGAGATAAAGTGTTGAGTTTTTGGAGATTCATATAAAAGGCTGAAAGTATGGACTGCGAAGTCTCTGATGAAAGAAATTCAACATGATTTTCGCTGATTACAACATCCTTGAAAAAGATTTCTGATTCATGAACGATCTGAGACATGCAGGATATGTTGCCTCTCACAGCATCTATAATTAATTTTAATTTATTTCTGTCGATTTTACTTTCATCCGTAGAAACAAATCCAGCCTCCTGCTGCAAGTAAGGTATTGCTAAGGTTACGAGTCTCTCCAAGTCCGCCTCACGGATGTATTGTCCGCTCAGCCAGTCTAATTTTTGCTGATCAAATACGGAGGCTGCCTTACTCATAAAGCGTATCTCAAATGTATCAACGACGTCGTCAACCTTGAATTTCTCTTTTTTGTCTTTTGGCGACCACCCAAGCAGCATCATATAATTCAGTAAACCCTCCGGTAAATAACCCAATTTGCGGTATTCAGAAATAGAAAAAGCGCCGTGCCGTTTGCTCAACAAGGTGCGGTCAGCGCCCATGGTAAGCGACAGATGGGCAAATTGTGGAGGCTTTTGCTTTAAGGCATGAAAAAGTAATATATGATTCGGTGTATTTGATAAATGGTCTTCTCCCCGAATAACGTGTGTGATATTCATTAGGGTGTCATCAATAGCAACGGCGAAGTGGAAAGAGGGTGTTCCATCTGACCTCATGATTACAAAATCTCCCGTCAGACTCGTATCAAATTGACAGGCACCTCGAATCAAATCGTCGAACACAATCAATTCGTCCGGTACTTTAAAACGAATGGTGTATCTTAACCCAGAAATTTCAAAAGCCTTCTTTTGTGCATCTGTTAATGTTCTACAGCGATTATCGTATCGAGGAGGCTTCCCCATGAGTTTGGCAATGCGCCTGCGTTCTTCCAGTTCTTCGGGAGTACAATAACATCGGTATGCCATGCCTTCTTTTAAAAATTTTTGGCAGAGGTCATTGTAGATATGCAATCGTTCCGATTGTAAATACAGACCGTACTGACCACCCACATCGGGTCCTTCCTGCCATGTTATTCCTAACCAGTGGAGATCTTCAATGAGTTGGGTCACGTATTTTTTCTCAGAGCGCGCAACGTCGGTATCTTCGATTCTTAAGATAAAAGTGCCCTGATGCCGTTTTGCAAACAACCAGTTGAAAACAGCTACGCGTGCATTGCCAATGTGTAAGAGACCAGTGGGTGAAGGTGCAAAACGAACACGTACCATTCTTTATATTAGCGATATTTAATAAATCTATATTTAATCTTTAAATCCCAAGCATATGATTCTCTATCAACATCGTCATTATTTGTTATAACCCTGGTAAAAATTACCCTGCCTCCATTATCGGCTACGGTAACAGTATTTGGCAGGGATGACACCCAATCTCCAGATTCTACGGTTGCAATAATCTGATCAGGCATCTTGGTACCAATAGTATCTATATCAAATATTTCCATAATACTGCTATTTGCATTTACAGATTTACTTTCTAAACTAATGGAGTAATTACCTTTTTTAATAACTTCTATATCATCCGCATAAGAATATGAAGTTAATGATAATGCAAGTAGAAGTGACAAAAGACAAATTAACCGTTTCATATTGTTATATTCCGTTGAAAAAATAAAAAGCATGTACGTTTTTTATATAAATTGCAAAATACTTTTTCTGTAATATTATTTGGCTGTTTCTAAAAGTTCAAAGAAACGTTCCCTCGTCATTCCGGCCGTCGTCATATTAGTACGAATATGCGTTACAGGGACTTGCTTTGGACTAGACTTTATAACAAGCGGTCTTTTTATGCCTGCCTTTGTCATTATAATGTGGTCGCCTTTCTTTCGCTTGACGATAAAACCATCAAGTTCGAATATTTTTACCAGAGTTTTATAATGAATTGGAACAATTTTTCTTTCAAACATTCATACTCGCACAGCAAAAGCAAGTTTTTCTTCACTAATTGGCTTTCTTGGTTCCCAGACATCATTAATTATTGAAAAACCAGATTCTTCCAAAACATCTTCTAATGTTCCCATATTCTGACATTCCTCAACAAAAGCCTCAATCGCCTCTTTTACAGATTTTTTTGCATCTTCTATTGTTTCTCCAAAACTAGAGACATTTAGTTCAGGAGACAGTGCTATATAGATATCTCCTTCTTTAAATACTTCAATCCTTACAGATATTTTCATGTTACATCTACCTCCACAAATATTTAAAAGGCTTTGCTGGCTAATAAGCAACTAATTATTTCTTGAATGGCCTGTCCAAAGATACAGGGGTTTGGTACTACTGCCCTGTTCTTGAAATTGAGAGATGTCAAGCTTGATGGTATTGCTTTGAAAAAGCTTTCTGGACATCAGGCCAAATATGTCTGCCAGACCGTAATGTTTTTCGTATCTTATGATAGTTGCTTCCGTAAGTCCTGCCATTTTTTTTACTGAACTGATGGCATCCTCCAGGTAACCTAACTGGTCAACCAATCCATTTTCGAGGGCTTGCTTGCCAGTATAGATTCTTCCATCAGCAATCTTCTTTACTGTTTCAATATCCAGCTTCCTCCCTGTGGAAACCACATTTACGAATTGCATGTACATTTCATCAATGATATTTTTTAAGATAGCATTTTCTTCAGGAGTCATAGGTTTGAGTGGTGAGCCGATTTCTTTCATATCACCAGATGCTATAGAGCTATCCTTTATGCCGTATCGATTGATAAGCTCTGCAACATTTATGAGGGGCATGATCACCCCGATGCTTCCCGTAATTGTGGTAGGATGTGCAATAATGGCATCAGCCGCAGAGGATATGTAATATCCGCCAGAGGCAGCAATATCCTGCATGTAAACAACAACCTTTTTCTTTGTATCGGTCTTAAATTTCATAATATTGTTGTAGATAATGTCGCTTGCCGTAATCCCACCGCCTGGACTGTCTACCTCCAGCAGAACGGCCTTAACATGGGTATCAGTCGTGGCTTGTTCGAGTTGTTGCTTCACGACCTCAACAATGCTGGGTTTTTCAATAAATAAGCCTTCTGCCGATTCACTGCTCAATATGCCCTTAATTGAGATTATGACAACCTTGTCTTCGCCGCTTCCTTCTATAATAGTTTCTGCAACTTGTTTCTTCCCAGTGGCGCTTGTGACGAATGCCTTACTTAGTACAAGAGAGCCTATGAAGAGGGTAAATAACAATAGCGTGCATAAGAAAAAGAATATGGCGAAACCTATGGTGACCCAAAAACCAACACCCCTGGTTTTTTTGACATAGATAGGTTGCCATCCCACGCCTGGTGGGGCAACATTGGGTTGTGTATCTGACATATTTTCCCCTTATTTTTCTATACAAATACAAGGAATACCGTGACAAACGGGACATCCTGCTGTGTATTTACTAATCGTTTCTTCTATCCTAATACCCGATAAACTTGCCAGAGAAAAAAGCCATGCAAGTACATCGGCAAACTCTTTTTCCAGTTCTTCTTTATTGTTCTCCCGTAAGGCACGGGAAAGTTCACCGACCTCTTCGGTAAACCACATAAAGGTTTTGGACAAACCGCGTTTTGCGTCCTTTTTTAAATAGGTCTCTTCGATAAGTTTTTGAAATTTATCAATATCCATGCGGGTCTATAAATCTTCGATAGTAAGTATTTCCCCACTGTGCCATTCAGGAACAAGGGTGTGTGTTATATTCAACACGTCCAATATTTTTGCCACGATAAAATCCACTTGATCCGCAATGGTCTTTGGATTGTGGTAGAATCCTGGCATTGCCGGCAAGATGCATGTCCCTATAGAGGATAATTTCAGCATGGCCTCCAGATGGATAGGGGATAATGGAGTTTCACGGGGTACCACCACGAGTTTCCGGCCTTCTTTGAGGGCTATACTCGCCGCACGTTGAATGAGATTACTCGAAATGCCATGTGCAATAGAGCACAAGGTGTTCATACTGCACGGAACGATAACCATTGCCTTGATGGGATATCGACTGCTGGCAATAGTAGCGCCAATGTCTGAGTTATTATAATAAATGACATTGTCCGTCGAGTAACCCAAAAATCCCCCAATATTTGATTGGCTGCGGTTTAAATCGATCCCCAATTCATGCCTAATAACCAGGAAAGCGGCATCCGATATGGATAAGTGGATATTGTATTCTTTTCTGCAAAGGACTTGCAAGAGACGTTGGGCATAAACAACTCCACTGGCGCCCGTAATGCCGACGATAAGATTTTCCATCAAAACTCCTTAAATATGAAAGGGTTTTAAAATCGTGAGCACGTCATATATGGCGTGTGTATACACAACAACGCCTAATCCTCGAAACATGAAGATCGCTGATAGAACTAGCCCGGCTAACAATCTGAACGTAAAACCGGCATATGTAAAACTGTCTTTTAAAGTTCCTATATAGTGCACGGAGGTGAATATGAATGCGCCTATCAAGACACTTGCAATTGCACTTAGGGATTTCTTTATTTTTAATAGCTTTGTAAATATAAAAAACTGTTGGCCAGTCTCTTTGAACGATGGTAATACGATTTCATTTACGTAAATATGCCCAGAAATAGCGTTAGTATAGCAGTCGATCTTTAGAGTGTCAATGAAGTTTCAGGAATCAGAGAAACACTGAACGATGCAAAGGTTACCCACAGAAGTAATAGGTAAATAATTCATCATGATTCAGTAAAACTCCGTCTTGAAATATTGGCCTTTAAACTAAAAAACATTTGACAATAGGGGTCGATGTGCTAGAATTTTAATTGATTCTCAGCTTACGAAATATCAAACGAAGGGTATTTTGTTTTGCATCGTCGTTTTCAGGAAGTAGGGTGGTGTATGATTCATATGGAACTCTCAAAGATCATGATCACGGAAACAAGTGATCATCAGATTATTGTCCTGAAGGAAAAAGACGGACAGCGGAGTTTCCCCATTGTTATAGGTCTTCATGAGGCATGGGCAATTGATCGGGCAGTTAAAGGGATTACCACTCCTCGTCCTTTAACGCACGACCTGATTTACAGCGTTATTGAAGGTTTGAATGCAGGCGTTGTAAGAATTGTTATTAACGACCTCAGGAATAATACGTTTTATGCAAAGATTATATTGATGCAGAACGGTTCAACGGTGGAGATCGATTCCCGACCCAGTGACGCAATTGCATTGGCGATGCAAAGGAATACGCCAATCTTTGTGGCCAAGAAGGTCTTGGAAGAAGTTTGCAACGCAGAAAATAATCTTTAATACGAGGAGGGATGGCCGAGTGGACTATGGCGGCAGTCTTGAAAACTGCTGGAGGCGAAAGTCTCCCGTGGGTTCGAATCCTACTCCCTCCGCCAAGTATCTATGGTTTATGATTCTGCTATATGCTTGAATGTGTATGGCGTAGTTAGTATAAGTTATTCCGTTTAAGTCCCCCTTAATAAAGGGGGATTCAGGGGGTTGTGTTTTTTCCAGGGGTTATTTTACAACCCCCTAGACCCCTTTACTACTAAGGGGGATTCTCTATGCCATACATCGTGTAACCCGCTTAATTAAAATGGAAATTCCTATACAATTAAATTAGGCCTTCGGCGACTATTTCTATTCGCGTGTAGGGGTAATTCATGAATTACCCCTACCAGATGAAATACGATTTAATGTAGTAGTGGCGTCCGTGGTTGTTTTAAAAACATTTCTCGATAACAATCTGAATAAACGGAGAGGTGGCTGAGCGGCTGAAAGCGACGGTTTGCTAAACCGTTGTAGGGACAAAATCTCTACCCCGGGTTCGAATCCCGGCCTCTCCGCCATAAAAGATCCTTAAATCTAAGCTCAATCCGCCATACAATAACAATAATACATGACGGCGTCAGTTCGAATAAAATTCGAACTGATTTCGCCCAAAACCTGTCCTGAGCGTAGTCTAAGGATTTGTAGGGCGGGTGGAATTTCCAAGCCCTCCTTCCGCCCACAGAAACACCCCTTATAGATCGAAAAACTGCCAAAGAACCCGAAGAAATACCCGTGGTGCGCCTGTCGAATCTATCGGCTCAAACTATAATGGACTGGGTTTTTCGGGCCGGTAGTTAAGAGTCAAATTTGGTAAAATAGATCACCGAAGGAGGTCCGGGAAATGAGAAAGAG
>Ga0209641_10002818_pt1 | contig 14723 bp, 12 predicted proteins | sample RifCSP16_1_FD_184022 | JGI IMG/M metagenome (GOLD analysis project Ga0209641, IMG submission 184022) | Soil microbial communities from Rifle, Colorado - Rifle CSP2_sed 16_1 (SPAdes) (version 2) | ecosystem: Environmental > Terrestrial > Deep subsurface > Rock core/Sediment | place: Rifle...
GCCCATTCTCTTCTACGGCTGGGTGGTGCTGGGAGCGGCCTTCCTCATCATCACCATGGCGATCGGCACGCTCTTCGCCCTCGGCGTGTTCCTCAAGCCGATCGAGGAGGGAATGGGCTGGAGCCGCGGCGCCATCTCCAGCGCGGCGCTCCTGAACTGGCTGATCGTCGGTCTCGGCTCCTTCGTCTCGGGGTTCGTCTCCGATCGCGTGGGCACGCGGACGGTGGTGCTGGCCGGCGGTCTCCTCCTAGGGCTGGGGCTCGTTCTCGGCAGCCAGGTTTCGACGCTCTGGCAGTTCTATCTTACCTTCGGTCTCCTGGTGGGCGCCGGCGTCAGCGCCTTCTACGTCCCGCTCACCGCCACGGCGACCAAGTGGTTCAGCGCGCGGCGCGGGCTCGCCGTGGCCATCGTCTCGGCGGGAAACGGCCTGGGCGTCTTCCTCCTGGCCCCGTTCTCCCGCTTCCTGATCAGCGCGTTCGACTGGCGAACCGCCATGCTGGTCCTGGGCGATCTGGCGTGGCTCGTCGTCATCCCGGCCGCTCTCTTGATCCGCAACAGCCCGCAGGACGTGGGTGCCGTCGCCCACGGGGAAGCGGTTGCGGCCGTGCCCGCGAGCCCGGCGGGTTCGCGCACCGCAGGCTCGGTGCTCCGGAGCGGCCCGTTCTGGACGATCGCGCTGACCCACTTCGCCTGCTGCGCGGCCCACTCGGGGCCCATCTTCCACATGGTCGCCCACGCCATGGACCAGGGCGTGGCGAAGATGGCGGCGGCGACCGTTCTCGGCGTGTCGGGCTTCTCATCCATCTTCGGCAGGCTGGGGACGGGCCTCCTGGCCGATCGCTTCGGCGCCCGGCAAATACTGGTCGTCGGGCTCAGCCTCCAGGCGTTCATGATCCTGCTCTTCCTCTCCGCGGGCGACCTGGCCAGCTTCTACGGTCTCGCGCTGGTCTTCGGGATGGCCTATGGCGGCGTCATGCCCCTCTACGCCCTCCTCACCCGCGAGCACTTCGGCGAGCGGGTCATGGGAACCGCCTACGGCGGGGTCTTCTTCATCTCCTCCATCGGGATGGGATTCGGCTCCTACGCGGGCGGCTACATCTTCGACCTCCTGGGGAGCTACCGCTGGCTCTACCTGGGCTCCTTCGCCATCGGCCTCGCGGGCGTCCTGCTGGCCTCCACGCTGAGGCGTCCGCAATCCGTTCCCGCGCCCGCCATGGCCCCGGTACTCCATTGACACGCCTGGGCTTCGGTGCTATAGAGTCGCCACACCAAACGGCCTAGAATTCTCCCCTGCTTAAACCACCCAACCCCCAAGGAGGGACGCGGATGGACACACCCGATTCTCGGAAGACCCCAATCCCCGGCGTTGATCGCAGGACCTTCATCAAGGTCGGCGGGGCAGCCGGTATCGCCGCGGCCGCCGGTGGGCTGGAAGGGGTCCTGGCCGCCAGGAGGGCCCCCGCCTACGCCCAGGGGATGGAGCTGCACTGGGTCCGGTGGAACGACTTCATCCCCGAATGCGACACGCTGCTGAAGACCCAGCAGGTCCCGGAGGCCTCGAAGGCGCTGGGGGCGAAGATCACGCTGGAGACCATCGGCTTCAACGACCTCCAGCCCCGCATCACCGCAGCCATCCAGTCGCGAGCGGGGGCCGACATCTTCATGCTGTATTACAACTGGCCCCAGCTCTACGCCAGCGCCCTGGTGGACGTGAGCGACCTGGCCGAGGCGGTGGCCAAGGAGCAGGGCGGCTTCTACGACGTGTTCAAGCCGTCGTTCCAGGTGGGCGGGAAGTGGCTGGGTATGCCCCACTCCATCGTCGGCAACACTATCGCCTACCGCAGATCCTGGTTCAAGGAGGTCGGCTACGAGAAGTTCCCCGACACCTGGGATGAGGTGCGGAAGGCCGGGGCGGCGCTCAAGAAGAAGGGCAAGCCCTGGGGGCAGACCCTCGGCCATACCTTCGGCGACGCCCCGACCTGGGCCTACCCCGTGCTGTGGTCCTTCGGCGGCGCCGAGACCGACCGGAGCGGCAAGAAGGTGGTCATCAACTCCAAGGGCACTATCGAGTCGGTGAAGTGGATGCAGGCCTTCTGGAAGGAGGCCTGCGACGAGGGCGGGCTGGCGTGGGACGACTCGAACAACAACCGGGCCTTCCTCGCCGGGGAGATCTCCGCTTCCCTCAACGGGGCCAGCATCTACATCGTGGCCAAGCGCCAGAAAGACAGGATCAAGGACGAGCGTGGCGAGCCCATGGTTCAGGACATCGATCACGCCTTCTTCCCGTTCAAGGGCGGCGCAGGCCAGTTCCCCCTCTACTTCTCCAACGGCCACGGCATCATGAAGTACTCGAAGAACCAGAAGCTCGCCGGGGACCTCCTCCGCTGGCTGCACAAGCCGGAAAACTTCGAGAAGTGGTTCGAGACGGCGTCGGGCTACAGCGTCGCGCCCACCAAGTCGTGGGAGAAGCATGCCATGTGGGACAAGATCGACAAGCCCCTGCAGATCTTCCGGACGGCGGCGCGCGACACGCGCATCTTCGGTTTTGCCGGGCCATCCACGGCGAAGTCCACGGAGGTGTACTCCAAGTACGTCATCGTGGACATGTTTGCCAAGGCGGTCCAGGGCGGGAAGGCTGAGGACGCCGTGAAGTGGGCCGAGGGCGAGCTGAAGAAGATCTACGAGGGATAGCTGGATGTGACTAAGCCCATCGCAGGGGGTTCGGGGAGCGCCGCCGGAGTGGAGGTGGCGCTTCCCCGTCCCCGTGCAGTCCGCGAACCCTTCCTCACGCGCTTCCTGGACAACGAGCGGCTCCTCGCCGCCCTCCTGCTCGCCCCTGCCGTCCTCATCCTCGCCGTCTTCATCGCCTACCCGTTCGTCATGGGGGTCTGGCTCTCGCTATCCAGCACGAGCGTGGGCAACCCGGGAGAATTCGTCGGGCTCAAGAATTTCCTCAAGGCCTGGGACGATTCCATTTTCCGTACCGCGTTCGGGAACACGTTCTTCTACACGTTCTGGGCCACGATCTTCAAGCTGGCCCTCGGCATGTGGCTGGCGCTGCTGCTCAACCGCCACTTCCGCGGCAAGCGCATCGTGCGGGCCTCCATGCTGCTCCCGTTCATCATTCCCACGGTGCTCTCGACGTTCGCCTGGCGCTGGATGTTCGATCCGACCTTCAGCGTGCTCAACTGGCTCCTGTACAAGACCGGGCTCATCGTCACGAAGCTGCCCTTCCTCTCGGATGGCACGTGGGCGCTGTGGTGCGCCATCGTGGTCAACACCTGGCGCGGCATGCCCTTTTTCGCGATCACGCTCCTGGCGGGGCTCCAGACGATCAACCCCGACCTCCACGAAGCCGCCTCCCTCGACGGCGCCAACGCCTGGCGGCGCTTCTGGCACGTCACCTGGCCGCTGCTCAAGCCGATCACCATCGTCGTCGTGGTCTTCTCCGTCATCCAGACCTTCTCCGACTTTCAGCTCATCTACGTCCTGACCGGCGGCGGGCCCGCGAACTCGACCCACCTCGTCGCCACGTACGCGTACCAGATCGGTGTCGCGGCCGGACTGCTGGGCGAGGGCGCCGCCATCTCGCTCTTCATGTTCCCGGTGCTCTTTTTCGTCGTCTGGATCCAGCTCCGGTACCTGCGCCGGCTTGAGGGCGCCTGATGGTCATCGAGCGCCGCTGGAAGAAGTGGGTGTTCTTCTACATCCCGCTCACCCTGTTCATCATCGGGACCCTCTTCCCCTTCTACTGGATGCTGATTACGGCCATCCGCCCCGACGCCGAGCTGTACCGCTCCTGGCGCGCCGCGACTAATACCCCGTTCTGGACCCTGCACCCGACGCTGGCGCACTTCCAGGACCTCCTGGCCCGGACGACGTTCCCCCGGTGGCTCTGGAACACCTTCTTCATCGCAATCGTCTCCACCGGCATTTCGCTGGTCTGCGGCCTACTGGCCGGCTACGCCCTGGCGCGGCTCCGCTTCCCAATGGCGGGGGCCCTCGGCACCTCCATCTTCGTGACGTACCTCGTTCCTCCCACGCTCCTGTTCATTCCGCTCGCGGACATCATCAGGGACTTCCACCTCGGGAACACCCCCTGGGCCCTCATTCTCACCTACCCGACCTTCCTCATCCCGTTCTGCACCTGGCTCATGATGGGCTACTTCAAGACCATCCCGAAAGAGCTGGAAGAGTGCGCCCGGATCGACGGGGCGACGCGGTTCGGCGCCATGGTTCGCATCATCTTCCCGATCGCCATTCCCGGAATCCTGTCGGCGGGGATCTTCGCCTTCACGCTCTCCTGGAACGAGTTCATCTACGCCCTCATCTTCCTGTCCTCCCCCGAGCGGAAGACCGTGCCGGTCGGCGTCGTATCTGAGCTCATCCGCGGCGACATCTACTTCTGGGGCCAGCTCATGGCGGGAGCCCTGCTCGGCTCGATCCCCGTCGCGCTCGTGTATTCGTTCTTCGTCGAGTACTACGTGACCGGCCTCACCGGTTCCGTCAAGGGATAGGCAGTGCTATAATCCTGCCCATCCGGCGCCGGCCCGGGGCAGGACTGGGGAGGTGAGCCATCCGTTCGTTCCAGGGTCCGCGATTCCCGCAACCTCTAACCCATCGAGGAGGTGCATCACCATGAAACAAAAGTCATCGGTTGACCGGCGCGAGTTCCTGAAGACCGTCACGGTGGGGACCGCCGCCGCCTCGGTCGTCGGCTTCCCGAACGTCTCGCGGGCCCAGACCAAGCTGGCCCTCGGGCTCTGGGACCACTGGGTGCCCGGCGAGAACGCCGTCCTCAAGGAGATCATCGAAGCCTGGGGGAAGGCGAACAAGGTCGAGATCACGATCGACTTCATCACCTCCATCGGCGAGAAGCTCCAGGCCACGGCGGCCGCCGAGTCGAGGGCCGGGACCGGTCACGACATCTTCGCTTTCGTGACCTGGGACGGGACCAAGTACAAGGACAAGCTGGAGCCGATGAACGACGTCGCCGAGGCGTTGATCAAGAAGTACGGCCCCTACAACGAGAACGCCACCTACCTGAATTTCCAGGACGGCAAGTGGGTGACGCTCCCCTCCCCCATCGGGTCCCACACCTATCCGCTCGAGACCCGGATGGATCTCTGGAAGCAGCACGCCGGCATCGACGTCCAGGACATCTTCCCCCCCGACGTGAAAAAGCGCGACAAGAAGAAGGTGGACGCCTGGGACTGGAAGATGTTCCTCGAGGGCGCCAAGAAGGTCCACGCGGCCGGCTCCCCCGCGGGCATGTCCATCGCCGAGAACACCGACTCCAACGACTGGCTCGGGCCGCTCTTCGCGTCCTACGGCTCGACGTTCGTGACGCCCAAGGGGGATATCACGATCGAGTCCGACGCCACCTTGGAGGTTCTCGAGTACCTCAAGGAGCTGACGAAATACCTGCCGCCCGACATCTACGCCTGGGACGACGGCTCCAACAACCGCTGGCTGATCTCGGGCAGGGGGTCGGCCATCATCAATCCGCCGAGCGCCTGGACGGTGGCCAAGCGCGACCAGCCGGCCGTGGCCGCCCAGGTCTGGCACCACGACGTGCCGCGGGGGCCCAAGGGCCGATGGCGCGGGTCCCTGCCGTTCACCTGGGGCGTGTGGAAGTTCTCAAAGAACAAGTCGGCCGCCAAGGACCTCCTGCTGCACCTGGGCCAGAAGGAACAGCAGTGGAAGCTCATCACCGCCTCTCAGGGGTACGACATGCCCCAGCAGAACTTCTTCCTCGACCACCCCGTCTGGGTCGAGATCGAGCCCCCCAAGGGCGGACAGTACAATTATCCGATCCGCGGCGACGAGCGACTCATCGTCTGCGGCTGGCCCGCCAAGCAGGACCTTGCGGCCCAGATCTACACCCGCTACCCGATCCCCCATATGGTCTCCCGAGTCACCCAGAAGGGAGACAACCCGAAGGAAGCGATGAAGTGGGCGGCGAAGGAGATCGCCACCTACATGCGCGGATAAGCTGATGATCGGGGTCAGGCCCCTCAAGGGCCTGACCCCGCTTTCCCCATGACGGCGCTCCGACAGGAGCCTCTGGCGGAAGAGTGGGCGCGCCAGCGCGTGCGACGGCGCACGTCTGTCCTTGCGCGCCTCCGGTCTAAGCCGGTCGCCGCGTTCCTGATGTGCCTGCCGCTTCTCGTGCTGATCGTCGGCCTGATCATCTATCCCTTCTTCTACTCCATCTATCTCGCGATGCTGAACAAGCGCGAGACCCAGGTCGTCTGGCTCGACAACTTCCGCTTCCTCCTCACGATGGACACGTTCTGGCTTGTGGTCCGCACCTCCTTTCTCTTCACCTTCACGGCCGTCTTCTTCAAGGCGCTGCTCGGCTTTATCCTCGCCCTCGTGATCAACACGCTCCCCACCCGCGGCCAGCGCGTCTGGCGGGGCGTCTCCCTCGTGCCCTGGGTGATGCCCCTGGCGCTCTCCACTCTCGGCTGGTGGTGGATCTTCGAGCCGACCCACAGCGCCCTGAACTGGATCCTGGTCGAGCTGGGCTTCGCCCCAAAGTCCTGGCTCGCCGATCCCTTCTGGGCGCGCTTCTCCATCATCCTCGTCAACGTCTGGTACGGCACGCCCTTCTTCATGATCATGTACCTGGCCGGCCTGAAGTCGATCCCGCTGGAGCTGTTCGACTCCGCCTCCATCGACGGCGCGGGCCCCTTCCAGCGGCTCCGCTTCATCACCCTCCCCATGCTGAAGAACATCATCGCGATCACGATGCTCTTCTCGACCATCGTCACCTTCGCCAACTTCGACATCGTGCGGGTCCTCACGCGCGGTGGTCCCCGCAATGAGACCCATCTCTTCGGGACGTTCTCGTTCCGCCTCGGCATCGAGTCGGGCGACGTCCCCCTGGGCGCTGCCGTCGCGCTCGTGATGTTTCCGATCCTGGCCGTGTCCGCCTTCTTTATCCTGCGCGGCGTCCGGCGGAGCGTCGTGTGATCCGGTCGATCAAGACCCGCCGCCAGGCCGTGCTCGTCGTCTGCTACGGCGTGATCGCCGTGTTCATGGTGTTTTTCCTGTTCCCGCCCTACTGGATGGCGCTGACCTCGTTCAAGACCAACCAGGAGATCGAGAGCCTGAAGGGGATCCCGTTCCTCATCCAGCAGGGCGCGACCCTCAAGCATTACCAGGACCTGTTCACGAAGACTGATTTCCTCATCTACCTCAAGAACACGGCCATCATCACCACTCTGGTGACGATCCTCTCGCTGGTGATCAGCGTCCTCGCGGCGTACAGCCTGTCGCGGCTCGGCTTCATCGGAGCCGGCATCCTGGGCACCGGCGTGTTTCTGACGTACCTCGTGCCCGATACCCTTCTCTTCATCCCGTTCTTCAAGATCATCGGCTGGCTGGGCCTGCTGAACTCGAAGTGGTCCCTGCTGCTCGTGTTCCCCACCGCCATCGTCCCGTTCTGCACGTGGATCCTCATCGGGTATTTCGCCTCCATCCCCCGCGAGCTGGACGAGGCCGCGCTGGTGGACGGCGCCAACCACCTCCAGATGCTGCTCCGGATTTTCCTCCCCGTCGCGGTGCCGGGTCTCGTCGCCGCCACGATGTTCGCCTTTACGATCTCCTGGGCCGGATTTCTCTACCCGATGGCGTTCATCTTCTCGAACGAGGAACAGCTGCTGACGGTCGGCACCGTGACGACGCTGATCAAAGGCGACGTGTACCACTGGGGCGGGCTGATGGCCGGGGCGCTCCTCGCGTGCCTCCCCCCGGTCCTGCTCTACGCATTCCTGATGGATTACTACATTTCGGGGCTGACCTCCGGAAGCACCAAGGCCTGAGTCCCCGACCCGCCCAGGAGGCTTGACGATGGCACAGGTCGTGTTGAAGGATCTGAACAAGAAGTTCGATGAGGTGTACGCGGTCAAGGACGTGAACCTCCACATCCGGGACAAGGAGTTCATGGTCCTCGTCGGCCCGTCGGGGTGCGGGAAGTCCACCACCCTCCGGATGGTCGCCGGCCTCGAGGAGATCACGTCGGGGGAGGTCCACATCGGCGAGCGCCTCGTGAACGACCTGCCCCCCAAGGACCGCGACATTGCCATGGTCTTCCAGAACTACGCCCTCTACCCGCACATGACCGTCTACGACAACATGGCGTTCGGGCTCAAGATGCGGAAGTTCCCCAAGCCCGAGATCGAGACGCGGGTGAGGGAGGCGGCAACTCTGCTGGGGATCCAGGAGCTGCTCAAGCGGAAGCCGCGGCAACTCTCGGGCGGCCAGCGCCAGCGCGTGGCGGTCGGCCGCGCCATCGTCCGCCACCCCCAGGTCTTCCTCTTCGACGAGCCGCTCTCGAACCTGGACGCCAAGCTCCGCGTCCAGATGCGGGTGGAGCTGAAGCGCCTTCACGACCGGCTTGAGACGACCGTCATCTACGTCACTCACGATCAGGTCGAGGCCATGACCCTGGGCGACCGGGTCGTGGTGATGAAGGACGGGCTGGTCCAGCAGGTGGGCGAGCCGATGGAGCTGTACTCGAAGCCGCGCAACAAGTTCGTGGCGGGCTTCATCGGCTCGCCGGCTATGAACTTCATCGAAACGACCATCTCCGACGCGAGCGGCGCCCTCTACGCCGAGACCGCGGGATTGAGGGTGAGAGTGCCGGCCGAGCGCACCTCTCGCCTGGCTCCCTACAAAGGGCAGGCCGTGACCCTGGGCATCCGCCCGGAGGATCTCCAAGAGGCGACGGGGGGCGATCCCCAGGACCTCGTCTTCGAGGCCCTGGTGGAGGTGGTGGAGCCCCTGGGCTCGGAGATCCTGCTGGATACCAAGGTCGGGACCCAGACGATCGTGGCGCGCGTCGATCCCACGGTGAGCACCAAGCACCACCAGAAGATCCGGCTCGCCTTCGTGCCGGACCGGATCCACTTCTTCGACAACAAGACGGAGCAGGCGATCGCCTGAGGCGGCGGGATTTTCAATCCTTGACAGGGCCGGGCACCCTCACTACAATGCGCCTGCCTCTGCCCGAACAGGACCTCTATCCATAAGGAGGGCGCCCTCATGAGAAGACCCGGTTCGTTTGGATCATGGATCGCTCTGGTGGTGTTGGCCGGGTTCGTGCTGGCCGTGGCGGGAACCTCCTCGCCCCCGGTGGCCACGGCCCAGCAGCCCATCACTCTGAAGATGCAGGCCACCTGGCCGGCCGGATGGACCCTCTACGACAACTTCACGATGTTCGCCGACCGGGTGGCCAAGCTGTCCGGGGGGAGACTGAAGATCGAGACCCTGCCGGCCGGCGCCATCGTGCCCGCCTTCGAGGTCCTCGACGCGACGCACAAGAAGGTCCTCGATGGGGCCCACGCGTGGGCGGCCTACTGGGTCGGCAAGAACAAGACGGCCGTCCTCTTCACGGGCGGCCCCGGCGGCACGTTCGGGATGGACTATATCGACGTCATGGGCTGGATGTACGAGGGGGGCGGCCTCGAGCTCTACCAGGAGTTCTACCGTGACGTCCTGAAGATGAACGTAGTGGTGTTCCCCATTCTGCCGGCCGGCCCCCAGGCCTTCGGCTGGTTCAAGCGTCCCATCAAGAACCTCGCCGACTTCAAGGGGATGAAGTGCCGGCAGACCGGGATGGCGGCGGAGGTCTTCACGGAGATGGGCATGCGGACCGTGAATATGCCCGGCGGCGAGATCCTGCCCGCGGCCGAGCGGGGTCTCATCGACTGCGCCGAGTGGGTGGGCGGCGTCGAGGACCTGAAGGCGGGCTTCCACAACGTGTGGAAGTACCACTACACCCCGGGGATGCACGAGAACGTCACCATCGGTGAGCTCATCATCAACGGCGACGTCTGGAAGGGCCTGGCCCCCGACCTCCAGGAGATCATCAAGTCGGCGGCCACGGAGACCTTCTTCCGCTGGTGGATGCGCTGGCAGAGCCAGAACGGCGAGGCGCTCAGGGAGCTCCAGGAGAAGCACAAGGTTCAGGTCCTGAAGACCCCCGACGACATCCTCTACGAGTTCCTCAAGGCCTGGGACCGGATCGCGGCGCGCGAGGCCGAGAAGAACCCCTTCTTCAAGAAGGTGTGGGACTCCCAGCGGCAGTACGCCGAGCGCGTGGTCCCGACCAAGCGGTTCATGTTCCCGCCGTACGAGTTCGCCGCAAACTACTACTGGCCCGTGAAGAAGGCGGCGGCCGCGCCGCCGGCGGCCCCGGCGGCGAAGCCTGCGCCGGCGAAGCCCGCCGCGCCCGCAAAGGACAAGAAGTAGCTCACCCGACCTGTTCGCGAGACGGGAGGGGCTAGCGGATCCTGCTAGCCCCTCCTTGTGTGATCCCCTGGGCGGCCCGAGCCAGAGGAGAAAGCGCGCCGCATGGAGCAACTGCCACCAAGAGTGCGAAAACTCATCACGGCCATCGACACGCTGAGCGAGTGGTCGGGAAGAGTCTTCGCCTGGCTGATCGTTCCCCTCGTTCTCGGGCTCACCTACGAAGTGATCGCCCGCTACGCCTTCGATGCGCCGACCATCTGGGCGTACGACGTCGGGTACATGCTCTATGGCAGCCACTTCATGCTGGGCGCCGCGTACACCCTGCTGAGGAAAGGGCACATCCGCACCGACTTCTTCTATGAGAAGTGGTCGCCCCGCCGGCAGGGGCTGATCGACGCCGCGCTCTACCTCTTCCTCTTCTTCCCCGGCGTGTTCTTCTTCTTCCTCGCGGGATGGGACTCCGCGGCCCATTCCTGGTTCCTCCGCGAGACCTCGGAGGCGAGCCCCTGGCGGCCGCCGCTCTACCCCTTCAAGACGGTCATGCCGGTCACGGCCGCGCTCCTCTTCATCCAGGGAATCTCGGAGTTCATCAAGAGCATCTGGGCGGCGAAGACGGGGCGGTGGCTGTGAACCCCGAATACCTCGGCCTGATCCTCCTCGCCGCGCTCCTCAGCGGCATCTTCGTCGGATTTCCCATCGCATTCACGCTCATCATCCTGGCGCTCGTCTTCGGCTACATCGGCTTCGGCGGGATCGTCTTCGACCTGATGGTCTTCCAGACGATCGGGATGATGAAGGAGGAGACGCTGGCGGCGGTCCCGCTCTTCATCTTCATGGGGCACGTCCTCGAGCGGGCCGGGCTGATGGAGCGCCTGTTCAGGTCCTTCCAGTTCATCCTGGCCCCCGTGCGCGGGTCGCTGTATCTGGGCGTGCTCCTGACCGCCACCATCTTCGCCACGGCCACGGGCATCATCGGCGCCTCGGTCACGGTGATGGGCCTCATGGCCGCACCGGTAATGATCAAGGCGGGGTACGACGCCAAGCTCTCGGCGGGGGTGATCGCCGCGGGCGGAACCCTGGGGATCCTGATCCCGCCGAGCGTCATGCTGGTCGTCATGGGGCCGGTGCTGGGGGTCTCGGTCATCCAACTCTTCGCCGCGGCGATCATCCCCGGCGTCCTCCTCTCCACCCTCTACATGGTCTACGCCATGGCCCGGAGCTTCATCAACCCGAAGCTGGGCCCGCCGCTGCCCCTCGAGGAACGCGCGACATCCTTCTGGCAGATCGCGAAGGAGTTCGTCGGCGGCATCGTTCCCCTCGGAGCGATCATCTTCGCCGCCCTCGGGAGCATCATCTTCGGCTTGGCCACCCCCACCGAGGCCGCGGCGATGGGGGCCTTCGGGGCCTGCGTCCTCACGGCCCTCTACGGCCGCCTCACCCTGCCGGTCGTGCGCGAGGCGGCCCACAAGACCCTCCAGACGTCCAGCATGGTCCTGTTCCTCGCCGTGGCGTCCAATGTCTACGGCGCGGTCTTCACGCGCCTGGGGACCGGGACGATGATCGCCAATGGCCTGCTGGCGCTCCCCGTTCCGCCGCTCGTCCTGATGGCCATGCTCATGGGGGTGATCTTCCTGCTCGGCTGGCCGCTCGAGTGGCCGGCGATCGTCCTGATCTTTCTGCCGATCTTCCTCCCCGTGGTCCAGGGGCTCAAGGTCGACCTCGTGTGGTTCGGCACGCTCGTCGCGGTCAACCTCCAGACGGCCTTCCTGTCGCCCCCCGTCGCGATGGCCGCGTACTACCTCAAGGCCGTCGCGCCCAAGTGGGAGCTCAGGGAGATCTACCGCGGGATGTTCGACTTCATGATCCTCCAGGTCATCGGGCTGGCGCTCGTCTTCTTCTTCCCCCAGATCGCCCTGTGGCTCCCTGGGGTGCTGTTCGGGAGATAAGCGGCGATTCGCCGGCTAGGGTTCGCCATCGTCCTCCTCCTCGGCGCCGCGGGGCCCCTCGCCGCGGCCGAGCCCATCGTCGTCGGCGAGATCAACCCCCGGACCGGCGTCCTGGCCGTCCAGGGCACCGCCGTGCATCAGGGCATCGTCCTCGCGGTGGAGGAGGCCAACGCCGGGGGCGGGATCGCCGGCCGCCCCCTCACGCTGCTCTCCCGCGACGACGAGGGGAAGCCCGAGCGCGCCATCGCGGCCGCCGAGGAGCTGGCATCCCGCCACCGGGTCGTCGCGCTCATCGGCGGCTACGTGGACAGCCTCGTGGGGCCGATCGGCGAGGTGGCCGACCGGTCACGAATCCCCTACCTGGCCACCGCGTCGCTCGACGAGAGGCTCACCACCCGGGGCAACCGCTTCTTCTTCCGCGTCTCGAGCCTCGCTTCCTACATCAGGGTCACCACGGGGATCATCCTCGACGTGTTTCGGGCGAAGAACGTGGCCATCCTGTACTCGTCCACCCCTGGCGCCAGCCAGCTCGCGCGGCGCCAGAAGGAGACGCTGGAGCGCGCCGGGGTGAAAGTCTCGGTGTTCGAGCCGTTCGCGCCCGGGCTCTCGGACTTCACGCCGCTCCTGGCGCGCGTGCGCGACCAGGGCGCCGAGGTGCTCCTCTCGGACACCTTCTTCGCCGACCATCTGCTCCTGATCCGCCAGATGGCCCAGGGCGGGATCACTCTCAAGGCGTTCCTCGGCGCCTTCGGCATGGAGTTCCCCGGCGTGATCCGGGAGCTGGGGCCCGCCAGCGAAGGGCTCTTCGGGACGACCTCGTGGCAGCCGGGGGTGAACCTGGGAGGCAACGAACAGGAATCCCTCGCCTTCACCGACGCGTTCCGGCGGCGCTTCGGCGTGGAGCCGGTGCCGCTCACGATGCACGGTTACGCCGCCGCCAAGACCCTTTTGAAAGCGCTGGAGACGGTGGCCGCCAGCGGCAGGGCGATCAGCGGTGAGGCCCTCCGGGATGCCCTGGCGCGCGCCGACGTCCCGACGCCGCTCGGGAGGGTGAAGTTCGACGAGGGGGGCGACCCGCTCTTCTACGAGCGGGTGGTGATCCAGATCCAGAACGGCCGGCACGTGGTGGTCTACCCGAAGGAGCGCGCCACGGCACCCGCCCGCTACCCCGCCAAGTAGCCCTTAGACCACTCCCGATTGACGTTCGGGTAGGTGAACGCTACTATCGGGAGGCCGTTCCTGTCAAACCGTGTCCCTCAACACGCTCGCCCAGGCGCTGGTCTCCGGAGCCCTGCTGGGGTGCTTCTACACCCTCATGGCGCTGGCGTTCTCCATGATCCTGGGCGTCACCCGCGCGCTCAACCTCGCCCACGGCGATCTGATCATCCTCGGCGGCTATCTCGGCTACTGGCTCTGGAGCGGCTCGGGCCTGCACCCGCTCTTCCTCGTCCCCGTCGCCGCCGCCGCGCTGCTCCCGCTGGCGCTCGTCTGGCACTGGCTCTTCCACCGGCTGCCGGAGCCCCGGGAGCTGTCGAGCCTCGTCCTCACCTTCGGCCTCTCGCTCCTGCTCCAGAACATCATGCTGGCGCTCTGGCGGGGCGAGTACCGGCTGATCGCCAGCGAGTCCCTCACCGGCAGCCTCAGCCTGGGCGGGCTCAGGCTCAACCAGGGGCGGCTCATCGTGGCCGTGGCGGCGCTGCTCGTGGTGGGCGGGCTCTTCGTCGGGCTCACGCGCACCCGCTGGGGCCGCGCCATCCGCGCCACGAGCCTGGACCGCGACGCCGCGGCGCTCCTCGGCATCAACGTGGACGAGGCCACCCGCACCACGTTCATCCTGGCCTTCGGCCTGTGCGGGGCGGCGGGAGTGCTGTTCGCCACGCTCCATTACCTCTACCCGGCGGGAGGCATCGAGCTGACGCTGCTCGCGATCGTCCTGACGATCTGGGCGGGGGTGGGGCGCCTCAGGAGCGTGCTCGCGGCGGGGATCCTCCTGGGGGTCATCGAGGCGCTGACGCTGGCCTGGAGCGGGCCCCGCTGGCGCGAGCTGGTCGTGGCGCTGATGCTGCTCGGGTCGCTGCTCGCCCGCTCGGGCGGGCTGGCCCGCGGCTGGAGTCACTGATGCGGCGCGGGGCATGGATCGGGATCGGCCTCGTCGCCGTCATGCTGCTCGTGCTTCCGCCGCTCACGGGCTTCCACCCGTACTACCTCTACCTGGTCTCGACGGCGCTCCTCTTCGGCACCGTGGCCACGAGCTGGAACCTCCTGGCCTACGCCGGCCAGATCTCCTTCGGTCACGCCGCGTTCTTCGGCCTGGGCGGCTACGGCGCCGCTCTGGCGTCGCTCGCGGGGTCGTCGCCGTGGCTCGCGATTCTCCTCGGGGGAGCGGTGGGCGCCGTCGGCGCAGCCGGGATCGGGCTTGCCTCGGCACGACTCAGGGGCGCCTACCTGGCCCTCGCCACGCTCGCCTATGCCGAGATCTGGCGGGGCGTGGCTCACAACTGGACCGCGGTCTCGGGC
>Ga0209641_10002820_pt1 | contig 14714 bp, 12 predicted proteins | sample RifCSP16_1_FD_184022 | JGI IMG/M metagenome (GOLD analysis project Ga0209641, IMG submission 184022) | Soil microbial communities from Rifle, Colorado - Rifle CSP2_sed 16_1 (SPAdes) (version 2) | ecosystem: Environmental > Terrestrial > Deep subsurface > Rock core/Sediment | place: Rifle...
CACAGCCGCGCCCGCCGCAAGGCCCGCGACGAGCAGCCCGTAGCCGAGCGTCGAATCCATCATGCCAGGCTTGGCCACCTCGACGGTCTCGTTCTTGTAAACCGTCTGGTTTTGGTAGACGGTGTTCGTGACGACCTCAGGCGCCGGGCGCGCCAGCACGGAGAACATGCCCGATGCGGAGCCGGCGTTCGGCGTCGGCGCCCCATCGGTTGCAAACACCTTGACCGTGACGTTCCCGGCGTTCGCCCCCGACGCGGGGACGACCCACGTGCCGCGCCAGGTGTTCGTCGCGGCGTCAAAGGTCATCGTGGGCGTCGCGTACTGGGTCGCGAATGTCTTCGTCGTGGCGTTGAAGGCCCCCACGCCGATCGTTGCCACCACCGCGCCGCCGCGGTCGGGCCCGAGGCGGTACGATTCGTTCTTGTCAACCGCGTTCGTGTTGGTGAAGTTGTAGTTGTGGTTGTAGTGCTGGTCGTAGTACGGGTCGGTCACGATGGTGACGGTCTCGCCGGGGTAGAAGGCGGCGATCTTCTCGCCGCTCGTCGCGTTCACGGTCCACACGCTCGTGGGCAGGATCGCCGGGACAATCTTCAGCGCTCCGTAGATTCCCGCCGGCGGCGAGGTGGCCGAGCCGTGGTTGCCCATCCCGTCCGAGGCGTCCACCGTGAACCGGAACACGCCGAGCGGCTGGTCCCAGTCAAGCTGCCACCCGGTGCGCCAGAAGGTGTGCACGTTGTGGTAGTTGAGGACTTTCGTGGCAGGGTCACGGTCGGTCACAAAAAGCGTACCCGTGACGTTGCCCTTGGCGGAGGGCACGAGCGTTCCGTTGAGGATCTCGCCGGTCGAGGCGTAGCGCGCGTAGCCGCGCGCGATGATGCCGTCGCCGCGCTGGAACTCCTCCGCGAGTTGGCAGTTGTGGAGGTCCGCGTAGGGGTCGGAACCGGCCGCGAATTCCGTCGTCACGTAGAGCAGGTCGGTAACCTGCAGCGGGGCCTCGGCCGCAGGCTCGAGGGCGGCGCTCGTCGAGTTCCACCACTCGGCCTTCAGGGTGTAGAAGCCGACTTGGGTGACAAGGGCGTTGAAGCCCGCGGTCGCGTTGCCAAGCACGAGGCTCTGGCTGCCCAAGGACGTGAAGTTGTACCACGCGGTCGCGACCGGGCTTCCGTCCGGCGCAATGACGCTCACTTGGTAGTTGTCTTCTCCGACGCCCGCGCTCGCGCCGATCTCAAGGGTCACGTCCGTCGTCCGGTTCAGGTTGATGAACGACGGCGTAGCGTAGAACGCTACGATGTTTGGGCTTACCACCGCCGCGCTTGCGGGAAGCGCGGAGGCCGCCAAGAGGGCGGCAAGGGCGATCACCATGCAGGCTTTCAGGCTCGGGGCTCCGTTGGGGTTTCGTTTCATGTCTTTCCTTTCTCCTTGGGACCACTGCGTGAGAAGACGAGTTTCACCAGGTCGCGGAGGCCGTCCGCGGAAGGCTGGCCGAGCTTGCGGGCGCCAAGCACTTGGCGCATCGCGAAGGCGAAGGTGAGCCACACGCCGCCCACGATGAGCGCGAGCGGCAATCGCACGGGGTCAAACGGGCCGGACGCGCTCGTGCTGGGCCGCCCGTAGTAGCGCTCGAAGACCCGGTAGGGGTCCTGGGCTTCGACCGTCGCGATCGCGCTCGAGGATTCGTTCTTCGACGAGCCCCCGTAGGCTGCGAGGAACATGAAGTCGCCCGCGGACACGACCGTGAAGTTGAGGCGGGCCGTGCCGTTGGCGTCCGTGCGGGTCTCGCCGATCCGCAGGACGCCGAAGGCCACGTGCTGGGAGAAGGCGACCGTGGCGTTCGGGATCGGCGCGTCGGTGAAATTTCGGAGCGTCGCGGCGAGCGTGAAGTTGCGCCCGGCGACCGGCGCCTCGCCCTCCGACTCGAAGCTGAGGTTGAGGTGCGACGGCTTTGGCGGCTCCGGGGCCTTCTCAATGGCGGCAAACGTGGCAAGGTTCCAGTGGTCGGCCGCGTTTTCAGAGCCGTCGCCGTCCACGAGGTTCACATAGACGACGAGTGTGACGCCGCCGGAGTCCTCGGGGGGCGCGGTCCACAGGAGCGACCACACGCGTTGCTCGTCCGACGTGTGGGTCGCGAACCGGCCGGAGGCCAGGACGGCAGGTTCGGTGCTCGAGAGCGAGCCCTTGGAGACCTCGGTCGAGAACCCGCCGAAGGCCCCGGCGACGTCGCCCGCCGCGGTGATCGTGAGCGGGTACGCCTCGCCGGGCGTGTAGACAGCCGGCCACCCGTCGACGGAGACCACGACGGCGGTCGAAGGGAGCTCCGAGTGGCACGTGCAGCCCTCCGGGGGCACGACCCCCGTATCGCTGCCGTTGATCGGCACCACGAAGGCGAGGAGGCCGGCGCCGATGAGGCCCACGAGGAGGGCCGCCTGCGGCCGACGGGCTCGCGCCTGGTGCACCTCAGGCACCCCCCTTTCCGCCCGCGCGTACGGGCGCCGTTCCGCCGGGCGCCGCCTGGGGCGCGCTTGTCGCGTGCGCCCCTTCGCGGATCTCCCAGATCGCCACCATCGGGAAGAGCTTCGAGAAGACGGCGAAGATGAGCCCGAAGGCGGCAAAGGAGCCGGCGGTGATCGCCCACTCGACCCAGGTGGGCGTGTAGGTCGCGACCACGTCGCCCGGCACGAGCGGCACCGCCATGCTCGGCACGACAATTATGAGGCGCTTGAGCCAGAGCGAGATGTTGAGCAGCACGGCGGCGAAGGTGATCCATCGGATCGTGCGCGTCGGCTTGAAGGCGAGCAGGAAGGTCACGAGGACGAGCGAGACCGTCGTGAACCAGAAGTAGGGCGCAAGCGGCCCGTCGATGAGGAGGCGCATGAGCGCCTGCTCGTCCGACGAGGGCTGGAAGATAATCGTGAGGTACTCGGAGAGCGTGAAATAGAGGTAGGCGAGCGAGAAGACGAGGAGGATGTTCGCCATTTTCTTGAAGTGGAATTCCGTGATGATGTCCTCGAGGTGGTGGGCCCTGCGGAAAACCGCCATGGCGACGACAACGATGGCGATCCCCGAGAAGAGCGCGGCGCCTACGAAGTAGGGCCCGAAGATCGAGCTGTGCCAGCCCGTGCGCGTGGTCATCCCGAACATCCAGGAGAGCACGGTGTGCGCGGAGACCGCGATGGGGATGATGATGATCGAGATCGCAAAGAGCGCGCGCTCGAGCTTCGCGTGCTGGGCGGGCGTGCCTTCCCAGCGCATCTTGAAGACGCGGTAGAGCACGCGGCGGAAGCGCACGCGCTTCGGCAGGACCTTGTCCATGAGCGCGAAGTCCGGGATGAGCGCGAGGTAGAGGAAGAGGACAGAGCCCGCGAGGTACGTCCCGATCGAGATGAAGTCCCAGATGAGCGGCGACTCGATGCGGCCGAAGCGCACGAGGTTGAGGATCCGCTCGGGCCGCCCGAGGTCGAAGAGCGGGAAGACCATGGCGACCATGAGGGCCGCCGCGGTCGAGGCCTCGGCAACGCGGGTGATCGGGCGGCGCCATTCGGTATTCGTGAGGCGCAGGATCGCCGAGACCATCGTGCCGCCGTACGAGATGCCGATGAAGTAGATGAAACCGGAAATGTAGAGGCCCCAGGAGATCCGGTCGTTGAGCCCCGTCACGACGAGGCCCTCGTCGAGTTGGCGGATCCACGCGAGGTTCGCGAAGAGGAAGACGCCGCCGAGGAGGCCCACGACCGCGAAGAAGAGCCACCCCGAGCGCACGACGGGCGTGAGGATGTGCTTCGCCTGGGGGTCGAGGTCCTCTTGGGGCTCGGCCATCAGAGTCGCCCCCTTGGCGGCAGGTAGTAGACGGAGGGGCCCGTGCCGAGGTCCTCGCGGAGCCGGTACGCGGCGTTCTGCGAGAGGGTCTTGCGGAGCGGCAGGGTCTCGCCCTGCCCATTCGTGACCGCGTCCTCGGCCGCGTCGCCGAAGTAGATCGCGCCCATCGGGCAGCCGTCGACGCAGGCCGGGAGCTTCCCCTCGGCGCGTCGGTGGACGCAGAACATGCACTTTTCCACGACGCCCTTCTTGTGCGGCCACGGCTCCTCGGGCGTGTTCGTGTGGCCGAGTTCCTCCGGGGCGTGCGGGGGTTCGGTCCAGTTGAAGTAGCGCGCGCTGTAGGGGCAGGCAGCCAGGCAGTACCTGCAGCCGATGCAGATGGACTGGTCAATGAGCGCGAGGCCGTCCTTGTTCACGAAGCTCGCGCCTGTGGGGCACACGTTGCGGCAGGGCGGGTTCTCGCACATCTGGCAGGGGCGCGGCAGGCTGTACTTGCCCCCGAACCCGTCGTCGACGGTGTAGACCTTGATCCACTCCTGGCCGGGTGGGACGAAGTGCTCCTTGTTACAGGCGTCCGTGCACTTCTTGCAGCCGTCGCACTGGGCGAGGTCGATGACCATGACGAAGCGGTTCTCGGGGTGGCCGGCCGTCCCCGATTGGATGTGGGTGCCGAGCGCTGAGAGCGCGGACTCGCCGGCGGCAAGCGCCACACCCCCGACAACGGCAGCGATCCCCATGCCTTTGATGAACGAGCGGCGCGCGGCGTCGGTGGGCGGGGCGCTCTCGAGGTCGGCCGGGGCCTCGGCGGGTCGGTGGGCCTCGTCGCTCATGCGCGCACCTCCTGCTTGGGGAGCGCGGGCTTGCCGCCGCCGGCCGAAGGGGCCTTTGCCCTTTTCCCCTTCTGCCATGTTAGGACATACTCGCAGAACGGGTCGCCGTGGCCCATGCAGCGCAGCCTTGTGGTCTGCACCGCCCCGAGCCCGTCCGTGACGCCCGCGTGGAAGCCGTTGTCGAGCGCGTCGCAGACGACTTCGGGCATCTGCTCGGCAAGCTCGAGGAAGGGGCAGCCGAAGGCGCGGTAGTGGATCTCGTTGGAGGACTTCCTGAGGACTTCGGTCGTCACGCCCATCTCGCGGTACGAGCCCTTCAGCATGTGCTGGTCGTAGGCGTCCGGCGTCCAGCGCTTCACGCCGTTGGCCTCCCCGAGCGCCTTGATGGACATCGAGCCGACCTGTTTGCCCTTGGCGAAGAGGCGGGCCCGCGCGTCGCCCTGGCCGAGGGCCTCGAGGAGCGTGGCGAGCGCGCTCTGCGCGATGAGCTCGAAGCGGCGCGGCGGGAAGCCGGGTACGCGCGCGTGGCGGGAGGTGCGGTAGAGGACCGGGGGGCGGCCCGCGGTGCCGGGCCTCGACCCGTGGACTTCCTCGACGAGGCCCTCGCGGAGCAGGAAGTTGATGTGGTACCGGACCGTGAGCCGGTGCATCCTAAGTTCCTGGGTGAGTTCGCGGACCGTCTTCGGATTTACCGTGAGCGCCTGCAGGATGTCGTAGCGCACGTGGCTGGCGAGGACGGCAAACCCGTTGGGGGCCTGCGGGCCCTTGGGAAGGCCCGCTGCGGGGCGCGCCTGTGGCCAAGCCGGGGGCACCGGGGGCTCGCGGGCCTTGGAATTCAAGCCGGCCGCACGTTTACCCTTTCGAGTAGGCATCGGACACAAACATCCGGGGGCTCAGAAGAGGGTTGAGTACATTGCCGTAGGTTTCGGTATATACTGTTTAACCCAACGCACGGAATAGGCGGCGCTTCTCGCGATTCCGGGAGCGGGGGCGAAAAGGACCGGCCGTCGGGCGCTTCAGTCGCGGCCGCGCAGGGCGACCGCTGCGACCGCCGCGACGGCAAGGAAGCTCGCAAGTCCGATTTGCGTGTCGAGGGAGGGGATCCCGGCGGCGACGACCTCGATGAGGACGAGGTCGGAATCAAGGCCGAGGGCTTCGGCGCCCCGCCCGGTCATCAGGAGTTCGTAGGTCCCGGCGCTCGGAGGGGTCCAGGTCAAGCGGACCTCCTTGGTCTGGTTGGGCGCGAGGAGGGGAATCGTGCGGTGCGTGGCGATCGCGTCGTGGCCCGTGAGGTTGTGCAGGTGGACGACGACGCTCGTGACCGCAAAGTCGCCGACGTTGCGCACGCGGCAGAGGAATTCGACGGCCGCACCGAGGCGGACCGTACCGTCGGTGAACGTGTGGGTGAACTCGATGGTGGTTGGAGGTAGGGGCTCGGCGGGCTCCGAGACAACGACGGTGAAGGGGGCGCTCGAGTTCAGCCCGCGCGTGTCCTCGGCCGTCAACGTGCCCTCGAATGTCCCGGTGCTCCTGAAGACGTGGTTCACCCGGCGGCCGACCTGCGGGGCGGTGCCGTCTGCAAAACTCCACGTAAAGCGCAGGGAATCGCCGTCGGGGTCGCTCGCGTTGGCGACAAACGAGTTCGGGTACCCGACAAGGGCCTCCGCCGGCCCCTCGACCGCGAGGATCAGGGGCGCGTGGTTCACGGGCGGAGGAACGCCCGGCGGGTCGGAATAGTAGACGACCTGGCCCCAGAGGTCCTTCTTCGTCGTGTTGTCCCCGTTTACGGCGTTCGTCGAGAGCCAGAATGTGACGCGGCCGGCGTCGGCCTGCGGCGCGGTCCAAAGGACGGTCCATCCGCGTGCGCGGTTGCCCTCCACGGTATGGCTTGCCTCCCTCCCGGCCACGCTCACACGCCCGTCGGGGGCCGCGAGCGTCCCTGCGCTCACTTGAAGCCCGAAGCCGCCCTGGGCGACACCCGCGGCGGGCGCAGGCCCGCCAGTCTCGTTGATGGCCAGCGGGTATATCGCACCCGGCTCGTAGTTCACGGGCACCCCGTCCAAGATCGAGGTCACATCCGGCGAGGAATAGTTGCCGTGGCACGTGCACCCCTCCTGCGCGCGCCCCCGGATCCCGTCGTTCTCCGAGAACGCGGAGGGCAGGAGCCCGAGGGCGAGGGCGATCCCCGCGAGCGCCACGAGCGTCGCGGCGGCGGGAACCCACCCCGGGCGCGTGGGGACAGCCAAGCGACAGCGCCCCCTTCGCTACGCGGCCCCGCCCTTTTTCGGCCGCGAGGCGAGCGCAATCCCGACTCCTGCAAGCCCTGCGGCGAGCCCGGCGGCGCCGATGATGAGCGGGAGCGTCCCCGCCGAGCCCGCCTTGACATCGACGTTGGCCACGTTGGCCTGCAGGCCCTCGATGTCCTCGCCGTTCGTCGTGCCCGAAGCAAGCGCCGCGCTGGCCGTGTTGTTCGCCGCCGTTGCGCGCGCACTCGTGTCGTTGAGGCGCGAGGAAGTCTGCAAGAGGAGCGCCGCAGTCTGCTCTAGGAGGAGGGTCGTGTCGGCGAGGTCGGTCGAGGCCTGGTGGAGCTCCATCTCGAGGTGCTCGATTTCCTCATTCGCGACGGCGAGGGTCGCGTTGGCCGCGTCCAGCTCCGCCTGGGTGGCGAGGTCAACCTCGGGGGTCAAGGTCACGTCGATCCACGAGAAGTCGAGCGTCACGGGGTCCTTGCACGTCGCGAAGTGCGCCTGCGGGGTCCAGCCGTCGACGGTCTCGTCGGGGTCCCAGTAGGCCACGGCCATCCCGAAAGTCCCGCCTGCGGCAAACTGGACGTCCTGGTTCATCGTGTCCCCAGTCTTCAGACTCCTTCGCATCTCGAAGACCCACTGGCCTGGCAAGCCCGGGGCCGTCATGTTGCTCGTGTGGGCCCACACGCCGTAGAGTTCGTTTGCGAACTTGTCGTCCTTCCGGTTCATGGGGCTGTCCGCCCACTCGTCGTCAAAGTTGCAGTCCGGGTCGTTGCCGCTTGCCAGGTAGTACCCCGACAGCGCGCCGGCCCCGCAGTCGAGCTCCCAGTGCCACACGTCGACGTTCCCGTTGCCGCCCCCCATGTCGGGAGAGGCGGCCGGATCGATTTGCCAGAGGACGGCGATCGCGGCGGACAGGTCGTGGTTCGTCGCGTTGTAGTCGTAGTCGTCATTGATGAGGAGCAGGAGGTAGAGGTTCGCGTCGTCGTAGGCGACTTTGAGCGTCAGGCCGTCCACCATCCGTTCGGTCGTCGCAAGGGGCCGGACGAGCGTGAAGGTGGTGCCCGGCACGCCGGCCCAGTCGCCTGGCAGCCCGTCCAGGACGATCCCCCAGGTCTTCTCGCCGCTCACGGCCACGTCTGCGGCGGAAGGAGGCGCAAGGGCGCTGAGCGCGCCAAGCAGGGCGATCACAAAGCAAGCTCCAAGCTGGTTCCGTTCAATCTGGCGTGTCCTTCGTGGCACGATTCATCCCCCTCCGGTTGCAGGATTTGGCGCTTCGGGCCCCCGTGGGGCATTGGGTCGCAGTGAGGCCTACGACGCCTGTCCTACTACAAGCGTAATAGCATCTTCCAGAATAGGCCTCGGCATTGACGTTGCCTTACTGTAATTACGGCGGCCACCAGGTAGGGCGTTCCTGTTCGGCGCGCCGATCCCCGGGTTTGGGCGCGGATTTCGGCGACCAGCGGGCCGCTTCCCTCTCCTGGAGTTGCCCGCGTGCGCGCTTGGGCGGGAGGCGGCGCGAGTCCGGCGGCTTGAGGGTGCCCCGGGCCGCGGGACGGGTCCGGCCCCGCGCCCGTTGCGTATTTACCCAACGGGAGGAACGTTAATCCAGAGGCGCGTTTCTCTACGCGCGTAGTAGGCGGGTGGAGGCATGCTGGGCTCCCTGGAGCAGGAAGTCATCTCGTCCCTCAAGCGGCTGCGAAAAGCCCCCACGGGCGCAGTCCTTGAAGACTTGAGGGCCCGGAAGATCGACGTCGCGTACACGACCGTCGCCACGATCCTCACGAGGCTCCACGAAAAAGCCCTCATCAAGCGCTCGACGGAGCGCCACGGGCGCGGGGAGCGACACGTGTACACGTACCTCGACATCGAGGAGGCGTACATCGACCACCTCCTCGGGAGCCTTGCAACGACGTTCGGGCGCGAGGGGGTCGTTCATCTGGCCGAGCGCCTCGAGGACCTGACGCCCGACGAGCTCGAGCGGATGCGAAAGAGGCTCAAGGATGACAAGTGACGGGCTGATCTTCATCACCTCGGTGGTCGCCACGGCCGCGGTTGGCGCGGCGCTCTACATCCTGCTCCCGGCCCAGCGGTGGCGCCGGCGCGCCGCCGCCCAGGCCATGCTGGGCTACGGGGCGCTGATAAGCCTGTCCTTCGCGACCCTTGCGTTCGTCTTTCACATCCACGGGATCGCCCCCTTCCAGCTCCACATCCACGACGTGAACTGTGTGCTCTCGGACATCTGCGCCTACAGCGTCGCCTTCGCGGCGATCGCCGCGGGGCTCGCCGCGCCCGCGAGCGCCTTCGCCACGGCCCAGCTCTCGTTGCGCGGGCTCTTGCGGGGTCTCGAGCGCAAGGAGGTCCCGGAGCAATCCCGGCGCGTCCGCGAACTCACGGGCCTCCGGCGCACGCACCTCATGGTCGTCGACGACCCGGCAGTCGTCGACGCGTTCTGCTTTGCGCTCCTGCGTTGGAGCCGCCCTTGGCTGACTCCTCGAGGGGCCGACTACATCGTCGTGGCGCGCCAGCTCGTTGAGCGCCTGCCGGCCGACGAGCTCTGCGCGGTCATCATGCACGAGGCCGCCCACCTGCGCGCGCTCGACGGGCGCTACACGCCGTTCTTGCGCACGCTGCGCCGCATGGTCTTCTTCGACCCCGTCTTCAAGCTCTTCGTCCGGCGCATCGAGGAGAAGCACGAGTTCGAAGCCGACCGGTGGGCGGCCTCCGCGACGGGCCGGCCGCTCGCGCTGGCCCGCGCGCTGCTCGACATCCACGAGATCGCCCTGGAGAAACGCCCGGGCAGCGCGCCGCACTTCGCCGGGACCGCCGCGGCCCTCGAGGAGCGCATCCGGCGCCTCGTGGACCTCCAGAGGGACTTGATTCAGGCGATGTCTGCGACCGGGCGAACGGGCGAAAGGGAAACCTGAAGGGCCCGCCCGCGCCTTGGGCCTACTCGACGACCCGAAGCGTCGCGATCATTTCGCCGTGCAGCGGGCTGCACCGGACGCTGCAGGACATGATGAATTCCCCGACCTGGTCGGCGACGAACTCGACCACGAGGGGCTCCCCGTACTTCACGGGCCCCGAATCAACCCCGAACTTCGAGATGCTAAGCCCGTGGATGGTGTCCATCGAGTGGACACGAATCCGCACCGTCTCGTTGAGGTGGACGACAAGTTCCGTGGAGCTCCATCCGCCGGCGTCGGGGTCGCGCCCGACCATGTTGAACGTGCCGTCGGCGTCCCGCACAGGGATGCCCCAAGCCTCCTTGAAATAGAAGGAGGCGGCGGGCGTCGCGACGGCAACCGCGATGACGAGGGCGAGGGCCAGGGCTTCGACCCGCCGCGACAGGAACGTTTCGCTCGAGTTCTCTTTGCGCCGGTGCTCGCCGGTCGAGGTGATGAGGACGAGCGGCGTCATTTCGATCTTGCGCTTTTCAGGCCGGGCGGGGGGTTCTGTCATGCGATGGCCTCCCTCACCCGATGAAGATCCAGAGGAAACCGAGCGACACGAGGTTGAGGTATGCCGCGATCGGGAGGAACGACCTGCGTGCGCGCGCGCGGTCGGGCGTGAGCTCGTTGGCGATGCGCGAGCCGATGAAGACGGAGTAGGCGAGGCCGAGGAGCAGCACGGACGCCTGGACGAAGGGCACGAGCCCCGGCAGGAAGGGGTTCCACGAGAACGACTTGAGGCCGAGGAGGTCCCAGCCCCAGCCGTAGGGGTCGGCCGCGGCCTGCGGGATGTAGGCCCAGTTGATCTGCATGAGGGGGATCGAGAACGCGATCCAGGCGGCGAGGCCGAGGGGCACGAGCGCGTAGGCGTAGGTCACAAACACGCGCTTGACGGGGACGCCCTTGAGGCCGCCGACCCGCTTGGCGAGCCACGAGAACGCGAAGAAGGCCCCGGGCATGAGGAGGAGGGAGGACCCGAAGAAGATCGCGACGAAGAGCAGGTAGCTCGGGAGCCCCGCGCGCATCGACGCCCAGTCCTTGAGCCATGCGTTGGGGCCCAGCAGGACCACGAGGTAGAGTAGCGCGAGGTTGAGCATGATGAGGGACTTGAAGGCCTCCGCGGTCTCGCGGTGGGGCTTCAGGAGGTCGCGCCCGAAGGGGCGGGTGCGCACGGTCATGTTGTCGTAGGGGCAGGCCTTGACGCACTCGAGGCACAGGCCGCAGTAGTTGTTGCGGTCGAGCCCCCCGGGGTAATTCATCCACGGGCAGCCGAAGCCGCAGTTCGAGCCCTTCACGCACTCCTTGCCGACGTGGGCCTCGCAGATCGTGGGGTCGCGCGCGCGCACTTCGAGGATCGAGGTCATCGAGTAGAGGGAGAGGAAGCCCCCGACGGGGCAGACGTACTTGCAGAAGGTGCGCTTCTCGAACACGAGGTGGACGGCGACCGCAAGCCCGATGAGGAGGGCCATGAGGACGGCGGTGACCACGGGGGTCGTGGTGAGGTAGATCGAGAAGATCGCGATCCCCATGAAGAAGAACGTCGAGAACCAGATGTTGCGCAGCCGCCTCGGCCACTTGAGCCCGAGGCCGCGGGGCCGTTCGACGGTGGGTTTGCCGATGAGGGCGCCGCGCTGGAGCCATTCGCCGGCGGCGGGGATGGGGCACACGGCGCACCACACGCGGGAGCCGAAGGGCACGAGGAAGGCGATGAGGAAGAACCACCAGAGGATCCAGACGAAGACGATGGAGAGGTTGTGGGCGCCGTTGGGGTTCCCGTAGATGCCCGTGAGGATGACGAGGATGAAGACGACGAGGCCGGGGAGGATGAGGAGGTACTGGAAGGCGCGCAGGTTGACGAGCCACCGCACGGGGGGGATCGACAGGAGGTCGATGGATCGGGCGGACAGGGCGGCGCCTCCCTCAGGTCTTCGGGGCGCCCTCGGGCACCGTGTCGGGTGCCCCGCGCCAGGAGAAGGCGAGAGCGAGGGCCGTGAGGCCGACGGCGGCGGAGGCCGCCAAGACGAAGTTCCAGTTTTCGCGGACCTCGAGCCGGCCCAGCATGTAGGGGTGGAAGACGCCGCAATTCATGGAGCAGCGGATGTTGAAGTGGCCAGCCTTGTCGGCCTCGAACGTGTAGGATACCTTGGAGCCCGGGACCACGTGGACGTCGATTTCGTAGCCGTCGACGAAGAACCCGTGGGCGACGTCGGTCGCGTTGAGGACGAGGGTGACGGTGTCGCCTTGCTCCACGTCGATGACGCCGGGGTCCATGCCGTACTGGAAGAGGGAGACCTCGATCGTCCGTTGGTGGTGGGCCGTCACATGGGCGGCGCCGGCAAACCCTGCGACGGCGAGGGGCGTGACCACGAAAGCGGCGAAGGTCAGGAGAGCGATTGGCTGGAGGGTGCGGTGGCGGGGCACGGGGGGTCGCCTGTCCTAAGGGGAAGCCGGCGGCGGAGGCGGGCTCCTACGACGACTGTCCTACGACATTTGTAGTAGAAAGGAGATATCGACCTTTGGAATCGACAGTAATGACAGGCGCGCGCGCGCCCCTGGACCGGCGGGGGCTCCCCCTCCCCTCACAACATTCATCACCGCGACCCGGCTCCGCAGTCCAGAACATGGTCCCGCTGCGAGTGACCCTCCTGGACGGCTTCATCGACGAGCCCTCGGTCTTCGGCGTCCCCCCCTACATCGCGCCGCAGATGCGCTCGACGGCGGGGGCCGTGTGGGAAGCCGCCCGCGAGACGGGGCGCGAGGTCGACCTCGCCTACCAGACGGTCGAGGACCAGCGCCACGACGCGGGACTTCGGCGCGAAGCGGCCCTGAGCGACCTGCTCATCGTTGTCACGGGCGCGCTCGTCCCTGGCAAGTACCTGCGCGGCCACCCGATCTCCGTGCGGGAGATCGACGAGGTCGCGGAGCGCTGCCAGGGGACGGTGGTCCTCGGCGGCCCGGTCTCGTACGCGGCCAAGAAGGGCGCGTTCCGGCATGTCGACATCTTCGCGGACGGCGACGTCGATGCCGCGGTCAAGGCGATCATGACCGGGAAGGCAGGGGAGCGCCTGCGGGTCCTCCAGCACGGAACCCAGCGCTCGATCCTCGGGATGCGCTCGCCCTCCGAGTGGCAGAGGTGGCTCGTTGGGGGCGCCCCGATCGTCAAGAGCCACCCGGACTTCCCCGAGCCGCTCTTCGCGGAGATCGAGACCTACAAGGGGTGCGTCCGGTACATGAACGGCGGCTGCGCTTTCTGCAGCGATGTGCGCTACGGGGTCCCGAAGTTCCGGACGCCCGAGGCGGTGGGGGAGGAGGTCGCTGCCCTCGCGGCCCTCGGCGTGCGACATTTCCGGGTGGGCGGCCAGACGTGCATCTACTGCTACGGGTCGAAGGAGGTGGGACAGACGGAGACGCCGAAGATCAACCCGGAAGCGATCGACGACCTCTTCCGCGCCGTCCGGGATGGGGCCGGCCCCTCGCTCAAGGTCCTCCACGTCGACAACGCGAACCCCGCGGTCCTCGCCACGCACCCGGAGGAGGCCGACCGGGCCACGCAGGCGCTTGTCGAGCACTGCACGCCGGGCAACATCGTCGCCTTCGGCCTCGAGTCGGTGGACCCCGCCGTCTTCAAGGCGAACAACCTGAACTCGACGCCGGAGCAGGTCATCGAGGCGGCCACGATCGTGAACCGGCGAGGGCGCGCGCGCGGCGCAAACGGGATGCCGAAGCTCCTGCCGGGGCTGAACTTCGTCTGCGGGCTCGACGGCGAGACGAAGGGGAGCTACGCGATGAACCTCGAGTTCCTGCGCGAGCTCAAGCGGCGGGGGCTGCTCTTCCGCCGGATCAACATCCGGCAGGTGAACCCCGTGAGGCGCCAGTTCTCGTCGAAGGTCCCGAAGGAGACCTTCCGCGCGTTCAAGCAAACCGTCCGCGAGGAGATCGACAACGCATGGCTGAAGGAGGTCGCGCCCTCCGGCACCGTCCTCAGGGACGTGTTCACGGAGCTGCGGGAAGGTAAGCTCACGTACGCGCGGCAGGTGGGGACGTACGCGTTGCTCGTGGGGATGGTCGAGGAAGTGCCACTGCGCGTGTTCCTCGACGCCGTGGTGGTCGGGCACGGGTACCGCAGCGTGGCGGCGCTGCGCGCGCCGATCGACATCAACAACCTGTCGCTTCGCGCGCTCGAGCAGCTGCCGGGCGTGGGGCGCAGGCGAGCGGCGCGGCTCGCGGTGAAGCGGCCGTTCGACTCGTTCGAAGCGATCCGCGAATCGCTTGACGATGCGACGGCGCTGGCGCCGCTTGAGGGGGCGTTTGCGTTCCGTGCCTCTCTGAAGGCCCGGCCGGGGCGGTCCCTCCATGCGCGGTAGGGCCAGGCCCCCGCCCCGAAAGCCGGGGGCGAACCTTCTTCACCCCCGCCCCGGATCGGCGCGGCGCCCGTGTCCGGCGAGCGTGAGGTGCCCCGCGTGATCATCCTCATCGGGGTCGGCCACGTCTTCGCGATCCGGGACCGCCTGAAGGAGGAGATCCGCCGCGCGCGGCCCTCGATCGTCTGCCTCGAGCTCGACGCGATCCGGTGGCAGATGCTGAACGATGAGCGGGACCGCCGGGCGCGCGGGGAGAAGTCGGAGCGCGCGCCCTTCGACTGGCGCGCCGTCGGGCACGGCGGCCTCATCTTCGCAGCGATCGCCTGGACGCAGGCGCGGCTTGCCAAGACCTTCGGCTCCGTCGTGGGTGACGAGATGCTCGCCGCGAAGGAAGCGGCAGACGAGGTCGGCGCGCAGATGCGCCTCATCGACATGGACACGCGCCAGTTCACGCGCCACTGGATGAGCAAGCTCACGCGAAGGGAGCGCGCGCGCCTCTTCCTCTCCGCGTTC
>Ga0209641_10002821_pt1 | contig 14707 bp, 30 predicted proteins | sample RifCSP16_1_FD_184022 | JGI IMG/M metagenome (GOLD analysis project Ga0209641, IMG submission 184022) | Soil microbial communities from Rifle, Colorado - Rifle CSP2_sed 16_1 (SPAdes) (version 2) | ecosystem: Environmental > Terrestrial > Deep subsurface > Rock core/Sediment | place: Rifle...
CCCTCGGACACGCAATACGACTACCCGAATATCTACGTTCGCAAGCTCGCGGATGTGGTCTGGCAGTACAGCGGCCCGGCGAACGACGAGTGGACGTTCGTCGTCCCATCCGACGGCGCGATCTATGTCGTCCAGGCGCGCGCGGTCTCGCTCGTCGGCGGCGAGCGCGCGGACGGCCCCACGGCGCAGATCACTGTCGCCGCCGTCGCCGCGACCCCGAGCCAGTCGGTCACGGTGCCGAACGTCACCGGCCTCGAGCTCACCGGCCAAGGCAACGACACCGAATTCGTCGGCCGCGAGGCGCGCTTTTCCTGGCGCAAGACTTCGATTACCGAATGGGTCGCATTCGGCGCCGAGCCGAACGCAATCGGCGCCGACGCCGGCGCGCTCGATCAATATTTCCTCGACTACGAGGTCCGCATCTTCGACGCCGCCGGCGTCGAGCTGCGCCTTGAGCACACGACCGATAATTTCTACGTCTACAGCTACGAACGCAACGTCCTCGACGGCGGCCCGCGTCGCGAGATCTCGATCGAGGTCCGCATGCGCAGCCGCCAGGGACTATTGAGCCCGAAGGCCGCGAGGCTCTCCGTCAACAACCCCGCGCCGGCCGTCCCCGGCGGGCTCGCGCTCGCGGCGACGTTCCGCACCTTGTGGCTCGAATTCACCCCGCCGTCGGATCTCGATTACCAGGGATTCCGCGCCTATCTCGGTACATCGAGCGGATTCACCAAAAACGCCAGCTCGCTCGTCTACGACGGCGATGGCAACGCACTCGGCATCACCAAGCTCCCGAGCGGCGCCGCGCTCGCCGCCGGCACGACCTATTACGTCGCGATCCAGACCTACGATTCGTTCGGCCCGGAAGGGACGAATTCGGTGGAGCTCTCGGCGACGACGCTCAAAATTGTCGGCGAGTACGATATCGAAGCGCAGTCGATCAAGAGCGCGCAGATCGGCCTATTGCAGGTCGTCAACGCGCTGATCGGAGACATGAGCGCCGACAAGATCAACGCCGGCGCGATCAACATTGCGTGGTCCGGCGGCAACATCCGCAGCGGCCAGACCGCATACAACACCGGCACCGGCTGGTGGGTCGGCAACGACGGCGGAACGCCGAAATTCAGCATCGGCAATCCCGGCGCGAGCAAATACATCACCTGGGACGGGTCTGCGCTGACGGTGCGCGGGGCGTTGAATGCGGATGATATTACGGCCGGCGCGATCCGTGGCATCAGTGTGAGCGCCGCGAGTCATATGACTAAGGGCAGCTACCTGACCGCGGCGCTCAGCGGCGGGGAGAGCACCGTCACGGTCAAGGATACAACCGATTTCCCGAGCTCCGGTTCCGGCTGGTTCATCGACGTGACCAACGATCGCAACACATTCTCGTGGACAGGGAAGGCCGCGACGACGTTGACGGGATGCTCTGGGGTGCTGGCGCATAATAATGGTGCCACCGTGGTTCCGCCGGGGAAGAGCATCGTGATCGACGCCGCAACCAATGAGATGCGGTTTTTTGGCGATCGCGGGGATGGGACAACAGATGAATTAGGCAGCATCGGCGTCAGTCAGGTCGGGTCTGATTATATCGTCGCAAATTTTGGAAGCTCTGGATCAACCAGAATTGGGGTGCTAGGAAGGAGCAATAGTTATTATGGCGTCTATGGCCTGAGCGCCTCCGCATCCGGAGTATATGGATATTGCACTGCTGCATCTGGCACGAATCTCTCTGGAGTAAAAGGCGGTGCTGCGGCTGGTGGAGGTGTAGGTGGATTATTTTTTGCGACCTCCGACACTCAGGGCGCGCCTATACGGATAGTGCCCAAAGGCAGTGCCGGGGCACCAACTCATTCGATGGGCAAAGGATCACTCGCCGTAGACAGCGACGGAATTTTATATATCAACACGAGCGACTCAACGACATGGCAAAAAGTAGGTGCGCAATGACCGACATCAAATCCCACCACGAATCCGAAGCCGCCGCGCTGGCGCTTGAGCTTTACAACCTCAACCGCCGCCGCGAGCAGCTCCAGACCCGGCTCAACGAAATCTCGGTGATCCTCCAGACCGTCGCGGTCATGGAGCGCAGCACCCCGCACCCCTCATCCCCTACCCCTAACGCCGTTGCAGGAGCCCACAATGAGCCAATATAAAACCGGCACCGTCGCCATCACCAACGGCTCCGCCACCGTCACCGGCACCGGCACCGCCTGGCTCGCGAACGTCTCCGCAGGTCAGTTCTTCGGCGTCGATGGTGACGGCGTTTTCTACACCGTTGCCTCGATCGCTTCGGACACCTCGCTCACGCTCTCCGCCAACTACGGCGGCACAACCGGCAGCGGCAAAACCTACAGCATCGTGCGCGACTACACCTCGCCCGACTCGATCCCCCTGCTATCCGCCAACGACATCCAGACCGCCACCGTGTTCGCCCGCGCGATGACGCGCGTGCAGGAATTATTTCTCGCCGGCAGCCGGGGCCTCTTTCGCAAGGACAACCCCACCATCGTCGCGTTCGCGAAAACCGGCGCCTTCGCCGCGAGCACTGCGACCGCGCTCTATATCGAAGTGAACGGCACGATCAAAACCATCTCCGCCTCGACGGCTATCGCCATGCCGGGCTCGCCTATCGCCGGCACCGACTATGCGATCTGGGCAAAAACCAACGGCACACTCGAAGCGACCAACGACCACGCGACCCCGCCCACAGCCAATGCGCGCAAGATCGGCGGCTTCCACTACGCCCCGGGCGGCAACGCGCCGGCGCAGTCCGGCGGCGACACGACCCCCGCGATCAATGCCTATTCGTTCTGGGACCTCAAGTTCCGACCAGCCTGTCCCGACCCGCGCGGCATGGCTCTGGTGGCCGATGGTTTTTGGTCGTGTATTTATCTGCTCGGCGTGGAGCACCTAACCAACGGCCCGAGCAAATACAATGTCACGATAGCCGACGGATCCAGCCCGCCAAAAATCCCGACGAAATTCGGCGGCAACGGCACCACGGCCTATGCCGATGGCAATTGGTGGAATATGCACGAGGCGCTGCGGTCCCACGGCCTTCGCTTCCCGACGTACTCGGAATTTGCCGCGCTGGCCTACGGCACAACCGAGGCCGCGTCGGCAACCGCCGGCACAGATCCAGTCAGCACTATTCTGCGCGCCGAATCCACGAGTAAATGGGGCATGTTATTGTCAACGGGGAACCTGTGGGTCTGGGGGGACGAATTCGGCGGTGGCGCGGCAGGGGCGGGATGGACGGCAAACACCCAGGGCCGCGGATCGACATATCAAATGGAAAACGCCGTGCCATTCGGCGGCTACTGGAGCGACGGGGTGAACGCCGGTTCGCGTTGTTCGAACTGGAGCAACTCGCCGGCGTACTCGTCCGGCATCATCGGGGCCCGCGGCGTCTGTGGCCACTTAATTCTTGATTAGAGGGGGCGAAAGCCCCCGATGGAACCGATTAAAGAGGCGGGCGCATGTTACGACCAAATGGCGGTTGTCGAGAAATACGAGAGGGTGATCTCGTATCTCTATCCCCTCGCCCAAAGTTTGCCGAGGAAGCATGGGGTGGCACGGGATATGTTTCTCGCCGCCCTGCTCGCGGCGCTTCAAGGAGAGTAAATCCTCATGGGTAACCCCATGCCGGAACTAAGCCAAGCCGACATAAATCGCATTGTCAGCGCTCTTGTACCGCAGATCGTCGCCTCAATCCGCGAGACGCCGCCGGATTTCAAACTTACCCAAGAGGAACATTTTAAAGCACATCTCGTTATAGACAAACTTGCGAAATGCTTAGACGATGAAACGCTTCAGTCGCTACGTGATCTGCTCGGAGCGTACCGCAAGGGTCGCAGCATGTTCTTCGTTTCATTCGTCGGGCTGATGATCGCGGGCGCCATGGGCCTCGTCGCACTTGCGCTCGGAATGAAAATACCGTGGCGCTGATTCTGCTCCTGCGTCGCGACATCTTCACCGACCGCTCGGTGACGGGCCAGCTATCTGCGGGTGGCGCGTTCGAGTGCTACACGCTGGAGGACACCGACCGGCGGCTGGAGGCGGGCGGAGCGAAGATCAAGGACCGCACTGCGATCCCGCGCGGCACGTATCCAGTAGTGCTCGACTTCTCACCGCGTTTCCAGGTCGTTATGCCACACGTACTCGACGTGCCTGGGTTCTCCGGCGTGCGTATTCACTCCGGCAACCGCCCTGAGGATACCGAGGGCTGCATACTGGTCGGACGGACACGTGCGGCGGATTTGGTCGGCGAATCGCGCGCGGCCTACAACGCGCTGTACGCGAAGTTGCTCGCGGCCCAAGGCCGCCAAGAAGCCATCACGCTGGAGGTGCTCCAATGATCGACCCGATTTTGCAATGGTTCATGAACCTGTTCTCCCTGGCCGAATGGCGCGCAATGGCCTGGCTGCTCCTAGCCACGCTCACCGCAACCCACACGCTCAAGATCATCTGGCGGCGTTCTCCTGTGCCTGGCGGGGGCGGACGACAGGTCGCGTTGATCGCGGCCATCCTGTCCGTGGCATTCTCCTATTTCCTCTGGCCCCCTGATGGCATCCCCTGGTGGATCGCCGGCATCGTCGGCGGTCCCACGTCGAACCTCGCATTTATGGCCGGATTCGCACTAATCAAGAAATACGCCCCGGACATCGCGGCCACCATGAACTGGGACCGACGCAAAACCTACGGCCTCCCGCCGAGCGGAATTCCCGAGCGCCGCCAATGATTCGGATCTACGCCATCCTCATCAGCCTGACCGTCGCCGCGGCGCTGCTCTGGTGGTACGGTGGCGCCCGCTACAATGCCGGCTACGCCGCCGCCTCCGCCGAACAAGCCGCCGCCGTATCCGCCATGCAGCAACGTATGGTCGACGCCCGCACCGAATCCGCTCAGCGCCTGACGGCGGCCGAAGACCATCTACGACAAAGAGAGGTGAAATACGATGCCGAACTCGCCCGACTCAAAACCAAAGACGATTCATTCCGTGCCTGGCTGGAGATTCCTGTCCATCCTGCTGCTCTCGACCTTATCCGCGGCCTGCGCAACGAGACCGCTGCCAATCCCCTGCCAACCCGACCGCATCCTGATCCGTGAGATCCACTTGCCCGAGCTTCCGCCAACAGCCACTAACCTCGATCTCCTCGATCTCCTCCGCGCCATCACCCACGATCTCACCATCGATAATACCCGCAAACGCGAAATCCATGCCCAATTAGATTCCTGCCTCGCGCGCTAACCCCCCCATCAGACGAGTGGCCCGAAATAGCGCGTATTTACGTGGTTTCCCCGCATACCGTTCGTCGGCTGCCATAAAATGGGGGTTGACAGGAGCGGTATCATATATATAATGATGCTCATGGATAGGCGATTTGCCGATCCACCTGATCCCGGCCAGGAGCGCCTCGGAGCTAAGATAGGAGCAACAGATCATGATTATCGCGCACACCCCGAGCGGAAAAGAAATCAATCTGCAGATCATCGGTGGCAAACTACTGGCAGAGATAGCAGCCGCTGGCATCACTGGCTCGATCAGCGGAGCCTATAAGCTCACCCGCCCCAAAATCGGCTGCACGCATTATGCAGAGTGCGCCGGCAAGCAGATCGGCCTGGATGCGGCCAATTATCAGATCATCCGCGGCATGCTGGATGAGATCAATGCGGCCGCTCGCAAGGCCGAGCAGGATCGCCTCTCCCTCCACGTGCCCGGCATGGATGTGCTGTGCGCCGCGCACAACGCCGAGGAGTATTATCAGCGCGGATTTGAGCGCATGATGGAGGATGGGGATAATGATGGTGTCCGCCCGCCGCGCCGGCCAGCAACCGATGCCGCCGAGATCGCACGCCAATACCCGCGCGCGGCCGTCTATCTCAGGGCCGAGGCCTACGAGTGCGCCAGCCACGATGCCAAGGCCAGCGCAGGCCGCAAGGCCAAGGAGCTGCTGGCCTCCGGCGGCAGCATCGAGGAGGCCAAAAAAATCCTCGCGAACTGGCTACCGATCAGCGCGCAGTGGGATTGATAGTCCTGTCTCCCTGCGCTCTCGCCCGAGAGCGCAGCGGGGCGGAAACTCCGCCAGCCCTTACATGCGGGCAAGCGCATGCACAGGATTCCGGCCCTGAGAGCCGAAAGGATCAATAAAATGAAAATCACAGAAAAATTATTGCTCGACAACTACTCCTACACTTGCAATGGCGGCTCGAAAGTATCCGCTGTCGCGGGCCAGCATATCTGGTGGGAGTACCGCACCGGCCAAGATAGCGATGGTTACAACCCTGTGTGCTCGCGAGAGTCAGCCAGCGGAATCACGCTTGAGTATGGTCGGGATGCAACGATCGGTCTGGGCGATCATGCCGATCATCCGGCATTATCTCAGATCGCCTCCGATGAGGCGGCGATGTGGGGATCGGAGGTGGCCAATGCGTAGCACCATCATCATCTCCAAGCGTGGCGAAGGCTACATCAGCACGGTATCCGGCAAGTTCGGCGGCGGGCATCAAGGCGCTCGCGCCGGCCTCACGCCTTACGATGCCGCCGCCACCGCTGCCCGCTACATGATCGAGTACGCGCGGAGCAATCCGGAGGGTGGCGATTTGATGGCCCCGCCTGAAGTGCTCGATCTGGTGCCCGAGCACCTGCGTAGCATCGATGGCCAAGCCTAAAAAATTCATCCGCACCAACCACCTCGGCGCTGACGGCGCCGAGGTGGCCTTACTTCCGCCGTTCGTATATTGCGAACGCTGCGAGCACGTGGTCACGCCGCGCATGGATCGCGGCGATACTCTGTGCCCGCGCTGTGGGCTGGTGCTGTGATGGGCAATGAATTCACCCGCCGCGCCGCACTCACCAAGATGCGCGGTCGTTCGCTATAATTCCCGGAGAAAAATCATGAGGAAAAAACATGCCGACGGCAGCCTGGAAATTTCCGGCGCCGATCTCGCCGATCTGAAAATCATCGCGGACGAAGATACGGTGCTCAACCTCGCCGGCGCGGCGGCGCGGCGAGCGTTGGCGGGGAGGAATCGTCGTGCCGGCGCGAGTGTACGTACCGCCGAAAAACTCGCATCCGGTGCGCGCCCGACCGCAGAAATGATCCGTGTTGTTCGGTCGATGCTGGGGCGAGGAAATTGCTATGAGGTTGTCATCCGCGCGGCGATGCGAGCCGCTAATTTTACCCTGCTGGGTTTGCCCCCACGTGAACCGCGCTGAGTTCAGCCGGCGCGCCGCGCTTACCAAAATGCACGGCCGCGCGCTCGATGCCGCGCGGCTGGTGCTGGTGGAGGGGTTGTCGCGCTACGCGGCGGCCGAGCGCCTGGGCATCGATATCGCGGCCGTGTCGCGGGCGGCGAAAAAAATCACGGAGTTGAAAACCTGCCGCTGCTGCGGCCAGGTGACTGGCTCCCATTCCGCGGCGAGTATTCGATCGAGGATTGGGGGGTATTCGACCAGGTGAGATTATTCGCATGGATGCGCCAGCGGAGGAGGCCAGAATGATTTTGGGCGAAATGTGTCAAATATCCACGTCCAACATATCCCAAGTTATTGATTTTAAAGTCACCAATAAATCATAGAATTTTGGACAAAATGCGTCTAATCTATTGTTTTTGCTGGAAAACAACACTGATTCGTAATCAGTAGGTCCGCGGTTCGAGTCCGCGCACCGGCACCATTTGTCCAATATTCTGTCTGCGCTGTCCAATATAATTGCCTAAAAAATAATCAGCGGGCGGGCTTCACGCGGCGTGGGCCGCGGCGGTAGATGCGGCTGGTGGTGCGGGGGTCGTCGTGGCCGAGGAGCTCCGAGGGGTTTTCGGCGCGATGTGCCGCGAAGGCGCGGAGATCGTGGAAATGGAATCGTTCGGCGAGTTTGCCGCTCGATATCGCCTTAGCCATGATGCGTTGCCACAGCGATTCGAATCCGCTCACGGTGTAGGATTGGCCTTCCTGATTGGCGATCAGGTAGATCGAGCGCACGGAACCGCGCAATGATCGGGCGCGCGCAATGGCATCGCGTAAATTATCTGTCCATTCAATAAGCAAGCGCTTGCCGGTTTTCCCGGTTTCGATGTAGACACCTTCGTCGCGGATATGCTCGCGCTCATTGAGCCGCAAGATGTCGCCGAGTCGCAGGCCGGTGAGACGGGCGATATCCATGGCGCAGCGAATTACCGGTGTAGCGGTCTCATAGACGGCTGCGAATTCATGATCCTCGATGTGGCGCCGGCGCGGGCGTTCAGGATTGCGGGTGACCTGGCGGCAAGGGTTGTCGGTCGCGAGCCCCCATCTGATGGCGTAACGAAAGATGCGCGAAAGTAATGCGACCTCCCGGTTCGCTGCGATTCGCGGTCTCATGTCCATGTAAGCATAAATATCCTGGGAGGTAATTTCGCCCGGTTCCATGTGGCCGAAAACACGTTTGAGCGGAATGATTTCGCGCGCGTTGTTCTGCTGGGTTCGCGGTGCTTTGGTCGGCGTGACTTCGCGCATGTGGCGCTCGATGATCGCGGCCATGCCGCCGGCGATTGGCGAGGCGTTGATATCGGCATATTTTTTGAGTGCAATTGCACGATCGCGCGCGAGCCAGATCCATTCGCCATTTCGGGCGACGAAATAATAGGCGTTGTGGCGAAAATAAACCCGCTCTGGTAAGTCCCGGCGGTGCTGGCGGCGGCGGCCCATCGGCATAGTTAACCAGCCTTTTTGAGCGCGGCAAAGTCGGGAATATTAAACCGTTGTTTTTGCGCAGTATCGAGATCGGTGCGGAGCACCCTCGGATGGCCGTCAGCGGCAATAAAAAAGCGCAAGCCATATTTACGCAGCCAGGCGATCTGCTTGCCTGGGCGGCGATAGCCGGTGAAGGCCCTTAGCTCGGTATCGCTAATCAGCATAGTCCCGTAAATTCGCGTCTGAACGCGGGATAGCGCCAGTTTCGAGGCGGACAACGGAGCCGATTACGAGCCCGCCCGGTTGGTTTGGGTAGTGGACCGTGAACGCCCATCCGCCGCGCTTGAGGGCTCGGATCGAGGATATTTTGCCGGGGCAGGTTTGCTCGCGGTGCCAGGCGGCGCGGCAGGCGTCGGAATGGAAGCGATGCCCGCATCGCGTCGGGGTAAATTTGATTCCGCAGGGCGGATAGGCGCAGGGGGTCATGCGACGCTACCCATCCTCACAAAACTCTTTCCCGCCAATTCAATCGTATCCGTCCATCCCTTTCGGCCTATCAGGCAAATTTCACCATCCACTATTACCCGGAAACTATCTCTACGTTCCCGCGAAACGTACAGATCAAAAACATGCTCAACGCCCAGGATCAGATCGCGCACGATAATTTGCTTGGCATGCTTGCCGGAATGATCTGGCGGTCGTGGCTCCACTGGCCGTTCCATGCGCACACGTTCCTTGCCGGCCTGCATGGCGGCTTGATTGAATTTTCGGCTTCCTCTGCGTTTTCTGTACATGGCGATCTTCGGAAGTACGGATAACACTAGTTATGGCGCTCGCCAATCCCCGAAAACGCCAGAAATATAGGCATTTCACGAGCCGACGAACGGTAGTTGCATATACACGCAATGCGTGTATAGTCTGAGTCGTAGTCACCGACTACACCGCGCCTCGGGAACAGGGGCTGGAGAATAAAATGAGCGACTTCACACCAAAATCTGCTGTAGAGGCGATGGGCTGCAAATATCCACAAGTTACGCTCGCTCGCGCTATTGGAGCGACCGGAACACATACTGAGGAGGCGCTCGCTGCATGGTTCAGCGAGGGTTTTTCCGCCTACCACGAAATGGATCGGACTCGTGGTGGAAATTCTGATGACGCGGACGTGGTGCGCGCCCGCGCCGCTGGTTACGAAACCGCTATGGAGTCGGAAATTATCGATGACTAACCATCCAAACAGGGGCCGCGGAACACCGGCGGCGTCGCCAACACCAGAGAGAGTCCGAGCCGCCCGCGAGGCGGCCGGACTCTCGCAGTCGTCCGCCGCCGAGCTTATCCACTCCGGCTTGCGTGCGTGGCAGGAGTGGGAGGCCGGCAATCGGCGGATGCATCCTGCATTTTGGGAACTGTTCAAATTAAAATCCTCGTCAAGAGCGCCATAACAAGGCGCTGGAGAGGGACGCGCCTTACGGCGCGCCCCTCAGCTTTTCGTTATGCCGTAGGGTTTCCGACATCAGAATCAAGTTCAATCCTGAATTGGTCGCTCAGTCCAGACGCTTCGCGTTTAACGCTAGTTACTTTTGGTGCAGACACCATCTGCGCATTCAGCCAGTATTGAATGGCCTCGATCATGGTGTCTTCGTTCAGAATCAAATCGTTTGAACCTTTCATGGTGTCCTCAGCCTCTCGGCATAACAAGCAGTTCAAGCCGACGCCGTTAAGCGTGGCACCCTTTCAATCACCGTGGCGGCGCGACTTAACCGCGGCGTTAGCACGATCCAAGTTGCATGATGGGCACCTTGTTCGCCCGTCTTTGTATAATCTCCATCCGCACTTTCTGGCCTCTCTCCGGCAGTAGCTTCGGTTAGGCCCAGTAAACTGTTCGCGTGGCGGTTTCTCGTGTTGGTGCCTTGCGAGAAAATCACACTGAACGTTGAGCACGTAGCATTCTGCAAGCATCGTTCCAACCTCTTAATCGAGCCGACCGGGATAGTCGGCGCCATTCTAATCTTTCGTGGCCGGGCGGCTCATTAAGCCGTTAGGGGCGGCCTTCATTGCGTTGCCACAGCCGGAAGCAAATCTCCGTTGTCCTCGAAATCTTCCCGGAGAATTTCCAGCGTTTTTCGGTCTCGCCTTGTCTGCCTCAAGTCTTTTGGCTTCGAGCACATCACAGTCAACGTGATGGTGTTCACCAATCGTTGTGCCACAACCACGGCAATAACCAGTGCCGTCTGAATCTTCATGTGTGGCCGTGCTCATAAGTTACCTCCTCGCCCAACAAGGCGCGCCGGGATGCCGCGCTTTGCGGCGGCGATATCCGCATGGCGTTCGAGATCGGCGCGCGTCCAGGTTGTTTGTGCCGGGACCGGCGCAGAAACCGCCAGCGCGAGCACCAGGATGGTTGCGCGCATCATATCGCGTAAGGGCTCAAGGAAATGTTGCGGCAATAGGCACACAATCTGTGGTGCGGACCTTCGGACAAAAATCGTTTCCGGCAGCACATGCAGGACCTGGTGGAGATGGTTCGCCCTGGGCCAGGCCGAGGCGCGCGCGGTGCAGATGGCTGGGCCGGTATATCGGCCATGCGCCGAGCCATGAGACGAGAGGGCTCGCGCAGCTTTTCGAGTCGGGCGAGCACCGCCGTCGGTGTCCGGCCGAGGCGGCGCGCGATTTCTGCGATCGGCATACCTGCGGTGCGCCAGATGCTGGCTGAGGCATTCTCGATGCTCGTCCAAGAATTTCCTCGCGCGCCACGTTTCAGGCCGATGCGCCTGGCTTTCTCGTTGACGGCAAGCTCGGTGCGATGCAACCGTGCGGCGATTTTTGCGGGACCGATATTTGCCGCGGATAATCGGCGCAAGACACACACGTCGCGCTCACTCCAGCCGAGTTTGGCTGCCATCATGCCGCCTTCGCCGTCGTCTTGATCGGCTCAGCGCGTTCGATCTGGGACTCGAAGGGCCTGGCGCTGAAAAGTTCTTCTAGCTGCGCCAAAAATTGCGCGTCGGCACGCATCTTCTGTTCCATGTAGGCGAGCACTCGGATCAGTTCGTCGAGACTGCGTCCCTCCTCTTTCACGGATTGGACGATTTCGGTGGCGTCGCGCATACCGTGGCAATGGAAATCCACCGCCATCTCCGCGAGCTCGCGGGCGCTAATCGTGCGCAGCATCGGCCGTCTCCCGCTTTTCGTCCTGGATGCGCGCGTAGACTTCCTCGCGGTGCACCGGAACGCTCTTCGGCGCGTTCACACCGATGCGCACCTGGTTGCCGCGGATGCTCAGCACCGTGACGGTGATGTCGTCCCCGATGTTCAGCGTCTCTCCGATACGTCTCGTCCTTGTTCCGGCTTGCATCGCTTCGGCAGCGTCTTTTGCCATCTGTTCTGGTGTCATTTCCATTCTCCGTAGTTACGTTAGCACCTAACCCTGCGTTGAACCCGGACTCCGCAAAAGCGCGGAGCCGGTTAACTCCACGTTAAAGCGCGCTGCGAGGCCGTTCCCGCCGTTTTGATATCGCTTCCGCTTCGCACGCAGCGATCTTGAGTCGGTCGGCGAGAAGGCGCGCGTCGGCGATGGTCAAATTAAATGCCTCATGCAGATCCATCTCGTCGATGATTAGAAACACGCGCGGGCCGATGTTGGGGACATAATGCGGCACGAAGGTAAGCGAGCGCGCACCGATGTACATGGGCTTTATTGATTCGGCTGCGGTATTCATGCGGCATCGGGCCCGTCTGGATTCCCGGCCAGGGCGTGATAGACCGCGCACTCGATCGTTCCGCCGCCGGAGATCACGCGCGAGGCGCGCATTAACGCCTGGTCGATGGCATCAGATGGATATTTGCACATGATCGCACGGACGGTGCGCGCGGCGAGGCAATATCGGCGCGCGCGTAATTCGGCGAGTTTGATGTGGTATTCATTCAAGCGCCTGGTGTTGCGCTTTTCCTCCCAAGCGTCGCGTTGCAGTTCGGTTGAAGCACGATGGCCGTGCGCAGGATCTTGGCGGAGGCGATACGCAGCAAAATCAACAATGGCATTCATGTGGCCTCGATATAGGCGATTTCGCCCTCATCCGCTGGAGCGATGCCGATATGATTGACGGATACGAAATCTCCCCAAGGCGTGCCGATGGTGATCGGCATATCCTGGGGTAAATCTTTCAGCATCTCGATCATCTCGCGCGTCATCTCCTTTCAGAATTGTACTTTCAATCCTGCTCGGTAATTCCACCCAACCGTCGCCGCCTGGGCGCCGATAGTGAAATATTGAAACGCATGCCGCCAATCCGCTGGCAGCGTATAAGCAATCCCGGTGTGGATGATGGCGGTCGCGAAAAAATAACGATCCACATCTGCGATGCTCGGATGCTCACCGAGGATCGGGTTGAGTTCGTAATATTTGTCCGGGTTGGCTGCGATCTGGCGCGTTTGATTCCAGTCCGCAAAATGGAAAACATAATAAGCACTCTCGCGGATCGTGTCGGCGCGGGTCCATGCATCCGGATCGGCGCGCGAGATCGTGAGGCTCAGCGCAAACAACATGCCCAGCACAAAGCCAGCGGCGAGGCCGGCGTAGAGTGCGAGCAGGTTGCGATGGGTGTTCATTTTCCTAGTCGGCTTGTTTCCGTAAAAAAATACTGCCGGTCGTGTCTATGGTCTGCTGCGCCGAAATCTGGTTGCGCACACTGAACAGCACGCGGTCGTTATGAACTTTCAACACAGTGATCTCGACCGAATCCCCGAGATTGGCGATTTTCTGCGGCTTACCGATGGTGCCGATCAAAAGAAGTGTTCGGATATTCGAGGTCATGGCGTCACGGCATCAGCGTCTTGGCCCGCTTGCGGACATCTCCGGATTTCCCCCAGAACAACGCAGCGGCGTAGTTATGATGCGTTGCCGCGCGCCGGTGGTATTCAGCATCATCGAGTAGAGAATCGGCCCAGCGGTTCAAGCGCCAGGCGCGGAAGCCGAACCAGATTTTGCGGAGAAATCTCATCGAGTGGTCTCCATTGTGTGGATTGCCATGAATTCAGGCTAAACCAAAGGTTAATAGAAGTCAACCCCCGGTTAAGTGCTGGGCGCACAAAAATATACCCAGCCAATAAGCTGGATTTCAGGGCAAATCAGAAACGCCTATAAAATGTAGCTACTGGAATTTTTCCACGAGCTGGCGACCGCCCGGGGAATCAGTGGGGACCATATTGGGAGCGCCGCAAGATGGGCAAACTTTCGTGCGGGTCGTCAGTCGCCAAAGAGAATAAATTAAACCTGGGAGGATGAATGCAAGCCACAAAACAAATTCAATCAAAATACTTCCTCGAGTTACATTCTTCGGCTTGCCTTGGTGGCCACAATTCGGACAGATAAAAATATTCGCCATTGATATTCTCCTTAGCGGTTCGATCTCGCAAGTATCTTCGCAAGTGTCAGTATATGGCTTTCCACAGACTCCGCCACCGGCGTCGGCAACGTGCGTAAGGTTTGGATTAGAACGCGCTCCCGCACGCTGATTTCTATTCGGTAGGGGGATTCGGGCTCTTGGATTTCTGTAAAATCGTAGAGCAACCAGTCTCGATGTTCTCCGAAAAAGCTCGTGACTGCCGGAATATTATCCCGGCTGATTTTGCCGGAATGACGCCATTTATAAACAGCTTGCTCAGTCACGCCGCAATGGTCCGCTAGCGCCTTACTGGTTTTTTCTGTATGCCGCACGAACGCCTCATTGAGTCTGCGCTTTATGATCTCGGCACGATTCTGCCTGTGGCCGGGTTTTTGATATTGAACCATTGGTTTAAGTCTGAGCATTGAATGATCTCCATGCAATGAACCGGCAGTTGACAAGACTGAACCGCAGGTTTAGTCTTGCCGCCATGGAGACCGCAATCGAGAAAGCGTGCCGTCTGGTTGGTGGACAATCAGAGATGGCGCGGCTGGTTACTGGGGCTGGCGAGAAGGTCTCGCCTCAGGCAGTACACAAATGGATCAAGTCCGGCCGGACACCTCCTGACAAAGCTCCGATCATCGAGCGA
>Ga0209641_10002828_pt1 | contig 14694 bp, 9 predicted proteins | sample RifCSP16_1_FD_184022 | JGI IMG/M metagenome (GOLD analysis project Ga0209641, IMG submission 184022) | Soil microbial communities from Rifle, Colorado - Rifle CSP2_sed 16_1 (SPAdes) (version 2) | ecosystem: Environmental > Terrestrial > Deep subsurface > Rock core/Sediment | place: Rifle...
CAAATAATACTTGCATCCGGAAAACTTCCATTGTCCACTAGAATAATCGATCTGGTTGCGCCAATTGGTTTTGGACAGCGGGGAATGATCGTTTCTCCTCCTAAAGCAGGAAAGACTACGATTCTTAAAGAAATTGCGGCAGGAATTTCTCAGAATTTTCCAAAAGCACATCTTATGGCAGCTTTAATCGGGGAGCGCCCTGAAGAGGTAACGGACATTGCCCAATCTGTCAAAGGAGATGTAGTTGCTTCGCATTTCGATGAGCCGCCGGATAATCAAACCAGAGTTGCAGAAATAACTCTGGAGCGGGCAAAAAGACTGGTGGAAACGGGAATAGACGTGATCATTCTCTTAGATTCAATTACCCGTTTAGCCCGCGCCTACAATCTGTCTGTCGCGCCATCCGGCCGTACCCTATCCGGAGGTTTCGACCCTGCAGCCTTATGGCCGGCCAAAAAATTCTTCGGAGCAGCCAGAAATTGCCAGGAGGGCGGATCTCTAACGATTATTGGAACCGCTTTGGTTGACACTGGATCCCGCATGGATGATTTAATTTACGAAGAATTTAAAGGCACTGGAAATTTGGAATTGCATTTAGATAGGAGACTGGCTGACCGTAGGATCTTCCCTGCAATTGACATTACCCGTTCTGGAACAAGGCAGGAAGAGCTATTGTTATCTGAAAAAGATCTTAAAAAAGTCTCGACAATGCGCCGGATGATTGATATGCTCGGACCGGAAGAGCGGACCAGCATTTTTGTGGAAAGATTGTCCAAAACTACCACCAACGAAGAATTCCTCGAAACTCTCGGAAAAGGCTAGTCCAATTTTCAATTTGCAATTTTCAATCAATTTTCAATGATTAAATGTTTAAAAATTAAAACATTTAGATTTCATTCAAGATTTCGAATTTAAAATTTAAAATTTGACTCTGTCATCCATTTTTGTTACCATTTCTTCTCAACCATGATTAAGCCCTCCCTTAATTCTTTTGTCGCAGGCGTTTCGGATTTCGCTAAATTTTGTCAGTTCCTCTTTTCCTATTTCAAGAAAAAAATTGTCACCATGTCAGTTATTTTTGAGGCTAATAAAAATAGTCTTGTAAAATTGTTTACGATGAAAAGAGGGCGTTATAACAGGCCGTTTATGCATGTTGCAGCAATGGGATTTTTGGGAATCGGAGTAATTATTTCTCCATTTCTGGCAGACACCTATCCGATATTTGAGAATCAAGCAAGTAATCTCCCGATTAGCTCTTCGAATTCCAAAGAGTCAATTAGTGTAAGTTCGGATGTTTTCCAAACCGTTAACTCCGTGAAGCCCCGGGATAGAATTCTTGATTATACTGTTGAAAGGGGAGATACTCTTTCGACGATTGCCGAGAAATTTGGCATCTCCACGGAAACTATCCGTTGGGCGAACGATTTATCTAACGATAATATAGCAGTTGGAGACAGTCTTAAGATATTGCCGGTGACGGGAATTGCCTACAAAGTCGCCAAAGGTGATTCCGTATATTCAATTGCGAAAAAATTAGATACGGAAGCTCAAAAAATAGTTGATTTTCCCTTTAATGATTTTGCCAATCCGGAGACATTTACCTTGGTTGAAGGCCAAATGCTCATAGTTCCGGATGGAGTCAGGCCTGCAGAGCAGCCAACGTTTAGACGTCAAATCTATATAGCTTCAGGCCCGGTTACAATTTCCGGCTTAGGCTTTACTTGGCCGGTTCGTGGAGTTATCAGTCAATTTGCGTCTTGGTATCATATGGCAATTGATATTGCCACAGCTTACGGTACGCCGGTTGCTGCAGCGCAAAATGGAGTAGTGAGCAGCGTAAGTGTGGGAACATGGGATGGCGGTTATGGAACAAATGTTCGGGTTAGAAATGGTGATGTCGAAACTCTTTATTCACATCTTTCAGGCGTAAATGTCTCTGCCGGACAGACTGTAGTCGCCGGATCAACAGTTCTAGGCTGGATTGGTCTGACCGGAAGAACCACTGGTTCCCATGTCCACTTTGAAGTCCGCAAGGGAGGAACTCTGGTCAACCCGCTTCCATATCTGCAATAATTATAGTATCATTATTGTTCAAGGGCCTGTAGCACAGTTGGTAATGCGCTGCATTCGCATTGCAGAGATCAGCGGTTCGAATCCGCTCAGGTCCACTGGGCCTGTAGTACACCGGTAGTATAACTCCATGGCATGGAGTAGAAAGGGGTTCAATTCCCCTCAGGTCCACTAAAAATTTTGGTGCTTGCTATTTTGTTTTGGGTTGCTGTATAATATGCAATATATTAATCCATCCTCCTTTCTCTAAATTCGAGAAATAGGTAGGCGGAGTTTAGAGAAATTTTAATGATAAGCAAAATCCCAACAACATTATTACAGTTAAGCTATATTTTTTATGTTAAGCGAAGCCCGACTTCGCTAAAGCTTCGTCGGGTGAAAGGTGGTGAAATATAGAATGGCAAATTTTCAAGATCAAAACTTAACTTGTCGCGATTGCAGCAAACCTTTTACTTGGACAGCTTCTGAACAAGAATTTTACCAACAGAAAGGTTTCCAAAACGCACCGGTTAGATGTCCGGCCTGCCGCGCCTTAAAAAAGGCCCGTATGGAAGGAGATCGGGGAATGTCCTCTGGACAATCCTTTCCGATAACTTGCGCAACCTGCGGCAAGTCAGATACTGTACCTTTCGAACCGAAAGGAAATAGACCAGTCCTTTGTAAGGATTGTTTTAGAAAACAAAGACAATCTGCATAAGAGCGGATGTTATTTGGCCCCCTTCGCCCGTTGGGCTTCGGAGGGCTAAATGTATCGAAAGTATCACGGCTTTTTAGATTTTCTATTTAGATTTATCCAGCACCTTTTGGGTGTTGGATGAAATCCAAGCAGTTTTAATTAATTTTAGAAAGGTGCTGGATTAATTCTTATCGTGATACTTTTGGTATAAAGTATATTCTTGTACTTTTTTCCGCAAAAAGTACCAAAAGCTCTTTGCGAGTGAAAGTCGCGCCCCAAGGGCACTAGCTTCTTCGAAGCGGCGGCTATTTTGCTCGCTCACTTATCGGGTAATTTCACCCCCTCCTCAATCTCGCTTTGCCAAGTCTGACTTGGCTTTGCTCGCTGAGGAATTCCCCTGACGCGTTCGCTCACAAAAACTTAACGCTCTTTGTTTCAGTCGCAAAATTAAGACAGAAGAGGTTTACTTGGAAGATTGGGTGGCGGTAGGAGGAGCGGGGATTTTAACCGGCGGATTTTGTGCAGGAAGTTGTGCTTCCGGTTTATTTACGTTAAGGGTTTGATTCTCATTGGTTGAAGGACTGACTGCCGCTTGGGCTTTGCCTTGGAGAACGGCAATCTCTTTGTCGATTTGATCTAAGGAAGTTTTGTCGTTAGCAACTAGAGTTCTTACCGCTTGGTATTGTACTAAGGCATTTTGCAAATCTCCTTTTTGCTCCAGAGCATGACCTAAGTTGTAATGTGAGTTTGCATAATCAGGCTTAAGAGAGACTGCGATTTGGAACTGGCTTTGAGCATTGTCCCATTGCCCCATTTGATAATAAATACCTCCTAAGGCGATGTATTCCTGCGGGTTATTAGGATCAAGAGCGATTGCCTGCTGAGCAGTGGCAATCGCGAAACTCTCTGCATTTTGACCAAATCCGATCAAGCCTCGATATACGGAAGACAAATTTTGCCAGTTAAGATAGGTTTGAGGAGCGACTGTCACTGCTCCTCGGGCGGCATTAATAGATTGCTGGATAAGTGTTGTGATATTTTGTTGGGTAGTTTGGCTTGGAGTAGAACCTGCCGACTGTTGAGACGCAAGAGTATTAGCCAAAGCCAGATTTGTTTGAGAAAAAACCCGATAAAACCCATCCCGATACTGGAAATTTGAAATTGCCTGTGCTTGCAGCTGATACGTCAAGGATCCATTATTTTGAGCTGCTGCCAGAAGAGATTTTTGGAAAGTCAGATCGGAAGTTACATAGGGGATACTAAAATAGCCTATAATTCCTACAATTGCCAAGATGATCACGCCGGTAATTACGGGGAGAATTAGACTTTTCTCATTTTTTGCTGCAGGCGCTTCCATTGCGATAAGCCCTTTTCTAAGGGCGACGATCCGAAGTTCAATGTCAAAAAATCTGTTTTGAGCTTTGTTGATTAAGCCTTGATTAGCGGCAAATAGTCCCAAGATTATGAAGAACAAGGTTTGCGACGTAAAGCTTAAAGGCAAAAAAAGCGAAATCAGAAGCAGTACGATTACAGAAACAAGCATTTTATTTTGAGGACTGATGCGTACCTCCTTAAACACTCTAATTAAGAGGAAGATGAAAGCGCATAAGCCCAATACCCCGGTTGTGGCTAAGAGTTCAAGTGCAAAATTTGAAGATTGGAAAAAAGTTAAATTCCAAAGATCCGAATTTTGATTGAATGAAGCTTGTTTCCATTTTGAAAAATCAGTAGCATATGTTCCAAATCCGCTTCCCAGAAAAAAGCTCTGCGCTACGCGTCCCGTATCCAGAGAAATTTCGGAAAAAGCCGTTTGAAATCCTGTTTCAATTGGCAGAAGAAGGGGTTTATTGAGCTTGAAGAGTGCATAAGTTGTAACAACAATGCCCATTAGAATCACCAAAGATGCTATTCCAAAGCTCACGGCTTTCGTCAATTCCCGACTGGACATGGAGGGATTAGCCGCATTTACAAAAGCGGCATCTGTTTGCGTCTTTGCTTTAAATTTAAGAAATCTGTAGATGTAATAAAAAGAGATGGCGAATACCAAAACCAGATAAATTTCCTGTTCGAGCATTGATCCGAGCGGCGTAAATGTCTGGACATGAGTTCCCGGGAAAGGCAGGATATAAATTTTAAAAAAAGACAAGGTTGCGGAGATAGATAATAAAACTGCGCCTATAATCAGAGAGGACATAAGGAAAAGAAGTGAGTTTTTGTCTTTAACTATATTAACAATTAGGAAAAATCCCAAGATCGCAAGGAAATAAGGGATAAAGGCTGTCAATGCGTCTGCCCTATTGATTGCAAATAGGCTTGATAAAAAAGCGACCAGCGCCAGTGAAAGAACCGGAATGTCAAAAGCTGTTCTGTGTAACTTTACTGATCTTTCAGCGAACATTCTTACGGCTTGAAGAACCAAAAGAACGAGAGCTACTCCTCCCAGCAACACCTGCTTGGGCAAAACAATAGGATTAGTAGTAATGGTCGTAAAAATAACCGGGAAGGCCATGAAGAGAATTCCCAAAAGGAATAAAGAAATATTCTGAACATATAAATTCAGTTCGTTTTTTTGTTCCATTAGCTTAGGTTAACAAGGACTTTAGGCAATGTCAAGAGGGGATATCCTGCAGAGAAATTTTCCGTCTGCCAACTTAATTAACGATTAGCCAATTAAAGTCAATCGGGTGATTGGTGGGTGACTGCACTCCGACAGTAAATGACCCTTCGGCTCCGCTCGGGGCAGGTCCACGGGAAATTTGACGCATCAAGAATGGAGTTTGAGCGCTAGGTGTTCCAGCAGGAGTTATATAAATTACAGATTTGCTTGTTACCAAAGCGTTTCTAATCGTAATTTCCGATTGATAAGGGGCAATATTGGCAATTCCCGCAGAAGAACTGGCAATCACTTCTGTCGCAGAAACAGCCAAAACCGGTGCAACAAGGCTGAAATTAAGCTTGGCAAAAGTGCCTGATCCTGAAGCTGCTAAATCTCCGGCTTGATTTACAGACAAAACACTTGAACCGCTGGCATTATTCACAAGTAAGTCGGACGAAGGATGCGGAGAAAGAATATTTACAGCCAACTTTCCGGTTACGGATAGATCTCCCTGAACCCTGATATTGCCTTGTGTATCAATGTAAATTAATCCGCCCATGATTGAAAGTCCTCCTTGTTTCAGACTTTGGAGGGATAAATCCGTGCCCAAAACTTCTAGGGAATTTTCTGTAATGTACATTATTCCTCCGATTGAAAGTCTGCCTGCAAGTGCCAGATCGGAAAGACTGGTCGGACCAAAGACCATCAATCCTTGACTGAATTGAGCTCGCTCTGCGGTCAGATCGGGAATGTTGGAAAATTGAGCGGAGTAAGACGCAATATCCATATATGCAGAAACTTTCGCCTCAAGGCCGTCGATAGAGTCGGCAAGAATATTTTCTGCCCACAGGGTACCGCTGATGCTTGCATTACCTGTTGTTAAATTACTACTATTAATAGTGCCGGAGAAAGAAGCATTACCCTGATCATCAATTTTGGCAATCGCAGACCCGCTTGAATTTTGGATTATGAATGATGAATCATGAATCTCCGCAGAAGGCGTTGCCAGTTTCACTATTAACGATTTACCTAAAGGTGAAATAATATTGGTAGATAGCTGATCTATTCTCGCGACTGATGAGATTATTCTCGGTTCTTGATTCATAATTCCTGATTCATTCACAACTCGAACAATATAATCTTTCAGACTCTGCCCACTAACTATTAGAGAATCGGAAGATACAATAAGAGTGTTCGTAATCACTTCAGAAGCGTTAATTAAACCTGCTACGGTCAGTGCTTGCGCATGAACGTAGCCTGCCTTAATATTTGCAGCTACGATTTCAAAAAATCCCCCGCTGTTGGTTAGAACTTCATTTTTAGAATTAGAAATAGAGTATCCGTTGGCGTTGGTACTGTTAATAATCAGGTCTCCGTTTTGGGCAAGATAAGCTCCCGGGTCATACCAGGAGACATTAATTAAGATTGAGATTTTAACAACGCGAACAATATTTGATTTCAGAGGAATGTCCGGGAAACTGGTTTTGCTTCTATACTCCTTGCTTTCGGGATCATAATAGCCAACAACTTTTGATTCATCTATAATGCTTAAATTCTCCAAAGTCTTTCCTATAATTTGTCCTGCTTTTGTGGCTTTTATTGTAACTCCCGGGATATCCGATGACGTCAGCATATCTCCTGCTTTTATTTCTCCGTTGATGGTTGCAGCAAATGCTTCAACTTGTCCCGTAAGACCAACTGCTATGGAACCATTGCCTAGATTCTGTCCTCCCAGGAATGCAGGGCGCTCGGAAGCAACCCCAATAATTTTATTGTTATCGTTGCTGCATTTAACAATCAATCCGTTGTCTTTTAAACAGACAGCAGAGCCATATTCTATTACTTGGTTATTATCTTTTTTGAAATACTCGGCGAAATCTGCGGTTCCGCTGGTTGCATAAGTTACACCTGTTCCCGTGCTCCCTTGAATAGATCCGACAATACCGATTCCGGCCGTTTCAAAACTAATAAAGTGATTTGAAGCGGCAACGGCACTCGTTAAAGCATTGCCAAGCTTAACTATCAATCCATCCGCATCCGTCCCCGTATCGGTATTAAATATTTGAGCCGCAGCAGTTGCCAATTGAGAATCTTGAACATCAAGTTTAAATAAGGGCGTTGTTGTCCCGATTCCAACATTGCCTGCATTGAACCAAGAATTATTTGATCCCGCAATGTTTGTTCCGGTTAATTTGATTAAAGCTGAAGATGTTGAGGTTGCTCCTAATAATAAATCGAGCGTTGTGTTGCCGGGATAAATTGCCCCATTAGCTTGATTAAAAATGCTGGTGACGGAGCAGGAAGTAAAAAATGGAGTAGTTCCTCCCATCAGACAATCGGAGCTTGAGCCGGCGGACGCCTGATAGATCTTTCCCGAAGCATTTGTATATAGAATACCACCGTTTGATGTTAAAGAAGAAAGAATTAGATTAGATTTTACTGTCGTATTTCCGCCTGAAATACCTAAATTAACGGTTGTGGCTGCGCCTCCCAAATTCAGGGTTGTAACAGTTGAATTTAGAAAATTGAAAGTGGTGGCTGCGCTCGTCAGGTCCCCGCCATTTACTACCAGGTCGCCGGTGAATTTGCCGGTTCCATCGTTCTCTACGACGAATTTGGCAGCCCCGGAGGTACTGGCGCTAATCAATGTCCCCGTTGAGTTTTGATTGATATACAGGGCTGCTTGCGCACTGGTGGTTGCCAATATTGCGACCGTATCATCAAACTCTACCGATCCCACGGCGGACACTAAATTGTTATTGTTTGTGCTATTCTGTATGGGTCTTGAGAGATCAATTTTTCCTAATCCATCAGGCGCGATTACGATATTGCTATTGCTTCCCGGAACAGTAGTCAAAGATAAAACTTTTCCCGAAAGCACAAGGCTTCCTCCAATTACCTGAAAGGTATGCGCTTGAGCGCCTGCGATACTTAAATTGCCGGAAGAATCCAAAGCTAAAACTACATTACTTACTTTGGCAGAATTGGTAATCGGTTCAAGGCCCTGCAGAGTTTCTGCGTTGCTGGCGAAAGGAACAGTTGCCAGTTCCTGACGAGGACGCAGCTCCGGACTATTTCCGACAGTAATTCCTAAGAATAGCTTTGAATTTTGGCTAAAAACAGTGTCGGAAATAGGAGTTTTCTTTCCCAGAAGTACTGAAAAGATTCCATCCGAATCAGGCTTGACAGCGTTGTTTTCCTGCCACATGGCGGCTCCCGAGGATGCATTTTCATCATCATAAAGAGAAAAGAGAATGGCTGTTTCCTTAACAATTGGAGTTTCGGATAAATCGGTAAGTTTTCCCTGGAAAGACAAGATTCGAGGCGGAGCGCTGGTAGAAGCTCCCAAGATAGCATTTTTTGCCTGGGTATTTGCAAAAAAACTGCTGTATATTCCAAAGCCAATTGCAGTAGCCAGTATCGTCAGTATTGCAAAGTGTAAATAATGTGTAAATGAGTATGAATGATATCTTTTGTACCAGTTTGGTCTGACGTGACGGATGTAATGCCAAATTCTTTGATGAACCGGTAGATAGCGGGTAGAAACATTCAGGGGAGCATAAAAATCCTTTTTGATGTTTGATATCTCCTCAGGCTGAGCTATTTGAAACGTCTTCGGGGCAGTCTTTTTAAATACCTTTTTTCCGGTGAGCTTCCAGAATAGATACCGTGTTGTTTCAAGTGTCTGAGCGAATGGCAAGATAAACAGATTATCAAAAAGAGAATTAACTCCTTTTATGCTTTTCTGCATTAGTCTTTCCGGTGGGAAAGAGGAATAAGCCGCCTTGTCATCCTGAGTACCCTTCGGGGTATCTTCGTCTTGTTTCGGGATTTCCTTAAGATTAGATGCTGGGATAAATTCAGCCTGACTTGAAGTCTGACCCGAAGGAATTAGCCTCTGGGTTTTGGCCCAGCCTATATAGCTTCTTAAGGAGGAAAGTTTTCTGTTAATAGTTGCGGGAGAGAATTTGGCTGCAGTTAGTCTTTGTTTATACTCTTCAATAATAGGAAAATTAATTTTGTTCAGCAAATTTCTGTCTGCTAGATTCCAGCTATACTTTACTAAAGCTACCTCCTCAAGCCAAGCAAAAAAACTTTTTACATCATTGATATAGTTTTTTATAGTAAGGTTAGTTTTTTTGGATTCCTTAAGAAAATTCTTGAAGCTTCTAATCATCCATGGATCAGCTTCAATTTTTTCTTTGTAGTCCGGAACAGGAAATAAATCAAAGATAATTATTCCCTGTGCCTTCAAGAAGTTAAAGAACTTGCGTAGGGAAGAAGTATGTCTTTCCATTGAGCTTTCGGACAACCCCCTTTCCTGCTTATATTTTTGGAATATTTGTAAGGTAACTTTTGTCGGGTCAAAAGGAAATTTACATTCTTTCTCAAACCAGCTGATGAATTGTCCTATATCTGCCTTATAATTTTTCACGGTCAGCAAAGACCGTTTGGGTTTTTGATTTAAGAGAAATTCAACGAATTGCTGCGATAAATTCATATGATCCTTCGACTTTGCTCAGGATGACATGTCAGCTACGAAATTATACACATTATACTGATTATTTGATTATCTGAAAATAAATCTATACAACTAGAATAAATAATTTTAAGGAACTTGTCAATAGCCTAAATGAAGGAAAAGCTGATATATTGTGATATGTTCCGATATGTCTGTTGTTTAATCAAAGTCTTGTGAAAACTCGGTGAAAACTGATAAGTGTTAATCGGGGATGTATATTCGAAAAATATTCGTATATTTGAATATTCCCTGAAAATTAGGTATATATCAGAATATGTCAATCTACATTATTTGTTGGTTGTGTTTTGGATCTTTTTCTTCCAGATTTCACGCTCACTCTTATTGTACTAATAAGCATATTTAGCAGTTATAAGTAGAAAGTGATAGGGGAAGTTTTGTTTCATTTTGGATTGTAGGGATAAGATTAATTTTATGCTAAATATAGATTATTAATTATCCAGTCGGATTTTTGGTAAAAATTCAGCCCGTTAGTTCATTTAGCCATATTTAGTTTTTCTACTCCAAAATTGAGTATAAGTAATAATAATCGCTAAATTTGTCTTTTCACGGCTTAAAAATCCTAAAGGCTGAGATAAAGCAAGTCGCTTGAGTGCATGATTATCTTTAAAATTATACTTGCATTCGATCTTTATTCGCATACAGCTTAAGTCTATTTCTAATCACGATTACTGCGATTACCACAATCACGATTACGATTAAGATTAAAAGAGGAAAAGCAAAGAAGTGAATGGTTCTTGTGAAAGTAGGGCCCTCATTAGACATGGAGATATTTAGAGTTGCCGTATAGAGTCCCAAAAGAAAGCTCTCGTTCCATAAGGCAATTGGGTGTTTAAAATCAAAAGCGTTTTTTGTTTTCGTATTTGAATTATCTTTTAACCTCAGACTCTGCATATAAACGCCATTGGGAATCGCCCGGGTTGAACCCGATAAAACATTTATAAGAGTTAAATCAAGCTTACCAATGCTCTGACCAAACATATTCTTTATGGTAATTTCACCCTTCGGTTCTATGAAATGAGCTCCTTTATTATTGACTCTGATCGTAAAGGGCACCGGACCTTTTTCAAAGAAGATATTGGATGAAAATTCCTCAATAGTTGCTTTGGGAATTTCCAAAGCGCCAACAGATAACAAAACATTGGCCGCAATTCCAAGCTGATTTACGGAAAAATTTGATTCAACCGGAAAGGAATTGACGGATACAAATACAACTGAAAAATAATAGTCTGATATATTTGTATCTTGCGGTATGTTTATATCTAAATTCAAGCTTTTCTGCTGCTGTGGTCCTAGCGTGATACTTCCGACTGGCACATTAGCATCCAAAATTTGGATGCTCTTAAAAATTTCTGAGGTTTCTTTGGAATATTCAAGTTCCCCATTTTCCCCTTTAGCCTTAAAGGGTTTGAGTTGAATCTGAAGCGTAATTGGTGTATCACCCTTGTTTTGAATATTTAGTGCGCTGGTTATATTCGCCGGAGGAATAACTTTGATTACGATTATCGGCGGGTCAATAGATAAACTCAAAGGCGCTGCGGCTGCCGTTTGAGTAATAAACAAATAACCCAATAAGCAAATAAGCAAATAGGAAATCTTAAATCTTAAATCATTAATCATAAATCTTTTAGAAGTTTGGTACTGCGATATAGGTAATGATATTGCTGTAATTGCCTTGAGTTTGAGTTCCCGAAATATTTACTTTATAGGAGATACGGACAGCTTTATCATTCGAACCAATGCCTGCCATAATTGAGGTAGGATCGTCATTACTGGCAAGGTCGGGAAAATGTTTGTAAGAATTAGTTTTGGCAAATGAACTGTCGCAGTCAGTGCCGGTGACATTGTCACAGCGATATCCGAAACCATAGGTAAGCGCATTGATCCATTCGGATGCATTTTCAGTCCCGCACTGTCCGTTGTCGCAAGTTGTATCGGGAATAAAGGTTTTACTGACCGAAGCCGAGTTTAACTCGGTCGGGGGAATAATCGTTAAGGGATCATTCTCAAATACCAATACCGAGTACCCATAAACTGTCAGGCTATGCGTAGTTAAATCAACCGTACGGATTATGGGATTGGTCGGACTAAGAGCCCCAAAGTCAATGAGGCCAGAAGAAAGCAGAATGGAAAAAGGAATAGTAGCGGCAAGGTTTTCAAAGCCTGTTCTGACTTTAAAATTCACGCCTTCTGAAGTTATGGGATTAAGATCGCCGACCGTGGATCTCAAGCCGTAGTCTTTCCCGGCAGTCACACCGGAAAGCGTATTAAAGCCCTGCATTTTTATGATGTAACTGTCATTAGACATGGTTTGTGCGCCTACAGGCGCAGCGGTAGTATGTATGATGAACGCAATAATAAAGAATATTTTTAAATTTCGATACATAATACTGAATACATAATACATGATACCAAATCATTCCAATCGTAGGGAATCTTGGCTAAAATTGCAACCGCTTTTCCTGCAGGCTGAACGTGCAAAGCCTTTTTAATATTGTCTGATTGCCAACCGGTGCTCTTTTAAGCCTTGGGCATAAAGCTGTTGGATTTGAGAAAGCGAAAAAGCTTGTTTGTAAATGCGCACATCATCAATAAAACCATTGAAGGAGCGATTGCTTGGGCCATACGGATATGAACCGATCCCCACTAGTGCATTGTTGCTGTCCATAGTTAACCCAAGCACATCAGTGCGGTTTTGAACCAACTTTCCATCCAGCCAGAGTTCCATGCCCCTTTTTTTAGTGTCGAAAACCCCCACTACATGGTGCCATTCATTTGTGGTAGGAATTACCTTACCGACCCCATAGTAATTTCCACCGTTATTGAAAGAAGCAGTAAAAGCAAGCCCGGGGCCGCCTTCATCATTTGTTCTTTCGTCATTTCTTAATATATAATTTGCCGTTGAAAGCTCTTTCGTTAAAATATGGTAACGACCAGTTGCGCCAAAATCTCTTTTAGTGTAAAACCAAGCTTCAACGGTAATTTCGTTAGTGGCATCCAAGGCATTGGAATCAGCTATTTGCACATAATCATCCACTCCGTCAAAACTGTATGCCCTGTTTGCTCGCCCCCTTCTATCTGCGTCTAGGATAGGACCATTTACCGTACCGTTATTCCCGTATCCCGAAGTATCCTTAGCAGAGCCCTGAATCTCCTCATCAAATGTCCATTCTCCCACCAGATTAATAGCCAGAGAATTTTGTACGCTGGCTGCAAATGTTTCCGCCTTAGCCAGATTGGCAGAATTAATTTTCGCTACAGGATTAATAGCCGCGATAACTCCGGCTGCGAGAATTCCTAAGACTGCGATAACGATGAGAAGTTCAATAAGAGTAAAACCAGGTGCAGTCCTGTACCTGGTGAAACCTTTTTGTTTCTTTATGCAATCAATCATTAATTTAAGTTTAAGCGTAAATAAAAAGGAAGTCAACAAAGCTAGAAATGAAAAATATTTGAGGTTAACAAATGGCTGGGTAATCCTTGAGCGTAAAGCTGCTGGGCTTGGGAAAGCGAAAAAGCTTGTTTATAAATACGCACATCATCAATTGAACCATTGAAATCATAATTAGTAGGATCGATACCGTAATAGCGGCCTATATAGCTATCGTATGTACCAGAATTAAAATCTCTCCCCGAATAAGTCCTTATATTTATCAGCGCACCGTTTCTGTAATGCTTTATCTGCTTAATGTCGTTATTTAAAGTTACCGCAACAAAATACCATTTGCCCAATACCCATGGAACAGCAGTAGAATTATATTGTATCCAGCCACTTGAGTCTCCTACTTCGAGCCATAAAGTATCGTTACTTTGTATGCCCCACCAGAAATGTTGAGCTGCGGCTTCAGGTCCTTTATTTATTATTGTTGGAATATACTTCCTATCGTTCATCTTTATCCATGCAGTAAGGGTGAACCGTGAAAGACTATTCAAGCTTGTGCGATTTCCAATGCTCACATAGTCACCATTTCCATCAAAACCAAGCGCCTTATTACTCCTTTCCCTTCTGTCTGTTGTTGTGATTACACCACTTCCCGCTATTGAACCGTTATTTCCATAGCCTGACGTATCTGTTACGGGACTAAGAGAACCATCATCAAATGTCCATTCTCCCACCAGATCAAAAGCGAGATTGTTTTGCATGCTTGCCGAGAATGTCTCTGCTACGGCCAGATTGGCAGAGCTAATCTTTCCTGCAGGATCTATAGCTATGAGCACTCCTCCTCCCAAAACTCCCACCACTGCTATGACTATTAAAAGCTCGATGAGGGTAAAACCACGTTCATGAAAACTGAATGTGGCAAACCCTTTTGCGCGCAGGATCAATTTCATGGAATAAGTTAAGTTAAGCACATCTATTAAATAAATTCAAACAAATTCAATTTCACGCTTAGTTAAAGAAGTCAGTATGATATACTTAAAACAAATTCAAAACTCAAATGCCAAAACTCAAAAGTATTACCGCAGATGCGGGATCCCGACTGAAAACTATCAGCGGGATAAACGAAAAGCATAATCCTTCAGAAATTGAACTTAAGTGGCAGAAGAGGTGGGAAGAAGCCAAAATTTATTCCCCAAATCTGGATAAAGCTCAAAAGCCTTTTTACAACCTCATGATGTTTCCGTATCCTTCGGCAGAGGGAATGCATGTTGGCAACATGTATGCTTTCACAGGTGCAGATGTTTACGGCCGGTTTCAGCGAATGCAGGGAAAAGCGGTTTTTGAGCCGATTGGCCTGGACGGATTTGGAATTCACAGTGAAAATTACGCTATCAAAGCAAACAAGCATCCGGTCGAACAAGCCAGAACCT
>Ga0209641_10002830_pt1 | contig 14694 bp, 14 predicted proteins | sample RifCSP16_1_FD_184022 | JGI IMG/M metagenome (GOLD analysis project Ga0209641, IMG submission 184022) | Soil microbial communities from Rifle, Colorado - Rifle CSP2_sed 16_1 (SPAdes) (version 2) | ecosystem: Environmental > Terrestrial > Deep subsurface > Rock core/Sediment | place: Rifle...
TCGCCCCAACGACGACCTGGCGCATAGGATCGACCACCAACTGGGCGGTCCCCCGGTAGCCGCGGCCAAGCACCGACGCCCCCGCCACCTTGCCCATGTCCCACCTGACCTCGACCGGGTTGAGCCCCTGGTCACGGGCCTGCGCCAGGGTCAAACCGACCGCCGCCACCTGCGGCTCGGTGAAGATGACTCGGGGAACCGCATTGAAATCGGACCGAGTCGAGGTGTCCACCCCGGCGATGCGGGCTCCGGCGATGCGACCCTGGTACTTGCCGACGTGGGTAAGCAGCGCTCGACCGTTGACGTCTCCCACCGCATAGAGCCAGCCTCCCTCCACCTCCTTCGCCTGCATGTGGTCATCGACCACGAGATAGCGGCCGCCGGTGAGCCCGATCGTCTCGAGGCCGAGGTCGACCGTGGCGGCTCGCCTGCCGGTTGCCACCAACACCTCATCGGCGACGATCTCGACCCGCTCGCCGTTGTTGAGCTTGACAGTGGCAGTCACCGGGGCATCATCGGCCGGCCGCTTGATAAGTTCCACGGTGGCCTCGGTGTGGACGGCTATTCCTATCCGCTCCAGGCCGACCCGTAGCTCCGCGCCGGCGAACGGCTCCTCGCGGGAAATGATGGTGGGGAATAGCTCAACGATGGTGACCTCCTCGGAGCCGAGCCACCGCATCGCCTGGGCCATCTCTACCCCGATGACACCGCCACCGATGACCAACAGCCGGCGGGGGATCTCTTTGACGCTGGTGACCTGGCGGTTGTCCCACAATCGAATCTCGGAAAGCCCAGCGACCGGGGGCAGGGCGGCGGTGGTACCGGTGGCGACCACCACCGCCCTCCCGGCCTCGTAGGTGAGACGGTCTCCCGTTTGGCCTTCCACCTCCACTCGGCGGATTCCGGCCAGGCGCCCACGGCCTCTAAGCAGATCGACTCCGTGGTCCGTGAGCCATTTCACCTGTCCCGCGTCGTCCCAATTGGCACTCAGGGCGTCTCGGCGCGCCAGAACCTCGTCGATGTCGATCTCACCGGTGACGGCAGCAGCCGCACCCGGAGTCCGGCGGGCCGCAACGAGGACTTCTCCGGGCCGAAGCAGCGCCTTGGAAGGCATGCAGCCCCAATAAGAACACTCACCCCCGACCAGTTCCGATTCGACGATGGCCACCGAGAGTCCCCCCCGGGCTGCAAGGTCGGCAGCATTCTCGCCGGCCGGCCCGCCGCCGATGACGATGACGTCGTAGTCGGTTTTCAGCAGAGCTACCTCCTGTACTGGGTGAGTGAACTGGTGAAGCCTCGGCACTATTCCGTGGTGTTTCCCCTGCCGGTGTTCCCGCTGCCATACTCGCCACGTGGACCTCAACAGTGCGCAGTTCCATCTGGGCAAGCACCAGGCAGCCTACGACAACCGGCTTTCGGTATGGGAGGCGGCAAACTGGGTCGGGCGCTTGTCCGCACGCGACACCACCTTATGGTCGCCGCATCCGCTCCCTGAACTTGCCGACCGGCTCGGATGGCTCGATCTCGATCAGACGATGCGGAGCCGCCTCGATGAGATCAATGAGCTGGCGAATCGCTACGTCGGCCAGGCCATCGACAACGTACTGGTACTCGGCATGGGCGGTTCGAGTTTGGCGCCCGAGGTGTTCGGACGGGTGTACGGGCGGCCCGGTTTGCCTCGGTTGAGCGTGCTCGATTCGACTCATCCTGATGCCGTGAGGGCTATGGCCGCGTCGATCAATCCCGACCGCACGATCTTCGTGGTTTCCTCGAAGTCGGGGACGACCATCGAGACCCTCTCCTTCTTTCGGTTCTTCTGGGCGGGCGCCGGGCGCAACCCGGGACCGCGGTTCGTCGTGGTCACGGATCCGGGTACGACCCTGGCCGGTCAAACCGCCGTGGGGGCGGTAATAGAAGCCCCCCCCGACGTCGGCGGGCGCTACTCGGCGCTGAGTCCTTTCGGTTTGATCCCGGCGGCACTGGCCGGCATCGATGTCACCGCTCTGCTCGACACCGCCGGTGTCATGGCGGAGGCCTGCCGCCAACCGGCGGCCGAGAACCCAGGAATGCAGCTGGCGGCGGCCTGGTCGGTCCTGGCCGAAGCCTCGATCGACAAGCTCACCTTTCTCACCTCGCCATCGGTGGCCTCGCTACCAGCTTGGCAAGAGCAGCTGATCGCCGAGAGCCTCGGCAAGGCGGGCAAGGGAATCATTCCGGTGGTCGACGAACCCGCCGGACCCCCGGGGGTCTACGGGCCCGATCGCTTCTTCTCCTACCTGGCGGTGAAGGCAGACAAGGACGAATTCGCGCGGGCTGATGGCATGTTCGGCGGTCATCCCACCGTCCGGATCCGCATGCAGGACCGGTGGGGAATGGTCCAGGAAATGGTGCGCTCGGAGGTGGCGACAGCAGTAGCCGGGGCCGCCTTGGGCGTGCACCCCTTCGATCAGCCCGACGTGGAGCTTTCCAAACAGCTAACCCGGACCGCGCTACAAACAGGGGGGGGGGAGAGCGTGGACGAGGTCCGGGGAGCGACTGGTCTGACGGAGGCGCTCAAGAAGTGGACTGCCCTGATCGACCGCGGTGACTATGTCGCCATCCATGCCTATCTTGCTCCGGGTCTGGAGATGGACGCCGCGCTGGCGAGCCTCCGCCGGCGAATTCGGGAGCAATTGTTGGTGGTAACCACCGTCGGCTATGGCCCACGTTTTCTCCATTCCACCGGCCAACTACACAAGGGCGGGCCCGACAAGGTGGCGGTGCTGCAACTGGTCGACGAACCCGATCGTGACCTGGCCATTCCCGAGATGGGGGCAACCTTCGGAGGACTTATCGCCGCCCAGGCGATCGGCGATTACCGGGCGCTCCTGCAGAGGGGCCGCCGCGTGCTGCGGGTCAACCTCGGGCATGATCGGATGCGCACAATGGCGGTCCTCGCCGAGTCGCTGCTGGGTTGACGGGCGTGGATTCACAGCTGCTGGTGATCTTCGGGGCGTCTGGGGACCTGGCGCGCAAGAAGTTGATCCCGGCTGTGCACACGCTCGTGGAGCGGGATCCCGCCAACTGGCGCCTCCTCGGCGTCGGCAACAAGCAGATTTCCGACGAGGAATTCCAGAACATGGCGGTCGAGGCGTTGGTGGCGGTCGGGCGCTCCTTGGAGGGTTCGCGCGCTTGGTGCCGACAACGTCTCTCCTACCGGTCGGTTGCTGGCGGTTTCGCCCCGGTCGCGGAAGATATCGCCGAGCTCGAACGTGCCGCCGGACTGCCGGGCAACCGGGTCTTCTACCTCGCCCTCCCACCCGAAGCAGTACCCGGAACCGTGGAAGGAATGGGCGAGGCGGGTCTCCATCGGTCGCCGGGCTGGACGAGGTTGGTCATCGAGAAACCTTTCGGCCGAAACGGTTCAACCGCTTCGGAACTGAACCGAGTGATCCACCGCTGGTTCACGGAGAACCAGATCTTCCGCATCGACCATTACCTCGGCAAGGAGACCGTCCGAAACCTTCTCGTGTTTCGATTCGCCAACCCGCTGTTCGAATCGTCGTGGAATCGTGAGAGGATCGATCACGTCCAGATCACGGTTGCCGAAGATGTGGGCGTCGGTACCCGGGCCGGCTACTACGACGGCGCCGGGGCTTTGCGAGATATCGTTCAGAATCACCTCACCCAGGTCATGTCCCTTGTGGCGATGGAGCCGCCGGTCCGGTTGAGCGCCCAGGAGATCCGCGACGAGAAGGTCAAGGTCCTGCGGGCGATCTATCCGGTTGAACCGAGGGACTTGGTGCGGGGCCAGTACTCCGACGGCGACGTGGGCGGCGCCCGAGTGCCGGCCTACCGGTCCGAGCCGGGTGTCGATGCCTCATCGACGACGGAGACCTACGTCGCGCTCAAGCTCGGGATCGACAACTGGCGCTGGCAGGGTGTGCCCTTCTACCTCCGGACGGGAAAGCGAATGCCCAAGCGGCTGACCCAGATTGCCGTCACATTTCGCCAACCCCCCGTTTCGCTGTTCGACGGCGGCGTTGCCGGCCAAATGACCTCCGATGTCCTACTCATAACTCTCCAGCCGGACGAGGGTTTCGATCTCTTGTTCGACGTCAAGGCTCCCGGCGAGATGACCAGGCTGGCGACCCAGTCGCTCCGGTTCCGATACGCCGACGCTTTCGGGCCGCTTCCGGAGGCCTACGAGACCTTGCTCTACGACGTTCTCATCGGCGATCAGACGCTGTTTGTGCGCGCCGACGAGGTCGAGGAAGCCTGGCGCGTCTACGAGCCGGTTCTCGACGGCAGCAATCCCTTTCTGTATCGGGGGGGCACCTGGGGCCCGTCAGAGGCTGACGAGTTGGTGGGACGGCGGGGAGATTCCTGGCTCAATCCTTGATTGGGTTTCGGCTTTGGGTTCTCACCCTGGCAGCCGGTAATTACCTTGACGAGCCTCCCTCGGTTCGTTTAACTTGAGCCGGTCAATGGAACGCACCCTCATCCCCGCCGACAATCTCACCATGGGTGGTGAGGAGTACCCGATGCTCGGCTTGAGCACCAAGGGACAAGCGTGGAACACACCCGTTTCCTTCATCACGACCGTCGGCGTCGATCAGAGGCGGCCCATCGAGTAGCGCTCTCGTAGCCCACTCAGACGACCGGCCGCCGACTCACCATCCGGCGGCCTTTCTGTTGGCCGCTCACCATCATCCACAGAAGCCAGATTTGAGAGGTAACCGAGATGTACCAAGTTCTACAGAAGGGGCGGTGCGTCGGCTCTGGGCGCCACGACCTCTTCTTCTCCGAAATACCCGACGACCTTTCCCTAGCCCAGGAGATATGTCACTCCTGCGAGGTGCGGCTGGCCTGTCTGCGTCTGGCCGTTGAGCAACAGGCCGAGTGGGGCGTATGGGGAGGCGTCATCTTCTGGGACGGCCAGCCTTACTGGAGGAAGCGAGGCCGGGGGAGGCCTCCAAGGTCGGATCAGAACGACCGCCACCCGCTCGAGGCGTCCTGGAAGGAGTTGGAGGAGTTGGTCGCCAGTGCTTAGTACACCGTCTAGAAAATAATCGTGGGGTCTCGCCGGCCCACGACGCCCCTGGCGGCGTCCTCCTCCTCGACGCAGCGCATGGGCTGCGCCATCGTCGTGCGTCCTGGCCAGGAACGCCCTGGCCTCGCCGATACCCTCACGCTATTTCCCAGACAGCGCACTAGAAGCTGCTGACGGCTGGCGCCATCGGGTGAATAGGTCGCCGGCGTCTGAACGCCGGCGACCTACAACGCCATCAGGTTCCGCAACCCGCCCGGAGAAGATGGGTGACGAAGCTTGGCCAGGGCCTTCGCCTCGATCTGACGTATCCGTTCGCGGGTGACGTTGAAGTAGCGCCCTACTTCGTCGAGGGTCTTGGGTTCTTGGTTGCCGAGCCCATACCGCATCTCGATCACCTTCCGCTCCCGTTCGTTGAGGCGGGCGAGGACCTCCATGAGATCTTCCTTGCGGACGCCGAGCCCGACCATGTCGAAGGGGGCGCTGGCCTCGGCATCCTCGATGAAGTCACCGATGACTGCGTTGTCCTCGCCGACTGGTTCGAAGATGCTGACCGGTTCGGGTGCAACCTTCTTTGCCTCCCTGACCTTGGCAACCGTCAGACCGGCCTCTTCAGCGATTTCATCGTCGGTCGGTGTGCGCCCGAGTCGTCTGGTGAGGCTGTTCTCGGCCGTCTGCATTTGCGTGATGGTGTCCATCATGTGGACCGGCACGCGAATCGTTCGGCTCTTGTCGGCGATGGCTCGAGTAATGGCCTGGCGGATCCACCAGGTTGCATAGGTGGAGAACTTGAAGCCCTTCCGGTACTCGAACTTCTCCACCGCCCTGATCAGACCGAGGTTGCCCTCCTGGATGAGGTCCAAGAGCGGCATGCCCGAGTGTGGGTAGCGCTTGGCAATGGAGACGACCAGGCGGAGATTGGCCTGGATGAACCGTTGGCGGGCGTTTTCACCGGCTTCGACGGCCTCCTGGAGGCGGACCCGGTCCTCAGGCGGGACCTCGCCGCCTTCCAAGCCATGTTGGGCGCGGCGACCCCGCTCAAACGCTTTGGCCAGTTCGACTTCTTGGTCGGCGGTGAGGAGGGCATAGGTCCCGATTCCGTCCAGGTACTGGCGGACGGCGGCATCGGGGTCGAGTTCTGCAAATCTTCGGCGCGTGGTCATTGTTCTCGCGTATCGATAGGGGACCCGGCGGGCGAGGATGGTACCGAGGCACTTTCCCCGGGCCCGGCATTGGTGTTCCAGCACTACATCGGCAGGGCGTCCGGGGAAATTGAGTGACGCTCGTGACGGTTCTTTGGATTCGCCCCTTGACTAGCCTCGGGCGTCTGCGTCGGTAGCTCAATTGGCAGAGTTCCTGCCTTACACGCAGGCGGTTGGCGGTTCGAGTCCGTCCCGACGCACCGGGGGTTCCCGGCGGGCCGCGAACCGAGGCCAGGTGCTCGCCGGCGGCCTCGGTTCGCCTGCCTACCATCGTTTCGGTGTCCTCTGTTAGCGCCGTCCTCTCCGCCCTGACGAGGATGATGCCCGACGATCGGGCAGCTCCGTGGGATCCGGTCGGACTCCAACTTGGCGACGCGGCGGCGCCCGCCGACCGCGTGGCGGTGTGCCATGAGGTCACCGAGGAGGTGGTGGCAGCGGTGGAGGACGCCCGTCCCGACCTTCTCATCACTTACCACCCGCTGCTGTTCAAGCCCACCAATCGGCTGACCGCGGGTAGGTCGCCCGCCGGACGGGCCTGGCGGCTGGCACGGGCGGGCGTTGCCGTCGCCGTCGCCCACACCAACTTCGACGTGTCGCCGAGGGGGGCCGCCGATGCCCTGGCCGGCGCTCTCGAACTTACCGCCATCACCGGATTCGCCCCCTTCGAGGGGGAAGAGGCGATAAAGATCGTGACCTACGTGCCGCCCTCGTACGCCGGCGCCCTCATCGAGTCAGCCACCCAGGCCGGTGCCGGCACGATCGGCAACTATTCCGCCTGTTCTTTTCGGGTCTCCGGGGTCGGGACATTCATACCCAACGAGGGCAGCCATCCGGTAATCGGTGCGCACGGCGTTCTCAATGAGGAATCCGAAGCTCGTATTGAGGTTACGGCGCCGGTGGCCCGCCGGGATCAGGTCCTGGCCGCTCTGCTGTCGGCTCATCCCTACGACCAGCCGGCGATCGATGTCTATCCGGTGAAATCCAACTTCGGTTCGCTAGGGCGGGTCGGTACGACTCCCCTTGCCAAACTGGCCGACTTGGCCCGTTTGGTCGCCGCATCGCTCCCGAGCAGCAGCGTGCGTGTGAGCGCGGCCCGCCCGGAGGTGGCCCGGGTGGCGGTCATACCCGGATCAGGAGCCTCCTTCGTGGCGAGCGCGCTAGCTGCCGGTGCCGACGTGCTTGTTACCGGCGACGTCGATCACCATCGGGCGGTCGCCGCGATGGATGGCGGGTTGTCGGTGATCGACGCGGGACACGCCGCCACCGAACGACCCGGCGTCGGGCGACTCGCGGACTGGGTTGCAACCTGCTCCTCCTCGGTCGTCGACTTCACCGGTATCGACCCCACCCCTTGGAAGGAGCCCTGATGAACGCCACCGGAAGCCCTGCCTCGGGCGGGCCGCCTCCCCCCCCCGAGATCGCAAGCCTGGCGGATCTGCTCGATCTCCAAGATGTCGATCTCCATATCGATCGTCTGTTGCACAGACGAGAGACGCTTCCGGAGCTGGCCGCCCTTGGGGCGACTCGCACCGCCGAGGCCGACCTGGGTAAGAAGCTGGCCGAGCTGGAGACCAACCTACGGAGCGTTCGTCTGGACCGAGACAAGGCCGAAGGCGAGCTCGCCATCCTGGAGGAGAAACTCGGCTATGAGCAGAAGAGGTTGTACGCCGGTGGCATGAGCGCTCGGGAGACCGAGAACATGCGTCGGGAAGTGGAGGCGCTGAAGATCCAGAAGGACCGTTACGAGGAGAACGTTCTCGGCTTGCTCGATCGTGAGGAATCCGTCGAGGGGCCTACCGTATCCCTTCGAGAGTCCGCCCGGCAGACGTCCGAACGAGCCACCGAATTGGCGGCCACCGTGCAAGGGCGATGGAGGGAGATCGACGCCGAGATCGCCCGGTTCGAAAGCAGGAAGGCCGAGGTCATCCCGCTCATCGACACCGAGTTGCTCGAGCTCTACGAGAAGCTTCGCAAGACCAAGGAGGGAGTGGCGGTAGGGAGGCTGACCGGAAACGTCTGCGGTGGCTGCCACCTCGGTCTGTCCGCCACCGAGAGGCTCGAGATCCTCGAGTCGTTTCCCCCCCGCTGCATTCACTGCCGGCGGATCCTCGTTTCCTGATGGCTGGCGGCACCCTCGTCCTTTTCACCGACGGAGCAGCCCGTGGTAACCCCGGGCCGGCCGGGATCGGCATGGCGCTCTACCGCCTGGAAGGGGGCCGACACGTCGAGATATCAGCTCACGGAGAGGCGATCGGCTCGACTACCAACAACGTGGCCGAGTATCGAGCCCTGCTGTTGGGCCTCGAGGAAGCGGCGAGACACGAGCCCGACATGCTCATCGTTTGCGCCGATTCCCAACTGCTGGTCCGGCAGTTGCAGGGCAGCTACCGAGTCAAGGCCAAACATCTCCAGCCCCTCCATGGCGCCGCCATGGCGTTGCTCGGTACTTTCAGGAAGGTCCGCCTGCAACACGTTCCCCGCGAAGAGAACCTCGCGGCCGACGCTCTCGCCAACGCCGCTCTGGACGCCGCGCCGAAGAAGTGATCCTCTTTCATATCGGCGGCGCCTTCGCCTTGTTCCGCTGGATCTACCGCGATGCCTCGGCCGAGTTGGCCTTCCTGGCATTGGGGGCAGTGATACCGGATGTGATCGACCTGTCCATAGGAACGCTGCTCTTCGCCGATCGCTTCGGCACCGGGGAGCTGTTTGCTCACAGCCTGCTCCTTCCGGCTGGGTTGGGGTTGGCGACTCTTGTCTTCACCCGGCGGGGACGGTGGAGGCGGCGGCTCATGTTGATCGTGATCGGAACCCTGATGCACTTGCTATTGGACGGCATGTGGACGAGTACCGAAACCTTCTTCTGGCCGCTGGCCGGCACGGACTTCCCGGCTCAGCCTTCTCCCTACTGGCCGGGGGCCTGGGAGCGGGCCTGGTCGGATCCGTGGCGGTGGCTGAAGGAGCTGGCGGGCGCCGCGTACCTGCTCGCACTGTGGCGCCGTCTGAGCCACGGTAGTGCACCGTCTGGTAAATAATCATGGGGTCTCGCCGGCCCACGACGCCCCTGGCGGCGTCCTCCTCCTCGACGCAGCGCATGGGCTGCGTCTTCGTCGTGCGTCCTGGCCAGGAACGCCGTGGCCTCGCCGATACCCTCACGCTATTTCCCAGACAGAGCACTAGCGTGGCCCATTGAATCAGTGGACCTCGCCATCACTCCCTTCGTGCCGGGTTGACCGCGCCGGAAGCGGGGTGGCTGCTTTGTCGGTCGTAACTCCAGAGCGGTCGGTGGTCGGGGAGACGTTGCGTACGCTCGCCCCATGAGGGGTGGCTGCCGATGGGCACAGTTTCTTCATGATCCGTCCTCTTGGCCCAGAACCATGGTCGGGGTGGCCTTTTGGTTGCTGGCAGTCGCCTGCTCGTCGCCTCCGCCCTCCGGCTTGGCGGTGGCGAGTTCGGTGCCGAAGACGCCCTCCGACCTAACCGTCCACTTCTTCGAATTGCTAGCCGACGGTCAGTACCGATCGCTTTCAGATCTGGTCGTGGACGATCACATTCCGCTGTTGAGTCTGAGCGAGATGGATCGCCTCGAGGAGGTGGTGGCGGCCCTCGCCGACGAGACGGAGGTGTCGGCGAACTATTGGGAGTCTTTCGCCGCGGGAGTGGAGGCGCTCGGGGGGGGGGAACTGGCATCCATGCACATCGTGGGAGAGGAGGAGAGCTCGATAGACGGGCAGGCGTTCGTGAAGGTGGAGATCCGTCTCAACGGGGGGGGAAACGGGACGCGACGGGTCGTCGTTCGAGAACAGGACGGCTGGAGGCTCGACCCGCTCGCCACGTTCTCGCCGGCCGTCGCCTCACGCCTGCTGGGGGCAGTGGGCGATCTGTTGGAGCGTCCCTCGCCGGCTGCCGTTCAGATCCTGGAGGCGTTCCGTAGGCAGTCGAGCAGTCTGGCGGCGGCCGCCGAGTTGTGGCCGACTGAGATCACCGGTGAGGAGAGCCGTTTGGCGCTGATGCGGCTGGCCGACCTGTTGGCGTCGACAGAGCACTAGCGTGAAGCTTGTGGTGCTCGGGTGGGCTCGGAGGCTGGCGGCCATCGCTCAAACGGGTCTGGCCTTCTCGCCGGCCGAGTTCGACCGGCAGCGTTACCTGGAGTTACGCAGCCTGGCCGCCGAGATGGCAGCTCATCCGGATGGGGATGTCGGGGCGATCTACGAGTTGTTCGTTGCCGAGTCGGGTTATGCCACTCCCAAGGTGATCTGTCGGGGCGCCGTGCTCGATCAAGGGCATCTACTAATGGTGAAGGAGGCCGCCGATGGGCTCTGGACGATTCCGGGAGGCTGGGTCGAGGTGGGTGATTCACCCGCTGGTGCGGTGGTGCGAGAGGTCGAGGAGGAGACCGGGTTAACCGTCCGGGTGACCAAGTTGGCGGCCGTGTACGACAAGCTCCGTCACGATCACCCGCCGGCGCCCCATCACGCCTATCTGCTCTTCTTCCTGTGCGAGCGCCTGGGTGGGACCGAACGTCCGAGCTTCGAGACCTTCGAGGTGGGCTGGTTCGGAGAAGGCGAACTCCCCGAGCTGTCGACTGGACGGGCAACCGCCGGCCAGCTCCGGCGCATGTTCGAGCACTATCGACATCCCGAGCTGCCTACCGATTTCGACTAGGTGCCGGACCCATTCCGCCGTCGGCCGTTCTTGCACATTGTGCAGGAACGACGGAATTCGGCTGTTCGTGCACATTGTGCAGAAACAGCGGGTCGCCGAGTGTCCCGGGAACCCCGTTAGGGTGGGTGCGATGTTGCGTCCTGGGACCCTGGGCGAGCTTCGATCGTCTGGCTGGGTGGATCGGCCCGTGAAGGAGGAGATCCGCGAGAATCTGATGGCCAAGCTGGCCGCCGGCGAAACCCTTTTCGCGGGTATCGTCGGGTTCGAGGACAGCGTGATTCCGGCGGTGGAAAGGGCTCTGCTGGCTAGCCACGATCTGGTCTTCCTCGGAGAGCGCGGCCAGGCCAAGACCCGGCTGATCCGACGGCTGGTCGAGCTGCTCGACGAGGAAACCCCGGTGGTCACGGGTTGCGAGATCAACGACTCTCCACTGCGTCCGATCTGCGCCGCCTGCCGGGCGCGGGTGGCCGAGGAGGGTGAACGGTTGCCGGTCACTTGGATCCGCCCCGACCGCCGGTTCTCGGAGAAACTGGCGACGCCCGACACCGCCGTCGCCGACCTCATTGGTGACGTCGATCCCATCAAGGTTGCCGAGGGTCGGTATCTCTCCGACGAGCTGACCATTCACTACGGTTTGGTGCCGCGAACTCACCGCGGCATCTTCTCGATCAACGAACTCCCCGATCTCCCGGCCCGCATCCAGGTCTCCTTGCTCAACGTGCTGGAAGAGAGAGACGTGCAGGTTCGGGGATTCACGGTCCGGCTCCCCATCGACGTGCTGTTGGTCGCCACCGCCAATCCCGAGGATTACACCAATCGTGGTCGAATCATCACGCCCCTGAAAGACCGGTTCGGGTCAGAGATCCGGACCCATTATCCGGAACGCCGACAAGACGAGATCGAGATCATGGTTGGCGAGGGGGCTGCTCCTCCCGACCGGGTCCCCGTCTTCGTACCTGGTTTCCTCGATGAAGTGGTGGCCGAGTTCACCCGCCAGATCCGCCAATCGAGCCACGTCAACCAGCGGTCGGGAGTGAGTGTTCGGCTGTCCATCGCCAACCGCGAGATCATGATCGCATCGGCCATGCGGCGGGCGCTACGGACCGGCGAGCATGAAGCGGTGCCCCGTGTATCCGATCTGGCCGGGCTCGTGCAATCGACCCGAGGTCGGGTCGAGTTCGAGACCTTCGACGAAGGTCGGGAAGAAGAGATCCTCGGCCGGCTCCTCTCGCAAGCGATCATCGAGGTCTATCGGGAACGGCTCGCCGGCTTCGACGTGCGTCCGGTCCTCGCTCGCTTCGAAGAGGGCGGCCAAGTTGAGACGGGCGATCTGCAAACCGCCGCCAGCTTGTTGGCACAACTGCCCGGTCTTGACCTGAGCGGAGCTTTGCTGCGTCTGCGACTGCGTGGAGAGTCGCCGTCGGATGCCGCCACCGCCCTCGAGTTCATGCTCGACGGTCTTCATCTCACCCGGCGCCTCAACAAATCCGTCACCAGCGGCGGCGTGCGCTACGTTGCCTGATGGGCTCGGTTCGCTACAGCGGCTGGGACGGTAGCCAGGACCCCTGGGCCGGGCTCTCGGCGGACGATCTGGCCCAAGGTCTGGCCGAGGATGTCTTGGACGGCTGGTCGGTCGATGACGCGCTACGTCGGCTGCTCGATAACGGGGTCCCAGACCGGGTGGTCGGGCTGCGCTCCCTGCGCGAACGTATCTCCCAAATGCGGCGTGCCCACACCGAACGGTACGGACGTCCCGACCCGTTGGGCGAGCTCCGTCGGCGGCTCGAGGAGATCAAAGACGCCGAACGGTCGGCGTTGGCTACCGACTCCGGCGAAGACGCCCGCTTCAAAGAGCTGGCCCTGGAGGCGCTGCCTCCCAACCTGGCCGCCCAACTCGACGAACTGCGCGACTACCAATGGGCGTCGGCGGAGGCCCGCGCCGAATTCGAAGAGCTCATGGAGGAACTCGCCCGTCAGATGCTCGACGCCACATTCTCGGACATCTCCTCGGCGATGGCAGGGATGTCGGATGAAGCGCGCGGGCAAATAACCGACATGCTGGCCGACCTCAACGAGCTACTGGAACAGCGCCAGCTCGGCCTCGGTCCCACGCAAGAGCAGTTCGAGGCTTTCATGGCCAAGCACGGACAGTTCTTCCCAGAGGATCCGGCCACCTTTGACGATTTGCTCGAGTCGCTCGCTCGGCGATCGATGGCCTTCAGTCGCTTCATGGCATCGCTTTCAGAACGACAACGCAATGAGCTGATGGACTTGGCGGCTGGGCTACTGAACGACCTCGACCTGGCATTTCAAATGGACCGATTGGGCGGACTGCTGCGGTCGTTGGCCGGATCGCTACCTTGGGATGCTCCGATGGAGCTCGGTGATGAGCCGGTCGGGCTGGGCGAAGGGCTCGAGGCCATCGAAGCGGCTTCCCGACTGGAGGAGCTGGAACGTACGCTCGCCCAGAACTACGTCGGGGCCAACCTTGACGACGTCGACGTCGACGAGCTGCGCCGCACGCTGGGCGAGGAGGCGGGGGCCGACTTGGAGGCACTGCGGCGGATCGAGCGAACCCTCCAAGAGGCGGGGCTCATCTCGCGGTCCGGCGGACGAGTGGAGATGACCCCCCGGGGGGTGCGGAAGCTGGGGGAGCGAGCCCTGACGAAGGTATTCGAGCGTCTCACGAGTGGCCGGCATGGTGGCCATGAGGTAGCCGAGCAGGGTGGTTTCGACGAGCCCACCGGGACCTCCCGGCAGTGGCGTTTTGGCGATCCTCTCCGCCTTGATCTCCGCCGGACTCTCCATAATGCCGTCGTGAGGGGGGGGGTGGAGCAGGGCGGGTCGAGACCCAAGGTGCGCCTGTCTCCGGACGACTTCGAGGTCGAGGAAGCCGAGCGGCGGACTTCGGTGGCGACGGTGTTGCTGCTCGACATGAGCAGGTCGATGCCACTCCGGGGCCATTGGCTTCCCGCCAAGCGAATGGCTCTGGCTCTGCACACTCTCGTGTCGACGATGTATCCCGAAGACAAGATTCACATCGTCGGGTTCTCCGACTGGGCCCGGGTCATGCAGCCGAACGACCTGGCGCAAGTGGACTGGGAGCCGGTTTATGGGACCAACATGGAACACGCCTTCCTCTTGGCCGGGCGGCTGCTGGCGAAACATTGGGACGGCAGCAAGCAGGTGTTACTGGTCACCGACGGCGAACCGACCGCCCACCTGGAAGGCGACGACGTGTACTTCCAATGGCCTCCGGTCCGAGAGACTCTCGAGAGGACATATCGGCAGGCGATGCGTCTCGCCTCTCAAGGGGTGACGATGAACGTCTTCATGTTGGAGCAGTCGCCCGGTTTGACCGGGTTCGTCGACAAACTGGCCCGCATCGTCAAAGGCCGCGTCTTCACGGTGACCGGCGACGACCTCGGCGACATGGTCGTTCGGGATTACCTGAAGCGCTAATGCTCTGCCCGGTTCCACGCCGAGACACGCGACCTCCGTCTTCCCCCGTGTCGGTCACCTCACCCGCGCCTGACGAGAAGCCCACCGATGGACGGCGGTAGTGTGGCACCCGTGTCGCCGGCGGTCTGCGTCCGCCGCCGGTACGGGAGGCGAGGGTGAGAGACACGGCCGACATCATCGTCGTGGGAGCCGGCATCGTCGGCTCCTCGATCGGCCACTCGCTCGTCGTTCATGAGGCGGGAAAGGTGGTCGTGCTCGACAAGGGGGCCGGTCCTGCCGAGGGCTCGACCGGCGCCTCCTCCACGATCAGCCGCTGTAAGTACACCCTCCTCGAGATGA
>Ga0209641_10002833_pt1 | contig 14685 bp, 13 predicted proteins | sample RifCSP16_1_FD_184022 | JGI IMG/M metagenome (GOLD analysis project Ga0209641, IMG submission 184022) | Soil microbial communities from Rifle, Colorado - Rifle CSP2_sed 16_1 (SPAdes) (version 2) | ecosystem: Environmental > Terrestrial > Deep subsurface > Rock core/Sediment | place: Rifle...
TATAATGTCCGATTTCATGTGTCCCCAGTATAAGCATAAGGGTCAGAGAAAATGGAAGTCCTTTATATATTAAATGAGGCTGGGCTATGGGGTTTATACCTTCCTGGATTGCCCCTGCCAGCATTGTGCTTATAAAGGTAATAAGCAGTAATAAAAGATGAAGAAACGGGAATTTCTTTCTTTCTTCAGTTTCAATTTCAAGCTCGCTCCATCTCTCCATGCGGATTAATGTTACAATACATACTGTAAAAATAAAAGTTAAAAGTTTAAAGTCATACTTCAGAGGCGAGACAATGAGTTTTACTACCAGTTGCTTTTAAGTTACCATAAAAATAGTCTCATGCTAAAATAATTTTATGCCAATTCAGGAAAATAAAGATACTTTTGTCAAAGAGATGTTTTCCGGTATAGCTCACCGATATGACCTTTTAAACAGACTTTTGAGTCTGAGGAGGGATGTTTACTGGAGAAGATTTGCTGTAAGAGAGCTTTTGAAAACAGGAGGTGGTTTCTTTTTAGATGTAGCAACAGGGACAGGGGATTGTGCAATAGAGATTCTAATGCAGGGGGAAAAGAGGAAAAAGGTTGTCGGAGTAGATTTTACCTCTGAGATGATTTACGCAGGGAGAAAAAAGATTGAAAGGGAGGGGCTTTCAGATTGCATCACACTCCTTGAAACAAATGCTATGAGCCTGCCATTTGAGGATAATTACTTTGATGGAGTCGTATCAGCCTTTGGTGTCAGAAATTTTTCTGATATAAAGAGAGGGATAAGGGAGATGAGGAGGGTCATAAGGAAAAATGGAAAGGTTGTCATACTTGAATTCACAAACCCATCCAATAAAACCTTTAAGAAAATCTATCACCTCTATTTTAAAAGAATCCTGCCATTTATAGGGGGAATTATTTCAGGCAAAAGGTATGCGTATCAATACCTCCCCGATTCGGTTATAGAATTCCCTGACCAGAAAGGATTAAAAAAGATTATGGAGGATGAAGGTTTGGGAGATGTTAAATATTTTAACCTCACATTTGGAATTGTGGCAGTTCATGCGGGGGTGAAATAAACTGGCTGGGGGACTAGGATTCGAACCTAGATAGACAGATTCAGAGTCTGCCGTCCTGCCGTTAGACGATCCCCCAAAGTCAAAATTTATATTATCAATAAGAAATTTAAAATTCAACTTTAATTAAAGAGGGGTGAAATTTTCTTGACAAATACAGGTTTCCTATGTAATTAATGAAATTGGTGGGGTTTTATGAACAAAAAACAGCTTAAGTTTGCAATTGGGTCGGTGATGATTGTTGCAGCTATAGGTTATCTTGTTGTAACCGGCATAAGCAAGACTTCAGTATATTACCTTACAGTTGGTGAATTGCTTTCAAAAGGGGATTCTGTTTATGGAGAGGGCGTAAGGGTAGAAGGCAAAGTTGTGGGTGGTTCAATAAAGAAGGACCCTACTGCATTAAAGGTAGATTTCAGGATTACCGATGGCAATAAAGATATAGCTATTCATTATGAAGGTATAATCCCTGACCTCTTTGAAAATGGCAGGGATGTTGTTGTAGAAGGAAAATATACCCGTGAAGGTGTTTTTAAGGCACATACCCTCCTTACAAGTTGTCCATCCAAGTATGAGTCTGCCGGCAAAGACCATCCAACAAATCAGTTTACAGTTGGTAGTTGATAGTCAATTATTGAATACCGACTGACGACTAATGACTATTAACTATAGACTGAATTTTTGTGAGGTTATATGAACGAAATTGGTGAATTGTGTATCCTGCTATCACTGGGTATTTCAATATATTCAGCCATAGTCCCAATCCTTGGTGTAAAAAGGGGGAGGGACGAATATGTTGCCAGTGCCGAGAATTCTCTATTTGTCACAGCAGGACTCATTACAATTTCCTCTGCAATATTGACATATGCATTTTTAAACAGGGACTTTAGTATTGAATATGTAGCGAATTATTCCAATAGAGACCTCCCCCTGTTTTATACTGTATCTGCATTCTGGGCAGGACAGAAGGGCTCTCTCCTTTTCTGGTCATTGCTCCTTTCCCTGTTCGCCGCTGTAGTTGTAATACAGAACAAAAATAAAAACAGGGATTTCATGCCCTATGTTATATCCATAATCTCTATCACACAATGTCTCTTTTTGCTCCTCATGACATTTGCGGCAAGGCCATTTGAATTGATCTATCCACCTGAAGACGGCAGCGGCTTGAATCCCATGCTTCAGAATCCCGGCATGGTTTTTCACCCGCCTACACTTTACATGGGGTATGTTGGTTTTACAATACCCTATGCATTTGCAATGGCTTCACTCTTAACAGGCCATCTCGGCGATGTATGGATAAAGACTACGAGACGCTGGACAATCTTCTCATGGTTTTTCTTAGGCATGGGAAACCTATTTGGTGCATGGTGGGCTTACAGGGTTTTAGGCTGGGGGGGATACTGGGCGTGGGACCCGGTTGAGAATGCCTCATTTATGCCGTGGCTTACTGGTACTGCATATCTCCACTCTGTTATGATTCAGGAGAGGAGGGATATGCTTAAGGTATGGAACATGGTTCTTATCGTATTAACATTCAGCCTGACTATATTTGGAACTTTCCTTACGAGGAGCGGTGTTATCCAGTCTGTCCATTCATTCGGTCAGGGTCCTGTTGGATACTATTTTCTTGCCTTCCTGATTATTGTAATAGTTTTTTCATCCTATCTTATTGTAAGCAGGCTTTCCATTCTAAAGAGTAATAATGAACTTGATTCCATTATTTCAAGGGAGAGCAGCTTTTTATTTAATAATCTTATACTGGTTGGTGCGGCATTTGCGACATTCTGGGGGACAATGTTCCCTCTGATATCAGAGGCGATAAAGGGTGAGAAGGTGACAGTAGGCCCCCCATTTTTTAATCAGGTAAATATCCCTATAGGACTTGCCCTTTTGCTTCTTGTCGGTATATGCCCTCTTATAGCATGGAAGAAGGCATCCATAAGTAATTTCAAGAGAAACTTTTTAATACCATTTATAGTATCAATTATAGGCGGCATAGCCCTTATGCCTGTTGGTACAGGACATCTTCTGGCATGGCTGTCTTTTACAATATCAATATTTGTTATAACTACAATAGTTATGGAGGTTTATAAAGGGGCGAGGGCAAGGATGGAGACAACTGGAGAGTGGTTTGTAAAGGCACTAGTTACTCTAATTAGAAAAAACAAGAGGAGATACGGTGGATATATAATCCATATTGGTGTTGTCTTAATGTATATAGGAATTACAGGCACATCTTACAATGTTGAGAAAGAGGCTACTCTTAATAAAGGGGAGGCTATGACTATTGGAGATTACAAACTTGTATATAGAGGTTTAGACCTTAAAGAACCAGTTCCAACAAAGGCTGAGGTTATTGCCACAATGGATGTGGAAAAGGGTGGAAAGAATATAGTAACCGCATTGCCAAGAAAGGATTTTTATAAGACAAGCGAGCAGCCTATTTCAAGAGTGTATAACATCTCAGGACTAAAAGAGGACCTTTATATTATTCTTGCAGGCTTTCCCATACCTTTTCAGAAGGATAGTCCGGCCACATTCAAGGTTCATGTAAACCCGTTAGTCAAATGGCTATGGATCGGCGGACTTGTTATAGGGGTGGGGACATTTATAGCCATGCTTCCTGATTGGAAGGGGAGGAAGTAAGATGAAACAGAAGGCAGAAGTCAGAAGGCAGAAGACAGAGATAAGAGGGGACAGGCAGAAAACTCTACTCGTTGCCTATTTACTGCTTACTGCTTACTGCTTACTGTTTACTCCAAGTGTATCGGCAATAAACATAGATGAAAAATATAAACCTTTATATGATGAGCTTTCTGACAAATTCATGTGCCTCTGCGGGTGCGGTTCTACAGTCAAGACCTGTCCACATGAGGACTGCGGTTTTGCAATACCCTTAAAAAAAGAGCTAATTGAAAAAATCCAGAAAGGAGAGACGAGGGAACAGATTATTAGTTATTTTGTAGGGAAGCACGGTCAGCAAATACTTTCGGCACCCCCAAAGAAGGGATTTAATCTGACTGCATGGATTACCCCATTTGCAGCAATAATCATTGTAGGGCTGTTGATGAAGAAAATTATGGATAAATGGACAGCAAGGCAGAAGATAGAAAACAGAAGTCAGAAGACAGAAGAAGTAGAGGATAAATACAAAAGACTATTGAAGAAAGAGTTGGAGGATTTTGAGTGATTATATCTCTTGAGATATTGATATTTATATCAGCCATGTTTTTTGTAGGATATCCCATCTTTAAAAAGTCAGGAATCAGGGGCCGGGAGTCGGGAGTCAATGAGGCTTTAGGGGAGCTTATCCATAAAAAAGAGGTAGTATATACTTCTATTAAAGACCTTGACTTTGATTACAGGACAGGCAAGCTGTCAGAAGATGATTATAAGGAATTGAAGGAAAAATATGAGGTAGAGGCACTGCATATATTGAAAGATATTGATGATTCAGGAAAGAAAAAAACTACAGTGGATGAAGCGATGATAAAAGAAATTCTTCCTGAATCCGCCGAACCAATAACCGACAAAGATTTTATATTCTGTCCAAGATGCGGCACAAAGGCTAAAATGGGAGACAGCTTTTGTTTCAAGTGTGGCGCAAAACTGCCAAATCTAAATCTCACCTCTTAATAACTCCAGAACAAAGACCTGATTAGCCACAGAGACACAGAGGCACAGAGAAATAACCAATAACTGACAACTAACAACTGATAACTATGTTCTATGTTGTAGGTTGTAGTTTGTGTCTCCATGACTCTGTGGTTTATAATTTTCCTTTCATCCAAAAATACTTGACATCTTTATATTAGTATATTATATTATTAGCATATAATGAAATATGTGGAGGGAGAAATGGATAAACGAATTTTTGAGATGCATGCTGGCATCTGCACCATATTTAGTAATCCCAAAAGGCTTGAGATTATAGACCTCCTTCGTGATGGAGAAAAGTCTGTCAATGAGCTTTCAAGCCTTATGGAGATACCCCAGGCAAATCTGTCGCAGCATCTATCACTGATGAGGCAGAGAGGGATACTTGAAACAAGGAGAGATGGTGTAAATATTTACTACAGTATTGCCAATCCAAAGGTTATAAAAGCTTTTGAAATTATGCGAGAGGTTCTCCTTGAACAGCTTTCAATGCATGAGAAGATGTTTAAAAAAATAAAAAGTGCATAGGAGGTGAAAATATGAAAGGGCAAAAGAAAATACTTTTACTTCTTTTCTTTATGACATCAGGGTTGTTGTTCATTCCTTCTATAACAATGGGTGAAGATGTAGGTAATATTATTGTAGCAAAGGGTGTTCTTACTACGGAAAAGTGTTTAAAGACACCCGTATGTTATTTAGAGTGGTATGACCAATCTTCTCTGGTGCTTTTTACTGGGAAGAGAACTGTATACCATCTGGAGGCTAATGAGGTTCCTAAATGGAAATTCAATTCAGGTTTTGGAAAACAGGTGGCTATAAAGGGTGTCCTAAAGGGGAATAAGATAATGGTGAATGACCTTTTACCTCTGGAAGGAGGAGGTAAGATGTCAAAGGCTTGTCTGTAATATGGACGGGCAAGGGGCTTGGAATAATCATTTCCAGAATTTTAAAACTCTTTCTGATCTGTATCCTTCTGGTTTTATATGCAGGTTGTCAGAAGGTCGAAGAGCAGAAGGGGAGTGTAGAGATTAAAATCCTGCCAGGCTATTTAGTGGAAAGTGAGGAGCTAACATCATCCACCAATAGCCCTGATGTAGTAATAGTAGATGCCAGGTCAGCCGAGAAATACCAAAAGGCACATATCCATAATGCTGTAAATATACCTAAAACCGTTTTTCGCACACCTGAAGATTTAGAGTATAAAAAAAATAATGGTTTTGCCATCTCTCCTGAAAAGGCTGAAAAGGTATTTGGTGAGGCGGGTATCGGTGCAAATAGCAGGGTCATTGTGTATGACAGTATTACCTTTCCTGATGCGAGTATAATCTGGACACTGCTTAAATATTATGGACATGACAATGTGCAGATTTTAAAGGGTGGATATGAAAGATGGGTTTCTGATGGGCATCCTGTAACTCAGGAAACAAAGATGCTTAAAAGGGCTGATTTTAAGGTCAAACCAAAGCCTGAGATGGTAGTTACATTGAGTTGGATACTCGATAATAAGAAAGATATAACGATTCTTGATATGCGTTCCTTCGCTGAATATATTGGAACTAATACAGCCGGTAATAAAAGAGGTGGCTCTATCCCAGGGGCTATAAATATTGAGTGGGTTGAACTTGCAGGTGATTCTACGGTTAAGTCGGCTGAGGAATTACAGAGGATACTCAATAAATACCGTATCAGTAGAGATAAAGAGATTGTTACTTATTGTAACTGGGGTATAGGCAGGTCAACATATGGGTTTATGGTGCTGAAGATGCTTGGATTTGAAAAGGTGAGAGTCTATGGTGGCTCTATGGAAGATTGGTCGGTAAAGGCAGATTTGCCAATAGGGGATATAAAGAGTATTCCCGCAGACTTATAAAAAGCCTTAAACCACAGATGACAAAGAAAAAGACAAAAAATATTTAGCCACAGATTTACACAGATAAAACACGAATAAAAAAATAAATAATTTTCTAATTCTTTAGAAATCTGTGTCCATCCGTTAAATCTGTGTTATCTGTGTTCTGTGGTTAGTTTAGGAGGGGGGTAAGATGAAGATACTGAGTGGACTTATTATCGGTGCAATCTTTGGTTTCATGCTTCATAGAGGGGGGCTTGTGAGATATTCCCGAATAATAGGGGCATTGCTTTTGAGAGATTTTAAGGCAATGAATTTCATGTTTACAGGGCTTGCAGTAGCAGCGATATTATATGGTCTTTCCGATTTGATAGGACTTGGAATAGTTCCGCGAATTAATGGATATTTTGGGATAGGTCATATTATCGGAGGTATCCTCTTCGGAATCGGTATGGGTAGTGCTGGGCTCTGCCCCGGCACCTGTGCAGCAAGATTCTCATCAGGGAAGTTATTGATAGGGGTGGGTATAGTGGGTATCTTTGTAGGGGTCTTTATGTATGATCTCCTCTTCCCTGTAGTTAGTGCCCTTGGAGGAGAGCCGAAGTTTATTACCCTATCTATGTTTTTTGATATTCCTTATGGTTATCTTGCTATTATCTTTGGAATCCTTTTTCTTGCCGTGAGTTTTTTCCTTTCAATAATAGACCCATCTAAGAAGTTTGACAATGTTGAGGAAGAAAAAAACCTTCTGCAAAGAGAATGGGGATGGCTTCCTACAGGCGCAGTTGCAGGGGTATTGATATTTATCAGCACTGCCATTGGGGAGTATCTCTCCTTTGCCGGTGGTTTCCTTGCCCTGGGAGCGCATCTGTCATCCATCTTTGGCTATTCCTTTCAGAGTGTCCCTTCATTGAATGAAAGCACCCTCTGGCGTGCTATGCTTGCCATAGGTGTCTTTCCCGGCGCATTCTTAAGCTCCTATCTTGCAGGGACAATCAGTCAGGAGAAGGTTACACCCCTTTTTCAGGAGGCATTCAGCTCCAATATAGGACTCAGGGGTTTCACAGTATTTATCAGTGGAGCCTTAATGACCTTTGGTGCCCTTATAGGCGGGGGATGCACCACAGGTGCCTTTATGTCAGGCTGGCCCACATTATCAATAGGTAGTTTTGTAATGGGGGGGACATTTTTTTTAGTTGCAATGATAATGGCAAATATTATGTTCATAGGCAGATACCGTCTTGTAAGAGAGGTTAAGGAGAGGTTCAGGCTTAATCTGGCAAATGACTAAAATTTCTGCCACGGACTTACACAGACTTAGAGAAAAGATAAGTTAAGCTAAAAACTGAAGAAAAGCGGGCTGAAGTAAACCTTAAGCCTTTTTTTCCGTGAAAGTCTTGTGGCTAATCTTTTTTTATGGACATAAATAGAAGGGAATTTATTAAGAAAGGTGCTATAGGGGGGGCTACCCTCCTCCTTTATCCTGCCTGCTTTACCCAATCAGAAGAAGGGGGATATGTCCCTCCCGAGTTAAGGAGGGTAAGCAATCTCACCCTTAATCTCTATAGAAAAGAACTTGATATAACTATGGGAACCAGCACAGGATACTCACCTCACTGTGTCAATTGTAAAGGGAACTGTGCGTGGAAGACCTTTGAAAAAGATGGGCGTATTGTAAGGGAGGAGCAGGTAGCAGGTTATCCCCAGATAGCCCCTGATATACCCGATGCAAATCCGAGAGGGTGCAATAAGGGTGCCCTCCACTCTCAATCCTTATACGAGAAGGACAGACTCTTATTCCCAATGAAGAGGGCGGGTAATAGGGGTGAAGGAAAATGGAAGAGGATAAGCTGGGATGAAGCTCTACAGGAGATAGCTGAAAAGGTAGTAGATATAGGCAGCAAAGGTGAATTTGACAAGATGATGGTATATGCTGGCACTGGCATACTCTCACCTGTGCGTAGATCTGCTGCACTCCGTTTTGGGTCTCTCCTTGGTGCCGTCAGATTCAATGTGGCAAGTGCAGTGGGAGACATGTTCCCGGGTGCCACAATTGCCTATGGTATCTCCACTGTTGGCTGCTCCTCTGAGGCATGGTATGAGGCAGATTATCTATTAATATGGGGTATAAACCCTACTGTCACAAGGATACCGGATGCCCATTATATCTATGAGGGAAAGTATAGAGGCGCAAGGGTTGTTTCCATATCACCTGATTATAATCCAACTGCAAGACAGAGCAGTCTGTGGATACCGATAAAGCCTGGCACGGACAATTTCTTTGCCATGTCAATGGTTCATGTAATTATAAAAGAAGGACTCTATGACAGGGAATTTATCCGTGAGCAGACAGATCTACCATTTCTCATAAAGCTTAAGGATAAGAAGATCCTCCGTGAATCAGATTTAATAAAAGGTGGAGAGGAGAATATCTTCTACTTTTATGATGAAAAGAGGCAGGGTCTTGCGAAGGTTCGTGGGAGTATGGGGAATAACGAATCCACCCTTGACCTCGGTGATGTAAGCCCAGCGCTGGAGGGGATTTTTAAAATTAAAGATAAGGATGGAGAGGAAATAGAAGTTACTACAGTTTTTGAGATGATAAAAAAAGAGGCAGATAGATTCCCCCCTGAGGAGACCATGAAGTTTACCGGGATACATCCCGCCATAGTTTATGATGAGGCGAGGAGATTTGCCAAAGCAAAGAGGGCAATAATAATGCAGGGCTATCGTGTGCACAAATACTTCTGGGGTGTCCTCACATGCTGGGATGCGGCATTGATGCTGGCATTGACAGGGCATGCTGGCAGAAGGGGTGGGTTGGATATAGACAATGAATGGGGGCTTGGTGAATTAGGTCTCCTCTCCTCACCGAGGCCTGCACGCTTTGGCTCTGGATTTCTGGGAGAGTGGATGGATGGGGAGATGAGTCGGAGTTTCATCTCCCATTACAATGATGAGGAATTAAAAAGAAAGGCAGGGATTGGTAAAGAGGAGTTACTTGAAGCCATAGATAATGCTGTCAAAAAAGAGGGGTTCTCCTACTTTGGCAAACCAAAGGTCATGTTCCTTTTTCACGATAATCGTTTCTCCCGCGACTCTGCCCAGAAACAGACTGAGAAGGCAATTCTCGATTCGCTTGACCTGTATGTGAATGTAAACTACCGCATGGACTCCTCAGCCTCCCTTGCCGATATTATCCTGCCATCAGTAACAAATTATGAGAGCTATGAGGTCAGGATTGACCCTGGTTATGGGAGATTTGCAAATATGATGATACCTCCTAAAGGTCTCAAACTGCCAGGCAGTGTGAAATCTGAATGGGAGATATGTATGCTTCTGTGTAAGAAGATTGAAGAGGTTGCAAAGAAAAGGGGGATAGGGAAGATAGATGACCCGAAACTTAAAACCACGAGGGATCTGAATACAATCTATACTGATTTTATAACAGTAGGTGATAAGGAGATAAAGGATTTCAAGGGTGTTCTTGAGTGGGTAATGGCGAGAATGCCTGCATTACAGGGGAAGACCCTTGATGAGGTAAAGGAGGTCGGATTTATAGTTCCTGGCAGGGCGGCTGGTCAGACAAGCCCCCTATATCCTGACAGACCCTTCTATCCATTTGAGTTTCAGACTCAACTAAAACAACCCTATTTTACCAACTCAGGAAGACAGCAGTTCTATGTAGACCAGAATCTATATTTAAAACTTGGCTTTAACACCCCTACAGCAAGGGAACCTGTGAGACCAAAGAAATATCCCTTTGCCTATTATGACCCTCATACCCGCTATGGCATCCATACAACCTGGAGGATGAACAAATATCATTTAAGACTCCAGAGGGGTGAGCCTGCAATCTATATAAATCCTAAAACTGCTGCGGTGAGGGGAATAAAAGATGGGGATAGGGTAAGAGTATTCAATGATGTGGGAGAGATGTATGTAATGGCAAAACTCCATCCGGGCACACCTTTAGATGTGATATGGATAGAGCATGCATGGGAGAATCTGCAATTTAAAGATGGGAAAGGGTATAACAATGTCGTTCCCGGGGTCATAACACCGCTTGAGATTGTGGGTAATTACGGACACATGAGCTTTAACCCCTTCTGGGATGGGAATCAGATTACAAGCGAGACATCGGTGGATATTGAAAAGATAGTAGGCAGTAAGCAGTAAGGAGTAAGCAGTAAAGGCAAACTGCCTACTGCCTACTGCTTACTGTTATAGAGGGAGCAGAGATGAGACAGTTTGCAATGGTTATGGATTTAAATAAGTGTCTTGGGTGTCAGACCTGTACTGCTGCCTGTAAGACCCAATGGACTAATAGATTTGGCAGGGAGTATATGTATTGGAATAATGTAGAGACACAGCCAGGTCAAGGTTATCCAAAGGGGTATATGGATTACAATGCAGGGTGGGATGAAAAGGGGAATCTAAAAAAAGGGGGACTCCCCCGTATACCTGAGGATTATGGCATTCCATGGGAATATAATTATAAGGAGGTCTTGAATGGAGATGCAAAGACCTTAAAGCCTGATTCTGAACCCTCCTGGGGGGCAAATTGGGATGAGGATGAAGGAGAGGGAGAGTATCCAAACTCCTACTTTTTTTACCTTCCGAGGATATGCAACCACTGCACTAATCCAGCATGCCTTGCTGCCTGCCCTAATAAAGCAATTCATAAGAGAAAAGAGGATGGGATTGTTCTTGTAGATTTGAAGAGGTGCAAGGGTGTAAGGGACTGTATTTCAGCCTGTCCATACAAAAAGGTATATTTCAACCCTTCAAGGAAGAAGGAAGAAATGGGGATTGCAGGGCAGTCAGAAAAGTGTATATTCTGCTTCCCACGGATAGAGAAGGGGCTTCCCCCAGCCTGTGCAAAGCAGTGCGTGGGGAGGATAAGGCATGTAGGTTATTTAGACGATGAAGATAGCCATGTTTACAAAATGGTTAAGAAATGGAAGGTTGCTCTCCCCTTAAGACCTGACTTTGGGACAATCCCTAATGTCTATTATGTGCCGCCTTTGAGTCCACCAAAATTTAATGAAAAAGGCCTGCCCTCGAATGCTTCTATCGGGGGTGAGGTTACAGATGAACCGAGGATTCCAATGGAGTTCTTAAAAAAACTCTTTGGGAGTGAGGTTGAAAATGCACTTAAAACCTTAAAGGATGAGATGGATAAAAAGGCGAAGGGTGAAAAATCAGAATTGATGGATATTCTGATAGCTTATAAACATAGCGAGATGTTTAAGATTTAAGGAGTTTGTTATGGAGAGATTAAAACTAATAATCTTGATTCTCCTGATTCTAACCGGGATGGGCTTTATAATTATCTATATAAATCATGAGGTGATATTTTATCAACGGCTCGCCACCACTTTAAACTGGTAATTTATGGAATTCCTTGAACCATTGCAGTTCCCCATATTCGGCAATAGGACGGCTATCTGGATTATAGCCCAGTTTCACATCCTCTTTGCCTCTTTTATTCTCGGTGTCCCTTTGTTTGCTGTGATTGCAGAGTATCTCTATATGAGAAAGGGGGATTACAGATATGAGAGGCTGGCAAAGGATATAGCAAGGGTAATGGCAATAGCCTACAGTCTTACCGCCCTTTCCGGAGGGACCTTTGCATTTCTACTATTTGCATTGTATCCTGATTTTTCTTATCACATACTAAACAAATTCTCCTACCTCTGGATTCTCTTTTACCCCGGACTTGTTGTTGTCGAGACAATCCTCATGTACCTTTACTACTTTAGCTGGGAGCCGCTTAAAGAGAGAAAGGGTATTCATCTATCCATAGGGATTCTCCTGAATATAGTAGGGATACTTACCCTATTCAATATGGATGCAATAGCCTCTTATATGAATACCCCGCCGAGAGACCTCATCAATCCTACACTCTGGGAGAATGTCTATAATTATACATGGATGCCGCTCAATCTCCACAGACTGGTAGGAAATATAACCTATGGGGGATACATGGTAGGCATGATGGGTGCCTTTTTATATGTGTGGTCAGAAAATGAAGAGGAGAGGGCTTACTATGATTGGATGGGTTATATTGGAAATACCATCGGTGTTGGTGCCATGATTTTCCTTCCCGTATTGGGATACATATATGCAAGGGAGTTTTACAGATATGCTGCTGAATTGGGAACATACATGATGTCCGATAGATTATCCATGTATTTTGAGGCACAGGCGATTGCTGTAGGGCTCATGTTTCTGGCAAGTAATTACTACATCTATCTCAGCATGAAGAGGATAGAAGGGGCTGTGAGGTATGTCCCCATTGTAAGGTTTGGATTTATAGTTGTATTCTTTGCTGCCTGTATCTGGTTCATACCGAGACACTACTTTGCCACGATGGTTCCAGAGGAATGGATGTATGAGGGGATGACAAAGGCAGATTTTTTAAAAACCACAGAGTTACCTTCTCACCTTGGATTTTTAGCCCTTATGAAGGCAAAGAATACTGCTGCTGTCCTCCTTCTCGTAGTAACATTACTAAACTATATCATCTATAGAATAGCGGTAAAAAAGGGAAGGATAGAATGGGGGGAGATAGACTTTAGATCCCAGTATATACTTATATTTCTTGGGTTCAGCGATATATGGCTCATGAATCTTATGGGTGCTGTAAGGACTCTGGTCAGGAAGGATTACCATGTCTATCTCCTATTAAAAGATACCACACTGGAGGCATATACACCAACACTCGCATATGCCTCATCTTTAACCACAGCCATAACCTTTGCGTTTTTCTCTATCTTCGTATTTATAGTCTGGCTGGGATTAAGGTTCGGTAAAGAGAAGGGGTAATATATGGAGCTCTGGAAAAGGATAAGACAAAAATTGATAGGTCTGATTGTCTTTAATATCTTGCTCTGGATTATTAACTCCTTTCTATATCCACTACCTGTGGTTTTCAAGGTAGCATTTACAGTATTTACAACAGGCGGATTTCTTATCCTCGTTCTGATTGATAGCTTCCCTGTAGAGAACTGGCAGGGGAAGCGGATTTTCAAAAACCTTATCCTAAGCCTTATTTATGGAACAATCTTTCTGGGAATCCTGTGGTTTTATACTTCATATTACAAATTCCCGGGAATGTTCAAGATGACCATAATTGTATATACCCTCCTTACTATCCTTTTTCTTATTCTCATTGACCTTAAACCACTCAAGGGTAAGAGCGGTATCAGGGCTATAAACAGCATGCTATTTTTATTCTTTATCATGGGGAGTGGTTATACACTTATGGGCTGGGCATTACCCCAATTCAACCCTGCCTATGAGATTGAGAAATTAAAACCAAAAAAGTTTTTTATAGAGGAGGCGGATGAGGAGACCATCCTTTCAGTAGGTGGTCAGGTCTTTAAAGATTATGAATGTTTCAATTGTCATGACATAGAACCTGGTGGGATACCAAAGAGGGGTCCTGCCCTTGCCTCTGTAAATATAGGGGATAAAGAAAAAATAAGAGAATCAATAGTAGAGCCGAGAAAGGAAATTGCAAAGGGATATGAAAGGGAAACGAAGACCATGCCTGATTATTACGGAACCCAGATAGAAAAGAATTATCTGGAGGCATTGGTTAGGTATCTGGAAAATATAGGTAAGGTGAGAATAACTACAGAAAAGATGCCTGATGGCTGGTGGACTGATCCGAAGATATTAAGAGAAGGATATGAAATCTTCGAGGGTATAAAAAACTCTGATGTTGCATGTTTTTCCTGTCATGGGAAGGATGGTATACCCCTCATGACAGAGGCAGCAAACTTAAGGGATACGGCACGAATGGCTGCTCTCTCTGATGCAGACCTCTTTAAGACTGTCTCTGAAGGTAGACCTGATACACCGATGGCTGCATGGAAAGACTATCTTCCCAACGAAGAGATATGGAAGGTGATTGCATATATCAATATGTTCCACCATGGTGGAAAGGCAGAGGCTCATAAAAAAGGCGAGACCCTTTCCCCTGTTGCAGCAAATCAACCTGTGGTTCCGGTGATACCGTGAAGATATAAACCAGAGTTTAAATATGCCATTATCTCCTGAAGAATACAATAAGTGGTATTATACGAAGAGGGGTAAATATATCAG
>Ga0209641_10002834_pt1 | contig 14673 bp, 9 predicted proteins | sample RifCSP16_1_FD_184022 | JGI IMG/M metagenome (GOLD analysis project Ga0209641, IMG submission 184022) | Soil microbial communities from Rifle, Colorado - Rifle CSP2_sed 16_1 (SPAdes) (version 2) | ecosystem: Environmental > Terrestrial > Deep subsurface > Rock core/Sediment | place: Rifle...
CTGCCTTGTTTAAAAAGACTATATTGGAAGGTATAAAACAGACCTATAGTGTGGAAGTTATAAACAAGGCAGGTGAAACAAGATATGCAATTTTAAGTATTTCACCTATTAAGAGTAATGAAGGACGGATAGTAGAGGTATTGGGTATAGCAAAGGATATAACAGAACAGAAGATGTTTGAACAGCAGATAGCGCATACAGAAAAGATGTCAGCCATTGGTCAGCTTGCGGCAGGCATTGCCCATGAAATAAATAACCCATTAGGCGGCATATTAAACTGCCTCTATAATCTTAGAAAAAACAGATTTACCGCAGAAAGGAAAGAGGAATATTATAAATCAATGGAAGATGGCATCCACAGGGTTAAGAAAATAGTCAGCCAGCTTCTTGAATTTTCCCAGCAGCATGAGCCTGAATTTACCGCCGTGGATATAAATAGTCTTATAGAGGAGGTCATTTTCCTGCTTAATTATGCATTTTCTAAAAATGGGATAAAGATAGAAAAATCTCTCACGCCTAACCTTCCGCTCTTAATGCTTGATAGGCACAAGATTCAGCAGGTATTTACAAATATTCTCTTAAATGCTGTCCAGGCAATAGGGGGAAAAGGCCAGATAAAGGTAAGCACAGTGCAAGAGGATGGCTTGTGCCATGTAGCTATAACCGATAGTGGCGCAGGAATCCCGCCAAATATACTACCAAGAATATTTGACCCATTTTTTACAACCAAGGATGTAGGTGAAGGCACTGGCCTTGGGCTCTCGGTTAGTAAGGGCATAGTAGAAATGCATGACGGCAAAATAGATGTGAAAAGCGATATCGGCAAAGGTTCTACATTTACGATAAAATTGCCTATACACAGCGCTGCTGAGCGAGATGTTATTGAAGCATTTAATGGCAATGTGAATTTCTAAAAAATAATTTGGTCTAATATATAAAAGCTATTCCCAACTTGTAACACCATCATCATAACCAAATCTTTCACAGCATATCTCCCTGCAACAAAATTCATTATAAAAATCAAACTCTTAAAACTGACAGAGAGTATCCATTTATTTGTTGGCAAACATATTGCTTGATTTATGAGATACTTTATAATACAGTGCATTCTGAAAAACCCAAAGAGAGATATATAATATACAGTGCAAGGAGGAATAACCATGAGACAAACAAGTTTTTTAACCCTTGCCCAGCAAAAGCAATTAAGATGCGAAAGATTTTTAGACGAGATGAAGGCAGTTATCCCTTGGGAGAGATTGACAGCAGCCATAGCCCCTTATTATACAGTATATCAACGGAATGAGAACTGAAAAACTTCTTTAAAAGTTTAAATTGTAAACAGGAAAGGGGGGGATGGATTTCGAAATAGACTTTTTCTACAGACTCGTTAGGCATTTCTTTTTCCAAAGGTGAGTTCATGAAAATTTCATTCGTGTGGGACAACAACCCGCCGCAGCCGAAAGTAAAAAGTAACATTGAAGAAAGGTTTTCTTGGGGGCTAAAGTTCTTCGCAGACACCTGCAACCTAAAACCAGAAAAATTTGTCGTGCATCAAGTCCAAGTATGACGGTCATCATCCATGCGCTATGCCGTATGGAGAGTGTTTGTATCTCAATCAAAGGAGGAGTAAACGAAATGCGTATAAAGAATTGGTTGTCTCAACATTTGGCTGCAGGAATCGGCCTGTTATTTGCCGTATCGATGTTCCTTCTGCCATCCGTTTCCATGGGCGTAGTCCTTGATAAAGAAAAAAAAGCGCAGGGCATCCAACAGCCGCATCCCGCCACTGTCTTGAGTCAGACTATCCCTGAATTTAACTCAGACCTTGGCTTTGACCAAACAAAAGTCAAAGGCCAGAAAAAAGATGATCGCCCCAAATATGTCCCCGGCGAGGTGCTGGTCAAGTTCAAAAAAGGGGTAGACGAGAACAAGAAGAAAAACATCCACGACAAAATGGGCGCGGAAGTGCTGTCCGAGATTCCCCAGATTGGCGTCCACAAGGTTAAGTCCAAACTTGGAAAATCCACCGAAGAACTCATACGCCAATACAAGAATGACCCCAATGTGCTGTATGCCGAACCCAATTTGATTTACCAAATTCAGGCAATGCCCAATGATCCAGAGCTATCCAGCTATATGAATTTGTGGGGAATGCATAACATTGGACAATCCATCGACACAACAGGGCGCACCTTTAAAACAATCCCGCCGTATACGTCGCTTACTTTCACTGGGACTGCCAATGCCGACATTGATGCGCCGGAAGCATGGGATATTGAAACCGGCAATGCCAGCGTTATCGTCGCAGTCATTGACACGGGTGTAGATTACAACCACCCAGATTTGGCTGCCAATATGATCCAAGGCTACGATTTCGTAAATGACGATAATGACCCGATGGATGACTACGGGCATGGCACGCATGTCGCTGGAACCATTGCCGCAAAGGGAAATAATGGCAGCGGCGTAGTCGGTGTGAACTGGCAGGCAAGCATTATGCCGCTCAAGATATGTGATGCCAATGGCGGCTGCTATCTGGATGCCGCCGCCGCCGCTGTCGTGTATGCGGCCGAACATGGAGCCAAGGTGGCCAATAACAGTTGGGGTGGAATCGGCGAAGGTGCGTTTTCGCAGACATTGCTGGATGCGATCAACCTGGCCAACCAGAGCGGTATGCTGTTTGTGGCGGCTGCCGCAAATGACAATATTAATAATGACGAAACGCCGGTTTACCCTTGTAATTACGAGGCTCCAAATGTTATTTGTGTGGCTGCCACAGATCAAAGTGATAACAGGGCCAGCTTTTCGGACTATGGGGTGAGGAGCGTTGATTTAGCCGCGCCCGGCGTGGATATCCTATCGACAGTACCGAGCGGCACCTGCGCCATCTGCTCTCCCTCTGGATATTTCTTCCTGGACGGAACGTCCATGGCCACCCCGCATGTAACGGGTGCAGCTGCCTTGGCGATTTCCAGATTTGGCATTGGTTCACTGACGGCAGAGCAGCTCAAGAATCTGCTCATTGGGTCGGTGGATCCGCAATGGTCTCTAAGTGGGGTAGTCGCTAGCGGCGGGAGACTCAACGTCAATAATGCCCTACGCTCGAGCGTGATTTTTGTTGCATCCCCGGCAAGAATTTCAGCCCCGGCGGGACAAAGCATGACCTCGACCGTTACTGTGAAATCATTAAATAATTTTAGTGGCTCTGTTGCATTAAACTTTGCATCGCCCAATTCTGATATTACAGGTAGCTTGTACCCCAGTACGATAACACTTGATGCAAATGGATCTGCAACCTCTACCCTAACAATTGTCAGCACAGTCGGTATGACTGCAGGGGGTTATCCATTGACCGTTCAAGGTACGTATGTCAATGTACTCGGTCAGACTGAAACCCACGTAGTTAGCTTGGAAGCTGCCGTTCAAACGAATCTGGCAGTAACTGCCGTAACCGGCAACTCTTCACGTGTTCAAGCTGGACGCTGGTTTGCGATGACAGACACCGTGCAAAATCAAGGGTCAGGTCAGGCAAAAGGATTTTATGTTGGCTACTATCTCTCAACGGATAATAATATTACCGATGCAGATACCCGCATTGGCAGCCGGTGGGTTGCTAATCTCTCTCCCGGATCTACCAGCATAGGCAGTGCCACCGACGTGTGGGTCCCTGCGGGTCTGGCGGCCGACACCTATTATTTAGGCGCCATCGTGGATGACGTGCATACGGTGCCAGACAGCAACCCTCTCAACAACAGTATGGCCGCTAGCACGATCGTTATAGATAGCGCAGGTTCCCCCACGTCCCTCCGGGCCATGCACAACTACAATGATGGAGTAGGCGTGAGAGTTGCCACAGATGCTTTTGGAAACAGTATTGTAAGCGGGTATTTTTGTAAGACTCGGGTTCTTGTTGGAAACACTTGGGTATGTACAGAGATTGACATCTCCACCATCAAATACAGTCCCGAAGGCACAACCCTATGGACGGCAAATTACGATAGCGGAGCAGAGGACTGGGCTAAAGACATGAAAGTGGATGGATCAGGCAACGTTTATATCACTATACAATCGTGCCAGACCGCTGGTTATTGCACTACCTACGATACGATTACCATCAAATATGATGCCAATGGCAACATGCTTTGGTCGACTCGATACCCTTATAGCGTTTCCGCTGCACTTACCGTGGACGGCACGGGCAACGTTTATGTTACCGGCGGAGGTTGCGTGGATCCTTATGCCGAGTCCGGCTGTTATTTGACCACGATAAAATATGATGCCAATGGTAATAAACTATGGGACAGTCAGGAACCAACGGTAACCAGATTTACTGGGGGGCGTGCAATAGCCTTGGACAGTGCTGGAAATGTATACGTCGCGGCTGACTACATTGATTATGGATATACCACAATTAAATACGGCCCCAATGGCGGTGCGCCGCTGTGGAGGGTAAGCCGTCCTTGCTGTTACGCCCGAGCCATTGCGTTGGATGCATCGGGGAATGTCTACGTAAGTGGGTTAAGCCACAATGGGAGCAACTATGACATTGCAACGGTCAAGTACGACAACGGCGGAAATCAGCTGTGGGCCAACGATTACGATAACGGTGGCGATGATACGCTAGGTTGGTGGAATGCTGTCATGGGACAGATTGCGGTCGATGCTTCCGGCAATGTGACTGTAGCGGGAGTCAGCTCAAATGGCTTGAACAATGATTACGTTACAATCAAATACGATACAAACGGAAACTCCCTGTGGACGGCTCGCTATGATGGTGGGCGGGGAATGGATGACATTCTCATGGACTTGAAAATGGATGGTTCGGGAAATTTGTATGTAACTGGTGTTAAAGACGCTGAGTTTTGGGTTTGGAATCCGGGTGGTTTCGATTATGCCACGATAAAATACGGCCCCGATGGACACCCGCTTTGGTTCGGGAGTTATGACACTGATACAATTGAATTTGCTACTACCTCAGCAATAGATAATTTGGGGAATGTTTTTGTTACCGGGTTTAGTAATAGCGGTTATGTCACAGTAAAATTTATACTTGTTCCCGCACCGACTGTTACCACCACTGCGGCATCTTCTGTTACAGAGACATGTGCGATCCTGAACGGAATGATTAATCCAAACAACAAGACCTCGACAGCCTGGTTTGAGTGGGGGGCGACGACGGACTTTGGAAATTTGACAACTGCTCAGGCGGTTGGTGGCGGCACAACAGACATACCATTCAGTCAGCAAATTTGCGGACTCCTTGCAAACACCACATACTATTTCAAGGCGCGTGGGCAGAGCATGGCTGGCAATGGTTATGGAGCGTATCTGACGCTAAAAACGCCAGACTTGACTGCCCCAACCGCGCCAACGAACCTGACGGCAGTAGGGAATGTCGGGCGAATTGATCTTTCATGGACGGCCTCTACCGATAATTCAGGGGTGGTAGCCTCTTACTTAATTGAACAATGCACAGGGAAGAACTGCACGAACTTTATTGGAATCGAGTATGTTTATAATACTACATCCTATATAGATTACTATGCCGTGGCGGGGACAACATATAGATATCAAGTGCGGGCTCAAGACCTATCCCAAAATCTGAGCGCGCCCTCGAACATCGCCAAGGCTGCTATAACGGCGGCGGATACCCAGGCGCCTACCGCGCCCACTAACCTGACTGCGGCTACTGCGGGGATGACCCAAATCAACCTGAACTGGACCGCTTCGACCGATAATGTGGCAGTGTGGGGATATCAGATTGAGCGGTGCGTTGGGGCAGGATGCACAGACTTTGTCTATTTTAATGGTCTCGGTGGGGCTGAGACCAATAACTACAGTGACACGAGACTGATTCCTGGAACGTCCTACAGTTATCGAGTGCGAGCCATGGATATAGCAGGTAACTATAGCGCCTACTCCAGCGCCACGGCAATGACCCAGGCCGACCTGGAGGTGCCGTCTACCCCTTCGAATCTGAGCGCGACCGCAACGGGGGCAAGCCAGATTGCGCTGAGCTGGAGCGCATCAACGGACAACGCGGGCTCGCCGGGATACAAGATCGAGCGCTGCCTGGCATTGAGCTGTACCTATGCGCAGGTAGGGACTACGACGACAACCAGCTACAACGACACAGGACTGATGCCGCTAACCGCGTACAACTACCGCGTACGGGCCCACGACGCAGCGGGTAACAACAGCGGCTACTCCAATATTGCCTCTGCGACGACTCCAGCAGACATTGAGCCCCCCACTGCACCATCCGGTCTGAGTGCAATGGCAGCCAGCGAGTCGCAGATCAACCTGTCCTGGACGCCTTCGACAGACAATGTCGGGGTGGCAGAGTACAGGATCGAGCGCTGCGCCGGGTCGGGGTGCACAAACTTTACCGAAATTGCGACCTCGCCCACAACCAGCTACAGCAACACTGGATTGGTGATGGGAATATATAGCTATCGCGTGCGGGCCTATGATGCAGCGGGTAACACCAGCGGCTATTCGAACACTGCCAGCTACACTCTGGATACCCAGGCGCCGACTGCCCCGACGAATTTGACAGCAACTGCTGTGAGCAATAGCCGGATAGATCTGACTTGGACAGCTTCAACAGACAATCTTGGGGTCGATGGCTATTATATCGAGCGCTGCATGGGATCAACCTGTACCAACTTTATCTTTATTGGAATTTCGACAACAGCCAGCTTTAATGACACCGGGCTTACAGCCAGAAAGACTTATCGTTACCGTGTAATGGCATTCGATGCGGCAGGGTATTACAGTACATATTCCAATATAGCCAGTGCCACCACGCCGAGGTAATGAGGACGGCCAAGCAATAATCAAGAAACAGGGGTCAGGAATAATGGAGGTGGTTCAACCAATGTAATCAACGGGGCCGGTTCGGCCTCGTTGGTTACATGGATGGTCACCGAATGTGAGTGTTGTTAAAGCGCTGTGCAGCATGGGGCGTGTTTGTGTTTCGATCATTAGATCCAAAGGGGGAGTAAACAAAATGAATATAAAGAATTGGGTGTCTCAATATTTGGCTGCAGGAATCGGCCTGCGTGTTTTGGCCGTATGGATTTTCATTCTGTCATTTATTTTCATTAGCGCAGTACTCAGTTCTCCCGCCAACGCTGCGAGTGAAAATCAGAAAAATGTAAAAGTGCCACCGGAGGTGGAAAAGAGCAAACCCTACCAACGCTGGAAATGGTTTTTTGAGCAAAGAGCCTATCCAACGGGCGTTATTCCTGCTGGCGCGAATGCACGCGCCTTGAAACAAATTAAGGAAGCTAAGGAAAAAGCGTCGAAGGGGCCTAAGTCCAGCACAGTAAGCGGCGCATCAACAAGCCTCTCAAGTGCAGCAGGCAGTTTGACTGCCATTGCCGGGGATCGCTGGATTCCGATTGGTCCGTCCCCGATTGATTCAGGGCCCCAATGGGGTGATGTGAGCGGGCGTGTTTCCGATATCGAGGTGGATCGGGCAGATCCGAATCATTGGTTTGTGGCGTTTGCATCGGGCGGACTATGGGAAACCCGGGATGCGGGCGCCACCTGGATTTCCAAGACCGACAGCGAGGCTACCCAAACAATAGGCGCGATTGCGATGGCGCCCAGCAACCCAAACATTATTTATGTAGGAACCGGCGATCCGGTTAGCTGGATGAGCTTGGCAGGAGAAGGTCTGCTCAAGTCCATTGATGGCGGTAATACCTGGCAGTTGTTGGCAGCGGCAGAGTTTTCCAAAGCCAATTTCATAAAGATTCAGGTTGATCCGACCAACCCTGATATTCTGGTAGCGTCAGCAACCCCGCATGGGAGTGGCGACTATACCTATTCAGGTATTCTGAAGTCCACCGATGGTGGGGTGACTTGGCGGAGGGTGCTTCCCAGCAACCAGGCGGATGATTTGGAAGTAAACCCGACAAATTTCAATCAGCAGTATGCGACCGGATATATACCTGGTGTTGGCTTGAGCACTTACCGTTCGAATGATAGCGGTGAGACTTGGGTTCAAATTAGCGGGCCGTGGGATGATGGACAGACGGGTTACATCAAAATGGCCATAGCGCCGTCCAATCCAAATGTGATGTATGTGAGTGCTGTAGGTGGAGTTTCGATGGGTATTTGGCGGACAGACAATGCCTGGAGTGCGGTGCCAACATGGACTCAAGTGGTTTCTGCTGCTGGCGGCGGTCAGTGGTGGTATAACCACACGATAACTGTTGACCCCAGCGACCCTCTAACTGCTTATTTTGGCGGCGTCCCACTTTCGCGCATCAATGGCAACACGATATCCTTCATCGGAGACAACATTCACGTTGACCAACACAGCCTGGCTTGGGCTGGCAACCGCCTGATTGTTGGCAATGATGGCGGTGTGTACAGCAGCGCCAACCCCAACGCAGCCACGCCAACCTGGAACAACCATAATGCGGGGCTATCCACCGTGATTTTTTACCATGGCTCATTGCATCCACAAAACGCCGGTTTTGCGCTGGGCGGGAGTCAGGATAATGGCACGGGAAAATGGGCCAGTTCAAATAAATGGCAGCAAATTTATTGCTGCGATGGGATGGATAATGCTATCTCTTCGACCAACCCAGATGCGCATTGGGCTGTATCTATTCAAGGATTGGGCATTTATCGGACAGTGAACGGCGGACAATCAATTACTTGGGGTACATCGGGCATAGATCTGACCAACGCCCCATTTTTTACACTTTTTGAAAAATGTCCATCGAACGATGATGTCTTCCTCACATCAGGCATTGCGCTCCTCTATCGAACTAACAATTTTTTTAATAGTGAGATGCCGCAGTGGTCTGTGAATAATTCCGAGATGGCAGCTCATGCAATCGCCTTTGCCTCTGCCACAGGGAATTGCAATACCTATGTTACCGGAATAAGCAATGTTTTGCGGCTGACTACCGATGGTGGCAACACATGGGCAGATATCGGCAATGGCAACATGCTTCCCGGCCGCTATATTACGGATATCGCTTTTGATCCCAGGAATGCGAACATCATGTATGTGACATTCTCAGGCTATGATGAAAACTCGTGGCTGCCCGGGCATGTTTTTAAAACAGCCAATGGCCTGTCTGCTACGCCCACCTGGACCAATATCAGCCCGCCGGTGAACACTCCGCACAATACTATCATCGTAGATCCGAATGACACCAACACGTTGTATGTCGGCACGGACTTGGGGGTATGGAAAAGCATGGATGCCGGGACTAACTGGTCGCACATGGGGCCGGAAACCGGCATGCCCAATGTGGAAGTCACCGAACTGCAGGTGAGTGGCAACACCGGCAAGATTGTTGCCTTTACCTATGGCCGCAGCGCCTTTATGTTGGCGTCCTCTGTGGATCTGGTGACCACGGCGGTTATTCTTCCTCCCCCAGCTGTAGTGCCAGGGACATTGACCACCCTGGGTGATACCGTGTGCAACCAGGGCTATGACGCGACTGCGGGCTTTAATGTGAATTATTACCTGTCCAGTGATGCGCAGATTACCACTGCTGACACCTACATCGGTACGCGTTCTGTGGCCGGTCTGGCAGCCAACAGTTGTAATAGTGGCAGCATTGCCTGGACATCAGTAGCAGGCAGCTACTATATCGGCGTAATCGCCGATGCGAATAATGCAGTGAGCGAAGCCAATGAGAACAATAACACGCTTGCCAAAAATTACACTCCACCGACCGTAACTACCAACCCAGCGAATTCAATTACAGAGACCTGTGCGACCCTCAACGGGACGATTGTTCCCAACAACAGTTACGCCAATGTATGGTTTGAATGGGGTAGTACAACGGCCTATGGAAACAAGACAGACGTTCAGACGCTGGGAGGCGATGCCACAGCCATACCGTTTGCGCAACAGGTCTGTAGTCTGACCGCACGGACCACCTATCATTTCCGTGCGGTCGGCCAAAACGCTGCGACGGTGAGCTATGGTGGGGACATAACGCTGAAAACCCTTACCAAGAGCGCGCCAACCGCGCCGACGAACCTGACGGCTGTGGCAAAGGCAGCAAATCAGATAGATATTTCCTGGACGGCCTCCACCGACAATGTGGGAGTGGCGTTCTACGACGTCGAGGCGTGTTACGGATCATCGAAATGCTCCTATTTTTATGGTGTGGCCACAGGGGTGACGGAGACTAACTATAGTATGTGGTGGCTCAATCCCAGCACGACTTATCAATTTCGAGTCAGCGCCACAGATGTGGACGGAAACGTGAGCAGGTATTCGAACATTGCTACTGCCACTACCCCTGCGGATACTCAGCCACCTACACCGCCTACGAATCTGACCGCGACCACTGCGGGAATGACCCAGATCTACTTGTCGTGGATCATCTCGACCGACGATGTGGGGGTGGCTCAATACGCTATCGAGCGCTGTCTATTATCAAGCTGCACGTATTTTCCAATTACAGAATGGTCATCAAATTACTACGATAATTACAGCGATATGGGTTTGATTCCGAGGACCAGCTATAGTTATCGTGTCCAGGCAATGGATGCAGCTGGTAACAAGAGCGACTTTTCCAACGTCGCCTCGGCCACGACCCAGCCTGACCCAGAATCTCCGACCGCTCCAACTGGTCTGGTTGCTTCACCCATTAGCAGCTCCCAGATCAACCTCGCTTGGAACGCATCAACCGACAACGTGGGTGTGACGGGATACAGTATTGAGCGCTGTCTGGTGTTAAGTTGTATGTATGCGCAAATTGGAACTGCGACCGAAACCGGCTACAGCGACACGGGGCTGCCTCCGGGAACTGACTACAGCTACCGGGTACGGGCATATGATGTGTCCGTGAACAATAGTGACTATTCCGCTCCGGCCAGCGCCACCACGTTGATTGTGGATACCCAGGCGCCAACTACCCCCACGAACTTGACAGCGACTGCAGTGAGCAAGAGCCAAGTCAACCTGACCTGGACAGCATCGACTGACGACGTAGGAGTGACAGGGTACGAGATCGAGCGCTGCACGGGATTAACATGCACGAACTTTAGCCTGCTGACAACCGTGACGGGCACCAGCTACAGCAACACGGGACTAACCGGTTTGACGGCCTACAGGTACCACGTAAGGGCATTCGACGCTGCAGGAAATAAGAGCGATTTTTCCAGTATTGCAACCGTCAGCACGCCGAAGCGATGATACACATTAAGGTTTAATTATGTCCTTATCGGGTTGGTGTGGGATAGAGAACTTCTCTATCCACACCAGCCCGGCTGACTGCAGGGCGTTGATTAAAATTTGATTGATGTATTGGGCTGGATGAAGTTTAGTTACCGGTGACGTCAGGCCGGATTGGGCTGCAGTTTTTTTATTAGAGGGTACTCTCTCCCTTGACCGCCTCAAGCGCCACCTTTGCCTTGAACGCCGCGTCGTGGTTCTTCTTCATAACACCCGCCTCCTTTACCGTTATTAGCAGGCTATCATACACCAAATATCTTTGTCTAAATCTTGGGGAGTATTATACCCTTTACAATAAAACTTCCTATGTATAACGCCATCCTGCATGATGATATTGAAGAATACAATATTTAAGGAAAATACGCCACTGGCGTTACCAATAAGTAACAAGTCTAACTCTTTAATTTTCTTATCAAATACAAGAAGCTGCAAATAATCATTCCTGATTTGTAACACTTTGCTATTGTCCTTATCTTTCCATCCGCGTCTGTCTATAGTTAAAATTATCTATTAAAATCAAATGGTTTATCTTATGTGCGGGCTCTTATTTGAATTTTGGCACAAATGTTGCTTATCTTTAATAAGGTAATTTCATAAAGACATAAAAATTTCGGCCCCAAAACATAGGAGAGAAGGAGAATACAAATGGCAGGTATCAAGACATTTTTTAAATCGGGTCACCCGCCTACACTCTTTTGCGCTTTTTTATATTTTGACTTCTGTTTTGCCATATGGGTATTAAATGGCGCAATGGCCCCGTTTATCAGCGAGACGTTTCAACTTAGCCCCGCTCAGAAAGGTTTTATGCTGTCAGTTCCGATAATATCGGGCGCCCTTTTGCGTTTTCCGCTCGGGGTTCTGTCTCAGTATATCGGCAGAAAGAGCGCTGCCCTTGTGGAGATGAGTGTGATAATCATCGGGCTTGCATGGGGTTATATGATGGTGGATTCTTATGAAAAGGTTCTGGTCATGGGCATAATACTCGGAATTGCCGGCGCAAGTTTCGGTGTGGCCCTTTCTTTGGGCGGGGGATGGTTTCCGCCGCAGTATAAAGGGCTTGCAATCGGTATAGCAGGAGCAGGGAACAGCGGCGCTGTCATAGCAGTGCTTTTTGCGCCTCCTCTGGCAATAGCATACGGTTGGCAGAATGTGTATGGTATGGCAATTGCGCTTATGCTTGTGCCTATGATTTGTATGATAGCGCTTGCCAAAGAACCGCCTGACAGGGAGAAGAAAAGCCTTGGGGGATACCTCAAGGTTTTGGTAGAAAAAGACGCCTGGGTATTTAACATATCCTACATACTAACCTTCGGAGGCTATATAGGATTTACCATGTTTCTGCCCACGCTATTTGCCGATGGATATGGCATTCCAAAGAAAACTATGGGACAGTGGTCAGCCCCTATCATTCTTATGGCGAGTGTAACGCGCATACTTGGAGGCTGGTTAGCCGACAAGTACGGCGGTCTGAATAACATGCTCTTTGTATGTGTAGCAGTAACGATATTGTCGCTTATAGCGGCCACAATGCCGCCGATATGGATTATGGCAGGGGTGCTGTTCCTTATATTTTGCTGCCTTGGCGCAGGCAACGGCTCCACATTCCAACTCGTTCCTCTTCGCTGGACGGCAAGCAGCGCTATTGCCATGAGCCTTATAGGAGAGATAGGAGCCCTCGGGGGAGGCTTGATTCCTAACTCTATGGGTCTTTCAAAGCAATACTTCGGGACCTTTGCGGGCGGGTTTTTCCTCTGGGCGGCAATCGGCAGCGGCATATTTTTTATGTATCTTGTTGTGAAGAAGCGCTGGACAACCACATGGGTTGGTAAGGGAGGCAAGGCATTAACAGCTGAGGAGAAATTAAACAGAAGGGTTGCATAAGGTTGCGCATACAATCTGAAACGAGGTATATATATGGAATATAAAAATATTATCTGTCCGGTTGACGGCTCGGAATTGGGAGATAGGGCCATGGAAGAGGCTGCATATATAAGCAAGGTTTCCGGCGCAAAGCTGATTCTATTAAATGTTGTTGAAAAATGGTATCGGTCAGCAGATGTGGTTACAGACTCTCCTGAGTGGCAGGAGATTCACGAGAAGTGGTTAAATGAGGGCAGTGAATTGTTAAAGAAAGAGGAGGCAAGATTAAAAAAAGAGGGTATTAACAATATAGAGTCTGTATTAAGAGACGGTGATGCCTCACACGAGATAATTGCACTGGCAACGGAGCGGAGGGCAGACCTTATCGTTATGTCCAGCCACCGTTATTCTCCGGTAGGGAAAATCTTTATGGGCAGCATTACAGACAGGGTAACCAAAAAGTCACTATGTCCGGTTTTGTGGGTTTTTAAGTGAAGTTGAAACAGTAAAAGGGACGGTCCTGCGGCCCCCTCAGCAAAGATAAACTCTTTGTTGAGTTGTCAGGGATGTATTCCTGAACAGAGGCAGGGCAAAAAATAAAAATTGCAAGGAGGTGTAGAGTATGGTTTTAGGTAACGGTAAGAGAATATTTGGCAAAGGGTTTCAACTCTTATTGGCCTGCTTCCTGGTTGCAGGGTTTATGACAATATCGGTTGCAGTTCAGGCGGCGGATGCCCCACCGGCTCCTGCTGCCCAATCTGCAGTTCCAGAGGCAGCGGCCCCAGCAGAGGCGACTCTACCGGTTGGCGATTCCAATACCGGTAAAGCGTTGTTCACAGGAGAAAAGGCATTTCAGAATGGCGGTCCGGCGTGTATATCATGCCATTCTGCCGGAGTAGGTGAATTGGGAGGAGGGCTTCTTGGCCCAAATCTGTCAAAGGTTTATGCAGACCCTGCAAAACAGGCGCTTCTTAATATCGCATGGGTAAACAGCCCAGGCATTCCGGTTATGGGTCCTGTCTTTTCAGCAAAAAATATTACTGAAGCAGAGATGGTCAACCTTAAGGCATTTTTCAAGACCATGAGCGAGAGGGAATTAGCCCCTGCTCCAACGAATACGTTTGTTATAATTGGTTTCATAGCTTTTATTGGAATAATGATTTTCTTTAGTATTATATGGAGCAAAAGATACAGTAAAAGGAATCAAAACACCGCTCATGATGCGTTGTGGAGAAATTATGGCGGAAAGGGAGGTAGATAAAGATGGCAACATGGATACAAGATGAAATCAACCCCGGTAAAAGGGGATGGGAAGAGTTTTACAGAAACCGCTGGCAGTATGACAAGACCGTCCGAAGCACACACGGCAACAACTGCACAGGCGGGTGCAGTTGGATGGTTCATGTTAAGGACGGAATCATCACATGGGAGTTGCAGGCAGTTGACTATCCGTTATTAGAGCCGAGCCTCCCGCCGTATGAGCCGAGGGGATGCCAGAGAGGTATATCCGCATCATGGTATGTTTACAGCCCTGTAAGGATAAAATATCCTTATGTGCGCGGAACCCTCATTGATGCATGGAAGATCGG
>Ga0209641_10002841_pt1 | contig 14657 bp, 11 predicted proteins | sample RifCSP16_1_FD_184022 | JGI IMG/M metagenome (GOLD analysis project Ga0209641, IMG submission 184022) | Soil microbial communities from Rifle, Colorado - Rifle CSP2_sed 16_1 (SPAdes) (version 2) | ecosystem: Environmental > Terrestrial > Deep subsurface > Rock core/Sediment | place: Rifle...
ACCGTCGCTGCTACGTCACTCCGAGGTCGTGACGCTCTTCCATGAGTTCGGCCACATCCTCCACCAGACGCTGACCGCCGCCCAACGCCTGCGCTTCTCCGTCCTCGTACCCACGTACTCGCCCACGGAGCACTACCAGGAGGCCCTGGCGGCGCTCCGCCGGGGCGAGCTGGACTACGCGATCAAAGACCAATCGCTGGAGATGTACTCGTCGTGGGATCCCCGTTTCGCCATCAAGTCCCTCGAGGAGACCAACGGCGGACCGTTCTACCGCTACATCGAGGCGCACGGGAGAGTCGTCTTCTCAAACCGGAGCTACACCGTCTGGGGCTTCGCGGGCGAAGACCCGCCCGAACCGGGGTCGAAGGCGCAAACAGATGGGGTCTTCTGAGCCCGTTTCCTAGGGTTGAGCGACCTCCATCACGGAGGGCTCTTCGATTGGAGGCCGGAGCCCTCGCCCCCGCCAGGAGTTCTCGTTGCGCGGAGTCACTTGGACCTGGAGCAACCCGGCTTCGCGGAACCAGTCGAGGAACTCCTCGCGCTTGATGTAGAACGCGGTGGGCGCCGACAGGTGGTCGAAGATGATGGTGTGGTTGTGCCGGAGGTTGAACTTGCTGATGTGGTAGAGGTAGCTATTGTAGTAAAGGAGCTTCCTCAAGGGTCGCAGCCACCGTTGCTCGTTGAGGGGCTTGTATATGGTCTTGACCGTCACGTGCAGCGGAACCGCTAGGAGGAACGACAAATAGTAGAGCGCTCGGCGTGGCATGCGCGAGGTCAGCAGTGCCCGGACGGGGTTGATACCGTAGTGCACGATGGCGTTATTCTCGTAACCGTACACCCAGGCCAGGATCGTCCCCCCGGGCTTGAGGAGCGGCACCAGGGCCAGGAAGCTCTTCCGGGGGTTCGATGTGTGGTGCAGCACCCCGATCGAGTAGATGAAGTGGAGTTGGGCCCGCCTTCCCCGGCGGAAGGGCATGCTCAGGATGTCCGCCTGGATCACATGGACGTTGGGCAGATGACCCACGGTGCGATAGGCCGTCTCTACCGCCGCACTGAGATCGACGGCGAAGACCTCTCGCGCGCCGAACCGGCTCGAGAAGTAGCTGTGCCGGCCGGTCCCGCAGCCGGCGTCCAGAACCATCTTGTCCCGGAAGAACTCCCGCGAGATGGGCTGGATCCACTCCAAGAAAAGCCCTTCCTCGTAAGCGTCGTGGAGCTCGGAGAACCGCTGCCACTGCCAGCCGAAGGCGTCGGCCGTCTCTTCCTCTGCCTTTCCTAGCCGGTCGGGGACCATGCGCGGGATGCCGCGGATGATGTCGTACCGGTGCGAGCAGGTCCGGCACTGGAGCCCACCACGCAGAATCTCGCCATCGGACAGCTCCTCCCGCACCTCGAGGTTGAGCTCGCCTTCGCACCGGGAGCAGACGAGGTGGTCGAGCAGTCGCCTCTTCATGGTGTCTGTGCCCCTCCGGTGAGCGCCAGCTCCACGGGCGAAGGGGCCTCTCCTTCGAGGAAGAACCGGCACCAAAGCTCGAAGCACATGAGGGACCAGAGGAGGAAGCGGTGGTTCGTCTGACCGGTCAAATGCTCTTGCCAGACCCGCTCCAGGTACTCGGGCCGGAAGAAGGCCCGTTCCCGTGCCCGCGGGCCCAGGACCAGTTCCTGAACGAGCCTGGCCGCTGCCCCCCGATACCAGCTCGCGTCGGGCGGCGTGAAGCCGACCTTCGGACGCACCAGGATCTCGTCGGGGATCAGCCCTTGCATGGCCGTGCGCAGGACGATCTTCGTCCGATAGGCATCGAGCTTCAGCGAGGACGGCATCCGCGAGACCAGGGAGAGCAGCTCCAGATCCAGGAAGGGGACGCGCGCTTCGACGGAGTGTGCCATGTTCAGCTTGTCGTCGACGACCAGCAGCCCGTTGAGGAACGTCTTGGCATCGAAGTACATGGCGCGATGCAGGGGATCCCAATCCTCAGGCGCCCGGGCGAGGACCTCCCGGAACGAGTCCTCGGGCGAGAAGTCCCCGAGTCCGTCGATGCTGCTGGAGCTGAAGAAGGAGTCGAGCTCGCTCGCCGGGACGAGCCGCTGCCACGAGCGGAAATACTCGCTCTCGAACCGGCCGGCGTCCGCGAGTCCCGCGATCGGCCGATAGCGCCACGGGTAACCGCCGAAGAGTTCGTCGCCCCCGACGCCGCTGAGGACGACCGTGACCCAGCGACGGACCAGGGCGGCCGTGCAGTACACCTGATAGCTGATGCCCACGCGCGGCTCGTCCAGGTGCCACACCACCTGGTGGATCACCCGTCCCATGTCGCCCGGTCGCAGCATCAGCGTGTGATGACGGGTTTCGAGCGTGCGCGACATGAGCTCGGCGGCGTCGCTCTCGTCGAAGGCCTTCTCGGGCTCGGTTACGCCGCTGGTGTCGAAGGAGCAGTTGAAGGTGTGCAGCGGCTGGATGTGCCGTGCGGCGACAGACGCGATGCTCCCAGTGTCCATGCCTCCGCTCAGGAAAGACCCGAGCGGTACCTCGCTCATGAGCTGGCGCTGGACGCTCGCCTCGAACGCCTCCCGCAGCCGTCCCGCCCACTCACGCTCTCCAAGCGGGCCGTCCGGCGCCACTCCGTATGCCAGATCGAAGTACTCGGCCTTGCGAATCTGGCCCTGGCTCCAAACGAGAAAGCTCCCGGCCGGCAGGAGCTTGACCCGGGACAGGAATGTCTTGTCGCCCAGGGTGTTCTGGAACGTGAAGTGCTCGGCCAATGCCGTGAAGTCGGGCTGCATGTCGAGCCCGGGAAGGCCGACGAGGGCCTTGTACTCGGAAGCGAAGGCAAGGCCTTCCTGGGGGAGCAGCGAGTAGTAGAGGGGTTTGACTCCCATCTGGTCCCGCACCAGGTACAGGCGCATCCGGGGCCGATCCAGGAGGGCGTAGGCGAAGATCCCGTTCAGGCGCGCGAAGCTCCCTTCGCCCCACTCCTTGTAGGCGTGCACGAGCACCTCGGTGTCGGAGCGTGTCCGGAAGTGGTGGCCGGCCGCTTTCAGCTCGGCGCGGAGCTCCCGGTAGTTGTAGATCTCGCCGTTGAAGCAGACCCATACCGCCTTCTCGGCGTCCGAGAGGGGTTGCCTGCCTCCCCGGAGGTCGATGATCTTCAACCGTCGGTGGGCAAACCCCACCTCCGGGGCGTCGCGAGCCGCGCTGTCGGCGACCCATTCCGCCAGCATCGCGTCGGGTACGTCGAAGCGGCCGGGCGCGTCCTCCGCCATGGCCCCCGGCGCCTGGTATCGGCGCGCCCAACCGTCGTCCCCCAACCGAACAACGAGGAAGCTCTCGTCGTCGGGGCCTCGATGGCGCATGATTCGGCCCATGCGGACCAGGCGAGGCAGGCTCACGAGGCGCCTTTCGGGATCCAGAAGCCCTGCGATCCCACACATCGCTTCTACACCGCGGCGCTGCGCACGACGCGCATCCGCTTCAGCAGTTGCTCTGCCTCAGCGAAGTAGTCACGGACACGCGAACGTGTCCTGATCCATGCCACGTAAGAGCGAAGGCCATCTTCGACGGGCGTCCGGGCGTGGAATCCAAGGGCGCGGAGACGCGAAACGTCCTGGACGACGTGTCGGGCGTCGCCGGGTCGGAACTCCGAGCGTCTCTCGATGCTCACTGGCACCTCGAGCGCCCGGCACAGGGCTTCCACCAGCTCCGTGACCGTCGTGGGGTGTCCCGTTCCAACGTTCAGGGCCTGCCCGTCGGCCCCCGGCGTCTCCATCAGGAAGAGGTTGGCCGCGGCCACGTCCCCCACGTGGATGAAGTCCCGCGTCTGGCGCCCGTCCTCGTAGAGGACAGCTGGCTTCCCGTTTAGGAGTCGTGTGCTGAAGATCGAGACCACGCCCGTGTAGGGGTTGAAGATGGACTGGCGCGGCCCGTACGTCACGGCATAGCGGGTGGCGACCACCGGGATCCCGAGCTCCTGACCTAGGGCGAGGCTCCACTCTTCCTGAGCGCGCTTGCTGAGGGCGTAGATGGTCGTCCCATCCTTGCTCTTCGACTCCGGAGTGAGGAGCGACTTGCACTCCCGGTCGCACTCGGGGCACCTCACCTCCCATGCGGCTCGCTCGAGTTGCTCGATGGGTCGGGGCCGAGGCTGTTGAGGGCCGTGTGCCGCGCACTCATAGAGCCCCTCACCATAGATGGCCTGAGACGAGGCCACCAGGATCTTCCGTATCGGAAAGCGCCTCTCCCGGATCGCCTCGAAGAGCCGCACCGTGCCCACGACGTTCGAATCGGCGTACTTGGAGAGCTCGGTGGTGAAACCGCCGAAGGCGGCTTGGTGAAAGATCACATCCACACCCTGGAGCGCCCGGTGGAGGTCATCCCGGTTCCTGACGTCGCCTTGTAGGAACTCGACGTCGGGACGGACCCAGTCGGGTCGACCCTCGGGGTGTGTCTGCTCGTCGAGGTTGTCGAGGATTCGAACCGCGTAGCCCTTGGTGAGCGCGGCGTCGGCGATGTGGGATCCGATGAGTCCTGCTCCTCCGGTCACCAGTGCTCTCACGAGATCGCCTCTTGCGGCCCTGAGTTTACCCCACGGCCCGCGAGCCCCTCGGCGGATTAGCCTCCCTCAGAAACGTGGCTAGAATTCTCCTTGAGGGGCTGTCGGAGGCCTCGCAGGAACCAGACGTTGTACACGGGGCTCAGTCCTCTCGTCGGGTGTCGACGGGGCACGAGACCGCTGTAGAGCAGGTCGGACGGGCCGTCCGGCTCCCCGCCCCACCAGGGCTTGCGCACCGCCGCATGCGACGGCATCTCGGGAACGGCAGGGTCGGAGGGGTCGATGGTGGGCTGGAGAGCCTGCCGGCGCCGCCAGGTCCCCGGCCCTGAGCGGGAATAGACCACGAGTCCGTCACCACCTGCCCGGCCGCTCGTGAGCAAGAAGCACTCCAACCCGCCAGAGCCCGGGTAGAGCTTGGCGGCATCGTAAGCCCAGGAATCGCCACCTTCTCGGATGGCCTCCTCCTCCGAGGGGGCGGCTCCGCCTGACGCGAGCGGGACGAACGAGGCGAACACGGTCTGTGGGGGTTGCCCCCGATATGCCCAACTCCGCTGGACCAGGAACCAGAGGCCATCCCCTTCGCGATGAACGTCCTTGAGGTCCATGGTGGCGCCCGGCGGAGCCTCGGCGAGGGCCACCTCAGGCGCGGCTTCGCCCGCATCGGTGAACACGCGGAGCCGGGCGTCGATGTAGGTCCCCACCCCGAACGCAGCCGTGAGCCAGGAAACGGCCACCCGCCCCGCGCCGAGAGGGACCACGTACGGATAGGTGGGAGCGAAGCCTGCGGGAGCGGTCGCCACCACGGTCGGCGAGGACCAGACGACCGGGCCGCTTGCGTCGAGAGGCAGCGCGGCATGGCGCAGGTGCAGCTCCACCCGACTGCGAACGTTCGCGGCATAGGCGAGGTGGAGGTGGTGCGTGGCTCCGTCGTAAGCGACCCCGATGTAACCGAAGACCCCGGGGCCGAGGTAGTCTTTCGGCACGGCCGGACCCTGCCAGCCGCACGAGTCGAGAGGCGATGGGCTCATGACGTGCCGCACGCCGAGGCCCCCCGGCACCTCGCCGAAGTCCAGAACATGGGCATAGCCGTTCCGGTCCACCACGAGGGTGCCTGGCTGCAGCATGCCTTCGGTCTCGTAGAACCCGAAGCGCACCATCCTTGAGTTGGGATCGAGGCGGGCTAGCCGCCAGCTCCAACCCCGAGGGTCCTCCGCGCTTCCTTCCATGCTGAGGAACACGAAGTAGACGGCGCCTCTCCAGAGGGCCAGCTTGGGAGTGTTGTGTCCCCAGGTCGGCTCTCCGGCCGTTCCCTCGCCGCGGCTACCGAAGTCGGACACGACACCGTGCATCATGACTCCTGGCTCGTCTTGCATCGCCCGAACCAGGAAGGGAGGAACCGCATCGACGCAGTCGGGCGCTCTGTCGACAGGTGGCGGCTGGGCCGCGCAGCCACCGAGGCTGAGCAAGATCGGAATCCAGCGCCCCGCTTGCGCCGTCCGGGTCATTCCGGTCGTATGCGGGTCCGCGGCGCCGACGCCTTCCTGGCTGCTCGTAAGGTGCGCCAGAAGCGGAACAGGTCGCCGGGTACCCGCATGACGTCCCTGAGGTTGATGCCCGTAGGGGTGCCGCGGGTGCGGGGGTGATGCTCGATCACGACCTCGTCGATACGAAAACCGTGGGCCAGGGCCCGGACGGCCAGCTCGGCCGGTATCGCGGCGCTGTGCGACACGAGCTCCGGACCGACCGCCTCGACGACACGACGGCGAGCGAGGACGGCGGAGTGCGTGTCGTGCAGCGAGATTCCCAGCACAAGCCGCTCGACGAGGTTGTACACCTTGCTGATGAGGCGCCTGTGAAGCGGATCGACACGTGGCAGTCGCCAGCTGTAGACGAGGTCCGCCCCCTTCCGGATGGCGGGCAGGAACTTGCGGAGCTCGGTGGGAAGGATCTGCCGATCGCTCGAGATGAAGAGGCGGTACTCGCCTCTCGCGGCCAGGAGGCCCAGGATCTCGCTGGGATGACAACCGATGTTCCGGGGATTGCGCAGCACGCGGACCCGGCCCTCGGGTAGGGGGGCCGCGTAGCCCCCCGCGCGCTGGGCGGTGCGGTCGTGACTCGCGTCGTCCACGACGATGATCTCCCAGTCCTCGGTCAGCTCCTCCAAGGTCTCAACGCACGCGGCGAGCATGAACTCGATGTTGTCTTCCTCGTTGAAGGCCGGCATCACGATCGAGACGCTCGACGCGATCCGTTCGGCCGGAGGCTTCGTGCTCATGGCCTCGCGTGATCGGTCCCGGTTTGGCGGCCCGAGTCCAGTTCGCGTCCTAGCGGCCGAGGAAGCTGGCGATCGCTTCGACGACGCGGTCGATCTGCCCGGAGCTCAGCTCGGGGAACATGGGGAGCGAGAGTATGACATCTCCCTTGCGCTCGGTGATGGGAAGGGTCCCTACGCCGAGCCCCGCGTAGCAGGGCTGGCGGTGGAGTGGGATGGGGTAGTGAATCCCGGTCTCGATCCGGGCGGCCTTTAGCGTGGCCTGGAGCCCGTTGCGCTCCCGAGACTCGACGACGTAAAGATGCCAGCTGGGCTCCGCCCAATCGGGCACCTGGGGCAGCTCGAGTCCGCGGATGCCGGCGAGCTTCCGGTGATATTCTGTGGCATGGGATCGGCGGGCGGCGTTCCAGCGATCGAGGCACGAGAGCTTGACCTTCAACACCGCCGCCTGCAGTGCGTCGAGCCGGCTGTTGACGCCGACCAACTGGTGGCGGTGTTTGTCGGTGCGCCCGTGATCGGCGAGCATGCGGACCTTCTCTGCCAGCTCCCGATTGTCCGTTGCAACGGCGCCGCCGTCCCCGTAGGCGCCAAGGTTCTTGCCAGGGTAGAAGCTGAAGCAGGAGATGGTGCCGAGGCTCCCGCACCGTCGACCCTTGTAGCGGGCGCCGGCCGCTTGAGCCGCGTCCTCGATGACGGGGAGGTGGTGAGCACCCGCGATCTGGTTGATGGCGTCCATGTCCGCGGGCATTCCGTAGAGGTGCACGGGGATGATGGCCCGCGTGCGTGGAGTGATCGCCGCCTCCAGCAAACCGGGGTCCAGGGTGTTGGTCCTTGGATCCACGTCGAGAAAGACGGGCCGCGCTCCTAGCCGCACGACCGGCTCTGCCGTTGCCGTGAACGTGTGAGCGACGGTGATGACCTCGTCCCCGGGCCCGATCCCGAGAGCGGTGAGGGCCAGCATGATGGCGTCGGTGCCGTTGCCCACGCCGACGACGTGCTCGACGCCGCAAAAAGAAGCGAAGGCCTCCTCGAAGCCCCGGACGAACCGGCCTTTGATGAACGCCGCCGCCGCCAGCACCTCGTCGATGGCGGCGTCGATCTCCGGCTTGATGGACGCGTACTGCGCCCTGAGGTCGACGAAGGGGATCGTCGCCACCTCGGTGCCGATGATCACTTCCGGAGGCTCCTCCGTGTGATGGTCGGGATCTCGCGGCCGGCCAGAAGGGCCGCCAGTTGGGTCCGGTTGCCGTAGGGCGTTTCGATGAGCTCGTAAGGGCAGCGGAGGGCGTCGATGTCCTTCAGGAGCCGGGCGGGGTTCCCGGCCACGACCGCACCGGCGGGGACGTCCTTCGCCACCACCGACCCGGCGCCGATGAGGGCCATCTCCCCGATCACGATGTCGGGGGCTAAGGTGGCGTTGGCCCCGACCTTCGCGCCCCGGCGGAGCGTCGGCCCCTTCACGCATCGCTTTGCCTCGGGGCAGCCGGGATGCAGCACGTTGGTCACCACCACGTTCGGTCCTATCCAGACCTCGTCCTCGAGGACAGAGTACTCGGGTATGAAGGCCTGACTGTGGACCCGCACCCGGTTGCCCATGGTGACGTGGTGTTCCACGACGCTGTGACTGCCGATACTGACGTCGTCCCCTATCGTGTTGAGCTCTCGCACAAGCACGCCGTGACCGGTGCTGAAGCGGTCCCCGATGACGTTGCCGGCGTAAATCACGCTGTGGGAGCGAATGGTCACGTCGGCGCCGATCCGCGTGGGCAGCTCGCCAGGCCCGCAACCCTGTGGCGGTTCCCCCACGATCACCCACAAGCCGAGGTGGCTGTTGGGCCCCATCTCTACGTTGGGGTAGAGGCATCTACTCTCCACGGTCCACCTCCACGGGTGCGCCTCCTAGGCGGAGGGACTTGTCCATGGCTTCCAGCACCTGCACGACTTGGAGACCGTTTCGCCCATCGGTCCGAGGGCGCTGCCCGGTGCGGATGCAGTCGAGGAAGTGGTCGACCTCCACGCTCAGTGGCTCCAAGAACCTGAAGGTGGGTATGAGGAGATCACCGCCACGCGTCTGGAGCTGGAACTCACCCAGGCTCCTCGCGGGATCTCGGAAGACCCCGGGGATCACCCCTTTGTCGTAGAGCTGAAGCCGTGACTCCGTCGACACGTCGTCGTAAACGAGCATCTTCTTGTCGCCGACCAGGGTCATGGTGCGCACCTTGCGTGGGTCGAGCCAGCTCAAGTGGAGATGCCCACCCACACCACTCGGGAAGGACAAGCTGGCGAAGACGACGTCCTCGACCCCTTTGTGAAGATAGGAAAAGCCGAAGGTCGAGACGCGGGCGGGCGTCTGCCCCAGCCAGTAGCAGAGGATGCTGACGTCGTGAGGTGCGAAGCTCCAGAGGCAGTTCAGGTCGGTCTGGATCCGACCGAGATTGAGTCGTTGTGACCAGGCGTAGATCACGTCGCCCAGCTCACCGCCATCGATGTATTCCTTCGCCTTGAGGACGGCCGCATTATAAAGGAAGACATGGCCGACCATCAGCGTAAGGCCTTGGCGCTCGGCAAGGTCGATCAGCTCGCGGCACTCGGTCGCGCGCGTGGCGAGGGGCTTCTCCACAAGGACATGCTTTCCAGCCCGGAGGCCATCGCGGCAGATGTCGAAGTGCGTGGCCGCCGGTGTCGCCACCACAATGGCGTCGATGTCAGCGTCGGCCAACACGTCTTTGTAGTGTGTCTTTAGCGAAGCGTCCTTCGCGTACTGTTGCGCCAACGGCAGCATGGCGGATTCGCGCACGTCGCAAAGGGTACGCACTTCCCCCAACGCACTCGCGGCGAGGACGCGGACCAGGTTGGGTCCCCAGTATCCACACCCGATGACGGCGACGCGGGTGGGCTTGGGCAATCTCATCGTCTATCCGAGGGTTGGAACAAGCGTCGTTTCATGCGGATGGGGCTCGGCGGGCGTGAGCGGGCTGAATGGGCGGACGAGACTGTTGGGGCGAGCCGGCTTCGCTCCTGAATGCACGGTGAGCTCGACTCAGCGAGCAGTCTACGTCGTGTGGCCTCGCAGCGTCCAGTGATGGACACCAGGACCCCGCTCGAGGCCGTGAGTGGACAGATCTCATGTCGCTAAGGAGTGGCCTCGGGGCGCCCCTAGGGGCCAGCGACCGCAGTGAAGCCGACCACTTGGAACGCGTGCAGAGGGCGCGTCGCTGCACGGCGGTTCGCCTCGAAGGAGAACTCGATCCTGACTGTCTCGCCCGGGGACAGCACAAGCTCGTGCTCGAAAAGCGTCTCCTCGCTCGTGAGCGCGAGCCGGACGTCAAACCGGGGGCTGGTGATCTCGAGCTGTCCGCCTTCGGGAAGGCCGGCCTTGAAGGCCCCCCGAAGGAGCACCCGCCGTTCCGTCAGGAGGCTGTTCCTGAGAACGAGCTGCGCCTGCGGGCCGCACCATCGCCAGAAGCGGCTCTCGTCCTCCTCTTCGTCCTGGCATCCCTCCCTCCACCTTGGAACGAGGGGGACGGTGAGGGCGCGCTCGCGTTCGCGCGCGCGCTCGGCGGGATCAAGGCTCGCCGCGAGCGTCTGCTGGTACGGGAGCAGGCTGATGAAGGCGATCCTCCCGTCCGCCCGCTCCACAGGGGCGGACCCCGCCGCCTCCGCGATGCCCGCCTCCAGGGCCCACGCCTCGTCACGGTAGCCGAGCCGATCGATCCAGATCCCGGAGAAGCCCGCCAATGAGAGCCGGCGCACGAGCGCCGGCGGGGGCAGTCGTGCCACCTCGCGCTGCCAGTCGCCGTGGCGGCCGGAGATGCCGCCCCAGCTCCAGCGCAGGGACCGGGAGTGGAGGTAGGCGCGGGCGTGGTCGTAGATGACCATCGGCCGCGAGCGATCGACGGGAAGGCCGGTGTAGGGGAGCTGGAAGACCATCGCGCCCGGTGGAAGCAGGGTCTCGACGCGAGCGACGAAAGCGCCGTCTCGCTGGAACGCGGCCGCATTTGTCCCATAGTCCCCGACAAGGTCAGCGGTCCAGGCTTGGTCGAGCACGGCGAGGGGCAGGGCGACGATCGCCGCCGCCGACCAGACCCGTCTCCAGGTCTTTCCTCGCGCCGCGAGACGATCGCCGAGGAGCGCCAGCGTGGTCCCGACCGCGACCAGGGCGAAGAGCGCTACGAAGACGACCAGGCGGCCGTAGACCCTGATGTCGGGAGCGGCCAGGGCACTGAACATCGTCCCGAACCCTCCGGGCAGCGCGAGCAGCAGGACGGCGAGGTTGAGGGCCGCCGCCACCCGGAGCACGGGCCCGGCCGGGGGGGAGGCTCCCGCCAGGGCGGCGATCGAGTAGGCGAGCAGCAACAGGAACCCGATGCTGGCGACGGTACCCAGTCTCGCCGCCTCGTTCTCTCTTTCCGTCGGAAAGCCCGCTCCCTCCAGCGCGGTCGCGATGCGCTTGAGGAGGCCGAGGGGGTGGTCGGAGACAGGTGTGAGCATGTGGCGGATCCGGAGGGCGTAGACCTCCGCCTCCGCTGCCGTCTTGAAGTGGACATCGGGGTTGGATCCGTGTCTCGACCAGTAGAGCAGGCTGGGGGCCAGGCTTGCTGCCGAGCAGGCGATGATGATGCCCACCGCGACGAGGGCAAGCCGCGGCGCCTCACGTCGCCTCGTCCGGAGCCATCCCAGCGCCCCCGCCGTCAGGAGCAGGGCGCAGGAGAAGAAGCTGTAGTAGATGAAGCTCAGGCCCTGCAAGGCGCAGGCGAGGAGAAGCAACACTCGCTCCCTGGGATCCTGCTCACCGATCCCTCCTTCCGCGATCCGAATACAGAGAAGGGTAACGAGCGGGATGAAGTGGTAGACGAGCGGCAGGTGCCACGTGTTGGAGCGGAAGCCGTAGGGAAGCAGTGCATACAGAGTCCCCAGGCCGAATGCGAGGGCGCGATCGAACCCGAGGCGCCGGAGGACAAACGTAGCGCTCACGCCGGTCGCGATGAGGGAGAGGAGCCAGTAGAGGTTCACCGCCGTGGCTGGGCTCTGGGTCATCTCCGCGAGGACGCGGAGCACGCTGAAATCGAGCGGCATACCCATCGGGTAGTCCGCGAAGTCGGAGCCGAAGGGCATCCCCAGCCGATGGACGTGGCCCCAGAGCCCGTCCTCCCAGATGGCCTTGACCACCACCATCCAGAAGAGGGAGTCGCCGGCGATGTCGAAGGGGACGGAGAGATCCGTTTCCCACAGACGAAGGGTGAGCACCAGGGCCAAGGCGACGGCGAGCGCCGCCGCGACGTAGAGGCCCGCGTCCCGGATCCGCCTCATCGGCGCCCCGCGTGGACGAAACCGCGGCCCCTGCCGCGTACGGAGGGGCGCTCGGCTCGCGCGAACCAACCGCGGAACGAAGCATCGCAGACAGGGCGGCCGCCACGCGCGAAAGGAGCAGCGACCTGGTTTGGCGGAAAGGAGCTAGGTGCGGGGGCCGTCGCGGACATCACACGGGAGGGATCTTCACGAGCCCGGTTCGCTCCTTCGGTCGCGGTGGCGCCTCCGGTTCCCGAACCGAGGTGCGCACCCATCTTGATCAGTGCGCACAGCATGTTACATTCCGCCCCGCGAGTCGGTCAACCCGATACGGACTTCGTGGTGAGCCTGATCACGCAAGTGCGGGCGGCGCAGGCACGCGGACCCGATTACGTCGAAAGAGATGGCGGGGTAGCGAACTCAGTCGCGGCCGATCGTCGCCGCACAGAAGCTCCGGATCTCGGAGGCGATGCGCTCCACCGCCTCGAGCGGCAGCTCGGGGTACAAGGGGATGGAGAGGACCTCGCGCGATAGCCGCTCCGAGACCGGAAGGTCGCCTACCTTGCCACGCGCGGCGGCCATGGCGGGCTGAAGGTGGATCGGGCGCGGGTAGTGCACGGCGGTGGCGATGCCCTGCCCCTTGAGATGGGCCGCGAGCCCGTCGCGGTCGGCCACACGGATCGTGTAGAGGAGCCACGCAGAGCGCGCCCAGGAGGCCTCGCGGGGGAGCGCGACCGCGGGGAGGTCGGCGAGCGCCTTGGCGTAGGCCTCCACCCGCGTCCGGCGCTCGGCGTTCCACGCGTCGAGGTGGGGGAGCTTGACGCGGAGGATCGCCGCCTGCAGCGCGTCGAGCCGGCTGTTCGTTCCGGGCACGACGTGGTCGTACTTGTGCGACCCCTCGCCGTGGTTGGCGAGCCGGCGCACCTGCGCGATGAAGTCGGCGTCGCTCGACACGACCATGCCCGCATCCCCGTAGGCGCCGAGGTTCTTGCCGGGGTAGAAGCTGAAGCAGCCGGCGTGCCCGAGTCCACCCGCGGGGCGCCCGCCGATGTGCGCGCCGTGGGCCTGGGCGGCGTCCTCGAGTACGGGCAGGCCGTAGCGGGCGGCCACCGAGCAGATGGCGTCCATGTCGGCCGGGTGGCCGTAGAGGTGGACGGGGAGAATGACCTTGGTCCGCGGCGTGATGGCCCCCTCCACCGCCGCGGGGTCCATCGTGAAGGTCACGGGGTCGACGTCCACGAAGACGGCGCTCGCGCCGCTCAGGAGGATGGCCTCGCCGGTGGCGATGAACGTGTTGGCGACGGTGACGACTTCGTCGCCGGGGCCGACGCCGTAGGCCTTCAGGGCGAGGGTGAGGGCGTCGGTGCCGTTGGCGACCCCCACCCCGTGGGCGGCGCCGCAATACGCCGCGAACTCCGCCTCGAAGGCCGCGCAGTCTGGTCCGTGGATGAACTGCGCGCTCTCGAGGACGCGGGCGACGGCGGCGTCGAGCTCGCGACGGATGCGCCCGTACTGCGCTTTGAGGTCGACCATGGGGATGGCAGGCGTCACGAAGGGCCCCCGTTCGGACGGAGCTGGTCCTTGGCGGCGACGGCGGTGGTCATCGGGCGACGGGGGGCCATGACGAGGCCGGCGAGGCCAGCCCCGAGAAGACCGGCGGCGATGGTGTAGAGGGGCCAGACGAGGAGCTGCGGAAGGAGGATCAGCCAGAGGATCTGTCGCGGGCTCCCGGCCACGAACGAGTGCTCGCCGAATGCGGTTCGGACCGTCGTGAGCGGGGAGACGTCGTAGTGCGTGCCGAGTTGCAGGACGGTGGCCGCGACCCCGACGAGGGCCACGGCGCCGCGCGCGGAGTAGGCGTAGAGGGCGAGGGCGCGGAGGAGCGCGCCGGGGCTGCGCTCGCGGCTGCGCAGGCAGGCGGCGAAGTAGGCCCCGACGACGGGAGCCATCCAGGTGATGCCGACGGCCTGGACGAGGAGGGCGGGGGCGGCGCTCTTCTCGAGCAGGATGCGCAGGACGGTGACGAGGAGCGCCACCGCGACTGCGCTCAGCACGAAGCGCCGGGCGAAGAAGCGCGCGAGCGTGTCGCCGGCGACGAGACCGGCAAAGCCGAGCAGCAGGCACACGGCGGTCATCACGTAGTAGTAGAGGCTCGCGGAGGCGGAGGCGGTCCCGGTCACGTAGGGGGCAAAGACCACGACCCGCGCGAACGTGGGTGACTCGCGGAGACCCTCCGCCTGCAGACCGGCGGCGAGGAAAGCGATCCCGGCGACGCTCGTGGCGAGCGAGATCGCCCGTCGGCGCGGGGCCGAGAGGCGCGGCCAGAAATGGAACAGCACCGCGAGCGCGCAAGACGCCGCGGCCGCCACGAGCGGCGTGGGCATGGGCGGGCCAAGGGTATCATGGCGGCGTGAGCGTCCACGCAGCGCCGGAGACGGCGCGCTCCGAGGCGGACGACGCCACCCGCGGCAGCGCGGTGAAGCTGGCCGCCGAGTTGCTCTCGCGCCTCCTCGGCCTCGGCAACTGGAGGCTTAATCTCCCTCAGCCAG
>Ga0209641_10002844_pt1 | contig 14638 bp, 18 predicted proteins | sample RifCSP16_1_FD_184022 | JGI IMG/M metagenome (GOLD analysis project Ga0209641, IMG submission 184022) | Soil microbial communities from Rifle, Colorado - Rifle CSP2_sed 16_1 (SPAdes) (version 2) | ecosystem: Environmental > Terrestrial > Deep subsurface > Rock core/Sediment | place: Rifle...
ATCGAGGCGCTCAAAGCAAGGTAGGCTACCAGCGCGCCCACGTAGCGGGCTGCAAATCAAGGCCGAGGACGGATCGCTCCTGATCAATTGACAACCGAACGTGAGAGAAACGACGAGGCATAGCAAGCCGGCCAGTGCGGCGTGGCGCGTAGGCCGGTTTGCGTTTCTCCAACTCGGACGCGGTTGACATTTGCGCCGATTCGGGTGTACACTTCTATGCGTTCATGCGCTGTGCGCCACAGGGCGGTGGCGCAGTCCTCCACTTGAGGGGATGCTTCCCCACAGCATCCCCTCCACTCAAAAGGAGCTATCATGTCCACTCTTTTTAAGTTCATTGTAGCAGTTGTGATTGGCGCTGCCGTATCCGGCCTTGTCGTTTTCACGGCAGTTTTGCTAAGTTCGCCCTTGCTCGGCCAGTTGGGAGCGATGACGCCTGCGGCGCTGGCCGGGATCGCGGGCGTTGTATTCTCCTGGTCGCTTGATCGGATCGGGCCACTGCGCGATTGGTTCAATAATTTGACCGGCGACGGAAAGCGCAATGTCGTTCACGGTGGCATAGTCGGATCGGCGTTGGCGCTCTTTGGGTTGTCGTGTGCGAATGCACTCGGCGTGGAGGTCGGGATCGAGTGCTCAACATCCGGCGCTATTTCACTTGCTTACATGGCCTACTTCGCCTTGGTCGGCTCACAGGCGAACTACGTCATCAATGTTGAGCCAAGGAAACGAGGCGCACATTGATGAGTCTGCGCGTGAAGTGGGGCGACGTGCTCGATGAGTTCACACGGAGCGCATGATGCCCGCTCGCGGTAAGCTGCTCGGCAGATTTGAAGCGTGGACAGAAGGCGACGGCACGATTCGCTTTGTGCCTCTCGCGCCGACCGTCTCAGCACTCGCCCTCAGCCTGGTGTGGCCGTGCGACTACCGACCTGCGCAAATCAAATACCCGTATGGCGAGAAGCGCAGAGACTTCGACCATGAGGGCGTTGACATCGTGGCGCCGATGGGTTCCATCGTCCGCGCGCCCGTGATTGGCGAAGTGTTCCAGGCGGGCGAGTGGGGGCCATATGGAAAGCGCGTGGCGATACGTTTCCTGGTCAATGATAAGCAGTATGAAATCTACCTGGCCCATCTCTCGCGGATCGACGCGCGGATGGGCCAGATTGTCGCAGCCAGTGAGCAGGTCGGGTTGAGCGGCAATAGCGGCAATTCGACCGGGCCGCATCTGCATCTCACGCTGCGCGATCCGAGTAACCCGCTCGTGTTGCGCGGAGTCAAGGCGACGTTCAACGGCTGCATCGATCCGCAGCCATATCTTATTATGCCATGACCATGACCTTAAGAGTTAAGACCGAGCCATCTGTAAAACGAAAGTTGAAACCGCGCGGCAAGCCATTCGCGGGCAGAAATGATCCTCGCGTCAATCTCAATGGCGCACCGAAGCGCGGCGAGTCCTGGCGCGAGATATGGGACAAGATCGGCAACCTTACACCGAAGGAAGCAGCGGAACATAGCAAGGTCATCGCCGCGCAGATCGCCAGCATCGGCGACAAGATGACGTTAAAAGAGGCGGTTGCACTTCGTGTCTATACGTCGCTCTTGTTCGAGCCATCATCCGGCTTGCTCAATGCAGTGATGGAGCGCACGGATGGTAAAGTCATGCAGCCGATCGGCGTGTCTTGGCTGGATCGGGCGCGCTCAATCGGCCTGAGCGCAGAGGAAGCACAATCACTCTATGCAGACTTGGTTACCGCAGCAAGAGAACGACTTGCTCGAATCCATGCTAACGGCAGCTTGGGAGCAGGCGCTATCGGAGAAGATAGCGAATAAGACAACATTCGCCGATTGGCTGCTGCATGTCTCTCCTGAGTTGCATTGGGATTGGCCGTACATTCGATACGCGCGCGAGCACCTCGACCAGATCACGTCGGGCGAGATTCACAAGCTGATGATTTTCATGCCGCCGCAGCACGGCAAGTCGGCATTGGCGACGATTCGTTACCCGGTCTATCGACTCGAACGCGATCCATCGTTGCGCGTTATCGTTGGTGCTTACAATCAATTTCTATCTGAGAAATTCTCACGCCAAGCGCGACGATTGGCATCATATCGAATGCAACTTAGCCCGGAGCGCACGGCAGCGTATGATTGGGAAACACAGCAGGATGGCGGGATGCGCGCGGCGGGTGTGGGAAGTGGTGTAACCGGCATCGGCGGCGACCTGATTATCATCGACGATCCGGTGAAGTCGCGTGAGGAAGCTGAGAGCCAGGCATACCGCGATCGCGTATGGGATTGGTACTCGAATGATTTGTACACGCGGCAAGGGCCTGACTGTGCATTTATTCTCATCATGACGCGATGGCATAAGGATGATCTGGCCGGCCGGATTCTGGACAGCGACGATGGGCCGAATTGGACAGTAATCAGTCTGCCCGCCGAGGCCGAGCCAGGAGACCCATTGGGGCGCGCAATAGGTGAGGCGCTTTGCCCAACCCGTTTCGACGTGCCCGCTTTGGCTGACTTCCGGCGCACTTTGGGCCGTGACTATCATGCACTCTATCAACAGCAGCCGCGTGCGCGTGAAGGCGGCATGTTCAAAGAGATATGGTTACCGCTGGTTGATGCAGTTCCGGCGCGTGCGCAACGTGTGCGCTGGTGGGATAAGGGCGCAACAGCGGGCGGTGGCGATCCGACTGCCGGCGTGCTTGTTGCGTATGCAGGCGGCATCACATATATCGAGGATGTGGTGCGCGGCCAATGGGCCGCCGGCGAACGGGATGCCATCATTCGACATGCGGCAGAGAAAGATGCTGAGACATTCGGGCCGGTCACGTATTGGGGCGAACAGGAACCGGGCGCAAGCGGCAAAGATGCCGCCGCCGCTTTCGTCAAGCTCCTAGCCGGCTTCTCGGTCTACACCGAGCCGACGACAGGCAGCAAAGAGACGGCATGTGATCCGTTGGCATCACAGGCTGAGGCGGGGAACGTGCGCGTGAAGCGCGCCGCCTGGTCATCGGCTTTCATCTCTGAAGCATGTGATTTCCCATCGGGCAAGCACGATGACCAGATCGAATCGGCGGCACGAGCGTTTAACAAGCTCGCGCGCTATCCGGCGCCGGCATCAGGCACGAACACCGAAGCGCGCCAGGTTCATGCGCCCAAGCCGCGCAGTGGATGGCAAAGAGGATAGAGAAATGCTTATAAACTCTAATCCAACAATCCTTTACAGACAGACTTGTCAATTGACATTTGTTGCCGATGGATCGAAGGAGGTAGGTACTCTCGATTGGTCTACTGGTTTCCTGCGGTTCGAGGGATTTGCTGAGGAATCAGCGCGCATATTTTTTGAGAATGTCCTGAAAGCCCAGATCGATCAATATATCAATTATCGAATGTCTGAAGCGCGGACAAAAGTAGAAGTGAGAAATGACACCGCAACGTAAACCCTCGACCGTCACCCGCGCCTATCTCAATCGCACCGTCACCTCATTGTCAATGTCGTCTGAAGGTTTGGAGATTTCTCGCATCCCAAGAGCGATAATCGTTGATGCTATAACTGGTTTGCCCTTTGATTTCGCGGAATTCATTCGAGACAAAATCACTATGGCATATTGGAATAGCATCGACGAACAATGGGGCAGAGAGGCAATCGGGCTATGAGCACGTCGAACGCCGTCGTATCCCGTTCGCATTTCAATCGCACCGTCAAAGCCCTACGCCGCGAGATGGATGCCATGCGCATTGATGCAGAGAAGCGCGTCAAGGCTGCGTACTGGTCAGGCATGAACGATGGCGAGGACGAGCCGCCGGCGACGGCGGGCAGCCTCACCTACCAGCGCAGAGGCTATCGCAGCCGGATCACGATCCGTGACGAGACGGCAACGAGCCAGGAAGCCGCGATTGAGCGCAGCTATCGGCAGTACGCGACGAACCCACTTGCATATGCCATAGCGAACACGCGTACTGATTACGTGTGGGGTGATGGCCCGGTCATCACCGCAGAGAACGAGGACGTGCAGACTATCCTCGATGCACATTGGTACGACGATACGAACGACTGGGAGGGCAAAGGCGCGCAGCGTGTGCGCGACCTGGGCCTGTATGGCGAGTTGTTCATCGAGGCATTCGTGCGTTGGGATGGCGTTATCGGTGATGGTGCAGTCAAGCTCGGCGCAATCGATCCGGCCGAGATTGACCAGATCGTGACGGATGCCGATAACCGTGAGGAGATTGTAGCGGTTCGATTGAAGGCGGTGACGAATGAACCGCAGCAGCGCGGGCGTTTGCTCAAGGTCATCTGCATTGACCCCGAGACGGGTCGCTTGCATGGCGTGAAATCGATGGCCTTCGCAGTCAATCGCGGTCACGAAGCAGGCGACGTGATTATGCGTTCGCATCGGCGCTGGCGTGTGACTGAGGCCAATCAGCAGACAGACAGATTCAGTTCAGGATGGGAGAATGTTCGCGCGACCGAAACCTGCTACGGTCGCGCCTGGCGCGTGAGTGAAGCGCACGGCGGCATGATGTATCAGGATCACATCGGCGCTGAAGTCGAAGGCGTGCCATACGACGGACAATGCTTCATTGTGCAGGTGAATAAGACGAGCATCGGCATGAGAGGTCGGCCTGATGGATTGGCACTGATTGACTGGCTAGATCGCACTGACCAACTTTTCTTCGACATTCTCGAACATTCTGCACTTCTGAAAGATGTTGTTTGGGATTTGCAAGTCAACAGTTCTGATGTCAAAGAAATTGATAAACAGGTAAAAGAATTTCGTTTGTCCAGTGGCCAGGCAGGGCGTGTATTTGGGCATAATGAATCCGTCATTCTGACCGAGCGCAACCCCGATTTGAAAGCCGCCGATTGGCAATCACTGTACGATACAATCCTGAACTTCCTCGCTGGTGGCGCGCGCCTTCCGGTCTATATGCTCGGCAGTGGTGGCGATGCGAATCTCGCCACGGCAACCGCGCAAGGATCGCCGACTTACCGCGGATTCGAGACACGGCAAGGCGTAATACGCAGGATGCTCATTCGCATTCTGCAATATCAGATCGATTGTGCAGTCGAGGCGAAGCGTATCCCGGAATATGTCGAAGCGATAGACGAGAACGGCGAACCCAAGCTCGATAAGCTCGGACTGCCGATTCGTATTCTGGCCCGCGATTGTTTCGACGTACAGATGCCGGAGATTTCTCCGAGAGACACGGCGGCGGCGGCGACTGTATTCTCAGCAGTGGCGACGGCTATTACGACGCTATATTCGATGAAACTGATACCGCTTCAGACGGCAGTCGAACTTGAGGCGCGCGCAGCTGAACTGCTCGGCGTCGAGATCGACATCGATAAAGTCGTCGAGGCGTTGCAAGCTGCGCCGGATACGTCGGGATTGGCGGATGCGTTGGATAAAGTTGGTGGCATGGGCGCGTTAAGCGGCAACGGACAGAAACCCGGTGCCGATCTATCCGCATTGCTGGCAATGATGAATCAGGGCGCACGACAAGAGCCGAAACAGGATGGGGAGATTTAGATTTGCTTGATCTCGATATGTTCATCCGATGGGGGCAGGCTATGCAACGCGGCGAGTACATCGGCCTATATCCTCTGCCGTTCGCCTGGATATGGTCGGCGCTGTCTGCGCTGCCTTATCCCGTCCTTGTGTTCGGTGTGCTCCTGATCTCGCTCGTTCTCCTGGTCGTTCTATTTCGTCGGCGCGCGCTGTTCTGGATGTGGTACGCGCCGTTCATTGTGACGATCGGCTTCGGCCAACTCACAATGATATGGCTGGCGCTGTTGCGTCTCAACCGCTGTGGGATTGACGAATGGCGGATGAACCGAAACACGGAAGCAAAACAGACTACATCAAGACGTTGGACGATCTCGCGCGGCAAACTAACCGCTTAGAGGATGAGGCAGTGCGGCGCGCGATCCGGCTGCTGCAAGACGCTCTGCGCGAGATTAACCAGCGCGTCTTGACGGCTGAGGGTTGGCGCTTGTCAAATCTGGAGAACTTACAGCGCCAGGTCAATGACATCGTGGAGCGGTTTCGATGGCAGTATACCGATGCGTTCTCGGAGATCCAAACATCGGCCTATCGCCTCGGCACGCAGTCAGTCGATGAACCCTTGCGGGTGTCGGGGCTGCGCTTGGACCCAGCACGCTTAAATCCGCTTGTAATCGCCACGCTCCAGGGATTCAGCGCCGATCTCATTACGAAAATTAGCGAGGATGTACGCGTGACGATTAACGGCACACTCACGCAATCCATGCTCGGTCTGATGTCACCGTTCGAGGCACAGAAGCGCATCTCGGACATCGTCGGCGCGAAGGACAAGCTCAGCGAACTCACAGGTATCTCAGCGCGCGCTGAAGCGATCTTTCGCACCGAGGTCGGGCGCGTCTACTCAATCAGCACACAAGCACGCATGATCCAGGTGGCTGAGACTGCGCCGGACATCGAGAAAGGATGGATCGCCACGGGTGATCATCGCACGCGCAGCGGCCACCTCAAAGCGCACGGGCAGCGCGTGAAGATCAGTGAATACTTCGAGGTTGCGCCGACATTGGGTGCACCGCGAGAGAAGCTCATGTATCCGCGTGATCCACGCGGCAGTCCGGCAAATACGATCAATTGCCGTTGCCGACACATCGCCTGGCGAGAGGGTTACGGCGATTTCGTGCCACGCACGACGGCGAAAGTCGAGGCCGAGATCGAGCGGCGCGCATGAGCGTAAAGCCTGTCTTCCCGCGCGACATCCCGCCACACGTGGCGCGCCTGGTCATCAGCTATGCGCGTGTAATTGCGAATATGCCACCGGAACGGGCTGAGGTTGCTGTTCGCGCGATGGAATCCGCGATAGCTAAATGGCGGCAAAAACCAACCCAAAACCAACATCTTGACAACCGGCGAGAAAAGTTGTAGGATAAGTGCACTAACCGAATAAGAAAGTCCCTTGGGGTCGAAGATTTAGATCAGAGGGCGATTGGTCGAAAGACCGGTCGCCCTTTTTATTTGCCTATGCCATACACGAACATACCCGCCGACAAAATAGCCGCGATGGATTCCTGCGTCGAGAAGGTCATGGCCGAACAAGGCTATGAGAAAGAGCGTGCCATCGCTATTTGCTATTCGTCGATCGTCGAAGGTCTCGACCTCAAGTCGGCGATGGAGAAGCACAATATCTCCATTCTGCCGCTGGCAAATAGTACAGCGCCTGTCATGGAAACATTTACCGCACAACGCGTCACCCTCTCCGACATTCATCTCGAATCCCCGCTGGACAAAACAGGCCGCTCCTGGGAAGTTGTCATTATCGGCCCCGAAACGCAAGGCGATGTACAGACCATCGAAGGCGTGCAGTACATCCGATCCAAGAACAGCCGCCTATGGTCTATCTCCGCACTTGAAGCTGCTACTTCAATGTTCGAGGGTGCGAAGGTTTACGATGACCATCTGACTGACACAGAATTTCAGGCGCGCGGAGGGATGCGACCGCCGGGCCGCGACTGGCTCGGCTCACTTGTTGGTGTGCGTTGGGATCGTGCCACGCAGAGCATGAGAGCGACATTCAAAACGGTTGACGATGCCTTCGCGCGCAAGCTCGTTCGGGCACAAGAGGGCGGCGTTCTCAAAACGATCGGTCTCAGCATCGATGTGCTGCGCGATTTCGTTCGCAAGCGTATCGGTGAATCGGTCTTTGAACTTGTAAACAAAATCACCCGCGTCATTTCTGTTGACGCAGTGGGCGATCCAGCCGCCGGCGGTCGTTTTGTGCGTGCGCTGGAATCTCTACAACACGTGCCACACGCACGGGAGGCGAACATGGACGAAATGATGCAGCAAATCGAGCAACTCATGGCCGCAGTCGAGGCGAGTATGTTGCCGGACGAGGCGAAGGCCGGCCTTAAGGCGCAGCTCGAACAGATCAAAGCCGGTTTGGGTGCTGCACCACCCGCCGAAGCGGTGACGCCTGAAGCGGTACAGCAGGCGACTGAGGCCAATGTCACGGCGGCAAAGTACGCACTGCGCACGATTGAGACTGTGGTCAAGGCCGCCAGCGCGAAGCCGGCGCCGACTGCAGCGGGCGCGCCGAATCTGGCCGATGTGGACAAGCGCCTTCAGGAAGCCGACCGCAAGATCGCCGAGGCGAATGCCACTGCCGAGCGCATCTTGCAGGCCGCGCGCGTCAGCCAGTCGCAACAGGCACTCGAAGCGGCGCTGACCGAATCGGGCTTATCGAAACCGATCCGCGAACTCATCCGCGAGCAGTTCGAGGGCCGTGCAGTCGAGGCCAACATTATCAAGGCGACCATCGAGAAGCACCGCGCGGCATTCCTGGCCGATGCCGACCTGGGCCATGTGACCGGACACGGCGGCGCGCGCCCACGGGTCAAGGTCGGCGTGAACGAAACCGATCAATTCGTCCTGGGTTTCGTGCGCCGCGTGTGGGGGCCAAATGGCCTGCGCAAGTTCGCCAAGGCATTTGAGATGAAATGGAAAGACGGCGCGCCCATTATCGGCACCGCGCAGGAAGCCACCGCCGATCCGTCATTCGGCCTATCCGCACGCGCGGTCGAAGGCTGGAAATCGGGTGGCGGATCGATGGCGTCCATCCCGCTATACTCCGGCTTGGACGAATGGTATTGGGATTTGACCGGCGGCGGCGACCGCAATCAGGCCGACTTCTTTGGCGAAGGCCGATTTGGCGCGCGGGCGCTGGAAGCGAACCTCAACACCGGAACGCTGACGAGCATCGTCAAGAACGCGGTTAACGTCATGTTGGCCGCTGACTATGCGGTGCAAGAGCAGTGGTGGGGCGACATCGTAGAGGAACTGGACGTTGACACCTACGACAGCGCGACCCTCGTCCGGCTGTTTGGCACAACGACCCTCTCGATCGTGCCCGAAGGTGACCCTTACACCGAACTCGATTGGGAAGACGAGGAAGAGACGGCGGCCCCAGTCAAAAGGGGCAATTATATCGAAGTCACGCTCGAAACTTTCCTGCGCGACAAGATCAACAAGCTCAATACGCTGCCCGACCGCCTCAGCAAAGCCTGGCACAACACCGTCGCCGACCGCGTGGCGCAGGTATTCACCACGAACTCAGCAGCCGGCCCGGTGCTCTCAGATGGCGGCGCGTTGTTCAACGCCACAGCGGCAACCTCAGCGGGCGGACACGCGAACCTGCTCACGACGGCGTTGGTTTACGCGGCCCTCAATTCCGCCGTGGTCGCCATGAAGAAGCAGACCGATCAACCACTTGGTGCGGGACGTCGGCTCGGCAAGGAGGGGAACATGCCGACACATCTGCTTGTGCCGGTCGATCTGACCGAAGCTGCTGAGCGCATCGTCGGCGCAGACAAAATCCCTGGATCGGCCAACAACGACCCCAACCCGTACTACAACAAGATCAAGGTTCTGGAAGTGCCAGTTTGGACGGACGTGACCGATTGGGCACTCGTCGCCAAGCCGGGCGGCGTCAGCCCGATCAAACTCATCTGGCTGCGTGGCAAGCGGACGCCGGAATTGTTCGAGGCGTCTGATGAGAAGACCGGCGCGTTGCTATCGAACGATGCGATCCGCTACAAGGTTCGCCAATTCGGGTTCGAGTTCAGCAGCACCTATCGCGTCGCGCCCGTGGCAGATTGGCGCTCACTACACAAATCCAACGTGGCCGGATAGGAGCGACGATGAAGGATTTCACGCTCAGGGGTTGGACTGCAATCGGTATCAGTTTCGCAGCGGCATTTGGCGCATTGCTTTCGCTCTATCTCGCGCTGAATATCGGTGGCGCAGTATTGATTGTCTCGCCGCAGGGAGTGACCAACTTCGATACGTTGCAGGTCGGTGATGGCAGCGTATCGGAGCCGGCATTCGGATTTACCAGTGATACCGATGTCGGCTTTTACCGCGTTGGCGCAAATGATATCGGCGTGTCCGCTGGCGGATCGAAGGTCGGCGATTTCACATCGTCCGGCTGGACAGGCGGCGTATCAGTCGGTAGCAACGACCTCTCCGGGCGCAATATCACCGCGACCGGGACGGCGAATGTCGCGGGCGCAACGGCGCTAAACGGTGGCCTGACGATGGATACCAGCGCCTTCAGCGTGGCGAACACGACGGGTAACACGGTTATCTCCGGCACGCTGACGGTTACCAGCACGGGCAGTGTAGTAGGTAACCTGACCGCGAGCGCATTCGTGATTCATGCCTCGCAGAGCATCACGCCAACTGACGGCGCACCCATCACGCCGACAAACAGTCTAATCGTTCTCACGCCAGCAGCCGAAGTGACCCCGACTATCGCGGCTTGTGTGACGAACGGTACGCAACTTGTGCTCTACAATCAGGAAGCTCAAACTATTAATCTCGCGGATGCTGACAATTTCATCCTGACTGGCGCACTGGTTCTCACTCAATACGACACCGTGCCGCTTGTCTGCGTGGCGACGAAATGGGTGCAGGTCGGCCCAGTTAGCGCCAACTAAGGAGAGAAAACATGGGAGACTTGTTCACTATCTCATTCGTTGAGGGCGAGGTCGGCGTAACGCTTGGCGCGCTATTCCGCTATTTCACATTCGATTTCCCGTTTACCATCGTGGCGGTGACCGTTTCGCCATCGGCTGACGATGCCGATCTGACCGTAGACATCAATGATGACGGTTCGGCGGCTATCGCAGCCATCGCCTGCGCGACGAAGGACGCCCGGCACATGGAAATCGACGCACTTTGGCGGCGCACAGGCTCCGGTCGCGGTAGCAGCCGGCAGCGTGATTTCGTTCGATGCTAACAGCGCCGCAGCCGACACCCGCATCGGCATCGTGATGACGTGCCTGCTTGGGGCCAAGAATGCCTGAGCTTACGCTTGAGGCGGCGCTCGAAGGTTTGGGCGTCAAGGCGGATGAGGTACTTGCATCGGGCGTTTACGCAGATCACGTTACCGTCATCTTGATCAAAGGCAGCAAATTGAGATGGCCTCCGCTTGAGTCTGCGTCATCCGTTGCCGAAATACCCGAATTACCACCGGACGTCAGGGCATCAGATGAAGCGCGGCGTGTTGCAGCCGATCTCGGCATCGATCTGAAAGAGGTCGAACCGCACCGCGAGAGCGGGAAGATTTCACCGAAGGATGTCCGACTCGCGGCGGGGAAGCGGAAACAAGCAAAAGGCTAATCACAACAGAGACTATCGGGCGCGGCGGTGTGAGACCGCGCGCCGCGCCCGTTGTTTTAGGAGGAAGACATGGATGCTTGGCGATGGGATTTCACGACGACAGCAGCAGGCGCGGCCTCAAAGACATCGCCGAACTTCATCGGCAAGCTCTACGGCATTGCCGTCATCCTCGGCACGGCGGCGGCGATCGACGTAACCATTGCCAACGCCGAAGCGATCACGCTCTTTACAAAGACTACGCTCGCAGCGGGAATGCACCTGGTACGCAAGCAGGTTGAAGATGCGGCGGGAGTGGCGCTGGTGTACTCGGCGGGTAATGCGGTTGAGGATATGCAGCCGGTCGTCGGGCCGCTCACGCTGACCATCGCCAACGGCGGTGATGCCAAGACGGCGAGCTTGATTCTCTATCTGGAGCCGTGATGGGCCTGAAACTCTGGAGATGGGTTGGTCTCTGGATTGGCCTTATCGTGTGGTTTATCGTGACCGCAATCATGATGTTCGTCATTCTCAGGGCACTTCAGGTGATAGGATTGTAGATGACACGCCGAATTTTGCAGGCCGATTTCGCCGACAAGCTCGATGCCATCCTGCGCGGCATCGATGCGCGGCAGGTGACGGCAGCCGATAAAGTGCTGGCACTCGATTCGGCGCTCTCGCGTTACAGCCAGGACAAGCCGCGCATCCGAACGGTAGATTTTGCTGGCGATGGCAGCGCATATTACATCCTCTACGGCCAGGTCGTCAATGTGGCCGACACAACGCGCGATGCCGCTGTGGATTTCACCAGCAGCGGAACGGATCAAGCGGATAAACAGTTTGCAATCAAGTTCACCTTGCCGCGCCGGATGCAGATACACGCAGTTCGGGTGATGTTGCAGCGCACGGGCAGCCCGGCCGGGACGTTGGCCTGCCAGATTCGCGGTGAATCGGCCAGCCTACCCGGAAGCGGGGCGTTACAGACATCGAACAGCCTGACGGTTCTCACTGCCTTACCTCTGGGCTTCGAGGCGGGCAAAGTCGAATTTCAGTTCTCAGATCCGCGACCACTCGCGGCGGGCACGTATTACGCGGCACTGGTGCCGTCCAGTTACACCTACACCAACGGAACGACTGAGATTGTGCTTGGCGTGGATCAATCCAGCGTGACGAACTCTCTTTATACCTACAATGGCACAGTCTGGGCAGCCTATGGCACGGACAGCGCAGGCGTGATTGAGGTCGTCGCCAGTCTGCCGGATTGGTCGTATCGAGACAGCAACATCAAAGCCGCTGACATTCCGGCCCCGACGATCTCGGAGGATGAAGTACCACAGTTGTTGGAGGACGAGGATTTCAAGATTGTCTTCGTAGACGACACGGAGTATCTGTATCTGCCGAATCATCGACCCGCATCGACTGATACGATCCGTCTGTACTATCCGGGCCGCTACGTGTTTGACGGCACACCCACTGCGACCGACATCCCGTTTGGGCATTTCGAGGCCGTCTGCGCACTTGGCGCGCATTACGTTTGTGTGTGGTTGGCAGCCAAATACGCGCAGAACATCGATAGCGGCTTGTCTGCCGACATCGCCGATCGGCGCAATCAGAGCGATGTGTATGCCAGTCGCGCTACCAATTTCCTGAATGAGTACGAGGCGCTGCTTGGCATTGGCGAAGAGGCGACGGTCGCGCCAGCGATGAAGTTCGGCGACATAGATCGCGGCACGTATTCGCCGCGCGACTTCATCTATCACGACAAACGGAAACGCTGATGGGTGATCCGCTCACGCTCGAAATCGACACCTCGCAGATTGACCGCTTTGTGCAGCGTTTCCGTTTCTCAGGGCCGCGCATCGTCGAGCGCGAGTTGCGCATCGGGCTTGATGACGCGCTCGGATATACAACGGTGCAAGTAGTGGATTTCACGCCGGACAATACGGGAATTCTGCGTGATAGCATCTATGACGATATTCTTGGCGTGAAGGCTGACATCGGCGGCGTCAACCTGGAAGGTATCGTCTCCAGCAGCGACTACGAGCCGAAGGTGAACGCGGTCGAGTTCGGGCGCAAGCCGGGCAGGATGCCGCCGGTCGAGGCGATTGCATTGTGGGTGGCGCGCAAGGGATTAACCGAGCGCAATCCACCTAAGAGACGACGCGTGAAAATCACTAAGCGCGAGGCACGGCGCAAGGGGATTTTGAGTATTGCCTGGGCGGTAGCAACCCATATCGCCACAAAGGGCACAGTGGGCGCAGCTATGTTTCAAAAGGGCTTCGAGGCATCGCAAGCCTACATCGTCAAGACGATGGACGAGGCAATTGACCGAATCCTGAATGCGTGGTCGAAGGAAGGCTAAACGGTGACGGTTTCTATCGACCCAGAATACCAGACATACGAGCAGGTTGCGGCAAACATCCGCACCGCACTCGGCACAGGTGTCAAGGTGTTTGAATCCGTGCCGTTCCTGCCGAACTCGGAAGACTTCGACAAGCTCGTGCTGGCCGACTTTGAATCCGCGAAGCTGGCGTATTTCTGGGTCGTGTTCGTGGACGGCGTTGACCCTGAGCAGATAGCGACCATGCACCAGCGCGAGCGCATCCCGGCCACGATTTACGGCTACATGATCCGGAGCGACAAGCCGGGCGAACCAGACGCCAGCGATGCAAGCGTATCTGTGCCGTTCGCATCAGGCACGGCAACGGCAGGATCGACTACGACGCTGACGGATTCGGGCGCGGCTTTCACAGTAGATGAATTCGCCAACAGCCACGAGCTATGGGTGACGTATGCCGACGGCACGGTAGATCACCGGCGCATTCAGAGCAATACCGCGACGGCGCTCACGCTGCGTCAGGCATTCGGCACGGCTATCAGCGCAGGCGTCACCTATCAGATTTGGTTGCGCCCGACCGAGTGGATCATGCGCGAGCAGGCGCGCAAGGTTCTGGATACGCTAACGACGAACCGCAGCGGCGGCGGGGCCTGGTCTGGCAACCTGCCGAACTATCGCATTGAAGCTATCTTCCCGATGTACGAGCGCGGCTGGTGGCGTGTGACTTTCGCCCAGACGAAAGACACATCGAAGGGCAAGAGCTATGCCTAGCGTTCGTCTATACTTTCCTTACATCGAATCCGGTCAAGTCTCGGTCGGTTATTCGACCGTGGACATTGTGGATCACGTCGCAGAAATCGACGGGGCCGAGGCTGAAATCATAACCTATTGGCAACAGACGGCCAGCGCATTCATCATTCCCGGAACACCGTCGGCGACGAATATCGAACCTCCCGACGAACTTGAGATAGGAGTAGGATAACATGACAGAACAAGCAACCTGGTTGCGTTGGCTGCGCATGGGCCGCGAAGATGTCGCCTGGGGCACGGCGCCGGCCAACGAACTCGAATACAACATGAACAGCGGCAAATGGATGTCGTTCATTACCGCTTCGCCGCTCGGCGCGCTCAAGCGCATCGAGGC
>Ga0209641_10002845_pt1 | contig 14635 bp, 15 predicted proteins | sample RifCSP16_1_FD_184022 | JGI IMG/M metagenome (GOLD analysis project Ga0209641, IMG submission 184022) | Soil microbial communities from Rifle, Colorado - Rifle CSP2_sed 16_1 (SPAdes) (version 2) | ecosystem: Environmental > Terrestrial > Deep subsurface > Rock core/Sediment | place: Rifle...
ATATAAATACCCACATGACTACAAGGGGCAGTGGGTGGAGCAGGAGTATATAGCGGAGGGGAAGTCGTACTACGAGCCTAAGGAGGTGGGGCTGGAGGCAGAGATAAAGAGGCGGTTAGATGCCTGGAGAAAAAAGAGGGCCGACTCTGGCAAAGGCTCAGGGGGTTAGGGACCCAGCAATAAGGGCTTCATGAGCTCTGTTGTCATCAAGAGAACTCTAAAAACTTATGTTTTTATGGAGTCCAGCGACCGTGTCGCTGGTTAAATCCCCTTTTGCCCCCTTACAAATCCTCCCCTTAATACCAGAATGCAAAATCCCACATAAATTTGAAAACTTACTGGATAGCAGGTAGACACAGATAACAGATTTAGGAAGCAGTGGAAGTTTTTTTTACTATTCCCTAGTCCCACTCCTAGCCGTGGTTGACAGGGGTATCCTAATGTAGTAATCTTCTGTTGCACTTTGTAAGCTTGCCTAATACCTCCTGGTATGAGGCTTACAGGGTGCAATTTTTGCCTAACCAAAGTGCCTGGCAGGGCATATCGGAAGTTCGCTAAAAAGATAGGCGGGTGCTTTAATTGTGAGGCATGAATGGCACTATACCGGGAAAAACTAAAATGTTTAGCTCCATCCGTAGCAAGGTGATAATTCTACTTTTAGCTTTTTCCTTTGGCCCTATGCTTGTCTTCAGGTTAGTACTCTATCCTCAGGTCTTGCGGGGATTTCAGGAAATAAGAATAAAGGACCTGGAGAGTGTGGGGCACAAGCAGGCCGAATTTATCTCCGTATGGATGAAAGAGCGCAAGGCGGATGTCGAAACCATAGCCAATGAGTACCTTGTCCGTTCCTTTTTAAGGTTTAATCCAGGTGATAAAGAACTTCAGGAACTTACGTCCTATCTTCAGCTTGTAAGGGATAATTACGGTTACAAAGAAATCTCTCTTGTAGATAACCAGGGCAAAATTAGGGTATCAGCCAGAGAAGACTTCTTAGGACTCGGCATAGAGGAATTTGATTACTTTAGAGAGGCGTTAAAGGGCAATATCTTTGTAACACGTGTCCACCCCTCCGTTTTCTCCATTCCTAATGAGTTTGGAGAGATGGAGAGGGGGGTACCCACCCTTTTTGTTTCTGGCCCTATAAGGGATGACAGATACAAGGTCATTGGGGTGGTAAGCCTGAGGGTGGATGTAGCGGCCATTTCCAAGGAGATGCGGAGGGTAAAGCTTGGTGAGACAGGGGAGACCTATCTGGCAGATGAAAATGGATACATGATTACCGAGTCACGTTTTGTCTCAACCCTCAGGGAAAAGGGTATGATAAAGAAGCGGACTGCCCTGGAATTAAGACTTGTAGACCCCACCACTGGTCAACTTACCAGGGGGGTGCAGGCCTGCCTGAAGGGGGAGAACGGGTACGATATCAAAGGTTATCCAGACTATCGGGGCGTGAAGGTCATAGGCTTCTGGCACTGGATTCCTGAATACCGCTGGGGACTAATGTCTGAAATTGATGTAGATGAGGCCTTTAGAGACCTGTGTGAAGTAGAGAAGACCCGTGTGGCCCTCACCCTTACCTTAAGCACATTACTGGTGGTGGCGGCGGTCTACCTTGGACGGAGACTTACGGGGGGGGATTTGTACAAATTCCCCTAACTCCCCCTTTTTCAAAGGGGAATACTAGTCATGCCAAAGGTCGTGCCAGAGGCAGATTTGCCTTCGGCGGAAAAGGGCATTTTGGACTTTTGCAGAGTACTCAATATATTTCACGAGAGGATATTATATGCCCGGAGATAAAATCTTCCTGAGGGATGGTTCTCGTATAGCCATAATAGGTGGTGGCCCAGCGGGTTGCTTTTTTGCCAATTTTGCCCTGCGGCAGGCCAGGCTCAGGGGGATAAAGGTTCATGTAACCATATTTGAGGGCAGGGATTTTACCAGGGCAGACCACCAGGCCTGTAACATGAGCGTAGGGGTGTTGGCCGAACGCCTCAGGGAAAAACTGGACTGGCAGGGTATAACCATACCCCAGCGCTGTATCCAGGCAGAGATACAGGGCTACCAGTTTTTTACCCAGGATGATTACATGTCCCTGGAGCATCCCGTACCTGGACACAGACCCAGGATTGTGTCGGTCTTCAGGGGTGGCGGCCCCGTACACTCGCATATGAAGGAGGACGTCAGCTTTGACCACTTTCTCCTGAGGTTTGTAGAAGGGCAGGGCGCCCAGGTAATAAAAGGGGGTGTAAAGGACATAGTTTTACCTGGTCATCCGGAGGGAAAAGTAAGCCTTATGTTTGGTAATGGAGAAGAACTAGAGGCAGACCTGGTGGTAGGGGCCTTCGGAGTAAACACACCTACTGGAGACATTTTTGCCAGGATGCACTTCGGCTACGTCCCACCAAAGACCTTGAAGACCTGTATAGTAGATGCACGCCTGGGCCGGGACTTCATCAAGGAACACTACAGGGATAACATTTATGTATTTGCCCTTGGGACGGACGAGGTAGAGTTCGCCTCTTTTACCCCTAAAGGGGATTATCTCACTATTGGGTTAGTAGGCAAGAGGGACATTAGCACGCCGGAGCTAAGGGGTTTTCTTAACCATCCGGTGGTAAAAAAGGCCTTGCCACAGGGGACGGAGGTGCTTAAAGACTGTTGTGTCTGTTTCCCGAGGATACCGGTAGGCCCTGCCCACCAGCCCTATTGGGACAGGTTAGTAGTAGTGGGGGATGCTGGTATCTCCCGTTCTTATAAAAACGGGGTAGAGTCTGCCTTTATGACCTCTTACCTGGCCACCAACACTGTCTTTGAACGGGGATTGTCCAGGGAGGCATTAAAGGGTGGATACTATGAACCTGCTATCAAATTGATAGCCAGGGATAATTTCTATGGCAGACTCGTCTTCAAGGCGTTCAGTCTAATTACCTCTCAGAGGCAGATACTCTCAGAGAGGCTATACTATGCCTATGCCCATAGGGAGAAGTGGATAGCCGACCGTCTAAACGCCGCCCTCTGGAATTTGGTCACTGGAGACGCCGCCTACAAGGAGGTGTTTAAGGAGCTATTCCACCCCAGGCTCCAGTTTGCACTACTCCCTGTTACCCTGGAAGGACTGGTACGGCAGATACTGGGGATGAAAAAGAAGAGAAACCTCTGAGTAGCCAGTAGCTGGTAGTCAGCATACAGGGGCAGAGGTTTTCCCTAGCTACTAGCTACTGACTACTAGCTACCAGTCTAGCCCTTCTTTATCAAGAGCTTGTAGGCCTTGCCCATGTTTTCCACCTGGACTACCTTGTGCCCTTCTTCTTTTACGCTCCTGGGCACGCTCCGCATAGGTTCGCCATCGTCCAGGAATACCTCCAGTACCTGCCCTGTCTCCATCTCTTCCAGTTTCAACTTGGTCTTAACGAAGTTCATGGGACAGAGTACCCCACGGAGGTCTATGCTTTGGTCTGGTTTTTCTTCGGTCATCTTAAACCACCTCTATTTTTTGTTCAAACTCGTAAACGCAGGCTAAAGCCTGCGGCTACATTATTATGCTAAACTACCTCTATCTCCTCTTTCTCAAAGCCCCCCTGGGCAGGGTTGAAGACCCAGGAGGCTAGTTGGAACTCCTTCCCCTTGTCCACCGAGACAATGAGCCAGGAGAGGCCTGGCCAGATGGTGCTCAGGCCCTCCGCCCGTTCCCTGTCAAAGGCAGAAGGGTTTGTCTTCAGTGGCGAGTCGGGATGTGTGTGGTAAAATACCAGTAGTTGGAGGCCGTCTTTGGTAGCCTCTGCCTCCAGTCTCTGGAACTCCTTGGGGTCTATCTCAAAGCGGATACGGGGCTGGTGGGAGTTCAGGTTCTTCATGGGATAGACTGCCGTAATCTCTTTGCCAGAGGTATTGAGACCTCTGCAAAAGTAAGAAAAACAACTCTTCAGTGTCATTGCGAGCGAAGCGAAGCAATCTCGTACTCGTATCGCCATGTAAACAAAAGCCTTAAGAACGAGAGATTGCTTCGGGGCTTTGCCCCTCGCAATGACACGTTGGGACTTTTTCAGAACTCTCCTATTTTTCCCTGCCAGGAATCCCCCACATTCCAGGGGATAGCCCTCTCTGGCCTGCCTTTTAATCTCCTCTATGGATTCTTTTGTCAACCTCAGCGGCATGTTGGCGAATTAAACTTTTAAACCCTTGAACTGTTGAACTCTTATTTTATGCCTCAAGCCAGAAACTGGTACTCAGGTAGTGATGCCCGCTGTCGGGGAACATGAGGACGACGCATCCCTCCTGCTTCTTTCCAGACGGTGCCTCCGTAAGTTCCCTTGCCACCTGCAAGGCGGCCCACATAGCCGCCCCGGCGGAGTAGCCCACCAGTAACCCCTCCTTCATTCCCAGGGCCTTTACTGTCTTATAAGCCTCCTCAGTGTCTACCTTTATCTTACGGTCAGGAAAGGTGGGGTCGTAGATACCCGGGACTATGGCCGTGTCCATGTGTTTCAGGCCCTCAAGGCCGTGGATGGGGGTAGCTGGCTCAACGGCAATGACCTGGATATTGGGGTTAAACTCCTTAAGCCTCCTTCCGGTACCCATAAGGGTACCGCTTGTACCCAGTCCAGCAATGAAGTGTGTAACCTTTCCCCTGGTCTGTTCCCAGATCTCTACCCCGGTGGTGTGGTAGTGTGCGGCTGGGTTGGAGGGGTTATTATACTGGTCGGCAAAGAAGTATTTATCGGGTTCCATCTCCACGAGCCTTCTCACCTCCAGGATGGCCCCGTCGGAACCCTTCAGGGGGTCGGTATAGATTATATCTACCCCGTAAGACTTTACTATGACCTTCCTTTCCTCGCTGACGTTGGAGGGCATGACCAGGGACACCTTGTAGCCCTTTACGGAGCCTATCATGGCATAGGCAATGCCGGTATTCCCGGAGGTTGAGTCAATAATAATCTTATCTTTGGTGAGACGGCCGGAACTCTCCGCGTCCTCTATAATCCTCAGGGCCGGGCGATCCTTTACGGAGCCGCCAGGATTATACCACTCCGCCTTGGCGTAGAGCTTTAGCCCCCTTGGCAGGTTAGCCATCCTGGAGAGCCTGATGAGGGGGGTATTGCCTATACCCTGCAGTATGGAGTCTTTGAATACCGGGGGCTTTGGGCCCGGCCTCCTTTTTAACTCCTTTGCCACTCTTTTCATCAATGGTTTCTGTGGGGCTTAAAAACGGGTTTTTCCGGTTGTTTAAGGAGAAGACTGTATAAAGGGATACGTCAGGACTGCAGTACAGGCCCTGCTACCTCTGTAATGAACCTATAGAGTCCTACCCTGTCAATGGTAGTGCCGATCCTCTCCCTGGGGCGTCCATTATCCTTATACCACTGGATGGTCTTCTCTATAAATGGGATTACCTTCTCGTCGGGGAGGAAACGGGCTACCTCTTCCGCCTGGCGGGGATGTCTGCCGTGCTTGCCTCCTACCCTCACAATCCACCCCTGCCGCTTTATCCTCCAGGAGTTGGTAGGACAGGCACGGATACAGTCCGCACAGTAGATGCACTTGCCTGGGTCAAAGATGGGTTTGCCGTCCTTGTCTGGGACTATGGCCCCTTCCATGCAGGCCTTGGCACAGAGGGTACATCCTGTACACAGCGGCTCATCCCATTGAGGCTCCACTGCACCCTGGAAGCCCAGGTCGTTCTCCGTCGTCCTGGCACAGTCTATGGGACAGCCCGAGAAGGACGTCTTAAACTTGTGATGGCAGGGGGTGCCGAAGAGTTTCTCGTCCACCTCCAGGGCCTTATGCTGGGTCTCCATGAGACCATTGGGGTTGTACTCACATCCGCCACAGGCAGTGGGCACCCTGACCCTGGGGCCACAGGAGGCCACCTTTACCCCCGCCGTGGCCAGCTCCTTTGCCACCTTGTCAAAGTCATCTATATGGACACCGATGAGTTCTATGGACTGCCTGAAGCTCAGGTGACAAAAACCCATACGACTGTACTTCTTTGCCACCTCAGCAATCTTGGCCATCTTTTCCGGGGTAATCCTACCACCAGGCATCCTCAGACGTACAGTAAAGAGATCCTTTTGCGTCTGTTTAATGAACCCGCCCGACTTAAGTTTCTGTATATCAACCCTTTCCGGGGTTACTGTCTGTTCTGTCACTGCCTGCTCCTCTTGAGGTTGGGAAGGATAACATAACAAAGCATAACATTTTTTACACACCCTTTCAATAGGTGAATTGTTGGGTCTTGTGGTGGGAGCTAGGGGACTGAGGGACGAGGGGCTAGGGAGTGGGAGGAGACTGTATTGCAAATTGGAAATTAGAAATTTTAAATTTAAAATTTTCAATTTCCATTTTACAATTCCCCCTACCCCCTATCCCCTGGTTTTTGGGGCCCTTTCTCATTTACCCAAGGTAGATATCCCCCTATGTCTATGGACATTACAATATTTAAAGTAAATTTTACTTGACAATCATGGGAGGGACTAATAAAATACCTCAACTTTAGGGGTGAGCTGTAATTTTTGTAAGCATAAATAAATAGGTTTTTTGAGTGGTGGATTTTGTGTTTTTACGTCTGGCGCTGGTTTAAAAAGGCAGGAAATGGCAAATCCAAAAAGGAAGTTTTCAAATTCCAGGACCAGGAAAAGGAGGTCTCATGATTTTCTTACACCTCCAGGGATCCCGAGTTTCCAAAGGCTGGAAAGGACCTCAGGCGGTCTTTCCAAACGTTTTGTGTGTCCCCAGTGTAAGCACATAAAGCTTCCCCATACTATATGTCACAACTGTGGCTACTATCGTGACCGTCAGGTGGTGGCGGTGGAGAGGGTATAAAGGATGAGAATTGTAGTAGATGCTATGGGTGGTGATAAGGCCCCGTATGAGATAGTAAAAGGGTCACTACTTGCGGCCAACCAATTTAGAAACGTAGAGATAATCCTTGCAGGAGAACAGAAGGAACTGGAAAATCTCCTTGTCAGCTCCTTCAGGCCAATCCCAAAGAATATTGGTATATTGCACGCCTCTCAGGTGGTAGGAATGGAGGAGCCTGGGGTTGCGGCCATGAGACAGAAGACGGACTCTTCCATCACTAAGGCGATACAGTTGGTAGCTAAAGGAGAGGCAGTAGCAGTGGTGAGCGCAGGGAACACGGGGGCCGCGGTAGCCGCCAGTACTATGCATCTAAAAATGCTTAAGGGGGTTACCAGACCAGGCATAGTGGCTGCCCTCCCAACACGTCGCGGGTACTGCATTGTGGCGGACGTGGGCGCAAATCTTAAGTGTAAACCTATCCATCTGCTACAGTATGCCGTGATGAGTTCGGTCTTTTGCAAGTATATCCAGGGGATCAAAAAACCAAGGGTGGGCCTCTTAAACATTGGTGAAGAGTCTGGAAAGGGGAACGACCTGGTAAAAGAGTCCTATAATCTTTTAAAGGAGTCCAACCTGAATTTTGTCGGTAATGTGGAGGGTATGGACCTCTTTGAAGGCAAATGTGACATAGTAATCTGTGAAGGTTTTGTGGGGAACGTGCTTATAAAGTTCGCCGAAGGCATTGCGGATGGGCTTTTAGGTGCCCTGGGCGATGCGGCCTCCAGGAGGCCGTGGTCCAGGATTGGTCTCAGGCTTCTCAGACCTGCCGTCAGGAGGTTACGTGCCCGTATGGATTACTCCGAATACGGTGGAGTGCCCCTTTTGGGCGTGGATGGTATTTGTATCATATGTCACGGGAGGTCCGACTTTAAGTCCATACAGAACGCCATAAAGGCGGCAATACAGCTCGCAAAGCATAATGTAAATGATCATATAGTTAAAGAACTGGAGGCAAATCATGTAGAGCAGGAGAATATGGCAGGGGCGGCAGCTGGCAAAGGGGTATGTTAAGCACGTGGGTTCCAATTAAAAAGGAGCGTTATGACTCAAAATAACCACAAGGCTTCCATTACTGGAACAGGTGCCTTTCTCCCTCCTAAGAGACTTACCAATCAGGACCTGGAGAGGATGGTTGATACTACTGATGAGTGGATCATCAAAAGGACAGGAATAAGAGAAAGACGAATAGTAGAGAACGGCGTAGCCACCTCGGACCTCGCCGCTCAAGCAGCCATCAAAGCCCTTGAAGACGCCAAGCTGTCACCAAAGGACGTAGACCTGATTATCACCTCCACCATTACCCCAGACAGCCTCTTTCCTTCTACCTCTTGCTACGTACAGCAAAAGATAGGGGCCAAGAAGGCCGGGGCTTTTGACGTGCTAGCGGCGTGTGCAGGTTTTATATATGCCCTTTCCATTGGCCAAAACTTTATAAACGCAGGGGCGGCCAGCAACGTGCTGGTAATAGGGGCAGAATGTCTTTCTAAGGTCACTGACTACACGGACAGGGCTACCTGCATCCTATTTGGGGACGGGGCAGGGGCCGTAGTCCTTCAAAAGGGTAATGGACACTGCGAGGTACTCACTACCCTACTGGGTGCAGACGGTTCTCATACAGAGGTGTTGACCCTGCCAGCAGGCGGGTCAAAGATGCCGTCTTCCCTTCAGACCCTTGAGGACCGCCTCCATTACATAAAGTTCCGTGGTAGAGAGGTGTTCAGACTGGCCATTACTAGCCTTACCGAACTAATAGGTAAGACGATAACCTCTTCTAACCTGAAAATGGACGACATAGACCTCTTCATCCTCCATCAAAGCAATTACCGTATAATAGAAGCTACTATGGGACGTCTGGGTGTGCCCATGGAAAAGGTCTTCTATAATATAGACAGATACGGTAATACCTCTTCCGCATCCATCCCCATAGCTTTAGACGAGGCAAAACGGGAAGGTAGGTTAAAGTCGGGTGACCTGGTACTCCTTGCCGCCTTTGGAGGCGGGCTCACCTGGAGTTCTTCCATAATTAGGTGGTAGTAATGCCTCGCCGGGCCTTCCTATTTCCGGGCCAGGGTGCCCACCGCCCCGGCATGGGAAAAGATTTCTATGCAGGGTACCAAGAGGCGAGGAAGGTCTACCAGAAAGCCAATGACATACTGGGGTTTGATCTCGCCCAACTCTGCTTCAGCGGTAGTGAACAAGAACTAGAGAAGACCGTCCACAACCAGCCTGCCATACTTGTCACAAGCATTGCCATCCTGGAGGTATTTCGTTCCCTAAAGGCTAAATCCGCCTCATGCGGACCCGAGGCCCATGCCACGGCCGGATTAAGCCTGGGGGAATACACCGCCCTGGTCTTCGCAGGGGCTATTGCCTTTGAAGACGCCGTGGGACTGGTATACAAGAGGGGGAAGTTCATGCAAGAGGCCTCGGAAGAACGTCCAGGGGGGATGGTCTCCATCATTGGCCTCTCTGATGGGGAAGTAGAGGCCCTCTGTAAAGAGGCCTCTCAATATGGCATAGTCTGCGCCGCCAACTACAACTGCCCTGGCCAGGTGGTAATCTCGGGGGAAACTAGACCCCTGGAAGTGGTCTCTCAGGAGGCAAAGAAGCGGGGGGCCAAGAGGGTAATCCCTCTTAAGGTAAGCGGTGCCTTTCACTCGCCTCTTATGGCCTCGGCACAGGCGAAGATGGCCTCAGAGCTCCAAAGGGTGGGGATTCAGAGGGCACACACCCCAGTGGTGTCCAATATCCACGCCCGTTATGTTCAGGAGCCAGAAGAAATAAGGAGTGCCCTCCTGGCCCAACTCACTGGGCCCGTCCGCTGGACAGAGTCCATGCACAACCTCCTCAAGGACGGTGTGGAAGAATTTTACGAGGTGGGGCCTGGAAAGGTCATTGCAGGACTCATACGCCGTATAGACCCCAATAAGACCGTTAAGAGTCTAGAGACGGTTACGTCTCTAGAGGCCGTACTGCCCTAGTCCGCCTGAGGCGGATTGTCATCCTGACGACTGCAAATCCCCTTGACTTGACACTCCTTCTCTGATGTAATCCGTAGAGTTATCTTGTTGTGGTCAAATCTCTTAGAAGTAAGGAAATACGATGGAGTTTGTGCCGTTTGAGACCGTTGCCTATCCTGCCCTCCTTGTCCCTGAGAAACCCTCTCCCGAGACGAGCGTGGGCATTACCTCTACGGTACCTATAGAGATAATCTTTGCCTCAGGGCACATACCCGTGGATTTGAATAACATATTCATTACAGATGAAGACCCGACACACCTTGTGGAGAGGGCCGAGACCTCAGGCCTGCCCAGGAATAACTGCGCCTGGATAAAGGGTATCTATTCTTCGGTCAAAAAATTGGGGATGAAGAAGGTGATAGGGGTAGCGGAAGGCGATTGTAGTAATACCTTTGCCCTGATGGAGGTGCTGGCCTCGGAGGGTGTGGAGGTCATACCATTCAAATATCCTCATTCGCCCAGGGCAGAACGGGAGGAGCTTTTACTAAAGGCCCTTAACGGCCTGGTCTCTGCATTGGGCGGGCAGTCCACCCCTTCCCCTTCACTTCGTTCAGGGTCAAGGGCAGGCCCTGCACCAGAACGGTGCAGGGCAGGCTCAGGCGGACTCCATGAGGCCGAGAAGGTCAAGAAAGAATTGGACCGCATCAGGTCTCTAGTGTACGAGATAGACCGCCTCACCTGGCAGGAGGGTAAGGTCACAGGGGAGGAGAATCACATCTGGAACGTCTCCACCAGTGATATGATGGGCAACCCGTCCCTCTTTGAGAAGAAGGCCAGGGCCTTTCTTGAAGAGGTAAAGGAGCGGGCACCGCTGCCTGGTGGGATAAGAATGGGCTTCATCGGGGTGCCTCCGATATGCGGAGGTCTGTACGGCTTTCTTGAAGAACTGGGCGCCCGGGTGGTCTTTAACGAGATACAGAGGCAGTTCAGTATGCCTTATCCCACAAGCACCCTGCTGGAGCAGTATCTCCTATACACCTATCCTTATGGTATCCAGGGCAGGGTAGAGGACATAAGGCACGAGATAAAGAGGCGTGGAATCCAGGGCCTAATCCACTACGTACAGAGTTTCTGCTACCGCAACATGTACGACACTATCTTCAGAAAGACCCTGGGGGTACCCATCCTGACGCTGGAATGCGACCGTCCGGGTGGGATAGACGGACAGCTAAGGACCAGGATAGAGGCCTTCGTGGAGATGCTGAGGAAGAAGGGTGTGTAGGATAGGTGCGTAACAGCCCTTTGGGTCTGTCCAGAGGCCAGAGGAATAATGAACGCCAGCATTAAGCGTATCCTTGTATTGGTCGCTGGATGGATTTTCATCCTCCTGGGCATAGCAGGTCTCTTTCTGCCCTTCCTTCAGGGAATCCTCTGCCTCCTTATCGGGCTTTATCTGCTTTCCCACGAATATGCATGGGCTGGGAGACTGCTCAGCAAGGTCAGGGAGCGATACCCCAAGATGGCACAGAGTTTTGACGGTATCAAGGCGAGGGCCAAGAATTGGCTGAAACGTAAATAATGCAGAAACGGTAGGCAATGAAGATGCCAGGAAGAGGGATGGCAGGCTTATGGAAGGTTTTAAAAAGATATTTAAGCGCCGCTCTATTCGTCTGAAAGGATATGATTATTCACAGCCAGGGGCATATTTCGTGACAATTTGTTCACAAAACAAAAAATGTATTTTTGGAGATGTCGTAGATGGTGAAATGATATTGAATAAATATGGGTATATTGTTAAGAATGAATGGCTAGGGACTACAAATGTCAGGGATAATGTAAAATTGGACATGTTTGTTGTGATGCCTAACCATTTTCATGGAATTATTTCAATTATCAATGATGGTAGGGGCGTATTGCAATACGCCCCTACAACCAGCGTGTTCAGGTCGCCATCACAGACCATTGGGGCAATCGCCCGTGGTTTCAAATCTGCCGTTACCAAACGTCTCAACGGAATGCAAGGTGTAGCAGGCAGACCCGTTTGGCAACGAAATTACTACGAACATGTCATCAGGAATGAAGATGAATTGAACCACATCCGTGAATACGTCCTAGATAATCCCCTGCAATGGCAATTTGATAGGGAGAATTCTATACATACTGTGGATAAAATTTATGATAAACAGTGGGGTCCCATTGAAGAAGTTATATATGGTAAGAAGGGTAGCCCTGCGGGGGTCTCCAGGCCAAATTATAAAGAGATGGTAGGGGCGTATTGCAATACGCCCCTACAACTTACAAAGGTCTAACCCTTATCGCACAGGCATTATTCACCGTCAGGCAGGCGTTTTCGCAGATGCCACAGCCCGTGCAGAGTTCTTCATGGATGACAGGTCTGCCCTCTACCATCTCTACGGCCCCTACGATGGGGCAGGCGATGACGCAGGACTGGCAGTTGATGAAGCCACCGGCAATACATTTCTCTTTATCTATGGTGGCCAGGCCCATCCTTACCTCTTCCCTCTTTGCTGGCATTATCAGGGCGCCCTCCTTACATGCCTTTATGCAGGGAAAATCCTCACAGAGGTAACAGGGTTTTTCTCTGGGGACGATGATGGGGGAGCCCAGGGCCAGGCCCATGTCGGGTCCTGCACCCCTGATGGCCATGTGGGGACAGACCTTTATACACTCATCACAGCGGGTACAGAGGGTGTTAAACGTCAATTCCTCCACCGCCCCGGGGGGCCTGAGGTATTTCCTGGTGCCTACCTTCTCCTTGGCCAGTTCCTTTACCAGGTCAGTAGCAGAGTGGAAGACCTCCCTGAAGAACTGTCTGCGTTCAACGTCTGGTTCCTCCGGGAGGGGCCTTTCGGCCAGGAATAATCCTTTAAGAAGGTTCAACATGGGAAAGAGATTACAGGAAACAGGTTACAGGAAACAGGCAACAGGGAATTATTTTCTTTCCCCGCCTCCCGTTCCCTGTCTCCTGTTCCCTGTTTTTTGTTACTTAGGCCCAAAATTCCTCACCTTGGGTACAAAAATGCTTACGTCTACACTTACCCCCAACAGCTCCTCAATCATGTCCTTTGTTGGCCTGTAGTTGGGGTTATCCGTTCCCTTGACCATGGACTGTAACAGTTGGTCATCGGTCTTGGAATTTTGCCAGTTGGCGTCTGTAAAATCAGGGGAACCAAACTGCTTCCCTTGTTTAGTGGGTTGCCCATCTGCACCGTGGCAGAGGGCGCAGAGCATACCATAGACTTGATCAGGGTTCACATCTGCCTTACTTTCTGCCACAAAACCAAATACGACACCAAAGAAAAAAACTCCCACAAGCAACGTCCTTTTCATCTTCCCTCCTCTAAGTGAAGATATTATTAGAAATTGAAAGAAACCCTGCCTTTATCTACAGGACATGCGAGGCAGGCCGCACGGTACAACTCTAGCTCTTAGTCAAGGCCTTGATTACGTCCTCCACCCTGGAATATTCCTGCCAGTCTGCATAGAAGGCAGGGGTGGTATTGATTTTGGAGATGTGCAGGGCGAACTCTGCCCGTCCCTCTACCGTATCTATATTTATCTCTTTATAGGGCAGACCTGCCTGTTCCAGTTTCTTCTTTGCTTCCACGCATTTGGGACAACACTCTTGGGTAAAGACAAGGAGTTCGGCGTTCATTGGCTGTTTCCTCGGGTTATTTCCTAGCAGCGGCCTTAAGTTCTAACTCTTCTATCTCGGCACTGTATGGAGAGATTTCTTTTAGTCTGCGTATGATGGGTGGTATGTGTTCAACTATGTAGTCAACCTCTTCCTCCGTGTTGTAGCGGCTGAGGCTGAAACGGATGGAGCCGTGGGCCGCCGTGAAGGGCACACCCATGGCCCTGAGTACGTGTGAGGGCTCCAGACTGCCAGAGGTGCAGGCGGAACCAGAGGAGGCGCAGATACCCACCTCGTTCAGTAACAGCAGGATGGCCTCTCCTTCTACGTATTCAAAACTGATGTTGGTGGTGTTGGGCAGGCGGAGTATATTATGTCCATTCAGCCTGGAGTTGAGCATCTGGTATAAGATAAGGTTCTCCAGTTTATCCCGGAGTTTCCTTACCTTTGTCTGCTCCTCAGGGAGATATTTCCTGGCCAGCTCACAGGCCATACCAAGCCCTATTATAGAGGGGACGTTTTCAGTGCCCGCCCTGCGGTTATTCTCGTGGTGGCCTCCCAGCATAAAGGGTTTGAACCTGACCCCTTTTCTTATGTATAAGGCCCCCACCCCCTTCGGGGCATGGAGCTTGTGTCCGGATAGAGAGATCATGTCCATAGTACTCTTATCCATGTCCAGGGGGAGCTTCCCCGCCGCCTGGATTGCATCGCAGTGGAAGGTGATGCCTTTTTCTCTCGCTATCTGGCCTATCTCCTCTACGGGGAAGAGTACGCCCGTCTCGTTGTTGGCATACATGATGGTAATTAAGACGGTGTCGTCTCTGATGGCCCCATGCAGTTCATCCAGGTCCAGAAGCCCCTGGCTGTCCACGCCCAGCTCGGTGACCTCGTAGCCATTTTGGGCCAGGTACTGGCAGAGGTTCAGTACGGCAGGGTGTTCCACACGGGTAGTGATGATGTGCTTTTTGTCAGGGTTAGCCTCCAGGGTGCCGCGGATAGCGGCATTATCGCTTTCAGTCCCGCCGCTTGTGAAGATTATCTCCTGAGGAGATGCCCCAATGAGGTTCGCCACCTGTTCCCTGGCCTGATTTATCTTTTTATAAAGTTGGCCCCCAAAGGTATGCATACTGGAGGGATTTCCGTAGAGTTCGGTAAAATACGG
>Ga0209641_10002849_pt1 | contig 14612 bp, 14 predicted proteins | sample RifCSP16_1_FD_184022 | JGI IMG/M metagenome (GOLD analysis project Ga0209641, IMG submission 184022) | Soil microbial communities from Rifle, Colorado - Rifle CSP2_sed 16_1 (SPAdes) (version 2) | ecosystem: Environmental > Terrestrial > Deep subsurface > Rock core/Sediment | place: Rifle...
AGGGCGAGGTCGACCTCAACGGCGGGGCCGGGGTCGCGGAGGAGCTTCGCTCCCGATTCCAAGAGGAAGTGCGCGAGAAGGAACAGGAGTTCCTCGAGAAGGAGGAGGACCTCAAGAAGCGGATCATCCTGCTCGAGGAGGAGGTCAGCCAGTTCCGGATCGACCAGCAGCTGCGCGCGGAACAGGATGCGCTCGCGGGCAAGCCTCGGGCGGAGGTCGACGCGGCCCTAGGCCGCAGGGAGAAGGACCTGATGGCGAAGGAGAAGTCGATCCGCCTCCGCGAGAGCGAGATCAAGAGGCTCAACGAAGAACTCGAGTTCACGAAGGACGAGATGGGGAAGCTCCAGGAGCAGGTCAAGTACAAGGACGACGAGCTCGGGCGGCGAGAGGAGGACCTGCTGTACCGCGAGAGGCTCCTCCAGGCAGAGCGCCGGAAGATCGACGAGGCGAAGGCGCAGGGCTTCGGCACCGAGGAGAAGGACATGAAGGAGCGGCTCGAGCAGCTGAAGGCCGAGATTAACATGAAGGAGGAGGAGGTCCGCGCGAAGGAGAAGTTCCTCAAGTCGAAGATGGAGGAGCTCCGGCTCCGCGAGCAGGGCCTCATCGACGAGGAGATGGAGGCGCGCGAGGAGGAGCGGCTGCTCGAGGTCAAGCAGGACAAGATCAAGACGGGCACCCCGCGTCTCGACGACCTGCTCCTCGGCGGCGTCCCGTTCGGGTCGAACGTCTCCGTCTACGGCCCGGCGTACGTGGGGAAGGAGGTCATCGTCAACGCGTTCATGGCGGAGGGGCTGAAGAAGGGGATCCCCGCGATCTTCATCATCACGGACAAGACGCCGAGCGACCTCCGCGAGGATATGACGTTCGTCCTGCCGGGTTACGACGTGTACGAGCAGAAGGGCCTCGTGAAGTACATCGACGCGTACTCACGGTCGATGGGGAGCGAGGAGCAGGACCAGTACACGACGTACCTGATGGAGCCCACGGACTACGAGGCGATCCTCCGGGCGACAGACGACGTCGCGAAGGAGTTCAAGAAGAAGCACGAGTACTACCGCCTGTGCTTCCGGTCCGTCTCCACGCTCATCGCGTACCTCGATCCGGCGACGATGTTCAAATTCCTCCAGCCGTTCGCGGGTCGCCGGAAGAGGGACAAAGCCGTCTCCATGTACCTGCTCGAGAAGGGGATGCACGGCGATCAGGAGATCCAGATGCTGGGGTCGATCATGGACGGCTCCGTGGAGATCAAGGTCGAGCAGCTCAAGTCGTACCTGGCGGTGAAGGGCATCTGCGACGTCCAGAGCCGCGCATGGATCCGATACACGTACAGCAAGCAGGCCGTGAACATCGGCTCGTTCTCGCTCGACCACATCCGGTGATCGGCATGGCCGCGCGGTCCTCGAGGTGAGGCGCGACGGCAATCGGACCCTTGCGTCGGCCGGTGTCCGCGTTCGCGCTCAGCCTTGCATCCGGCATCCTCGTCGTCGTCGGAGCCCTGGTCTTTCTGCTCCTTACCCGCGGGTTCTCCCTGATCTTCAGCCTGCTGGGCCTCACGTGTGGAACGATCATCCTCTTCGCTGCCGTCCTGATGTACGCGCGGCCGAAGGAGCACGCGATCTGGGGCGTGATCGTCCTCGTGTTCGCCTGCGTCAGCATTGTCAGCATCGGAGGCTTCATCGCAGGGATGATCCTCGGCATCATCGGGGGCTCTCTCGGGATTGCGTGGCGGCCGGAGGGGCCGGCGTTCGGGACGTATGCCCCGACTCCCGCCTACGCCTCGTACGGCGCGTACGGAGGCGCCCCGACGATGGGTCCGTATGGGGGCGGTTCCCCCGCCGGACCATACGGCGTCCCGGTGACGCCGTGGCGGATGTGCATGGGGTGCGGCCGCTGGATCCCGTGGGCGTACAACGTGTGCCCCCTCTGCGGGACGCAGACCCCCATCGCCAGCTGGGTTCCCCGTGCGGCGGAGGCGCCGCCCACGGCCACGCCACCGGCGCCCGGGGCGTATGTCCCTTCGCTGCCGACGCCGATGGCCCCGCCCGCGTACGCGGCCCAAAGCCCGGTGCCCTCGTACGGCGCCCCGACCCCTCCGACCTCACCGCCGGTCAAGGAACCGTGCCCGACCTGCACCGGAGAAGCCGAGTGGAACGCCGCCGTCGGGCGGTGGTTTTGTCCCGCGGAGTCGAAGTACTTCTAGGCGACTTCCATGCCGCCGCGCTTGGACTGCGGCTTCTGGGACTGGACCTGAACCGGGGGAATCGGTATCGGCGGCGGGAGACGAAGGTCGCGCGCGATCATCGTCGCCTCCGGGATGCAGTTGTTCATGATGACCGTCAGCACCTCGGACGCGACCTCGTCCGGCATGCGGCCCTGACCGGACCACTCGCGGACGATGGCCCGCGCGTCCCCCTCGAACACCACGCGGCCCTCGATCTGGATGCGGCCGATCACGCCCTCCTGCGCCATGTAGTTCGTCGTGAACCGGAAGTCCACGTTCGCCTCCCGCGCCGCGACCTCCGTCACGAGGGTCACGGTCCCGTTGTTGTCGATGCGTAGGTTCCCGATCTTGTCCCCCGACTTGAAGAACCTCTTCCCGTCGACCGCGTTCAGCTCGAACCCCTTGACGGGCATCGATCGTCCCCATGGGCGCGTCCCCTTTGAACCTTGCGAAGCGCGCCTTTCGCGGATTCGTCCGACCTTCGCGGATTGGGCATCGGGGCTGGCTTAACCCTGAGGAGAATCTCACAACCCCGGAAGGAGGGCCTCTTCGATCCGACTCTCGGCGCGATGCAGGAGTCCCACCCCCGGCGCCTCTTCGACTCCCGTCAGGAAGACCTTGGCGCAGACGCGCCCCAGGACGAAGAGGTAGATACGCATCTCCGCTCCGAGCCCGAACGGGTCTCTGCCGGAGAACGCCGCCACGTCCCCGCCGCACATCCTGAAGCCAGGGGCCGGAATGAAGCCCTCCGCGTTCGCCGCCATCCTCGACGCATGGTAGCCGCGCGCGTCGGTCTCGGAAGGAAACAACCAGCGCGCGTCCACCAGCCGCGCCAGGTCCGTGCCCTGCACGCGCTGCCACACCTGGAACCGGGCCCTGATCCCGCGGCACGACCGCCATGCGTCGTCTCCGGGTTCCGCCTCCGCGGTGTGGACGGCCTCGCGTGCCTCGAGGTCCGGCACGTCCTCGATGGTCAGGAACAGGGCGCGGTAGACGCGCTTCTCTCGCGGGGAAACGGTCATCGGTTCGGGAGAGTGGGCGCGGCAATGAAGCCTCCATGGGAACGAAGCGGTTCACGCGCGTCGCTGCGCGTGGAATAGGTTTATGGGGACCTCTTTCTTCCCGGCGCCGGAGACGGCGATGGGAAACCGGCTCGACTACACGTATCGCCGCCTCGTCAACATCCTCGGGCCCGACCGAGTGTCGCGGAGCCACTTCGAGACGTTTCTCTACAGCCACGACTTCGCGGCGATCCCGAAGATCGCGGCCGTGCAGTTCAAGTTCGAGCCGGACTTCGTCGTCCTCCCCCGGACGACGGAGGAAGTCGTGCGCCTCGTCCGCTTCGAAGGGGAGAACCTGCTCCCCCTCGTCCCCCGCGGCGGCGGCACGGGGTTGTACGGCGGATCCGTCCCGAACCGCGGCGGCATCCTCGTCGACTTCCGCAAGATGAACCGCGTGATCAAGGTCGATCCGCAGACGCGGACGATGATGGTCGAGGCGGGGGCGACGTGGCAGGAGGCGTACGACCGCGCGTGGACCGCAGGCCTCTTCCTCCCCGTGTACCCCTACTTCGCGCTCGGCTCCACGATCGGCGGCTGGATCGCCTCGGGGGGCGTCGGGATCGGCGCGTACAAGTACGGGACGTCCCGCGACATCCTGCTCAACGCGGAGGTCGTGCTCGAGGACGGCACGACCGTGCAGACGGCGTCCGACCGGCTCGACCTCGGGACCGCAGACCTGAACTTGGGGTCCCTGTACTGGGGCTCCGAGGGGACGCTCGGGATCCTCACGCGCGTGACCCTCCGCTTGTCGCCGAGGCCCGAGGAAATCCGGCCCCTCGCGTACGCGTTCCCCTCAATCGAGGACGCGGTGCCTGCGCTCCGCGACCTGGCGGCGTCACCCGTCACGCCGTACCACGTGGGCCTCGTGGACGCGAGCCACCTCGAGTTCCTGAAGGCCGTGCATTGGGAGGCGCCGGAGCCGTCTGGCATCGTTTCGGTCACCCTTGAAGGGCCCAAGGACGAGTGCGCCGAGGGCGAGAAGGTCGTCGACGCGCTGATGAGAGAGAACGAGGGCGGCAAGCTCGCTGGGGAGACTGCGAAGGCGTTGTGGGGCGAGCGCCTCTACCAATACCCGACGCGGCGCATCTCTCGCGGCCTCGTGATCTGCGAGGGCATCGTGCCCCTCGCGAAATTCTCCGACGCCCTGGAGGAGACGCGAGAGGTGCAGCGGAGGATGGGGATGGAGGTCGGCATCCACGCAGCGCTCGTGGACGCGAATAGCGTCGCGATCTACCCGTACTTCCTCGATGACGCGACGAGCCCCATGCCGCCTGCGCGCCTCGGGTTCGTCGTGAAGTTCCGGAAGATCACGATGGACCTCGGCGGCCACCCGCTGGGCGTTGGCCTCTTCATGGTCTTCAACGTGCCCGCGATGCACGGCAACGCGTACCGCTACTTCCGGCCGATCAAGGAGGCGCTCGACCCGAACGAGCGGCTCAACCCAGGCAAGATGCACGAGATCCGCACGCGGTTCCGGTTCCCCGGCCTTCGGCGCGTGCCGCTCATGATCGCGCCAATCCCGCTCCGAGCTCTCGGGGGCGCCAAGCGCATCGCGAGCAGCATCCGCGTGCGGGACAAGTTCCAGCGCAAGTACGCGTCCCGCGGGGGGAAGCGCTGATGGGCCTCGTCCGCGACCTCAAGCTCGTGCAGGACGCGACCGCGATCCCCGCGCTGCGCGAGGTCGTGCGCGAGCACCTCATCCGCGCGCTGTTCGTCCGGGACGAGCGGGCGCTTCCGAAGGACGTCGTCCGCATCCTGAGGCAGAAGGCCGACGTGGTCGTGCGCGTGAAGGACGAGGTCGAGGTCCGCGAGGTCGTGCGGATCGTGAACGGGGAGCAGACCACGGTGAACCTCGGCCGACCCGCGGACGAGTTCCACTACTACCGCACACGGCTTGGCCTGGCGAAGGACCAACCGTGGGGCGTGTCCACGAAACCCTCCACGCTCGTGACGTACGATTGGATCGTGCCGCCCCAAGGCGGCATTCAGGTCGACCTGTCCGCGTTCGACGAGGTCGAGGTCGACGGCGTGAACTACGCGGCGCGCCTCGGCGCGGGCGCGAAGTGGAAGGCGCTGTACGACCGGGCCGGAGAGCTCGGCATGCTGCCGTCCGTCTACCCCTCCGTCCCCGTCGACGTGGCGGTGGCCGACGGCATCGTCGGCGACGCGAAGTTCCGCTCGTACGCGTCCCCGTTCGTGTCCGCCGTGTACGACGTCCGCGGGGTGGCGGCGAACGGCATGCGCGTGAACTGCGGCTTCGAGTACGTGCCGAACCACGCGACCGGGTACAACCTGAAGGATTTGGCGGTACAGTTCGGGGCGGACTTCCTCGTGCCCACGTACGTGTGGCTTCGCCTCCTCGCCCGGCCCCCGGTCCTCAAGAACCTCACGTTCGGGTTCGACGATCCCGCCAAGGTCGCGGCGGCGCTCGACAAGCTCTCGCGAAACGGCCGCCCGTGTACGTGGCTGAACCTCGCGGACGAGCGAGGATGGGGCTTGGTCCATCCGGGAAGTCCCCCGGGGCCGATCGGGGTCGAGGTCGGTGTGGGCGGCAACGAGGTCCTCGTGGCGGCGCGGACGAAAGCGCTCGAGACCGCGATGGCCGGGTTCACCGCCAAGGGAGAGGCGCCGCCGCCTTGGGACGCGAAGCCCGCGGACTACACGAAGAACGCGGAGAAGATCGCGAGGCTTCTGTTCGTCGGCGAGATTATCGCGCCTGCCGCCAAACTTGGCGCCGCGATCGAGAAGATCCGGGCGATCGGTGCCTCGAAGGGCGTGCGCGCGGGGTTCTTCGGGAACGCCCGGGACAACGGGCATGTGTACGTGTCGCCGTACTTCGAGGCCGCCAGGGATCTCGCCAGGACTTACGACCTGTCCCGAGCGGTCGCGGAGGCGGTGCGAAGCCTCGGCGAGGCCTCGTTCGATTCGCGCCTGTCGCTCCTCTGGAACGCGGACCCGCACTTCCTGAGACGCGTCGCGCTGCTGCTGAAGCTCGAGTCCGCGCTGGACTTGGCCAACGCGATCGAGCCCGCGGCCCGCCTGGAGCCGGAGCCGGTGGAACTGTTCCCTGGCGGCGTCGCCTGACGGGGCGATTGGTGGCGGCATCACATGTTCGGGACGCCACAGTGCGGGCAGATCGCCTGACCGAGGTCGAGCTTGCGGCCGCACCGCGCGCACACGCGGAGTCTTACCTGGATTGGGAGCAGGGAGACGACGAGTCCGATAGCGAGGAACGAGACCCCGAGGATCCACCGTCCGCTCACGAGCCCCTCGAGCCCGATCGCGAAGAACACGACGCCCGCGACCTTCAGGATCACGATGAGGCGTGACAAGCGCGGCATGCGCTTAATCGCGTCCAGCTCCTGGCGATAGGTCATCCGCTCGCCCGCCTTCGGCACCTTGAACGCCCGTGGGGCCTCCCCGTCCATCAGCCGGCCTCCTTCTCCTCGGGCTTCTTGGCGGCGAGAGCCTTCTTGCGGGCTTCCTCGCGGAGCCGGCGGACTTCCTCCGGAGTGAGCGTGCGTCGGGCAGCCGCGGGCCGAGCGGGCGGTGCGGGCGCTGGCGGCGGTGCTGCCGCGGGCGCTGGCGGCGGTTCCACCTCGGGTGTCGGCGAGGGTGCGGGGGCCGAGGCGGGCTTCGGCGCAGCCTTGACCGGTGCCTTCTTCGCCTCTTCGCGGAACGCGACAAAACGCTCCGCGTCCATGGGCGGCCGCGGCTCCCCCGGCTTTGGCGGCTGGAGGAACGGACGGGGTGTCGGCGGCGGCGGTCCGAGTTGCACGAGGCGGCCGTCCCGGACGTCCCACCCGTCCTTGGGGACCATCCCGATCGCGTCGACGGGACACACGATCGCGCACTTCTCGCAGCCCACGCAGTTCTCCTCGATGATGACGGCCTTGCGCGACGTGTACGTAAGCTCGGGGAGCGTGAACTTCCGGTCGACCATGTCGATCGCCTCGAACGCGCAGTTGTCGAAGCAGTGCGTGCACCCCATGCAGACGGGGTCGCTGACGACCGCCAGGCTGCCCTTCCCGCGGATGAACTCCGTCGCGCGGGTCCGGAAGAACTTCTTGTAGCGCTCCGCCGCCAAGTCCAGGTCCCGCTTGCGCACGCGCGCGTGGTAGTCGAGCTCCGGCGCGGGCGGCTTCACGACCGCGGCCTGCATCACTCGGCCCCCTGGGGCCGCCCCTTGGCCCGGGGGTCCTGCGCCTGCGGGATCACGGAGGGTGACCTGCCGACGGTCTCGCCCTCAAGTCGCTCCGCGAGGAAGTGCGTGATGTCGACCACGCGGTAGCGGTACCGCTCCTCCTCCGGCTTCCACCGGTTCTCGTGGTGGAGGCAGCCGAAGTGCGTGAGGCACTTGGGGCAGGCGGTGAGCAGGTAGTCGACGTCGAGCTCCTTCGCCTCGAGCATGCGCGAGGCCGTGAGCCCTTTCGTCTTGTCGTTGCAGTACATCATCTGCGCGACGCCGCAGCACTGCGCGTCCGCGCGGAACGTCTTCAGCTCGACGAGCTCCGCGTTCTCCACGCGGCGGATCAGCTCCCGGGGCTCCTCATAGATCGGGTCCACGGGCATCTGGCGGCACGAACGGCACGGGTCCTGGTACGTGACGCGGATCGTCTTTCCATCCTTGGGCGGCGGGAGGCGAAGGCCGCGTTCGTAGAGGACCTGGGTGATGTGGCGCACGTTGACGCCGTCGAGGCGGTAGTCGAGCTTGAACGTCCGGTAGCCTTCCGCGCAGCTCGTGACCAAGTTCTTGATCCCGAGCCTGTGGATCACGCTCGTGTTGTAGTCGCGCATCCTTTGGAAGACGTCGAGCTTCCCCTGCCACAGCTGGTCGTGGCCGCAGCACTTCATGAACGAGCGGTCGAGGATCACGGGTTCGAGGCCGACGGCTTTGAGGAGCTTGATCGAGGAGTCGAAGATGATCCCGTGGTCCGTGTCCCCGTAGTTGAGGTGGGAGAACTGCATCTCCTGGTCGTAGTAGTCGATGCAGCCCGGGTAGTACGCCCACTCCGCGCCCTTCCCCACAGGGAGGTCCTTGGGCACCGCCGTCTCGTCCGCCTCGGAGTCGAGGACGCGGAACATGACCGGGTGCGGGATCGTCCGCGCGGGGCCGTACTCGGGGTCCAGGGTGATCATTCCCCATACCTCCGGCCGCCGTTCGCGGCGGCGCCCTGGGTCGCCACCTTGCTTCGCTCTTCAAGGATGTAGTCGCTGTACTTGATGTCGAGCGGGCACACCGCACTGCACGCGTCGCACGCGAGGCACGTCCAAAGCGGCACGCCGTCGTGCTGCTTCTTGAACGTGTTGTACACGAGGTTGAGCCCGCCGAGCGCGTCGTCCTCGACCTTCGTGACCGGGCACACGGTGTGGCATTTCCCGCACTGGTAGCACTCGTTGAGGAGGTACTCGTACGTCGAGTAGGGCGTGCGCGTGCCGAGATAGAACGTGATGAGGGAGAACAGCGGGAGCGCGATGAAGAAGTTCGAGTACAGCATGAGCGTCTTCAGCGTGGCATACGTGGCGGGGAAGTTGCTGTCGGCGAACAGCTTCGCGAACACCACGACGGCGAAGAACACAATGACGCTCGAGGCAAGGACGACTTCCTTGGCCTTCTTTTCCTTGAGCATGGCGGTTGCATAGAACAGGAGAGCGGAGAAGATGATCACGATGAGCATGAAGGTCGTCAGCGGGAGCGTACCGGGGTTGAGGCTCGTGCCGAGCCGCGAGATCGGGTCCATTCCGTCGATCGACCACGGCACGAGGGCGAACGCCCACAGAGTCATGAGGAGGACGAGGGCAAACGCAGCACCGATCGTGAGGAGGTTCCACCAATACATATCCCGGAATCCGAGCCGGCGGACCCCAACGTACGTCGCGAAGAAGATCAGCACGGGAGGGACAATGACCATCCACTTCAGCGCGTCGTCCGCGATGAAGGGCCACGACTCGAGGATCCGGTCGTTCGTCGCGTACAGGGACGCGAAGAACAGGAACCCGAGGAAGAACGCGACGCCGAACGCCGTCCGGAACGCAGCCTTCGCCGGCCGCGTCTCGCGCCCCCGGTCGATGAACGGCAGCAGGAGCAGCGGGAGCAGGACGAGGGGGAACGTGAGCATGTTGCCCCAGAACGCGGCGTCCATGTTGATCAGGTTCCCAAGCGGATCGGTGAACACGATCGTGGGCAGCACATCCGCGAGCTTCAACAGCCCCCACGAGAACAGGAGGTACCAGTCGGGGACGATGAACGGCTGGATCGCCGGGTTCGCGGGCGGGCCGACCTCGGGCGTGTAGGCGGCGGAGAGGAACAGGAGGATCGCCATGAGGACGAAGATGATGACGAGGTCGCGATACACCTCGTGGGGCCAGAACGGCACACCCGGCTGGTGGTCCGACCGCTCCGGGCCGTACTGCGTGGGAAACCCGGGGCGCTCCTCGTACACGCCCTCCTTGACAGACTGCATCCGCAGGGTCATGTCAGTGGGGCTCCGCGACGCCCTGGATCCACACGAGGGCCATGTGGAGGACCATGAGCAGGGTGCCCACGAGGGGCAGGATGAACACGTGGAACCAGTACATGCGGATGATGTAGAACCCGGTCGGGTCGAGCTCGCCGAAGAACACGAGGGTCTGGAACTGCCCCAACCACAGGGGCGGGACGGACTTCGCCATGTTGATGCCGATCGTGGCGGCGCCGCGGGACAGGTCGTTCGCCGGGAGCAGGTAGCCCGAGTATCCGAAGAACAGCGTCACGAGGAGGAGCACGACCCCGAGGACCCAGTTCAGCTCCCGGGGCTTCTTGTACGCGCCCGTGAAGTACACGCGCATCATGTGGAGGAACACCGCGGCGATCATGACGTGTGCGGACCAGTGGTGGAGCCCGCGGATCATGAAGCCGAACGGGACGTCGTTCATGATGAAGTTCATGCTGCGGAAGGCGGGGCTCGTGACGTCGCCCGTGCGCGTGAACCCGATCGTCCCGTCCGGGATGTAGTAGAATCCGAGGAGGATCCCGGTGATCGTGAGGATGATGAACGCGACGAAGGAGATGCCGCCGAGGCAGTAGAGGGGATACCAGTACCAGATCGTCTTCAGCTCGTACTTCTCCGCGTGGGACCGCGGCACCTGGCGCTGCACGGTCTCCACGGTCCGCCGGGTGAGGTCCGACCACGGCGCGGGCGGGAAGCGGGAGACGAGGTACCCGAACACCTTCCGGTTCAGCCGGCCGATCAGGGATTCCCTCGCCAACGTCTCACCTGCAGTACGCGAAGTACCAGTCGCGGAAGATGGGGACGGCTTTGGCGGAGCCGATGACACCCCTGAGCCTCTGCACGACCTCCCCTGGGGGCTGGGGGGCGTCCCCCACGAACCGGGAACCGACGATGCGACCGCCCGCCTCCGCAATCGAGACGGCGGGCATCCCGCGGGTCGCGGGCCCGTGGGCGAGGTTCGCCCCCATGTAGACCGTCCCGTTCGGATGGACGTCCCAGGCAATCGTCGCCGGGTCGTATTGGGAGTTATGGCAAAGGCACCAGATGGGGTCCTCGCCGGCTTCGAATGTTCTCGGGACGAGGGCGGCCTCGTAGTCCTGAAAGGCGGCAGGCAGGTCCGCGAGGTGCCATTGGGGGAGACAGCACAGGTGGACGCATCGATCCCAGATCGCGACGATCCCGGCGTCGTCGATGAAGTGGTCCGTCGTCCACTGCGCCGGGAATCGAAGCAGGGAGCGGTCCACGCGGATGAGGAGGACAGGGAATCCCGTGCCGGGGAGCTGGTTCCCATCCGGATCGAACAGCGCGCGCCACAGGGTCGCGCCGCCCGCCCACGGTTCCGTGAAGTGCTCGACCTTCGCGTCCTGCCCGACGAGGGCGTCGAAGCCGAAGCGGTTCGGCAGGTTCGAGTCCTTGACGAAGACGAACCCCTCATTGACCTCGCCTTCATGAGTGATCGGGGGCGGGATGAGGGACTTGCCCGAGACCACGAGGGACCCCGTTAGGCCGGCCGCGCCGAGGGCGACCCCCGCCTTGATGAACGTGCGGCGGTCCACGCCGACCTCGTCCGGGAAGCGGTCGTCGCGCGCCACGTCTATCGGAACTCCTTGCGCAGCACGATCTTCGGGCGCCGCTTCTTGTGGATCATCTCGTCCGGAACGTAGTACCGCCGGTAGAGGTCGAGCATCACCGCGAGGATGAGGAAGATCATCCCCATCCACGCCGCCATCGCGGTCTGCTCGTTGCCCGTGAACGCCGAGGGGATCGTGAGGCCGACGAACACGAAGAGGCCCGAGAAGAAGAGGGTGGCGAACGCGAACGCCCACATCGCGATCCCGACGGACACGGGCCGCATCGGCGCGTCGCTCCGGATGACGCGGGTCATGGCCCGCCCCTCCGGATGTGCTCGTGGTGGTCCCGGTAGTGGCGACTGCTGCCCTTGATCACGAAGTACGAGATGCCGACGAGGAGCAGCGTGCCCGCGAACCCGAGCAGGCCGATCCAGTAGGCGCGCAGGAAGACGCCCTTCTCCGGCGGCTCAGCCGCTTCCGCCGCCCCGCCGATTGCGATGTACCCCACCATCCCGGCGGCCTCGTGCGGGATGCAGAAGAACTTGATCCGGCCCCCGACGGTCTCGACGGTCTCGTTCCGGCTGCCGAAGAGAATCTGGCCTTGCTTCACGATCGTGAACTCGACGGTCTTGCTGTTCCCGCGGCCCGTGCTCACGGGAAGGTCCACGTTGATGAGATTGTCACTCGCCTCCGTGGAGCGAATCGTGAACGTGTGGTCGAACGTGTCGTCGAAGATGAGCGTTATGTTCACGACTACGGGGACTTGGGGCACAATGATCACGGTCTGTCCGTCCGCGGTCTGGGGGGTGAAACGCGGATTCCCGCCCACCGAGGTCGCGACGAGGGTCACGTACAGCCTTGGCGGCGGCACATCCACCGCCGAGGACGTCGGCAGGAAGGCGGAGAGCGGAATGGCGAGGAAAACGACCGCCAGCGTCAATGCGAGCACTGCACGGTTCCTCATCCCTTCCGCCTCAGAGTACAGGGAACGCGCGTGGTAAACGGGCAGTCTATTTGAAGGTTGTGCGGGCTCCGTGTTGCGTCCCAGGCCTCGAGGCACGCGGCGCGTTCGCGCGCGCGCGAGCGATTTTTATTCTTCGCGGATTATGCATCTCGTGCGATACGCTCCAAACCTTTAAAAAGGGTGTCGCACTGCGCGCGCCCGGGACCCTCTTGAACAAAGCGGAAACGCTCAGTGGAATCAAGAAGGCGGAGGGCGACATCCGCGCGATGAAAGAGGCGGCGTCGAACGAGCGGGACCGGATCGCCCGGGAGGCCCGTCGCGAGGCGCTTGACCTCCAGGAGCGGTTCCGGCGCGAGGCGGACGAGCGGGCGGCGGCGATCCTCCGTAAGGCAGAGGAGGAGCTGGCCAGGGAGCGCGAGACGATCCTCGCAAAGGGGCGGCAAGAAGCGGAAGCCCTCAAGGCCGCGGGGGCGAAGAACGTCGAGCCGGCGGCAGACCTCGTGGTGCGGAAGTTCGAGGGTGCCCTCGATGCTTAGGCCCGAGCCGATGAGCAGGGTCCTCGTCGTGGGACCCCGGGACCAGATGGAGCCCGCGATTGAATCCTTGCACGCGCGCAGGCTGCTCCACCTCGTGGACCACCGGGGGGAGGACGAGGTGTTCTCGATCGGCAAGCCTCTGCCCCGGGCCGCGGAGGTCTCGGAGAACCTGATCAAGCTTCGCTCGATCGCGAACCTCCTGAAGCTCGAGGAGGCCGAGCCCCGCAAGGGGGCGGAAGGGGCCGAGGACGTCCGGGAGCGGATCGCGACCCTCGAACTCCACATCCGGGAGGAGGACGAGTCCCGGAAGAAGATGGAGGGCCTTGTCCAAGACCTCAACCGCCAGGTCGAGGATCTCGGACCGTTCGCGGCGCTCGGCCTTCCCCTCGAGTTCCTCCGCGGGTACGACTCCTTGACGGTGATCGTGGGCCGCGTGGCGGCGGAGGTCCGCGGCCTCGCCGCAGTCGCGCGGGATTCCGAGGCGTTCGTCGCGGAGGGCGTCATCGCGGTGTTCGCCGCCAAAGACGCGGCGGATGCCGTACGAGAGCACCTCGCGAAGTTCGGGTTCGCGGAACTCGAGGTGCCCAAGGCCGGCGGGAATCCCGTGGACCTCCTCCGGAGCGCCGAGAGGGACCGCGACAAGTGGGTCGCACGGCTTTCGGAGGTCGAGGAGCGCATCGCGAAGCTCCGCGACCGGTACGCGCGCTTCATCGTCCGCGCGGAGGCGCGGTTCCAGGTCGAGATCGAGAAGGCGGAGGCCCCCCTCCGGTTCGCGGTCTCCGACCATTCGTTCGTGATCGACGGCTGGGTCCCCACCGCCAAGCGAGAGGACCTGCGGAAGGCGCTCTCGGGCCTTCCCGGACTTCACACGGACGTCCTCGAGGAGGAGGGCGGACATGGTGAGGACGCCGAGGCCCCGCCCGTCCTCCTGCGAAACCGAGGCCCCGCGCGGCGGTTCGAGTTCCTCACCCGGCTATACTCCACGCCCCGCCACGACGAGGTCGACCCCACCGCGTTCATGTTCGTCCTCTTCCCCATCTTCTTCGGCCTGATGATCGGCGACGTCGGATATGGCATCGTCATGGTCGTGCTCGGCGCGCTGCTCTCCGTGAAGCTGAGGGACAGCGCGGACTTCGCGGACCTCATGCGCGTCGTCCTCTACGGGGGGTTCTTCGCCTTCATTTTCGGCCTCCTGCTTTACGGGGAGATCTTCGGAATCCCGTTCCATCCTCCACCCGGCGCGGCCGAAGAGCTCAGCTGGTCCGACATCCTCGGTTACAACATCCCGTACAGCGCGCCGATCCACAAGCTCGAGGCGATCGGCGTCATCGACCTTCTCCTCATCAGCATCGTCGCATCGTTCATCCACCTCGGCCTGGGCTACGCCGTCGGCTTCGTGAACGAGTGGAGCCACAGCAAGCGACACGCCGTCGGCAAGCTCGGCTGGCTGATCATCCTGATCGGCCTCTTCTCCTTCTTCGCGGTCCTCGGCCGGACGCCCGCATGGTGCGAGTTCGACGTTGGCAACTTGGGCTGCGAGACGGCGAGCCATCGTGTCGTGAACCAGATCTTCCTCGACAACCCGCCGTTCGTTTGGATCCCTGCGGCCGGGCTGGCGATTGGCGGTATGGTGATTCCGTTCTTCATGATTGGAGCGATTGCGGTCGGCGCTGTCCTGCTCGTCATCTCGTCGCCCCTCGAGGTGCTCGAGATCATCTCCGTCCTGTCGAACATGATGTCGTACACGCGGCTCGCGGGCGTGGCGGTC
>Ga0209641_10002850_pt1 | contig 14609 bp, 20 predicted proteins | sample RifCSP16_1_FD_184022 | JGI IMG/M metagenome (GOLD analysis project Ga0209641, IMG submission 184022) | Soil microbial communities from Rifle, Colorado - Rifle CSP2_sed 16_1 (SPAdes) (version 2) | ecosystem: Environmental > Terrestrial > Deep subsurface > Rock core/Sediment | place: Rifle...
TCCGATCTGCGGCGGGCGCTAGCCAGCATCGGACTTCCCCGTGGGGCAGCGGGGCAGCCTCGTCAGCGGCAGCCAAATCGCCGCCGTGGCGACCGGACCGCCGGCGCGCCCGCACCGGCAGCAGACCTTCACGGCAACGCCGAAGGCATGGACCGTGTCCCGGCAGAAGCAGCAGAAGCCGGGGCCGGCCGTGACGGTCGGGGCTTCTCTCCTCACTCGAACGCCCCCGTGTCTACCCACTCCTGCTTGGCGAGGCACCAGAAGTCCTCGGCCAGGCCGCGAGTCACGTAGGCGTAGGGGAGCCAGCCGTAGCCCTTCTCCCCCCACTCCGCGCCCCACGAGTTGCGGATCAGCAGGGCGCCCTGCTGCCCGCTGATCTCCTTGGCGTCGGCGTACCCCACGGCCACGACCGCGTGGCCCCCGTCGATACGCTCCCCCTCCGTGGGGAACGGGATCGCGCCGTCCGCCCCGGCGTCGTCGATGGAGGTATAGACCGTGAAGCCGAACATGGCCGGGTAGCCGCGGGCCAACTCCTGCTTGAGCGCCCGGAGCGTCGCCTCGGGCCGCGCCCCCGGCGGGTCGAGGCGGTAATATTTGATCGCCTGGAAGGACTGGCCGAAGGCGTAGCAGAAGGCGGTCGGCTCCTTGTCGAAGGCCGCCGTGTCGTAGGGCCAGTGCTCCTCGGGCGGCGCGCCGAAGAGGACGAGGGCGCCCATGGCGTTGCGCAGGTCCGCGCCGGAGTCGCCGTGCAGGCGGGCGAGGCGGCGCGTGGTCTTGTACACGAAGAGGCGCGAGGCGTCGATGTGCCGGCCGGAGGCGCGGCGCTCGCAATACTCGACGAGGGCGACGGCGGCGTGGGCCGTGCAGCTCCCGAGGTCCGCCTGGTCCTCGATCGGCGAGCACCACTTCCGCAGGTCCGCCTCCGCCGGGAGCGCCGCGCCCGCCGCCGTCGGCTTCTTGCACTTGCAGACGGCCTCGCAGTCCGCCGTGAAGTCCCGGAAGTCCGGACGGTCGGGGATCCAACCCATGCCGCGCCTAGCCATGCGCCCGCTCCTTTCGTGCGTGCTCGATCTGTTCGGCGTACCCCGGCAACACCCAGAGGGGAAAGGCCGTGACCGCCGCAGCGAGGTCAAGCCCTCCGCTGTCCTTGCAGTGCCCCCCGCAGGCCCCGCATAGGAGGCACGTGGACGCGCAATAATCGAGTTGCGCGCAATACTCACATTGGACCAATAGGCGCATGCCGCCCGCCCCTCTACTTCAAGAGCTCCCAGCCGTCGAAATGCGCTCGCGTGTAGCGGAGGTTAATGCGCTGTAGGCGATGCCCTGGTTGCACAACGGGGAGCCCCGGCCCCTCGATGAGCAAGGTGACTTCGTCCAAATCAAAGACTGAATCATCGTGGATGATGCGGCGAATCCGCCAGCCCGCAGGCAAGTCGAGGATAGCTTCCAGCGAGCGCAGAGAGCACCGAGCCGCACCCCCGTAGCGTAACACCTCCACAGGCTCTTCAAACGACTCGGGCATTCTTCCCCCCGTCTGTCGGCACCACGCCCCGCAGGGCCGCCGCCCACTCGTAGGCGAGGCGGTCATAGGCGTACCGCCCGCGGACTTCCGCCCGCGCCGCCCGCCACAGCCGCTCCCGCTGCGGGGCGTCCTCGACGAGCTCCTCCAGCACGCGCTGCCAGCGCACCTCGCCGTTGCCGGCCACGAGCCGGCCGTTCACGCCGTCGCGGATCGTCTCGGCGTAGATGCCCACGTCGGCGGCCGCCGTGCAGGCGCCGGTGGCCGAGGCCTCGACCCACTTGATGTTGGACTTGCCGCGGTTGAACTGGCTCTGGCGCAGCGGCACCAGGCAGACGTCGATGCCGTGGGCGGCCAGCGTCTCGTACAGGCCGGGCTCGCCGCGCTCGGGGTCGCCCTCCCACTTGACCCAGCCGGTGAACGTCGCCCGGTCCATCAGGCGCTCGGCCCTGAGCATGGGGGCGAGGCGCGTGGGCGGGTCGCCGACGACGACGAGGCGGGCCTGGGGGTGGCGGCGCAGCACGCGGGGCAGGGCGGCCAGGAGCGGCGCGAAGTCCCGGTCGTGGGTGCGCGAGCCGGCGAAGCCGAGGCGCACCTCCCCCTCGCGGCGCCGCACCGGCAACTCGAAGGCCCCCGGGTCCACGCCGTTCGGGATGACGGCGACGTTGCGGTTCCAGCGGGCCATCGCCTCGGCGAGGCCCCGGGAGGGGACGGTGACGAGCGCGGCCGCGCGGACCATGTCCTCCATGGCGTCGAGCTGCTCGCGCGCGTAGAAGGACTGGAACGGGTTGTCGCGCTCGATCCGCCAGCAGTCGTCGTCCAGCTCGTACACCAGGCGCACGCCGTAGAGGCGCATCGTGCGGAACCAGTGGTGGGTGCGGCCGGCGTACCATCTTTGAAAAACGCATATGTCGCTCCAGGTAAAAGCGTCGTCTGTCTCCCTTTCGCCCCAACGAATTTCTGCAATTCCTAATTTGTGCATCCAGTGGAACGGAAGCAGGATCCGCTGCCATGAGGACGCAACTTTATCACTGCTAAACGCCAAAATCCTCATTGGTCGTTCCATGCTACGCCATGCCAGGAAGACGGACCTGACTTAGCGGGGATGGCTTCCGCCGTCTTCGCCTGGAGTGGGATTCCCTGGATCGCAGGCGGTTACAAACGCGACAGCGGGCGGTTACCTGGCCGTTTTTATTTCTTTTTCGTTGCGTATTATCCACGCTTTTCGAGTGCCCGCAGCGCCAGAAGTCCGGATGCAGATATACCCGGCGTTGTCTCCAGGCCGCCAATGCGAGCCGAATTTCGCGCTCTCGTTTTGGAGACCAATCCTGGACAGTTGCATAAACTGTCATCATGATTCCGGCAGCCCTTCCTCCGTGAGCGTGCCATATGTACAAGGGTCGTGTGCTAAGGGACTTTTTGTATGGCCCATAGATTGTGCCCCCGAATAATTCCAAGATCTTCTCCAGCGGGCGCCGTTCAGCCTGTGTCGCGGCAACCGTGAGGGTTCTCCCCTCGTGTTTTTTAACGGTATTCGTTTCGAACCTGAAAGACCCTTCACCCACGAGAAATAGTGCCGCGCCAACGATATCCCGCGCAGACACTGGTTCCGGTTTGGCGGCTTTCTCCCTCAGTCTTCCCACCTACGCCTCCCGCTCCAGCCGCACCGGCCCCACCGTCACGCGCCCCACCTCACCCCCCTCGTGCTCGTCGTCGAGGAACTCCTGGAGGCGGGCCCGGAAGGCGGCCTCGGTAAGCGTCGGCTGGCCGGCGTCCGCGACGGAGACGAAGAGAACGCGGAACCAGCGGACGCGCAGCTCGCCCGGGGCGGCCGGCTCCACCGGCAGCACGAAGTTCTGGATCGCCATCGCGTCCGGCGGCGCCGGGGTCGGCTCGTCAGGCATGCGCGCCTCCTCTACCTCAGCAGCCAGTCGTACACGTCCTTGTCCATCAGGCCGGTGTAGACGTTCTCGACGGCGCCCGGCACCGGGGGCGGGACGTCCGCCGCGGGCGGCTCCAGCAGGCGGCGGACGAGGCCGGCCGCGGCGTTCGCCCAGTCGTCGTGCTCGCCGCCGGGGTGGTCGATCTTCCCGCCACGCCAGATGAGACCCAAGAGTTGCTGCTCCAACTCGGGCACGTCCGGCAGCACGACGCGCCCGCCGTTCAGGGGCGGCTCCAGGGCCTCGTAGAGCTGGCTCGCGGTCCACTGGCAGACATCATAGCGGACGCCGTGGCGCTCGAAGTCGGCCCGGAACGTCTCCCCGGCGTAGCGGTCGCCCTCGACGGCCCGCACGGCGTAGCGCGCCAGGACGGCGGCGAAGCGGTCCACGGCCAGGCGGGGGTCGAAGGGCGGCGGCTGGCCCTGGTTCAGGACGCGGCAGACCACGGCGCGCCCGTCGGCGTCCCGGAAGCCGACCACGAGGGCGGCGTCGTCGGAGGACCCGCCGCTCATGTCCACGAAGGCCGCGTAGGCGACGCCAGGCTCCGGCTCGCGGTGGGTGAGCCCCCGCGCGATGGCCGCGAACACCGGGTCGGGCTGGAAGGCCGACCCCTCGGGCAAGCCGGGGAGGTTCAGGTGGAGGCGGCGGTACTTGTGGGCCGGGAGCCGCCGCTTCTGCTGCTCCAGGTAGTCCGGCTCGGCCCACCCGCCCATGCTCGGGTTGGCGCGGCGCTCCGGGGGCAGGTCGGCGCAGGCGGGGTCCGTCGTGAAGTCGGCGGCGTACCACGAGAGCAGCATGCGCGGGTCCGTCCCGGCGCGCCCCCGGGCGAGCATGTCGAAGAGCGGGACGCCCGGCTTGTGGAAGAGCGAGGCGTAGGACGTGAACACCATCAGGGCGCGGGCGCGCGTGGGGTCCGGCTGGAGCGCCTCGATGATGTCCCAGTCGCGGTACGTGTGGATCTCGTCGAAGCCGCAGAGGGTGTAGGTCTTGCCGTGCGCGCCGGCCACGTCCTGGGCCGGGAGGATGGTGACGGCCCCGCCCCCGTCCGTCCGCACCAGCTCCTTCTGGCGGACGGCGAGGCGGGCCTCCAGGTGCGGGTTGGCCGCGAGCAGCTTCTTCGCCAGGTCGAGGTCGTCCCCGGCCTGCTCCTCGTCCGAGGCCAGGAGGAAGACCTGCGAGCCGCCCACGGCGTCGCGGAGGACCATGACGAGCGCCATGAGCACGAGGTCCAGCGACTTGGCGTTCTTCTTGGCGCGGCCGAGGAGGGCGAGGTTATAGCGGGGGCGGCCGTCCGCCTCCGCGGTGTCGAGCAGCGCCGTGAAGATGTCGCGGCGGTAGGGCTCAATCCGGGGGAGGAGCGGCGCGCCGTCCAGCCACCGGAGACCGTCCAGGAACTCCAGGGCCGTGCCGTGCGACGGGCCGCCCCCGCCCGCGGCGGCGAGCGTGGCCAGGGGGTCGCCCTGGCGGAAGTGGCCGAGCACGGCCAGGCCGGCGGCCTGGAGAGCCGGCGTGTCCAGGCCGGCGGCGGCCAGGCGGGCGGCGAGGTCGGGGGCGGGCGCGCTCACCCGGCCCTCCGCCACAGGGTGTTGGCCCAGCCGAACCCGCTGGTTATGTGCACGGCGTGCCAGTCTCGGCCGGGGCGGCGATGGCCCCAGCGGAAGAGCACGGGATCTGAAGCGGGTGCGCCGTCATCTGCCTGCGCCCTGGCCGTCGTCCTCATCTCCCCTCGCCCTTGCGCCAGCCGCCTCGCTCGCGAAGGCGAGCTCCCGCTGGTCGCGGTCCTGCGGCTCCGTCGCCGCCTCATGAAGGTTGCGGAGCGCCTGCTTGTAGTACGACGCCTTGAGCTCAATACCGACGCCCTTTCTGCCGTTGACCACAGCCCCGTACACCTCGGAGCCGACGCCCATGAACGGCGTAAGTACCACCTCGCCGGGGTTGCTCCACAACGTGAGGCACCGCTCGATCACGTCCAACTGGAGCGGGTGGACGTGCTTCTCGTCCTCCGCGTCCCGGGCGGGCTTGAACGGCAACACGCGGTCCAGCCGCACGTCGTCCCAGAAGGCCGAGGCGTACTGCCGCCAGATCCAGTGCGAGTAGCGGTTCTCGGTCTGCTTCCCGGTCCAGTTGCGGTACGGCAGGAGATCGGACGGGATCGGTCGGGCGCCCGCGTAGTGCGTCAGGCCGCGCGGGTGCGCGATAGGGACCGGATTCTCGCCCTTCCGCCGGAGGACGAGGAGGTAGTCGGCGCTCGCAACGGTGCAGCGCGAGCTGTCCTCGACGATGGACTTGTGGGCGAGGGCCTTGGTGAGCGTGCGGTTGCGGACGGTCAGGGGTTCCTTCCAGACGTGGTAGCGGGCGATGTACTGGAAGCCGATCCGCTCGTGCAGGCGGATGATGTCCCCTGGGAAGTCCCGCAAATGGTCCCTCCCCGTGTTGCCGCTGGGCACGTCCATGCAGTGGACGACCGTTACGCGGCCCGGCATAGTCAGGCGGTGCAGTTCGCGGACGGCGAACTCGTAGTGCCCGAAGAATTCCGCGTAGTCCCGGCTGTTCGACAGGTCCCGCTCGCTGGAGGAGTAGTGGTAGAGCCCCGCGAAGGGCGGGGAGTAGACGGACAGGTGCACGGAGCCGTCTGGGAGGGAGGGCAGCACCTCCATGCAATCGCCGTGGTAGACGGCGTAGCGGTCCGTCAGCTCTTGGTCGATGATAGCCATGCCGGGCTCCGGACGGGCAGGTCGAACGCGGCGCCGCGCGAGAGGCGCAGGGCGTCGTTCATGTGGGCGACGAGCGCGGCGAACATCTTGTCAGCCGCGACTTGCTTCCGCCCCAGGTTCTCGCGGACGCCGCGCTCGCCCTCGGTCGCAATGATGTCCACCGTCACCGGGCGTCTCTGGCCGAAGCGCCAGCAGCGGCGCACGGCCTGGTAGTGCTGCTCGTAGGAGTGGGACGCGAAAGTCACGACGTGGGCGCAGTGCTGCCAGTTCAGGCCCCAGGCCCCGATCCGCGGCTTGATGACGAGCACGCGGAGGGCCCCGGCCGCGAACGCCTCGTAGGCTTCCTCCTTCGCCTCGTCCGCGTCGTCGCCGGAAACCTGGCGCGCCTCGCCGATGATCTCGGCGAGCAGATCGCCCTCGGCGTTTAGGTGGCACCAGACGACGGCGGGCCGGCCGGTCCCCCCGACGAGGGCCGCGACGCGCTCGCACCGCTCGCGGATCGTGCGGCGGCGCTCCTTGCGCTCTTCCCGCATCCCGACGGCCGGCATGGCGAAGAGCATTCCGTCTGGGAGCGTCCGCGCCTCGACCATATGCTCCCGCTCCGTCAACTCCGGCAGCCGGAAGCCGTCGTTCTTGAAGCCGAGGTCCTCCGGCCGACGCACGGCCCGTGCCCACGAGCAGACCCAGCGCCAGAAGGGCTCCTCGGCGTGGCCCTTGAAGCGCCATTTGGCGCGCTCGTAGGCCGTCTTGAAGTCCTGTCCGCGATTCCGGTACACCATCGGCTTGATGGTGTTCTGGTCGTTCTTGAAGAAGCGCGTCAGCATGTCCGTGTAGCCGAGTTCGCCGAGCGCCTCGCTGGAGGTGCCGAGCTCGATGTAGTCGTTCGGCGCGGCCGTCGCCGTGGCGAGCAACCGGTACGGGACCGTCCGCAGGAACTCCGTCACCTGGGCGCGGCGCACGCCGTTGAACGACTTAAGGATGCTCGATTCGTCGCACACGACCCCCGCGAAGTCCGCTGGCTGGAAGTGGTGGATCTTTTCGTAGTTGGTGACGACGATGCGCGCGCCGGGCTTGACGGGACCGGCGGACCGGACGCACTCGACGCCGAACTTCTCGCCCTCCCGCACGGTCTGATGCCCGACCGCCAGCGGCGTCAGGATCAGCACGGGCCGGTTCGCCTTGCGCACCACGTTCTCGGCCCAGACGAGTTGCATCGGCGTCTTGCCCAGCCCGCAGTCGGCGAAGATGGCCGCCCGGCCCCTGCGGAGAGCCCACTCCGTCAGCGCCCGCTGGAAGTCGTAGAGGAACGGCGGCAGCCAGAGCGGCTCGAATCCCGCGTCGCCGTGCTGCTGCGACTTCCGGCGGAGGAACTCGGCGTAGGCCGGGCCCGCCCCGTTGTCCGCGCTCACGCGCCCCCCTCCTCCGCCCCCTCCCCCTCGACCTCCTCGCCCCCGTTGAGCGCCGCCGCCAGCGCCCGCACCTGGTCCACCGCCGAGGGCTCGCCCAGGGCGATGAGCGTGCGGGTGACGCCCTTGAAGAAGCGCGGCAGCTCCTCGGGCGCGAGGGCCTTGAGGGCGGGGTGGTCCTTGATGGCGAGGGCGAGGTCGATGGGGGCCTTGGGCATCAGGCGCATGTCCTGGCAGAAGCGCACGACGGCGATGTTGGCGCGCAGGGCGTTGTCGAGGGCCTTGCCGCGCTCCAGCGTGCCGGGCCGGGCGACGGTCGCGTCGTGGAGGGCCATCTCCCGGACGTGGAGGTAGGCCGCCATGCAGTCGGCGACGACCTCGTGGATGCGGGACGGCTGGAGGCCGCCGATGACGGCGCGGCGGGCGGCGGCCAGGTCCTTCTCGATGGTGTCCTTGGAGACCCCGAGGGTGGTGGCGAGGCGGCGGATCGGCACGCCGGCCAGGTGGAGCTTGAGCACCTTGGCGCGGCGCTCCTCGCGGGCCTCGCCGATGGCCGTGAGGGCGGGGCCGGGGGCATGGGCGGCGCGGACGAAATCGTCGCGCCAGCCGTCTTGGCGCGTCGCGTCATGCCCTGGTGTTGTGGGATTGTCGGCGGTCATACTTCCTCAATGAAGTCCGTCAGCACCCCGTCGTCCCACTCCCCCAGCATCGTCAGCCGGTTGTCCGCCAGCAGGTAGGCCTCGGCCTCGGACGGGTCGCGGAAGGCGACGCCGCGGACCACGGGGACGAGCCACTCACCGGCCTCGGCGCGGACGCGCCCGGGGGGCGGGGCGCCGGCGGCCCGGGCGGCGGCGAGGGCGTCCAGGCGGCCGTAGCCCGCCACGAGCCGGCCGGTGGCCTCGTCGAGGATGAGGGGCGAGACGAAGCCGAAGCGGCGGACGCTGGCGTCGATGGCGTCCACGCGGTGGCGCTTGGGATTTCGAGGCGCCTTGACGAGTGCCGAGAGGGGCATGTACTCGATCCGCACGCCGTCCGCCTCCGGCACACCGTGTGCCGCGCCCATCAGTTCTCCCGCGCCAGCAGGGGCAGCAGCTCGTCCACCTGGGCCCGCGTGAGGGGCGCCAAGCGGCCGCGTCCGCTCGCCGCCATCTCGGCCGGGCCGCACCCGAGGCAGATCGGGCGGCACCCCGGGCCGGCGGCCGCCCGGGAGGCCGGGCTCAGCGTGACGGCGGCGCCGCAGGCCGCGCACGGCACCTCGACGCTGCCGGGGACCGCGGGGCCGGGGGCGTCGGCCCGCAGGCAGAGGATGGTGCAGGGCGTGTCCGGCATGGCGTAACCTCCCGTCATGTGGCCGTTCGCCCGGAGGCCGAAGACCCGGGCACGTAGGCCAGCGCAACCCTCAGCGCATCATCGCCCGGCATACCGTTATGTGGGCTCCGCGTCGGCTCTGGGTTCTGGAAAAGGGCGCGGGCCGGTTTCCCGCTGCCGGCTGCCTCGGAAGCGCCCTGGGTCCCCCGGCAGGGGTTAGCACACGGGCCTTCCTACCCGGGGCCTTAGCCGCTGTGGGACGCTGCCCATTCGCAGGGTCGGCCCCATCCGCCTAGTCGCCCCCGCTGCCGCGGGGCCGCGCCCGTTCCGTTGAAATCATCCCCCGCCCGCCGCGGCGCGCGGCGGCTGCCCGGGTTCTGAGGGCTTGTCCACACTGATACCCTTCAGGGGCAGGCCCCAGCGCGGGGGAAATCGTTTCACGTATCGCGTGAAGGCTCACTCTCTATCTCCCGCAGGGCCTTGCGGAGGCGCATGGCCGCGTGGGCGGCCGCGCTCCCGCGCCGGGCATCTCAGCCGACCTCCCGCAGGGCGGCCTGCAGGCGCCGCCGGGAGTTCGTGGCGGCGGCGCCGCGGCGGGACCAGCGGTTCCCCCGCCCGGCGGGGGCCCGGAGGCGGAATCCGCCGGGCGTCCCGCGCTTGCTCTCCGCCGCTACCGGCCGCCCCCCGTCCCCGGCAAACCGTTTGCCGCTCACCGCTTGGCCCTCCCGAGCACCCCCGTCAGGACGGGGCGCTCTAGGTGCGCGTTCAGGCTGTCCACGAGCAACCCGCAGAGCCCGCACCGGCCCGACTGGGCCCAGTGGGCGCCCAGGCACTCGTCCAGGACGGCCCGGGCGCTGCCGACCCCCACGTTGGCCTCTGCGGCGCACACGGCGGCCAGGGCGGCCCGCCAGGCCTCGTCCTTGGCGTACCGGGGCAGCCCGCACCAGGCGAGCACGGCCCGGCGGTAGGCGGCCTCGGCCTGGTGGGGCGTCAGCGCGCTCACGGGAGCGTCCCCGCGGCCATCTCCTCGACCTGCCGGCGCATGGCCCGCATCACCGCCGCCAGCAGGGCCATGGCGCGGGCCATCTCGGCGAAGTCCTGGAAGACAAAGGCCTCGCCGTCCACGACCACGGCCGGAATGCCGCCGGGGGCGGCCCGGATCGCCGGGCTTGAGCCTGCGGCCAACTCTGTGACCGGCGGCAGCGAGGCGTCCCGCAGGAGCGCCGCCGTGTCCATCGGCCGCACGGGCCGCCGCCGGGGCCGCCCCAGGAGGCGCCAGCCGGCCCACCCGAGGAGGGCCGCCGCCGCCAGCAGCGTCACCGCGTCCGCGAGCACCGCGCCCTCGAATCTCTCTCCACGAACTCCCACCGCTCCCCGGAGGCGTCCACGACCCGGACGACGCGCACCCGGCGCTCCGTCACGTCCCCGTGGCACCCGGCGCACAGGCAAATCAGGTTGCCCATGGACCAGTCCCCGCCCCCCGCCCGGGGGACCACGTGGTGGAGCGTCAGCCGCGCCCGGGCCTGGCACCAGGGCGCCCGGCACTTCCACGCGTCCCGGGCCATCACTGCGGCGTGGATCCGCCGCCGCTCCTCGGGGGGCGGGCGCCGCAGGGGGTCGCCCCGCCCATCGATCCACGCGGCGAAGGCCGCCCCGGGGCTCACCGCGCCGCCCCGAGGCCCGCGGCCGGCGGGCGGGCCCCCGGCAGGCAGGCCCGGCAGTAGACCGGCCCGCGGCCGTCCGGCCGGAAGGTCACGGAGTCTTTCGCCCCGCACCGGGCGCAGGTGATCTCGTGCGCGTCCGACCGGTCGCCGCCCACGGGATCGAGGCCCGCGGCGCGGCGGCGGGCCCGGCGGCACCCCAGGCAGCGCCGGGGCGGCTTGAAGCCGCGCTCGGCGAAGACCGCCTGCTCCTGGGTGGAGAACAGGAACGCCTTGCGGCACTCGGCGCAGGTGAGGCGCTGGTCGGTCAGGCTCTCGTCCGTCATGCCGCTGCCCTCAACGCCGCCCGGAGCGCCGCCCACGCCGGGTTGCACCGCTCCGCCGCCGGCGCGCAGGCCGCGCACACGGCCTCGTCGTTCACCGGGTAGCACCACGGGCCGCGCTCCGCGCCGCAGACCGCGCACTGCGGCGGCATCGCCCACCACGCGCTCACGCGACCGTCTCCGCCGGGGCGGCGGGCGCCTCCGCCGCGAGGTGGCTGTACGCGCCGATGAACTCCTGGCACACGATGACGAGCTGCGCGCCCCGGCTGTCCGTCCCGCCCGCCTGGCCCGCCAGCGCCAGCGCCTGCTGGACGGTCGCCTCCTGCTCCGTGAAGAGGCCGAAGCTGAGGACGTGCATCGTCTCGTCGGACACGTCGCGGCCCCGGGCCCGGGCGACGAGGCGGGCCAGGTCGCGGGCCGGGAGGGAGCGCGCCCTCTCCAGCCACGCATCCTTGCTCGCGGCCGTGAGCACCGGGGCGATGACCGCCGCCTTGCTCGACTGCACCGTGGCGGCCTCCTCCTCGGTCACGCCGGCGCGCTCGAACCCCTCGGCGGTCTCGATGAGGTAGCGGGCCTTGCGCTCGCGGAACCCCAGCTCTACGCGCACGAACTCCTCGAAGGAGGCGAAGCCCAGCGCGCGCCAGAGCTCTTTGTCGCGCATCTCCTTGAGCAACGCGCCGAGCCGCCGGTAGCGGGTGTCGATCTCCCGCGTCAAGCGGAGGATCTCGGCGCGGACTTCGTGGGCGTAGCTCATGTTATGGCGCTGGTGCCCCAGCGGGAAAATCTGGGCGCAGGCGGGAAACAAGCTTCCCCTGGTTAACATGCTCATCCTGGTCACCTGCCCCGCCAGGAAGGCATCGTCGCCATTCCCGCCAGAGTTCCTTCAGCAATTGCTTTTTCACGATCCGCAGCGCCCGGTTGTGGACGTGAAACTTCCGCGAATACTTCCGGCCCGGCGGCACATGCGGATCGCGCTCAGGCTTCATCGCTCGATACTTCGCCTTACGTTCATCGTAGAGTTTCTTCCACCGCCCGCCCCGGTTGCCCTGGAGCAGCGAGACCGCTATGCGGTGAATGATCGTGGCGTTGTACGGAGAGAACTTCTGCCGCAGGGCGTCCGCCCCGGCCACGCGCCGCTGCGCCCGGCCATCCACGACGCCGACGCCCATCCGCATCCAGACCTTCGCCGGGTTCGCGTAGTTCCATAGGTCCCCGGTGCGGGCTAGGATACTACCGACGCCTACCTCCCCGAGCCCCCGGTTATCTGGGTGCTTGACCCACGGCGCGATGGGAAGTTCCAGCACTGCGTCCACGATGGCCGCGCTTTTGACCTTCTCGGTGGCCTCTAGGACTCTGGCCGCCGTCAAGGTGGCCTGCGTGCCCGCGTGCGCATCCGCCGCGTTCACGGGCCGTCCGTCGGCCGCGTCCCGCTTGAGGCGGCGGCTTTGCGCCTTGGCCGAGTTGCCGAGCATCACCCGGAGGCGCAACATATCCTCGCGGACGCTCACGATCTCCCGGAGTTTGGAGAGGACACGGCGAACAACTCTCCCGTGGGCTTCAATACGCCAATGGTCCGCCGCGCCCTCACTGACCATCCTGCTAGCAGGAACACTTCGCTCATGGGCATCAAAGGTCGCCTGGTCACCACTAGCAGGAACTCCCTTTCCGTTCGCCTCTGGTTTGCCGGGCTTGCGGCGAGCCAAGGGGACACGTCGGCGTCGGGCATCAACAGTTGATTGGTCCCCCTGGCCTTCCGCCGCAAGCGAAGTGAGAGCACTGCGAGCGGCACCGGGCGCGTGGTGAACAGGGCGCTGTTGGCCGCTTGCTGCAGCGCTCATTGTCCTCGCCTTACGAGGCGGAGAGGAAGCCAACGTGAGACTGGGTGCCAGGGTGACTCTGGGCTTCCCCCTCCGCCTCGCAAGATTTCGGCGGGCGGCGCGGGATGGAGACACATCCGTCTTGGGCATCACGATTGGGCTTTTCCCCATCACCGCACCCTCCGCGCCTTCGTTAGGAGCTGCTGGAGCGCCGCGTGGTCCAGCGCGGCGCGCACGCACTCGGCCTCGCGCATGGCCTTCACGATGAGCCCGTACCACCGCGCCTGCACCAAGTGTGTGTGGCCATTCTTCTCGTGGAACGCGGCGGCCTCCTCAAGTTGCTCTCGCGTCGCGTCCCCGAGGAACGGGCGGCCGGCAATCGGCAGCGTGTAGCGCAACAGGTCACGCCCGTGCTCCTCGATCCCCTCCACCGTCCGGTGCTGCTCTTGGCCGCGCCCGATCTCGCCCCGCAGCCCCCGGTTGTTGTCCCGCCCGCACTCCCGCACCACGGCCCAGATCGCCCCGCCCACAAGCGGTCGCATCAACTCGCGGAAAAGCGCCGGGTCCTCCTCCAGCCGCTCGTGGTAGAGCTTCGCGGCCAACTCGTGATCCCAATCGGCCTTTTCCAGGCATTCGATGGCGACCCGTTTGATTCTGTGCATCACCCCTTCTGCTGCTGGCTCGGGTTCCCGCCTTTCCTCCCTCGGCGGAGCGTCCATCACCCCCGTCGCGGCATCTTCCAGACCCGGTCGTTGCCTTTGCATCTTCCCTCCCTCTCCGACGGTCACGATGCCTTCCCGTCCAGGGCCTCCACGCGCACCAGCACGCCGGGGCGCGCTGTTCATCGCCATTTCGCACATCACCGTTCGGGGAGCAGGTCCACCAGCAGCTCGAGGTCCATGCCGAGGGCGGTCTTGGGTAGGCGTCCCTGGCGCGCCCGCGCGACGGCGTCGTCGAAGGACAGGCCGAGGGCCTCCGCCTCCAGGCGGATCAATTCCCGGAGCTGGGCCTCGGTGAGGTCCCCACGCTCGATAGCGTCTTGCAGTGTCGCGGGCAACGGATTCATCCCAGCGCCTCCACCGCCACCTCCACGCCCGGCCGGATCGCGTACACCTTGCGGACGGCGAGGGCGGCCACCTGGGCGTCGTCCGCAAAGAACCCCGCGTGCATGAGCACGTCCAGCACCGGCTTGGCGCACTGGTCAACGTCCGGCCGTTTGGCATGGTGCACCGTGCCCCCCTCGGCGATGGCGACGCGCACGCGCTTGGGCATGGCCTTCGGCATGGGCATGCGGAACGTCAACTCGACGGCCAGCGGGCCCTCCAGCGGCGCGGGCGGGCGGTGCATGACGGCCTGGCCCATCACGATCTGCTTCCAGTCGCGGTCCACGGGGGCCTCGAAGACGCGCACGCCCTGGGGGGCGCCCTTCTTGCCGAACAGCGCGGCCCGGGGACGACCCTGGCCCCGGGGGATGCCGGCGACTTCGAACACGATGCGCTCGGGGCGCGCCAGGCGGTCCACCGCCCGCTGGGCGCGCAAGCCCCGGGCCGCGAACTCCCGCAAGGCCGCTTCGGGTTCACCGCGCATCGCGGTCCTCCCCGCCCGGCTGCGGCCCCTCGCCCCGCAGCCAGCGCAGCGTGTCTAGCACGCCCCGCTCGTAGGACCGGTCGTCGTAGCGCGTGCCGGCGCTCACGCCCTCGGCGGCCCATACCTCCAGGTCCCACACCGCCCGGGCCGTTTGGACGGGCGCGAAGCTCGCGCCGCCCGGTGCCGGTCGCTCGTCGCCCATCGGGTCCCCCTCCTTGCGCCAGAGCGTGTTGGCCCAGCCCCAGCCGCGCGCCAGATGGACGGCGCGCCACTCGGGGCCGGGGGGGGCGGCGGCCCAGCGGAAGGCGCAGAACGCCGGCAGCGGCGCGCCGGG
>Ga0209641_10002851_pt1 | contig 14609 bp, 12 predicted proteins | sample RifCSP16_1_FD_184022 | JGI IMG/M metagenome (GOLD analysis project Ga0209641, IMG submission 184022) | Soil microbial communities from Rifle, Colorado - Rifle CSP2_sed 16_1 (SPAdes) (version 2) | ecosystem: Environmental > Terrestrial > Deep subsurface > Rock core/Sediment | place: Rifle...
ATACTCCCACGTGGAGGGATCGCAAAAGCCCAAGTATGTGCCGGGAACGGATATTCTGGTTGATGAAGCGGCGGATCGGACAAAATCGATTGCGCTGAACCGGGGACGGTCAGAGCTCGACGCAGAGCAGGCCGCAACCGACATTCGCGAGCAAAGTCAGTCACTTTCTGTCATAGAAACCTATGCCGTCCCAAACGTGAAACTGAATATCCCGGCGTCGACCTGGCTCGTGACGGAAACCATCAATCGGATGACCTTTGCGTATTCATTCACGAACACGAAGCGCAGGAATCCGACAACAGAGTTTTTCCAGCAGTGGTCGTGGAACTTCCGATTTGGGTACGGCCTCCAATTTGGAGCCAACAACTACATTCAACCGTTTGCACCGATTGGTGAATTCTTCCTTTTCAGCCCATGGAAAGACACCAAGTTCTTCTTCCTGCCGCGTGCGGTGAACGTGTCCACGGCGCTGAACAGGGCACAGACACACGAAAAAGCGAGGAACCAGGTTCAGAAAAAACCTGTCGGAAGAAGCTTCGGATCTTCGCGGCAACTGAGCTTCAGCTGGCAACTGGTGGAAGGAGGACTGCTCAGTCCGTCTGTTGATTATACCCTCGATGTTGCGAGCAGTCTCGCCCATCTCGAAGTGGATGAATTCGGCAAACAACGGTCTCTTGGGGATATTCTTGGTGACCTCGTTGGGGGCGGCTCGAGGTTGATTGATTTTGGGAAAGATGTCAATTACTCTCAGAATATTGCCTTCAACACGAAGCCGATTGTTCCCACATTTCTGAAACTGAACCAGATCTTCACGCCGACATTCAGATATACGACCCGCTACGATTGGCAGAACAATCTCCAGGCCGGCCAACTCGGCAAAAGCGCCGGTGCGACAGGGAGCATCAACGGTTCGCTGGACATCAATCTCAAGACTATTTCTGAAAATCTTTGGCCGGTCACGAAGGCGGTTATCCGGCAGAGCGTTGACTCGACGGGTGCCCCAAGAGGTCCGACGTTTGCGGAACGCTTCGACGCGCTCAGCCGGGTTCTTTTCAAAATACCGTTCTTCGATTGGGATCGGGTCAGTATCACGTTTCAACAAAACAACAGTATCCGCAACAGCGGTGTTTTGGGACGTCCCGGATTCCTTAACCTGTTCGGTCGAGTTCCGTTCTTCCAGGGATCGGTGACGGAAAACGGGCCGTCGATGCTGTACCAGCTCGCACTCTCATCAGATCCCCATGGTACCGTGATCGTCAAAACAAAACCATCTTTTCCATTCGTTACGGGATTCACGGTTCCGGGTTTGCGCGCCCCCAACGGAAACCTCACGGATGTGTTCAATCAGACCAACAATTTCACGGCTCGAACCGGTCGAGGCTTGTGGGAAGGAGCGAACATCACTCTCACCTGGACGTTGGGGTGGTCTCACAACATGAACAGGACAATCAAGACAGATTCGCTTGGCGTACCGGAGGAAATCAGCAGAACAGTCAGCGGCGACGTGAACAGGACGTTCCTGACCTTCCCTAATACTCTCATTTTCAAACTGTTCAAGACCGGCATTGAGGACGTGAGCAAGCGTTATGAAGAGCTGAAGGATAATCTTGGCGACAAGCGGGGAGACGATCTGAAGATCATTCAGGCATTTGAGGAAGGGATGGAAGCGATGCCGATTTCCAAAAAGCTCATCAGCTCGCTCATGCCGAGACCCAACTGGTCGTTCCGGTGGGATGGGCTTGAGAAGATGGATCTCTTCAGCACGTTTGCGTCGCGCGTGAGTCTCGACCACGCGTACACATCGACCTTTCGAAGAAGATGGCGGCTGACCCCCCAGGGAGGAGAAATAACGGAAAGCGAACAAGTGTCCTATGGATTCACACCACTCATCGGTTTGAGCATCACCTTCAAACAACTCGGCAAGGGAAATTTGACGGGCAACTTCCGATACGGTACGTCCACCTCCACGGATCTGGCTCCTTCCGTACAGAACATTACAGAAACGAACACCACCGACATCAACATTTCCGCCAGCTACGCGCGATCGGGATTCGAGTTCCCCTTCTTTGGATTGTCCCTTTCGAATGATCTTGACATCAGCTTCTCATACAGCTATTCAAAAAACAACCGGCGCGTATTCGATTTCAAGAAGGAATTCAAGAAAGACGGTGATCCTCTTGAGGGGACCATCCGCACAAGCCTCGAACCTCGTATCCGGTATATCCTCAGCGCTCGAGTGACCGCTTCGATTTACTATAAGTACACGAAGATGAAGCCGGATGCCGGCGGGTCACGCATTCCTGGTTCCACCATCAACGAAGGCGGCCTCGACCTGCGAGTTCAAATTCAGTAGGCAGTGATTCTTCTCCGGGCCTTTCTCGCGCTCTGTGCGTTTCAAATCTTTGTCACACCTGCCCCAGTCTGCCGCTTGAGGCGGACAGGCGCCTCTAAGATTCTCATTTGGCAGATGGGATGGTTGCAGTGGAGGCACTGAGAGCGCAGGGATCCGCACATTATCATCCACATTGCTTCTAACTCCAATTCTGGCTAAGTTTTTCCATGGCACAACCCAAAAAAATCCTCTGGGTGGATGACGAAATCGATCTCCTGAAATCACACGTGATGCTCCTGCAGGAAAAGGGGTATGACGTTGAGACTGCTGCGAATGGAGAAGATGCAGTCGAGAAGGTAAAAGGAGAGCCGTTCGACCTCGTGTTTCTCGACGAAATGATGCCCGGGATGGGTGGATTGCGAACGCTCGCGCGGATAAAGGAGATTGTGCCCGCTCTTCCTGTTGTCATGATCACGAAGAATGAGGCAGAGAGCCTCATGGAAGAAGCGATCGGGGGCAAAATCAGCGATTACCTCACGAAGCCGGTCAACCCGAGCCAGGTTCTCCTCGCCGTCAAGAAGATTCTCGAGGCGAAAAAGATTGCCAGCCAGGCGGTCTCGAGAGACTATGCCCAGGAGTTCCAGCAGATCAGCGGCATGCTCATGAATCCCATGAGCCCGGAGAACTGGTCGGATCTCTATGTGAAGCTCACCAACTGGGACCTCGAACTCGATGAGCATCCCGAACTGAACCTGCGTCAAACCCTTCTGGATCAGAAACGCGAATCCAATGTGGAATTCGGCAAATTCATTGAGAGAAACTATCCGTCGTGGATCGCCGGCGAACCCGGGACGAGGCCATCCCTCTCCGTTGACATACTTGACCGGTACGTTCTTCCGCGTCTTTCTGATCAACGAACAGTTTTCTTTTTTGTCGTCGACTGTCTCCGTCTCGATCAATGGCTGATCCTCGAACGGCTCCTCAGTCCGTTCTTTTCAATGGAGAAAGAGTATTACTACAGCATTCTTCCGACTGCGACTCCCTATTCCCGCAACGCCATTTTCAGCGGCTTGTTTCCGCTCGATATCGAGAAGAGATTTCCTGAGGTGTGGGAGAAGGGGGAAGATGACGAAAACAGCAGAAACCGCCAGGAGCATTTCCTCCTGGACAAATTGCTGGAACGCCGGAACATACGGCTTAGTCCTGCTTCAAAATATGTCAAGATTCTCGATGCGGAATTCGGACGTCAAATTGAGAGCAACATCCTTTCCTACCTGAACGGCAGGTTGACGGCGATCGTCGTCAATTTTGTCGATATGCTTGCCCATGGAAGGTCCGACTCGCCTCTTCTCAAGGAAATCGCCCCCGACGAAGCCGCCTATCGATCACTCACCCGATCGTGGTTCCAGCACTCTTCGCTGTTTGGAATGTTGAAAGTCCTTTCGCAGCAACCACATGTGACCGTTGTGTTGACGACCGATCATGGGAGCGTCCGATGTCTCAGGGGTTCAAAAATCATCGGTGACCGCGAAGCGTCGACCAATCTCCGCTACAAGTTCGGTCGCAACCTCAAAATCGATGAACGCCAGGCAGTGTTCGTCAAGAATCCGGCCGATTACATGCTGCCCCGCAGCAGTGTGACCACAAACTATGTTCTCGCGAAAGAAAACTATTTCTTCGTCTATCCAACCGACTATCACAAGTACCTGAGCCAATACCGCGACAGTTTCCAGCATGGCGGTATTTCGATGGAAGAGATGATCCTTCCGGTGGTAACGCTCACCCCGCGCGTTTCATGACGGAATCGCATCAAACAGGATCGGAACAAGAAACAAGAGAAGTGGCGCGCGTCATGGCTGCTGCACTGCGCAGGGGCGATGTGGTGGCACTGTACGGCGATCTCGGAACAGGAAAGACGCAGTTCGTGAAAGGATTGTGCGATGCCTTTCGGGTTCAAGATACAGTAACAAGTCCAACGTTTGTCATCCTCAATTGCTACAGCGGATTGGAAAACGGGAAGAAGGAAATATTTGTCTTTCACTTTGACTTATACCGCGTGCAGACTGCTGAAGAGATTTATGATCTGGGCTATGAAGAGTTCTTTTTTGGAGACGGAATTTCCGTCATCGAGTGGGCGGAGCGGCTTGAAACACTGCTGCCGTCCCGCCGCTACGATGTGACAATTCTGTTTGGTGAAGGTGAGAACGAGCGGCGGATCTCAATTGAACGGGTGGGAATGAATCTGCCAGGAAACAGGACCAAAGGCATTTGACCATGGTTGTCCTTGGCATCGAGTCATCGACCAATGTCTGCTCTGTGGGACTTGCGCAATCAGGGAAACCTCTGATCGAAGAACGGATGACGGAAGAACGCGTGCATTCGGAGAAACTGTTGTCGCATGTCGAGGCTCTCCTCTCCAGGGGAGGAATCACGCCCGGACAACTTGGGGCGATCGCGGTTTCAATTGGCCCCGGTTCGTTCACCGGGTTGCGGATTGGATTGAGCACCGCAAAAGGATTGTGCTTCGCATTGGATGCTCCGCTCGTGGCCATCCCGACCTTTGATGCAATTGCTCATGCGGCAGCCGACGTTCGTCCGGACGTGTCCAATATTCTTGTGGCATTAGATGCAAAAAAAGGGGATTTTTACTCAGGCAGGTATGAAAAACACGCCGGATTCTTTGAGGCGACAGCCAGGACGAAGCTGAGTACCGAAGCCGATCTAAGGAAGGAAATTCTGGAGAGCTCTCCGCAACTCCTTGTGACCGACAGGGCGGATCTCCTTCAGGGCCTTCTTCATGCGGGAGCAACGGCCGCGGATGTCCATGATTTCTGCCGGGGAGACATTGTCGCCGGGATCGGGCTTTCCCGGGCGCTGGCGAAACAGTACACGGACGCCGAATCCTGCGAGCCGATGTATCTGAAGGATTTTGTCGTGATTGGAAAAACCTCAGCGGTCTGAGTGCCAAGGAGATTCTCATGGCCTGGTTTCGACGTTCGAAAGAGAATATTCAATCCGAAGGTCAGAAAAAAGAGACGCCGGACGGATTGTGGACAAAATGCGGCGGATGCGGTGAGATTGTCCACCGAAAGCAGTTGGAGCAAAACCTCTTCACGTGTCCGAAATGCTCCTTTCATTTCCGCCTCGGGAGCAAGGAGTATTTCTCCATCCTCCTTGACAGCGGATCCTTCAGCGAAATGGACAAGAAGCTCCAATCGACGGACCCGCTGAATTTTGTCGACACAAAACGATATTCGGATCGCCTTAAAGAGACCATCAAGAAAAGCGGGCTGCATGATGCAGTCCGAACGGGAACCGGAAAAATCAACAACGTTCCTGTCGTCATTGCCTGCATGGACTTCAGTTTTATCGGGGGGAGTATGGGCTCGGTGGTTGGGGAGAAAATCGCCCGTGCCATTGACAAGGCCATCAAAACAGGGCGCCCTATGATCATTGTTTCGTCAAGCGGAGGGGCCCGAATGATGGAAGCGGCGCTTTCTCTGATGCAACTGGCAAAAACGAGCGCCAAACTCGCCCAGCTTTCCGATGCCGGAATCCCTTACATTTCAATCCTCACGGATCCCACCACAGGGGGTGTTACTGCCAGCTATGCAATGCTCGGCGATGTGAATATTGCCGAACCGGGAGCTCTCATCGGGTTTGCCGGGCCACGAGTCATCAAACAGACCATCGGAAAGGACTTGCCCAAAGGGTTTCAGCGTTCGGAGTTTCTGATGGAAAAAGGATTTGTGGACCTTGTCATTCACCGGAAGGATATGAAGGAAACGATCACGAAGCTCTTGAACCTCTTCGCTCACTAGTGTCTCGATTTGAATCTCTGAGACCCGACACTCGAAACGATGTATGAAGATCCACATTCTTGGTGTGCCCATGGACCTTGGCGCCGGAAGACGCGGCGTCGATATGGGTCCCTCTGCCATCCGTATCGCCGGCGTCGCCGATAAACTTACCCACCTCGGTCATACTGTCGTCGACGAGGGTGACATTCTCATAAAGGCCCCCGAGCAGCTGCGAATCCGCAACGACAGACTGAGGTATCTTCCGGAAATTGTTCGTGCCTGTACGCTCCTCGCCGGCAAAGTGGAAAAGGTGGTGACTTCGGGAGGATTTCCGCTTGTTCTTGGCGGTGATCACTCGATCGCAATCGGAACGATTGCAGGAGTGGCATCACATTGCCGCAAACAGAAGAAACGGCTCGGCGTTATCTGGATCGATGCTCACGGTGATCTCAACACTTCCGAGACAACTCCCTCCGGCAATATCCACGGCATGCCCATGGCAATTTCCGTCGGTCACGGCGCGATCGAATTGACATCGGTCGGGGGCGACTTCAAGAAGATCGATCCGAAGGACGTGGTTCTTATCGGGACCCGCGATCTGGACGAGGGGGAGCGGAAGTTTATCAGGCAGTCGGGAATCAACACCTTCACAATGGAAGAGATCGACAAACACGGGATGTCCGCGATCATGGCCCGTGCGCTCAGAAAACTCCGCTCGTGCGATTATCTCCATGTAAGTTTTGATCTTGATGGTGTTGACCCTCAGGTGGCGCCGGGCGTTGGAACCCCCGTGAAGGGTGGACTGAACTACCGCGAAGCACACCTGATCATGGAGACGTTGAATGAATCGGGGAAGATGACATCGCTCGAGATTGTCGAAGTGAACCCGATTCTGGACAATCGCAATCAGTCCGCTGAATTTGCCGTCGAATTGATTCAATCAGGATTCGGGAAAAAGATCCTCTGATGGAGATTCTCAGAACCGTCCGGGAAATGCAGGCTCGGGCAGAACAGTTCAGACTGTCCGGAAAGAGGATCGGTGTTGTGCCGACGATGGGGGCCCTGCATGAAGGGCACACAAGCCTCCTCTCGCTCGCCCGGACGCGCAGCGATGTTGTTATCCTCACAATTTTTGTCAATCCTACCCAGTTCGGACCGAACGAAGACTATCGACGATATCCCCGCGATTTCGAGCGAGACGAAAAACTTGCTCGTGAGGCGGGTGTCGATAGTATTTTCCGTCCTGATGTCGAGGAAATGTATCCCGATGGCTTTCAAACGTACGTCGTCACGGAAGAGGTCGCCCAAACCTTCGAGGGAAAGATTCGACCGACCCATTTCAGGGGAGTGGCCACGGTTGTCGCCAAATTGTTCCATATCATCAGGCCGCATGTCGCAGTGTTCGGTCAGAAGGACGCGCAGCAGCTTTTCATCATTCGGGCAATGGTGCGTGACCTGAATTTTGACATTGAACTGCTGACAGCACCGATTGTTCGGGAAAGCGACGGGCTTGCAAGGAGCTCCCGGAACGTCTATCTTGGCGAACTGGAACGGTTGAATGCCTCGTCGCTCTATCGTTCCCTGGCAGGTGCCGGAGAGTTGATTGGAAAAGGGGAGAGGGATCTCCGTGTTGTCCGGGATTCGATTCTCGCGACCCTCGCAGCGGCTTCTCCCACTCTGATCGATTATGTTGCATTTGTCGATCCGGCCACGTTTCGGGAGATTGACAGCCTTCGCGGAGGCGACGTGCTCATTCTTCTCGCGGCACGATTTGGCACAACAAGACTTATCGACAACTTGCTGGTTCCCTTGAGATAACCGAATGAAAACACATTCAGATCTCGCCGTTGCCATCATGGCCGCAGGGAAAGGGACCCGGATGAAGGATGCCAGCAGGGCAAAGGTGATGTATGAACTTAACGGCAAGCCGATGCTCCACTATGTCATCCGTCTTGCGCACGATATGAAGGCGATAAAAGTAATCGCAATCGTGGGCTATCAGAAAGAAACGGTCGAGCACTTTGTCAAGAAACACTTTCCCGAAGCCGAGTGTGTGACGCAGGCGCAACAAATGGGAACTGGCCACGCCGTGATGCAAGCGGAATCGCCCCTTTCGGATTTCACCGGGAACGTCCTTGTTCTCTCGGGAGATGTTCCGCTGCTGCAGCAACGGACAATCGATGGACTCATACGGTATCACCGCGAAACGAAGGCCGTGGCGACGATCCTGACGGCGGAGTTGGACGATCCGTCCGGATATGGGCGAATTATCAGGAATCCCGATCATTCCGTGAAAAAGATCGTCGAGCACCGGGACGCGTCCCCCAGGGAATTGCTTGTGAAGGAAATCAATTCCGGCATCTATGTCTTTGAGAAAGAGAAGCTTTTCGACGGGTTGAAGCATATTCGTCCCCACAATGTCCAGAATGAATACTACCTGACCGATGTGTTCGAGTATTTCTGGAAGCACCATTGGATTGTTTCTGCGCTACAGGCTCCGCATCCCGACGAGATTCGCGGGATCAACACGTTGGAGCAGCTCAGCGAGGCGCGGAAGGTCTTGAATGAAACACTGCAGTAAACTTGACAATCAGGATTGATTTCGGTATCATACTCGCAAGAACAACGAGAACGTGGAGGTCGATGCGATGGGACGCGTGAAAGCGATGGTTGTGATGATGGTGTGCGTTTCGGCGCCGTTGATGGCACAATTCAAACAGCAGGTCGAGTCACGGCCGAGCGTCAGCGAATCGCTGGTCCGATCCGGGAACTCTGGTCTCCTGTTTGGATGGTTCGATCCAAGCCGGTTTTCCATGCATCACAGTTTTTCTCTTTCGTACATGAGTGCCGGCGGACAGGGTCTCTCGCTTGGAGTCTACACAAACAGCCTCTACTACAAGATCTCGGATCCCCTCGATGTTCAATTCGATGTGAGCCTTCAGCATTCTCCTTACAGCTCATTTGGCAACACGAAAGATTTCAGCGGAGTCTACCTGAGCCGGGCGCAGCTCAACTATCGGCCGGCAGAGAACATGCTTCTCCAAATCCAGTATCGTCAGCTTCCCTCGATGTATTGGTGGGGGATGAATCGGTCGTCGATGTTCTACAACGGAATAGGCAGTTTCGACGAGGAACAACACTGAAAACAAGGTCCGTTCAGGCAGTACTGAAACCGGGCGCCCTCACCGTCGCTGAGGCCGTTCGGTTTTTGCTTTTCTGCTGTAGCATGTATCAGCATGGTTGATCAAGAACACTCCCCACCGCCGGCACATCCACCCGTACCCCATGCTGTAACTCCCCAGTACTCACGATTCCGTTCTTCGGTACGACTGCTTCTTTTTGGTGGCCTGCCCCTGGCCCTTGTTGTGTTGATTGTTGTTGCAGTTTTCTCCGGCCGGTCGTCCGAGTCCGAAGTCCTCGTCGACAACAAGCTCCACACAATTCAACTCGACGTTCTCAACGGATCGGGGGAATCGAAGCTCGCGCAGCGATTGACGGATTTTCTTCGAGGACGAGGATTCGATGTGGTCGAAATCGGCAATTACACCGGCGACCTTGCCAAGACGCTGGTCATTGACCGAACGGGAAACAGGGAAGCAGCAGTACGCGTTGCCCAATCCATCGGCGTTCCTGAAGAGCGTGTCATTCAAAAGATCGACCGAACACTCTATCTCGATGTATCCGTTTTCATTGGCAAGGATTTTCGGTCTCTCCACCCATTCAAGTAAAAACAAGAGGAAAAAGTATTGACCGCACGAATGCTGGCAAAAAGAATCGCTGAGTTCGCCCTCTCCAAGAAGGCCTCGGACGTCGCGTTGATGGACCTTCGGAAGAAAAGCTCGGCGACCGATTTCTTCGTTGTGTGTTCCGGCGATTCCGAACCACAGGTAAAAGCAATCGCCGATGCCATTCTCGACGGCATGGAAATTAAGGGATTCAATGTGTGGCATACGGAGGGATTTCATGCCCGGCGATGGATTCTCCTGGACTATGTCGATGTGGTCGTTCACGTCTTTCATAAGGAGTTGCGCACGTTCTACAATCTCGAGAGGTTGTGGAGCGATGCGAAAATCCACCCCGTCAAAGATACCGGAAAAAAGACCGCGAAGATCCTTGCCGCAAAAAAGACAACCCGAACCCGCCGACGTACGTCCCGACGTGCTTCGGCCTGAGCATCGAAGAAATGATTTCCTATCTCGAAAAACAACTCGGAAACGCACTCACCGTGCTCAAGTACGGCGACGGGGCTAAGCCGACCTTTGAGCGACCCAAGCTCGAAGAGCACGGCGACCTCACAACGAATATCGCCATGCTCCTCGCAAAGTCGCTGGGGAAAAAACCGCGCGGAATAGCGGAGGAAATCGTTCGGACGATGAAACTCGATCCGGAACTGATTGTACGAGTTGAAATCGCCGGCTCGGGATTTATCAATTTCTGGCTTTCTGAATCTTTTTATACACGCAGCTTGAAGAGCGTGTTTGATAGGGGAGACTCGTTCGGCCGCTCGAATATGGGAATGGGGAAAAAGACACAGGTTGAATTCGTGAGCGCCAACCCCACAGGTCCGCTGAGCGTTGGCCATGGCCGCCAGGCCGCTATCGGAGATACGATTGCGAATCTTCTCGAATGGACCGGGCACACAGTGACGAGGGAGTACTACTATAATAATGCCGGCCGACAGATGAGGAAATTGGCCGAATCCACCCTTGCACGCTACCGCCAGCTGTTCGATCCTGAGGCTCCATTTCCGGAAGATGGATACCAGGGTGGGTACATCCGCGAGATCGCGGAAGATCTCAAAAAAACGAAATCAGATTCGATTCTGAAGTTGCCCCCCGAAGATGCACTGACAATCTGCCAGCAGACGTCGGAAACCGTTTTGTTTGAAGCAATCAAGTCGGTTCTCTTGCGGATGGGGGTGACGTTTGATGTCTATTTCAACGAGGATTCACTTTATAAAAACGGGACCATCAACGATGTCGTTGATGAATTCCGCGCGAAAGGGTTCGCCTACGACAAGGATGGCGCCGTGTGGCTCAAGACAACCGCGATGGGACTTGATCAGGACCGTGTGATTATCAAGAGCACGGGGGAGCCGACCTACCGTCTGCCTGATATTGCGTATCATAGGGAGAAATTCCGACGAGGTTTCGAGCTGGTGATCGACATTTTCGGGGCGGATCATATTGCGACCATCCCGGACGTCCTCGCAGGGATCAAAGCTCTCGGGTATGATCCCGGAAGGGTGAAGGTGGTGATCCATCAGTTTGTGACCTTGCTCCGCAACGGAGAGCAGGTGAAAATGTCCAAGCGGGCGGCAAATTTCATTACGTTGGATGAATTGATTGAAGAGGTCGGATCAGACGCGGTACGATTTTTCTTTGTGATGCGCTCGATTGCCAGTCATCTTGAGTTCGACCTCGATCTTGCAAAGGAGCAATCTGAAAAGAATCCCGTGTACTATTTGCAGTATGCTCACGCGCGAATCGCAAGCATTCTTCGATTTGCCGAATCAGAAGGCGTTGTGGGAGCCGATCTTTCGGAACTCGCGCGGGCAAACCTTCAGCTGCTGAAGGAGCCATCGGAGCTGGCGCTGGTCAAGCTTCTTCTGAGTTTTCCGAAGGTCATCGAGAACACATGCCAGAGCCTGGAACCGCACCGGCTGCCGACCTACCTGGGCGAGGTCGCGACGGCGTTCCACAAGTTCTATCACGATCACCGCGTCGTGATTCCGGAACGTGCTCTTGCGCATGCAAGACTGGCGCTCTCATGGGCATCGAAGATCGTCCTTGCAAATGGGCTGAAAATCTTGGGAATTTCCGCTCCCGATAGAATGTAACGGGTGTTTGACAATCGGCCGAAATTTCTTTAGGTTGGTGTATCAGTAGCCTCAAAAGGACTCATTCCCTGCCTCTTGTTACTGCATAATCAGAGCTTCTCACTGCAACGCGGTTCAAGTATCGTTCCATTTCTCTTTCATAAGGTATCATCGCGGTACCCGGCGGCCCCCGTGGCCATTCAGGCAGTGTTTGCTCCACGGTGTTCATGCCGGGTCGGCGGAATTTGAAATGAAGTTCTCAAAATCATTATGAGTGCTCAATCCATCCTATGAACATTCTCCTGAGCGGTGGAGCTGGATTTATCGGCAGTAATCTTGTGATGTACTTGCTCAAGAAATATCCTGATATCCGCATCCTGAACCTGGACAAATTGACCTATGCGGGAAATCTCGAAAACCTTGAGTCCGTGAACAATCATCCACGCTACCATTTTGAGCGGGGAGATATCTGTGACCGCCGGCTGGTAGAACAGCTTCTGGGAAAGCACTCGATTGATGCAATCATCAATGTCGCGGCTGAGACGCATGTTGATCGGAGCATCGTTGGCTCGGCTGAGTTCATTCAGACGAACATCGTGGGGACGCATGTGCTGTTGGAGCTTGCAAGAGAAAAGAATATCGCGAAATTCGTTCAGATTTCGACGGACGAAGTCTATGGATCTCTTGGTCCGACGGGGAAGTTCACAGAAGAAACCCCAATACACCCGAACAGCCCGTATGCGGCGAGCAAAGCGTCGGCAGACAATTTCGTTCTTGCCTATCACCATACTTATGGCCTCCCGGCAGTTATTACCCGATGCTCAAATAACTATGGGCCCTTCCAATTCCCGGAGAAGCTGATTCCATTGATGATTGCCAATGCACTGAACGGAAAGCCGCTTCCTGTGTACGGAGACGGAATGAATGTAAGAGACTGGCTGCACGTCGCAGACCATTGTTCGGCAATCGATGCCGTCGTTCGTCGGGGTCGGGTGGGGGAAGTTTACAACATCGGGGGGAACAATGAGAAGCCAAACCTCGAACTCATCAAACTCCTTCTCAAACTCCTTGGAAAGTCCGAGTCACTTATTACATTTGTAAAGGATCGGCCCGGCCATGATCGGCGCTATGCCATCGATTCCTCAAAGATTCAAAGGGAACTGGGCTGGACTCCCTCGTTCACCTTTGAACAGGGGATGAAGGAGACGGTTGAATGGTACGTCCAAAACAGGAAATGGTGGGAGAGAATCATCAGCGGCCAGTACAAAGAATATTACGCGTCAATGTACGCCGGTCGGTGAATGCCGAAACCGGATGGAACGAATCGTACGGATTGAATGATATGAGAACACAGTCTATGGAACCAGGGAATACGCCGGGAAGGCGTTTGTTTCTCTTGCCTCTCCTTCTTCTGACGTGGTCCGTAGCATGGTCCCAACAGGACCCGCTGCAGGACAGAAGCTTCACGCGATTGCCGGGGTATAAGAACACCAATGTCACCCCGAAGCCCGGTGAAAAAATGGCCGAGCCCTTCTTCATCGTCGGTCCACCGCTTGAAGAGACCATCGACCCGAAGGAATATGTGGTTGGGCCGAATGACGTCTTCGGACTCATGCTTCCCGGTGTGAGCGACCTGACAATGCCTCTTATCGTTTCGCCCGAAGGATCGCTGCTGGTTCCCAACGTTGGCGAGATTCCAGTTGCGGGAATGACCCTGGAGAAGGCCAAGGCAGAAGTCCTGACGGCGGTGTCCAGGAACGCGAAAATGGTCAAGCCGAGCTTCACCCTTCTCTCGCCCCGGCAGATTCTGGTGACGGTTCTCGGTTCTGTCCGAAGTCCCGGTCCTTATATTGTTGCCTCGTCAATGCGCGTGGACAAAGCGATCGCAATGGCAAACGTGACGAATCAACCTCCAAACCCCGCTTTGACGTGGAGCGGAGATTTCTCACGACGGCGCATCACCATTCGCCAGAAGGGTCGACAGGAGAAACTTGTCGATTTGGAATTGTTCTTTACGGAAGGAAGGAGAGACCAGAATCCTTATCTTCAGGAAGGAGATGTTGTCGTAGTTCCTCCACGGAATATCGACCAGGCATCGATCAGCATCTTCGGAGCTGTGAACCAACAGGGGGAGTACGAATACCGTGAGTATGACAGTCTTCTGATCCTGGTGCGTATTGCAAACGGATTGACTCCCAACGCAGATCGAGGGAATGTGGAAATCACCACATTGAGCACCGATGCGGCAACATCCGCATCAAGGTTGGTCGATCTCGGAGCTATTCTCGATGGGAAACAGAGCGATATTCCTCTTTCGAATAAAGACCGGGTTGTTGTTCGCGAGAAAATAGACCGTCGAAGGGATTTTAAAGTCCACGTGAGAGGGGAAATTCGGTTCCCCGGCATGTATCCAATTACGCAGGACAGCACGAGATTGACTGAGATTATTGCCCGTGCAGGGGGCTTCACCGACTACGCGTACCTTCCCGCCGCGGAAATTGAACGGAAACAGCTGACCGCTGCAGGAATGACGGTGGACCTGACTCAGGAAGCCCTTTTGAATGCCCGTTTGAACGATCAATTGATAACTCCTGAGGAAAGGGCATACTACGAGATGGAAGCACAGCTCCGGAGAGGAACTGTCGCTGTGGATTTTGAA
>Ga0209641_10002855_pt1 | contig 14592 bp, 16 predicted proteins | sample RifCSP16_1_FD_184022 | JGI IMG/M metagenome (GOLD analysis project Ga0209641, IMG submission 184022) | Soil microbial communities from Rifle, Colorado - Rifle CSP2_sed 16_1 (SPAdes) (version 2) | ecosystem: Environmental > Terrestrial > Deep subsurface > Rock core/Sediment | place: Rifle...
GATTTTTGTCCTGGAAGGCAACTCCGCCCCTTATTTGCAATATACGGCGGCCAGAACAAACAGTGTTTTGGCTAAGGCAGGCAAGAAATCGGCTTCTGATGCAACCGCCTCATTAAATAACGAAGAACTTCTGCTTCTTCGGACTTTGGTTAGGTTTCCAGAGATGATTGGTCTTGCCGCCAGGAATTATTCTCCAAACCTTCTGGCCAATTATTTATTTGACCTGGCCCAAAAGTACAACAATTTCTATAATCAACACCGGATTATCGGGGGAGAAAGCGAAGAGTTCAGGCTTACCTTAAGCAAAGCCACAGGGCACATCCTCAAAAACGGCCTTGAAATTCTTGGAATAGAAACTCCGGAGAAGATGTAGAGTTATTTGTCGGAAAGAATTGTCTTTTCGACCTTTTGGGTTACTTGGGTAAAGGGTTTTACAACCTCTTTTGCGATTGAGTTAGGTTTGGTCGAAAGCTGTTCTTCAAGCTGCCTTTCTATATAGGAGGTATCCACCCGTTTAATCATTTCTTCAAGTTCCGGGTCTTTTATTTCTTCCTCGGAAATCTTGTTTCTTATCTCTTTTAAGAGTTTAAGTACCTTTGTAATTTCCCTTTCCGAGATGAGATTGACCTGCATGTCCAATTCCTCCCGAAGAGTACTGATATAACTTTGTCTGATTTGGCTCATCAGAACAATTATCGCCAAAATTATTGCCTCCAGAGAGACAGTCATAGTCAGAAGGGTAAAAGGGTAGGGGTCGAAAACAGGTACGGAAGGGAGTTTGCCGGTATTTATAAGAATCCAGGCAGAGAAAAGGACAAGATTGGTAAGAAGAAAGGCAATGCTCCCGAAAGAAGAGGTTAACCAGTCAGCTACTCTAATTGTAAAAGGTCTTTTTTTAAGAGCCTTTGCTTCGAAGCTTTTGATTATATGGTGGAAATGTTTTGCCATGTTCTGAATAACAGCGGGTTACCACTATAAATTAAATACCTTTTTCCACTGGTAATACAAGTGGTTGATTGCTAGAATTGGCCTTTAGAATGGATTACAAGAGATTTACTCTAAAAAACGGTCTTAAAGTCGTTGTTTCTCCCATGCCGAATCTGGAATCGGCAACCCTTACGGTCTGGGTTAAGACCGGTTCACGTTTCGAAGATGCCCGCATAAACGGAATCAGTCATTTTTTGGAACATATGGTTTTTAAGGGGGGTAAAAAGCGCCCCACAGCTAAAGAAATTGCTGAGGCGGTGGATTCAATAGGCGCAGAGACCAATGCGGGAACCTCTAAGGACTGGACCAATTTCTATATAAAAGCCCATGCGGGACACCTCGAAAAAGCCTTCGACGTTCTTTCAGACATGATTTTAAATCCCATCCTTAATAAGGAAGAAATAGAGCGCGAAAAAGGAGTGATAATCGAGGAAATTGCAATGTATGAGGATACTCCGATGCTAAGAATAGGATACATATTCGAGCAGCTGATATTCGAGAAAACCCCATTGGGGAGGGACATTGCTGGGACTTCCGATACGGTAAAAAGCATAGAACAAGATGATTTTATACGATATAGAAAGAGACATTACTATGCTGAAAATATGCTTTTAACGGTTGCCGGAAAAGTAAACGCTAACGAAGTAATGAGGCTTGCCGAAAAATACTTTGGGGAGCTTAAAAAAGGCGGACGGGAGCAAAAAGAAACAAAGACAAAAGAGAGCCAAAAGGGTTCGCAACTTAAACTTCATTCCAAAAAGAAAGAACAAGCCCATTTTGTACTAGGGTTCAGGGGCAATCCCAGAGGCTACAAAGGCCGATTTGCCGAGGCGGTTCTTTCTGTAATCTTGGGTGGAGGAATGAGTTCAAGACTTTTTACGGAAGTAAGGGAGAGAAGAGGACTTGCCTATGCGGTAAAAACCAGTACTGAAAGATATCAGGATACAGGCTATCTGGGTACCTATGTCGGAGTTGATGTCAAAAGGGCCGATGAGGCCATAAAAGTGGTTTTAGATCAGCATTACGGGCTAGCCGACGGCCGCTATCCCATTTCAGCCTCCGAGCTTACAAAAGCCAAGGAGTATCTAAAAGGGCATATGGCTCTGGCTCTTGAGGACACAATGGGAGTAAATGAGTTTTTTGGAGAATCGGAACTTTTTCTTAAGAAGATTGAAACTCCGGAGGAAGTATTTAAGGCCGTGGACAAGGTGACGATCGAAGATGTTCTTTCCGAGGCCAAAAAGCTTTTCGTTCCCAAGAAGCTAAATTTGGCTATAATCGGACCTTATGGGGACTCAGAAAGGTTTGAAAGGTTAATAAAATGAAGGAGCAAACCGTTGTTTTGGTAAAACCGGACGGAGTAAGGCGGGGAATAATAGGGGAGATAATGAGCCGATTTGAAAGAGTGGGGTTAAAACTGATTGCCGCAAAGCTTATTTGGGTGGATAAATTACTGGTAGGCAAGCATTATCCGAATGATCGGGCATACCTAAGAAATGTTGGCGAAAGAACTCTCGAGAATTATCAACAGTATGGTTGGGACTCGAAAGAGAAACTGGGAACCTCCGATCCACTTGAAATAGGCAAACTGATAAGAAAGTGGAATATGGAATTTTTATCCTCTGGCCCGGTGTTAGCCTTGATTTTGGAGGGTCACTCGGCAGTTTCTATTGTGCGCAAAATGATTGGACACACCTTCCCTGCAGAGGCCGTGCCCGGAACAATCAGGGGTGATTACTCGCTCGAGTCCGCATATCAGGCCAATAGTGAGCTCAGGACTATCAGAAATCTAATTCATGCCTCAGGAAGCAAGGAAGAGGCAGAATTTGAAAAGAAGCTTTGGTTTAAGCGAAGCGAAATCTACTCCTACTGACTTCGTTTAGGTTCTTTTAATTCTTGGTCGGGGTGCTGGGAATTGAACCCAGTGTTTCTACGTCCCGAACGTAGCGTGATACCGATTCACTACACCCCGGGTGCCCCTGGCCAGAATTGAACTGACATCTTACCCTTAGGACGGGTCTGCTCTATCCGTTGAGCTACAGGGGCTTATAAGGGGAATTATATCAAATTATTTCAGGCTAATGGAGTAAAGGTTGGGAAGTGAATCTGTTGCTCCCAAATTTGTGAGTATCAAAAGCCGCGAGGTTGAGGCAAAAGGATAGGCATGGGGGGCTACATAGCTGCCGGTATAGACTTCTTGTCTGTTGGTCCCGTCGTAGTCCATAATGCTTATTTTGTTGCCTTCAGCCAGAACTAGATGTTTGGAGGTGGGAAACCAGGAAGCCCTTCTTAAGGCGCCTTCCGGAAAAACCTGCTGATTTAAAATCAAGGGTTCGGCCCCATCGTCTATCAGAAAGTTTCTGTCTTCTTTGATGTCGTAAACATAGGTTCGACCCATTTTGATATCGCGCTCTTCCCTTTGGGTGGAGGAGCCGGGAAGCGGCCTAATAAGCTCCTTTTTGATGCTGGCTGCACCGGATGCAGTATAGACAATCTTGTTCTCATCGGGGGAGAAAAGGACCACGGAAGTCTTTCTGGTAAGGATATCTTCCAGCTCATCCGGAAGGGGCTTAAGCTGTGCCAGGAGCCGGTTTTGCTTTTGTTTCTGCCAATCAGCCAAAACAATGTCTTTTCTTGAGGCGATATTGACCCTTTTGGATTGGGAAGTCAGAGTCCCCGAATCCAGTAAGAAAACTCCGGTTTTGACCGTCAAGAGGATTTGTCTGCCATCGGGAGAAAAAATATAAGTAGCGTCGGTCAAGTCCCCATCGGTGATTTTTCTGGGTTCTTTGGCAAAACCCACAGGCAGATTTACGGTCTCCAGGACCCAAAGTCCGCTGGCCTCGGAAGTGATTCCATTTTCCGGAAGTACCAAATAGGCAATTTTACTGCCGTCAGGCGCCAAAACAGGGTTTACTACAGAAGAAAAAGTTATAGCCGAAAGCGAAGGTGCGACTTTAAAAAGGCTGGCGCCAGCTTCGGTGACGATCTCTTTTTCGACAATCAGCCTTTTTTCCCAGGCATGATAACCCTCCTTCTTGATGCTTACGTCATATGCTCCCGGAGAAAGAGAAATGGTGTTGTCGGTTGCGGTTATCAGCTCGCCGTTGATATAGACAGAGGCTCCCACGGGATCGGATTTAAGAACCAGAAGACCGCTTGGTCTGAAGCGAAAACTCTTTTTGTCAAATCTGTAACCTTTGGCATAAAGAGTAATTAAGGTGGCAAAAGTACCCACCAGAATCAGGGTCAGAAGGGCCAGTAAAACCCGCAACTTGGTCATTGCCCCGATTATACTCCTAAACTTAGACTTGTAGGTAGAGGTTTTTGTCAATATAATGCGCTGATACAGGTATCATTCGAGGCAATCTAAAAACATCATAAGGTATCAATTATGCTTAGGAAAAACATCGCCATCGACCTTGGAACCGCAAATACGCTTGTTTGGGTGGCAGGCGAGGGATTGGTAGGAAATGAACCTACGGTTGTTGCCATCTCTTCGGAGGACAATAAAGTGGTTGCGGTCGGGGAGGAAGCCAAAAAAATGCTGGGCAGGACTCCAGAAAGCCTGATTGCCTCCAGGCCCATGCGGGAAGGCGTAATTGCAGACTACCAGGTAACCGAGGCCATGCTGCGCTACTTCATAAGCAAAGTCGTGGGAAGAATCAGTATCTTTAAGCCCGACGTTATGATTTGTGTTCCCGCAGGCTGCACGCAGGTTGAGCGGAGAGCCGCTTTGGATGCTACCCTTTCTGCCGGGGCGGCTCATGCTTACCTTATAGACGAGCCCTTGGCTGCGGCAATTGGGGCAGGAATTCCGGTTTCGGCGCCATCCGGGAATATGATTGTGGACATCGGCGGGGGTGCAGCCGAGGCTGCAGTGATTTCGCTCGGGGGTGTCGTGGTCCATAAATCCGTAAGGATTGCAGGTACCAAAATTGACGAAGCAATTCAAAATTACCTCAAAAAGAAGCACAATCTGATAATAGGGGACCAAACGGCTGAAGATTTAAAGATAAAGATAGGTTCTGCGACTCCGGTGGTTAAAGAGGACAAGCTGGAAATATCCGGGCGAGACCTTGTTTTTGGCCTCCCCAGAAGCGTTGTGGTGACCTCGAGCGACGTTACCGAGGCTGTCAGGCCGGTATTATTGCAGATAATCGGTGCGGTCAAGGCTGTTTTGGAGGATACACCGCCTGAGTTGGCTGCAGATATAATCGATAAAGGAATAGTCATGAGTGGAGGCTCGAGTCTACTTCGGAACTTTGACAAGCTCATGACCGAGGAAACCGGGGTTCCCTCTCATGTAGCCGAAGAGCCCCTGCTCTGCGTGGTCAGGGGAACCGGATTGGTCATGGAAAATATAGAGCTTTGGAAGAGAAGCGTAACCACGAAAAGATAACATTACAGGGTGTCAATTTTCAAGGAATTTTAACATTTAACAACAATATTTATTAGATTAGCGGAAAGAATGATAAGTTAAGATTTAAACAATATAGGTTTAGCGAAAGTGGATATAGTATTTAGGTGTATTGTATAATTAATTGAGGATAAGTTGAGGATAAAAATGGTATGCGTGAGGCTATAAAGCGAGTTAAATATTTATTCGAATTGGAGATTAACGGAATCTATAAATTAGAGGTATAGCCACCTGTAGTTCGGGGTAATATTTAGAGATGGTTTGTTTGGAATTGAAATATTCGAGTTTTGGGGTCCAAATTAGATATAGGATGTAAAACACCTGGAAGTGTCTGGATTCGGTCCGAATATAATCGTTTTTTTACATCCCATAATTAGATTCAGTATGAAAAACATGGAAAAAAAGAGCCTTAAATCTTCCCGAAAAGACGGCCAAATCTTAAAAGTGGACTTAGATAGCACCTCGAAAGCTGGAGTGCTAGCCTTCGTACGGGACAGTATCGCCCGTAAGGCTAAATTTAGTATTGTTACGCCCAATCCGGAGATTGTCTTGATGGCCCAAAAGGACCGTAATTTAGCACAAAGCTTAGAGGCGGCGAACCTGGCAATTCCCGACGGAATAGGCCTATCCCAGGCTGCGAGATTTTTAAGTCTTGCGGCGCCGAGAAATATTCTTTTAAGGATTCCGGTTTGTTTTGTTCAGGGTCTTGGGGTAGGCTTGGCCACTTTCGTAGCCCGAGATTGGCTTTTGGACTGTCTGCCGGTTATTAAAGGGAGGGAGCTTTTTATGGAACTTGTAAAGCTTGCCAACAAAAAGGGCTGGAGAGTCTTTTTCTTGGGAGGGGAAAGCGGAGAAGCCAAGGATGCAGGAGAAAAGTTAAGGAGAAGTCTAAAAAGCGCCAGAATTGCCTATGCCCCCGGGCCCATGTTGGATGATGAGGCGAGACCCAAAACCCAAGAGGATAAAAACGCAGAAATCTATTGCATAAGGCAAATTAACGAATTTAAGCCACACCTGCTTTTTGTAGCCCTTAAGGCCCCCAGACAGGAGAAATGGTTGATGAAGTGGTTGGGGACCCTGGATATTGGGGGAGGAATGGTTGTGGGCGGAACTTTCAAATATATCTCGGGCCAATCGAAACTTCCTCCCCATTGGATGGAGAATTTGGGCCTAGAGTGGCTTTGGAGGCTAATAACAGAGCCCTGGAGGCTTAAAAGAGTATTGACGGCTTTTCCCATTTTTCCGTTAAAAGTCTTCTTATATAAGCTAAATACCCCTTGACACGTCTGTACCCCTTTGATATTTTCTGATTAAGAAAGTTCCAGGTTAAGCTCGGAACTATATCAAAAAAGGTACAAATAGATTAAAACAATATGGCTGAAGAAGGGGCAAAGAAAAAAGTTAAATTAGAAGATCTTCCTGACCTCTTGACTGTCCGGGAAGTAGCTGAACTCCTGCGTGTATCTCCCTTGACCATCAAGCGCTGGGGAAAAAGGGGAAAGCTTCCTGCGATAAGAATCAACTCCCGAGGAGACAGGCGTTACAAAAAAGAAGCCGTGCTTTGGCTTCTGGGAATGCAAGAGAAGACGGAATAGCCCCAAAGTAGAGAATTTACCCCCCGAAGTAGTATAATTTACACTTGGTATTCCCATGCGTAAGATTATTCTTTATTTGCTGCTAATCGTGGCGTTTTTAGGCTTTTTGGCAAAGCCGGCTTACGCTGTGGTAAAGACAAGCCCGACCGCAAGCCCCAGCGCTAGTCCAACCTTTGAACCCACCCCACTGCCTACACCCGTACCGGACTTAACCCAGAAAACCCAAGAAACCCTGGGTCCATTGGAGAAACTTCTGGAGGAACAGAAACTAGGCCCTGTTTGGCCCTCAAATCCGCTAAAGCATGCGATAAGGGGAGCGGTTGAAACCGGAGTCCCCGCAAACACCATCGTTTTGCTTCTACTGCTGCCGTTAGTTGCAACAATCATTGCCGCCGCCAGACACCTTGTAGGACTTCGGGGATTTGGAATTTTCCTTCCGGCTGCCCTCTCTGTCGTCTTTGTGGCCACCCGTCCGGTCGTAGGTATAGGACTTTTCTTGATTATAGTTACCGTTTCTACCTTGACTCGAATGCTTTTAAGAAGGTTAAAGATCAAGCTTCAGTATTTGCCCCGCATGGCCTTAATTCTTTGGATAGTTTCTCTTTCGGTTTTGGGAGTCCTTTTCGCCGCACCCGTTATCCGTCATCCCGATTTAACCAATGTCTCGATATTTCCCATTCTTATCATGGCCCTCTTGGCCGAAGACTTTATTAGGGTTCAGCTGGGCAAAAGCATAAAAACGGCCATTAACTTAACCACGGAAACCCTCATCTTGGCTTTGGTTTCGTATTTCTTCCTGACCCTGAAGGTTGTCCAGGAATTTGCCCTCTTAAACCCGGAATGGTATTTACTGGGTCTCTTGGGATTCGATTACATCTTGGGTAAGTATGTGGGATTAAGGATTTTAGAGATTTGGAGGTTTAGGAAGCTTATAAAGGCTTAAGGAGAAAAATCATGAAAGCCTCTTTAATTCTTGGCCTTAATGCCCGCACCCAGCTTTTTACCTATAGATATAATTCCCTTCAAGGTAAAAAAATAGCAGATTCTAAGCTGCAAACCGCCAGAGTTTTGGGCAAGACAGAAGTCACCTTACCCAAAATTTACAAAAAGTTCAAAAATCCGGAAGATATCGAAAAATTTGATTGGGAAAGCCTTCCGAACTCTTTTGCGGTTAAACCCAGCCGAGGCCTGGGAGGAGAGGGAATCATAGTGGTCAAGAAAAAGATCAAAGACGGTGAGGGTTGGATTACCACCCAGAGAGAAAGGGTAACCGTTGATGATTTGAAGTTTCATGTTCTGGATATTCTGGAAGGAGCCTTTAGTATGCGAAACGAACCGGATGTGGCATTTATTCAGGAATACGTAGGCAGACACAAAGCCTTTAAAAAGTATGCTTATAGGGGCACACCGGATATAAGAATCATCGTATTTAATAAAGTGCCCGTGATGGCGATGCTTCGGCTTCCGACAAAAGAATCAGGAGGACGCGCTAACCTCCACCAGGGGGCGGTAGGAGTTGGAATTGATATTGCAACTGGGATAACCACCAAAGCTATTTGGCACGGAGAACAAATAGTGTACAAACCAGGGACGGGAAAGAAGCTTCGAGGAATAAAAATACCCAATTGGACACTGATTTTGGAAACGGCCGTAAAGGCCCAGATTGCCTCAGGAATGGGTTATTTAGGGGTTGATATTGTCTTACACCCAGAAAAAGGTCCTATGGTTTTGGAATTGAATGCACAGCCGGGACTTCAAATCCAGCTTGCCAATATGGGAGGCTTAAAAAAGAGGCTTGAAAGAGTTGAGGATTTGGAAGTAAGAGATGCCGAACACGGGGTGAAAATCGCTAAAGCCCTTTTTGCCGCGCGCTTTGCGGATAGGGTCAAGGCCGAAGAGGGAATTAAAACGGTGGGAGTATGGGAAGAAGTCAAGATACTAGGGGCAGACAAGAAAAAACACACCATTAAGGCTAAAATTGACACTGGAGCCTGGAAGACCTCGATTGATAGGGATATGGCCAGGCAGTTAGGGATTTTGGACAAGAGCAACGTCCTCTGGACCAAAATTTACAAAAGCGCACTGGGTAAAGAGGTTAGAAAAGTTGTAAGTTTAACCTTTTACCTTGCAGGAACAAGGGTTTCGACGATTGCCAATGTTGCCAATAGATCTTACCTAAGAACACCCTTGATAATAGGTAGAAAAGATTTAAAAGGATTTTTGGTAAAAGCAGAATGAAAAAAATATTAATTTTGGTTGACAAAATAGGGCCCAAAAAAGAACTTTTTGCCGAGCTGGTTGCCCAAAGGCTTGCAGGAAAAGATGTTCGGATAGTATTGGCCAGATTTTCGGATTTATATTTCGAGATAGACGGGAAGTACATAAAAGTTGCCATAGAGGGGACGGCTCTAGCCGATTTCGACCTTGTCTATTTTAGGCGGGCAGGAGATAAGTTTTCGGGCGTGGCGGCAACCCTGGCCTGTTATCTTAAGGAGCGGCGAATTAAATATATAGATACTGCATGGAGTGAAATAGGCCCACTTGGAAGTAAGTTTACATCTGTCTTGAAGCTTGCCATGGCAGGCCTTCCCGTCTTTCCCACGATTTATGTTTGGCAGACAAATATTGAAAAATACCAGGATAAAATTATCAAAAAATTGGGGCTTCCCTTGGTGGCAAAGGAGCTTTCGTTGCAAAGAGGCAAGGGAGTTTCCCTGATAGGGTCGAAAGGGGACTTTCGAAAACTCTCTCTTACTGACAGCCGGGGCGGAGAAAACAAGTATATGTTTCAGAAATATATTGATATAAAGGATGAATACAGGGTTTTGGTTTTAGGGGAAAAAGCTCGGGTTTGGGAGAGAAAAATAATAACGGCAAAAGGAGAGTTTAGACATAATATTGCTCTAGGCGGGAAAGAAGAGTTTTTGCCGATAGCTAAAATTCCCCAGAACATTTCGTCGGTCGCAGTTTTAGGATCGAAAACTTTAAACCTTCAAATTGCCGGAGTGGATATAGCGGTCGAGAAGGGCACCGGTAAGGTCTGGTTGGTTGAGATTAACCGGGGACCCGGGCTTACATATGATACTAAAATTTCTCCAGAAATCTACGAATTGGCCGATTTCTTGGCAAAAGAGAGTAATAAATAATGGTCAACTTTAAAATCGGGGTCGTTTTCTCCAAAGAATTTAGCGGAAATGATCCATTGGGCCACATCGGAGTCAAGCTTCCCGTATACCTTAGGTTATTGGAGCTCTGTCGAAAGGAAGGTTGGGAGGTTTATGTTTTGACGCGCAAGACCTACGAAGGCAACGGGATTTTTGCCGGAAGCTGGAAATTCGACAAGGGTAGGTTTAGAAGGACGGTTAAACCGGTTAAGATTGATTTGGTCTACGATAGGTCGGCCGGAGTAAAATTTCCGCCGGCCAACGATGAGAGCGTTATCTGGGTTAATCGGCTGGATTTTAAAATTTTGGCTTGGGATAAATGGAAAGCCTATCGGCAAATCGGCAAATATATGCCTAAAACTTTTTGGGTAAAGAAAGAAGGCGACCTGGCAGACATTCTGCCAAAAATTGAAACCGAATGGGTGGTTTTGAAACCCTACAATGGATTAAAGGGTTTCGGGGTCTTTATCGGGCCGAAAGAAAAAGCCGCGGGGTTTAAATTCGAGAAAAGATATAAATACTATATCGCGCAGGAATTTGTGGATACTTCGGCTGGAATTGCCAATATTACTCCCGGGATGCATGATTTAAGGATTGCCATAGTTAACGCCAAAGCCGTTTGGTCGCATGTTCGGGTTCCCGAAAAGGGGAGTTTTATGGCCAATGCCGCCCAGGGCGGAACTTTGACGGAAGTTGACTATTCGCAAGTTCCCGAAAGCATTAAAAAGATTGTTGGAGAGATTGCGGAGAGATTCTTGATTGGTTACGATAATCCCGCCTACAGTCTCGACTTTGGAATTGGTAAAGATGGAATTCCAAAAATATTTGAGATAAACGACCAGATAGGCTTTCCCAAATGGGAGATGAAACAAAGGGATGTTTTTTTGAAAGAGCTGGTTTATAATTTTGCCAGGAAATTAAATGACCGAAAAAACTGAGAGAAGACCAATAGAAGAACAAGTTTCCACCTTTGAAAACTGGATAGGAAAATTGACTGAAACAGGGATAGTTGAGGAGATAAATCCACAACTGGTTAGAGAAGTTTTTGAAGATTTGGGTGCAAATTTTGAAATTTCTGAAGAGGACAGAAAATCTTTGGAAAGGTTTGAAAATTTGCTAAGACGACCGGGAATGGATGCGGTTTGGGGAAAGGATAGGGTTCGGGAATATCGAATTTGGCTTCGACATTACCTTAAAGATTATGAAACAAGAACCGGAAAGCCCCTGCCGGTTTTAGAAGGAACCACTTCCAAAACCTCCGGTGGGCTAAAATTCTTTACCGACCTGACCGTCTTTGCGTCTGGCCTTATGAGTTTTGAGAAATACCAAGAAATAACAGAGAGAAGAGCAGCCAAAGGTCGTCTTTGGCAGGCAAGAAAGGCAGATGAACCCATTATTCCTTCCAAATATTCCTCTTTCCCTCCCGAGTTTCCTCAAGTAGCGTGGGGAAAGATAAAAAGTTGGCGAAGGTAAGATTATTTAACCTCAACCGTTGCGCCTGCTGCTTTTAGTTTTTCAACAGCACTTTTTGCGTCTTCAGCTTTTGCGTCTTTAAGAACCTCTGCCGGAACCTGTTCCGTCATATTCTTCGCATCAACCAAGGTTAGGTTTTGATTGATTTCTCGAAGAGCTTTAATAACAGCAATTTTATTTCCGCCGGCATTCGTTATGACAACGGTTTGAGTTGCTGCGCCGCCTGCCGTCGGACCTTCGGCGGGAGCCTCCCCTACGGGGGCTGCACCGGAAGCGCCAGCTGTCATAACAGGAGCTTGCGCGGTTACACCGAGCTTGTCCTGCAAAGCGGTGACGAGTTCCGAAAGCTCTAATACGGAAAGGGTCGAAATTTCATCGACCATTTTACCGACTTTACCGGAAAGTGCTTTTTCTTCTTTTTTCTCTTTTTTGGTTTCTTTGACTTCCTCTTTGGCCTCTTCGGCTTTAACCTCTTCTTTTACTTCTTCTTGAGTTTTATCATCTGCCATAAATATCACCCCGCTTTCGCTTTAAGAATGTACAATAACTTTTGCATGTTTGAGTTAAGTGCCCCCACCAGCCCATAGGAAGGGGACATCAGGGTTGCCAACACCTGACCCAAAAGGGCATCGCGTCCGGGGAGATTGGAAAGCTTGACCAAAGCTTCATTTTCCTGAAAAGACCCGTCTATAATTCCCACTTTAAGCTGAGGTACTTCGAATTCTTTGGCAAATTTTCCAAGGACCGAAAGGGGAGCGATCGGGTCATTCTCGGCTATGATCAGGGCGGTCTGGCCTTCCAAAACGCTATCCGAAAGGATCTGGTCGTCTACCTTTGCAGCCTCACCAGCCCTTTTAAGAAGGGTATTTTTAACGACTAACATCTTGGCATCGACCTCTTTGAGTCTGGCCTTAAGTTCCCTTTGGGCCTTAACATTAAGGCCTGCGTAGTTAACAAGAACTACACTCTTGGCCGACTTTAGCTCTTCGGTCAGGTTTTCAACAAAAAATATTTTTTCCTGTTTTTTCATATTAATCCATTAAAAAACGCGCCCGAGGCGCGTTTTCAAAACAACGCTTTTGCCTCGGCACGACTTAATATGCGTGCTGTCTTAGGACAAGAGATAATATACCAAAGTGGATATTTAAAAGCAACAAGAAGATTAGCTTCTCCCTAAGAGGCTTTTAAAAAATCTTCTTATGCCTGATTCCTGTGGGAGTGGTTGGGGAGTCTGGAGTTTTTGCCTTAAGGTTTCTTCAGGCCTCGGAGCGTTTGCTTTAGGTTTCGATGGTTGAACAGTAGGCAATGGACCAACCTTTTTGACCTCTGCAACCTGGTACCTGGGCGATTTTTCAGGGAGGTTTCCTCTTCTTGCTACGGCCATTTCGCTAAATGATTTTGGTCGCATGGCTTCAGCGATAGCAGTTTTTCTGGCCGCTTCTTGTTGCCTAATCGCCTCCCGGTTTCTCAGTTTTTCCTGAATGCGCTCAAACGATTTTTGTGGATATTCTTGCCTTCTTTGGGCTTCTTTTGCTTCCTCTTCCTCAACTCTTTTAAGCATACTGACCATGCCTCCTTCTCTGGGCCTACCACGTAGGATTGGAGGCGGTGGTGGAACCTCAGGGACAGGAGCCCCTTCTCCTTGAAGTTTCTCTTCGACTTTTTCCGGTGTTGTTCCTTCCAGTTTAGCTGTTAGCTTAACGAGACTTTCTCTTTTAAGTTCTGCCTTTGGGGTGGGGGTCATCCCCTCCATGTTTCTGGTTTCTTTTATTAGTTTTTGCTTCTCAAGGGTGGCTTCTAATTCAGAAACATCACGCCCCTTTTGTTGGAGGTACCGCTTGAAGGATGGTTGGGTAGGAGGAGCCTCTTTGAGTCCGGGTATATCTTCGGCCATTAGGCCATTTTACCACGAAGATGTCAGGAGATTGCAATCTTTATCGATGGGCCCATGGAAGCTTTGGTATAGGCTTTTATGACTTGCTTGGTTCCGCCCAGGGCGGCAATTATGGCCTCGGCATTTTCGATGAGCTCTTTTTCATTCATGCTGACTTTACCGAAGCTTGTATGGACGAGCGGGGCTCCCTTTTCGGTTTTCAGAGTCAGAGTATTTGCCGAGAAATCCTTGGCTTTTTTGATGTCGTTAACAAGAGTCCCGTTTTTGGGGTTTGGCATAAGACCCTTGGGGCCTAAGGTTCTGGCAAAGGGTAAAAGTTTGGGCATAATTTCAGGGGTTGCGATAAGTACGTCAAAGTCGATTTTTCCAGCTTCCAATTTTTTGATGGTTTCATCGGATGCTATTTCAATTCTCTTTTCTTTTCCGGTTCCGTGGGGAAGGGTAACATTTGCGGAAAGGCCCGCCTTTTTTACCTGAATGTGTAGTTCTATGGTTCCGTCAAAAGACGAATATGAAGTTTCTTTTGCAAGTTTGATGGCTTCAGAAAGGGGATAAGTTTGTATCGGATTGACCTTGGCTTTAGCCTCTAGGTATTTTTTACTCCTGACTTTCGGGGCTTTGACTTTCTTTTTTTCTTCTTTTACCTCTTTGGTTTCTTCAACGACTACCTCCGAAGGCTCTGCCTCCACGACCTTGATTCTTTGGCCACCCTTAAGACCCGAAATATGAACTTTTTGGGGTTTTTCTTTTCTTTCTTTCTTGGGCTTTTCTTCGAGACCTTCGCCGACAAACGCGGTTTTTGTTTTTCCCATGTTTATTCCTCGACGGTGACTCCCATGCTTCTTGCGGTTCCGGCAACGATTTTCTTTGCGGCTTCCAAATCTTGGGTATTTAAGTCGGAGAGCTTCTCTGTGGCAATTTTTTCAAGCTGGGTTTTGCTTAGGGTTCCTGCGATTTCCTTTGGGGTAGCTCCGGAGCCTTTTTCTATTCCCAGCTCCTTTTTAATCATTTCGGAAACCGGGGCTTTTTTGATTTGAAAGTCAAAACTCCTGTCTTCAT
>Ga0209641_10002862_pt1 | contig 14583 bp, 12 predicted proteins | sample RifCSP16_1_FD_184022 | JGI IMG/M metagenome (GOLD analysis project Ga0209641, IMG submission 184022) | Soil microbial communities from Rifle, Colorado - Rifle CSP2_sed 16_1 (SPAdes) (version 2) | ecosystem: Environmental > Terrestrial > Deep subsurface > Rock core/Sediment | place: Rifle...
CGTCTGGAGAACGCCCTCACAATCACGTCCCTCAACGTGCCATAGGGTTCGATCTCGCCGAGGCGGTAGCGCTTCCCTATGTCCTGGGCACGAACTGCCGATTCCATGGTCCGAGCTACTCCGTAGTCAAGGTGGTCGTTTGAGTCCCGTTGGCGCGGCCACTCATGCGAGGCGGAGTGGAAGCGATACGCGACAGATGTCTCTTGCGCTCCATCGACGACCTACCCAACTGCCTTTCGCCGATGGCTCGTGCGGGCGTACATTCGAGCGAGCCAAGGGAAGGAGCATATTCGAACTTGATGAGTTTTGCAGAGGCCGCTGATGCATAGCCGCGGGTTCGAACCGAGTCTCCGGACAGAGGTTGATGTTTCTGCCTACATCGCCGGGACGAGGTAACGAATGCTGCCGACCAACTGGCCGATCTGCCAACCAGATTTCCATATCCAGCTCGCTCGGGTTGCCCCGGCTGTCAGCTCCGGGACGTCATGCATGAGATGAAGCCACTTCTGAAAGTATCGCGTCCAAAGACGGGGGTCACCGACCTTCGGTTCACGATATCGTCTGTAGAGCCGGGCATCATAGAAACCGAACGTGATGGAGCGCTTGAACAGGCGAGGGGTCGTCGAACGGCAACGGTAATGGACGACCGCGTCCGGCACGAAGTGAAGAAGGTTTCCCGCGAGATGGGCCCGAAGGCAGAACTCCTTGTCTGTCAGAACGGGCCAGGTTTCGTCGAATCCTCCCGCCGTTTCGAAGACGTGACGTCGAAAACCGAGCGTGCCGCCCCCTGCGTGAAGGAAATACGGAGCATATCGGGTCTGCATCAGTCGCCTTTGCTGCGGGTGGTCCGCGAAGATCCGTCGAGCCCAGGAGGGGTTAAGCCTCTCGAAATCGAGACGACATGCGACGAAGTCATGAACGGCGAGGGCCTGATGCATTGCGGAGAGCCACCCAGCGCCGACCACGTCGTCCGCGTCGCAGAATGCGATCAGGTCGCTCCTCGCCGCCCTCACTCCAACGTTGCGTGCATGGCCCTCGCCCCTTCGAGCCGAGGCGTCGACGACACGGAGGCTGGGAAGCGAAGGTTCGTGCCGCGGTATAATACGTCTGAGCTCATCCGACGACTCGTTGTCCGCGATTACGACTTCCCAGGGTTCTGGACATCTCTGCTCGGCGAGGGCTGCCAACTGGGCCTCGATCGTGTCCGCAGCACGGTAATAGGGTATGACGACGCTGATTGGCATCTCGCTACGTTCCTTCGGAATCGACCGCGACATGCCGCGTCACACTCGATGCCACATCGGATTGTACCGCGCGAGGAGGCGCCTGCGCTCTCGGTCGAGGGTCCTTGAGAATTCAGTTCGCTCGAAGGTAACCCTCATTCCGTCGACGAGTGTGATCGGTCCAGCGGCGGAGATCGTGTGAATTCCGTCCGCGTAGCCCCCGCTTCGGAACGGCTCGATGACACGTGCCGGGTCTTCCTCGAATTCCGTCGGTGTGAGGTTTCGCACCTTGTGGATGATGATTCGTTTCCCATAGGTCCTCGAGGAGTCCATGGATGGCCGGTACAAGTCCCCCTTGTGCACGAACGGTGTGCCCGCTGGTCGGGTTCCGACCCTCCCCCGTTTCAACGGGTTGAGCGCATGCGGCTCCCACGGGCCCGTCAGAGCTCGGGAGTGAAAGCCGAACAGTGCACGGTTTGGGCCCATGTCGCGGTTCGTGCAAAAGATCCACCATCGTCCGCCGTGAGCGAAGATCGTGGAGTCAACCCCGGCGAAATCCGGGATCAACGTCGCAACCTTCTTCCAGCGGTCCGGAAACCTTTCAGCGGCGTACAGTCCGACCTCACGAGCCTCGTGCGTTTCCGGAATGCAATAGATCCGCCCATCGGCCTCGAACACAAACGGATACGCGAGATGAAAGGCCAGTTCCATGGCAACTTTCGGCGGAGAGACCGTGCCATCTGGAGAGATTTCGAAGTAGAGGATGATGCCTTTGTTCCGGTGGTAGTCAAACCCCTCGCAGAAGGCAAAGACCCGACCGTCGTGAGCGATCCCAAATGGATCCGCGAGATACGTCCCCTTCGCAGGCCGAGGCAACCATCGGATGACGGGCATCCATTCGGGTTCAAGGAACTCGTGGATCGGAGCGTCAGCGATGCCGACATTCCAGGACATGTGGCAGAAGAAGTCGTGGAAGAGCTTCGCATAGCGGTCCACGACCCGTTCGTTGGCTGGATACAGGTTCTCTCCTCCGAAAAGGGAATCGTCGCCTGACGGTCAACTGCTTGGGACCGGAGGCTCCGTTTGACTCGGTTCAGACGGACTGGTCACTTCCCAGTCGTACGGCACGGCCACATACCCGCGGGATGGGATCTTTCCCGACCTGTAGTAGTCGCCTTCCACGACCTGGATCGTTGCCGCGTTCTTGATGACGTCCGCCGCAATGCTGTTGATCCCGCAGTTCAGATTGACATTGTAGACTCCCGGGAGCAGCGGGAACTTCTCGAATCTGCACACGAAGGCCCCTTGCCTGGGCAGCTTCTCGAAGTCCTTGCCAACGAAGCTCGTCCCGACGACGAGCACACACTCTCCGAACCGGTTGAAAAACAGCATGTCGATGTCGACGTTCCGGAGCGCGGGTTCCCCCCGGTATGCGATTTCGATGGACGTGGGGACTCCGCACTGGGCAGTGGTCGGGGAGCTGATTGCTCCCGCGATTGAGAAGCTGGTCAATCGAATCTTGCCGGATCCACGTCGATCGGTTCTGGACGCAAGCGGGACGGGAAGAGAGCGGTCGTGGCTTTCCAAATACTGGGCGATTACGTCACTGGCGTCTCCCGAGGCGAAGACCCTGCCGTGACTAAGACCGTACGCGACGGTGCAGAGGTTCTGGATGGCCGCCATGTTGTGGCTCACCAAGACGACCGTACGACCCTCGCTGACCACCTCCCCCATTTTTCCTAAACACTTTCTCTGGAAGGCAGCGTCTCCGACCGCAAGGACCTCATCGACAAGGATGACTTCGGGTTGGAGGTGCGCGGCCACTGCAAAACCAAGCCGAACGCGCATGCCGTCGGAATAGCGTTTGACAGGAGTGTCGATGAAATCCCTGACCTCGGCAAAATCGACGATTTCCTCGAACTTGCTCTCACTCTCGGCTCTTGTCATGCCGAGGATGGCCCCGTTCAGGTAGACATTTTCGCGCCCGGTGAGCTCCATGTGGAACCCCGTGCCCACCTCGAGGAGGGAGCGCACGCGGCCCCGGATCGCGGCCCACCCTTCCGTAGGCTCTGTGATTCGGGAGAGGATCTTCAGGAGGGTCGTCTTGCCTGCACCGTTCGGGCCTATCAGCCCCACCGCTTGGCCCTGCTCAACGGTGAGGGAGACATTCCTCAGCGCCCAGATGTAATCCGCCGACGCCTGGACGGGCGCTGCGCCGGCGTTCGGGGAGCCGCGCTCATGGGCCTTCTTCGTTCGCATGGAGAACCTGCTTGCGATCGCATCGCGTAGAGTGGCGTACGGCTCGAATTCTCCAATTCGGTAACGCTTGCCTAAGCCCTCAACACGGATGGCCGGATCCATTCCCTACACCATATCGGCAAAGATGCGTTCCGTTCGTCGGAAGTATAGGATGCCGGAAACGAAAATTCCGACGACCGCCACGACGGATAGCCACCAGAGCGGCTCGAGGTCCCAAGATTCGCCGAATAGAGCCCAGCGGAATCCTTCAACGACGCCGACCATTGGATTGAGGGAAAAGAGCCACCTCCAGGCCTCCGGCACTCGTTGCAGCACAAGTTCCGCGGGATAGACGATTGGCGTCACGAAAAACCACATCTGCGTGAGGAAGGGAACCGTATAGCGAACATCTCGGTATCTTGCATCGATGGCCGACAGCCAGAAGGCGATTCCCATCGCCGCGATGGCGGTGAGTCCCACGAACAGCGGAAGCAGGAGGACCGCGATCGTCGGCCAACGGCCGAAATAGAGGAGAAGGCCGAATCCTACCCCCAGTCCAATGACAAAGTCTACGAGGCCCGCCAAGACGGCGGCCGACGGCAAAATGAGCCTCGGAAAGTAGACCTTCGTGACGAGGCGTTCGTTCGTCACCAAGGATCGGCTGCCATCCGTCAGGCCCTTCGCGAAGAGATTCCAGGGTAGCAATCCCATGTAGGCGAAGAGGATGAACTCGACATTCCGCGACTGTATGTTGGCCAGTTGGTTGAAGACGACGGTAAAGAGCAACGCCATGAGGAGCGGCTGTATGACGGCCCAACCGATTCCGAGAACAGTTTGTTTGTACCGAACCTTGACGTCCCTCCAGATTAGGAAGAACAGAAGCTCTCTGTACTCCCAAAGCTCGCGGAGGTGAATCCGCACCCAACCCTTGGTCGGTCGGATGACCGTGATCTGTTTCGACGGTGTCTCGGTTGACATCGGCTACTTCCTTAAGTGCGGCATGGATGAGAGGTCGCCTTACTAGTTATTGCTTGCGAACGTGTCGCGGTACACGTCCATGAACCGCTTCGCAAGCGTCGCCCAACTGAGGTCGCCTTCGGCAAGGCTGCGTGCGCGCCGTCCCATCTCTGACGCTTCGCGGGGAGTATCCATAAGGCGCTCGACCGCTGCCACGAGATCCGACGAGGACCGCCAAACGATCCCGCAGTCTGCCGATTCCACGAACTGAGCCACATCACCGATCGGACTGGTCAGCACCGGACGTCCAGCTGCGATGTAGTCCCCGAACTTGTTAGGCCACCGGGTCCGATTGACGACGCTGTCCTTGAGTGGCAGGATAAAAGCGTCGCAAGCACCCAGGTAGGGCGCCAGTTTGTGGAACGGTACGCGACCGAAGCGCACGACTGCTCGCCTGAACTCAGCGTCGCCCAGGGACCCCTCCGGCCCTGATGGTCCGATGATTCCGAGGCGGACGTTCCTTCTCTTCCGACCTAGCATGAGTAAGGCAGGAACACTCATCGAGAGATCTTCGATCCCGAATCCGACGTGCCCGAGGAGGAATGTCGAGGAGGGGATCCCGAGCTCCTGGCGACACTGCGTCCGATCCCGCGGTAGGATAAGATCATCCGGAGCTCCGGACGGAATCCAGCAGGTTTTCTCTGAAGGAATTCCGAGGGAGATTGCTCGTTGACGCAGCCCGGTGGAGATCGTCGTCACGCGGTCTGCTCGTCTGTGGATATATTCCTCCGTGGCCGTCTCTAGCTTGACCACGAGTCTCGCTTTTCCTTCCTGCAGACCACTCCCGTCCCCAGTCTTGCCCCACCAATCGCTCCAATCGGCTACGAGCGGCGTGTTCTTCATATTATGCGCAAACATCGCAGGGAGGAGGACATTGGGCTTGTGATCAAATGCATGGACCAGGTCGAAACGGTGCCTGAGAGCGTAGGATATCCGGTAGGGGATGCCGATCGCTCCGTACCCTCCGCCCAACGCGTACATGTTGGTGAGCAGGTTAGGCGTCTCGACAAGCCGAACGTCCTCTTTCGACTCGGAAAGCGGTAAGACCCTCCGATTGGGGGATACGGTCAGCAGGGAGATCGTTAGTCCGATGCGCGCAAGGTTCCGGGCGAGATGCCAGCATCGATAGAATGTCCCCACACCGCGCGGGTTGTGGTTAATTAGGAGGACATTCCGCGGCGTTGATCGGCCCGGCACGAAACGCTGTTCGCTCACGGCTCAGATTCCCCATGGACTTTGTCCGTGTCTACGCAAGTGCCCGTCACTGGAAGGGTTCGGTCTTCCGGATGACGGTTAACCCGCAAACACATGGTCTCAAGTCCCCAGTGGCGGCTCGCTGTGGCCCATACCAATCGACCGCATTGGGTTTTGGGAAGGTTCCTCCCTGGGCTCAAGGTCACCCAAGCAACGGAGGTCCATGGCCTCTTCCCGTGGGTCTACACGCTCGGGGTCAGTTGACGAGTCTTTGGATTACGGCGTGCCACAAGTCTGCCATCGTGTCCCAATTATAGAACCGTCGAACTTCCATCCTTCCGGCTCTGCCGAGATGGGAACGCAAGTTTTCGTCGGACACTAGGTAAGCCATTTTTTCAGCAATGTCTGTCGGTGTGGGGTCGGCCGTCACGATCCACGGGGCGTCTTCTGAGTCGATACGCCCTCGGAGTCCCAGGCACGGCCTACTGCACGCGGCATACTCGACGTGCTTTTGTCCCAGCCAGGGGTTAAGGGCCAAGCCAAAGAGGCTTTCGGAGATCAGCCGTGGGACGTCCTCATACGCGATTCTGCCTAGGAACTGGACTTTGCCTCCGAGCCCCATGTCTGCTGCGAGTTTCTGCACCTCTGGAAGGAGGGAACCATAGCCGCCGATGACAAGCTTCAGATGAGGATGCAGTTGGACAAGTCGACCGAATGCTGTCAGCATCAGGCGGAAGTTGTTGTGGCGGCTGACGACATTTCCCACGTAGCATATCTGATTCTTGGGGGCACGATCCGGTAGTTTCGTCCACTCCAGCGGGGCCGCGTTGGGATTGTAAAAGACCTTCGCCGGATCCAGTCGATACTCGGCAATGTACGCGCGCATCGTCACTGAGATTGCGTCGCCCCGGTTACGATGGAGCAAGAACAAGGTCGGAAAGAACTTTCTTTCGTAGAAGAGCATGTACGGGTCCCGGAAGTCATTGATCAGCGGGACTCCGCGGAGTCGTGAAAGATAGTATCCGTATGCGAAGTATAGCGGTGCACGGGCAATCACAATTTCAAACGGTGCGACGAGCGCTTTGTGCGCTGTTCTGGAGTCGTACCGAAAGAACTTGTATCCGTATTTCTCACTCAACTTCTCCATCAGCTTCATGGCTCGGCCTTTCGTGTCCCCCGGCGGATAGATTTCATCCAGGAACGCAGCGACCCGTTGCACCGACCCCACCTTTGCCCTTACCCATGATCGTTCTCGGCCGATTCCTGCTCAAGAAACCAGCTCACTGAGAACGCTCTGGAACCTCTCAGCGACTTCCCCCCAGGATGGTATCTTCCCTCTGTCGTCCGGAGACTTCGATCCCAGTGCGTTGATGATACCGGTAGCGAAGCCTGTTGCAGTAGCATCGACCTGGAGAACGCTGCGCAGATCCAAGTGATCAATTTCCGCAACCGGAGACGAGACGCTCGGTGTTCCGCAGGCAGAGTACTCTAGAAGCTTGATCGGACAGGCAGAACGGAAGTATTCGATGTCCGCCCCCGGATAGAGTCCCACGTCGGAGGCTTTGAAGAAATCGTACACTCTTTCAGGGGGAATCCAACCAGTCCAAATGCATCTTCGGCGAAGCGGCCGAAGGGCTTTTCGAAGAGGGTCGTAAATGGCCCCCTTGCCAACGAAGAGGAACCTCGCCTCGGGAATCTTCTCGCTCACTTGGAGCAACGAATCAACAAAGTAAAGGTCTCGCGAGGCCGTCAGTCCGATCAAGCTTATCACGACATTGTTTCCAATGCCATACGCCTTCCTGACACGGGATCCGTCGGCATGATTTAGTCGCTCGAAGTCAACGCCGTTCGGACAGTAGGTCGCATCACGCCCTAACGACTGGACCTGTTTTTGAAGTCTATTTGATGCACAGATTACCGCATCGGCGTGTTCGAGGTATCGGTCCAAGAGCTTGTTGCAGGCATAGTCGACATAGTCGAAAATGACGGGGATCCCCGTGTCCCGTGGGGGGAATCCAATTAGATATGCACTCGATCCAAACACAATAACCTCAATGTCTTCTTCTCGGACGATTCTACGGACGGCTGACCTCAGGAACTCCTGATTCTGTCTCCAGAAGAGAGGGACCCGTTGCAAACACCACCGTGGGATGTGGTGGAGGCCAATCCGCCCTTCCCTGGCTCGCCACGGGATCAGAGCTCTGAGGTGGGTGGCAGGACTCGCATAGCTCAACACCGACGACGCGGTGGGCTCGGACCACGTGACGACGTGAATTTCGTGGTTCTCCATGAGGCAATCGACTAGATATCTCGCGCGATGGGCTCCCCGTAGTGTCCACCTAGTGTGCGGAATCCACAGTACGCGCATACTGCAACCAACGCTGTCGGCCGAAGGTCCGTTTGACGCGAAATCCGCTGGCTAGCTCGACCAGTACTGCCGGCCCCGCCGGCCACGCCGCCCTATCAAGCCGGTAGTGTGCGACCATCCAGGAGTTCGTTAGTGAGGACTAGGGGATCATGTAGATCTGTACGGACCCCGAGTCATAAAGACGAGACGCCCCGGACTGCGCTATAACGGTCTCGATCGCTCCGATGTCGTAGAAGCTGCCAGTATAGGGCGAACCGTAGTGAATGAGCCTCCAATTCAACAGAATCATGCAATTCGTCGTTGTTGAATTGAGTTCGTCTAGTGTGTAGGTGTCGAGGTTCCGCAAGGCATCTCGCGCACGATTCGTATTTCCGATGTAGTTCAGTGAGCCACGATCCATGTAGAGTGGAATCCTGCCATCGGTCCGTGTCAGGAATTCTCTTGACGCGAGGGTGCTGTCGGTTATGTGCGTCGTCTGGGCGGGGATATCCGAGTACAGCTCCCTTGAATCGCTGTTGGTCAGGTAGCTCGAGGCGGAGACAAAACCAAACGCAACCACAGGAAATGTCCGACTTGGACGAATGGGCCCTGCGCGAACAACGCCGAGGCCCCCCAATAGTACAAGTGGGATCGTCATGTAGAGGAGAAAACGGGACGACTGAGTCCTGAAGCTTCCAGCTACGATCTCTACTGCCGGGATCAGGATAAACGCGATTCCGAGCAGGGTGAGGAACCGGCGTTCCTGTTGACGAAGCCTGGAAAACCAGAGCCCACCGAATGTGGCAAGGAAGAACAGGAGAACGAAGCCCGAGGGCGCAAGCACGCTTTGGAAAATATATAGATCAGTTGTCTGCAAATATCGTGTGGGATTTGTTGCAAGCGCGGGGGCATCCGTGTCTGGAGGGGAGAAGACCACCTCTACAAACTGTTCGAAAGTTGAGAGCGCGACGAAGGCCAAGTACACGGCAACCAGGACGCCGTACGAAATCGCAGGGATAGAAGGTTCATGCGAACGCCTGGCGGTACGATTCGGAACGGAGAAACTCACAAGGGCGACCAGTAGTGCGATGAAGAGGACAAGAGCACTGATCGCGTGAGAAAACAGGGTCGCTGCAGCCGAAATCCAGAAGACCCCGAGCCAATGCATCCGCCGTGTCCTTCTTAGCTGCAACACCGCGTAGATGGCGGAAAACAGGAACACAGAGCCGAACAATGAGGGGACGTAGCCTGCGGAGAGAAAGAAGAAGACGGAGAGCGATAGGAGGAGCGCAGCAAATAGCCCAGCACGGTGGCCTCCAACGTCACGGCCAATTAGGTACGCAAGTGGAACTGTAGCCAACTGTGAGACGAAGGTAAACGTCCCATACCACGTCAGCGGAGCAGCTGTCACCAAACTGCCCGCGAAACCAAAAGCGTGGAAATCAGGGAAGTACGAATAGTGCCCCGCATTCCCTGGAATATGGCCGGTTGCTTCGATCGCTCGGACGATCTGAAAATGGTAGAAAGCATCGGACGAGTACAGATACGCGTTGAGGTAGAAGAAGTGGATTTTCATCAGAATTGCGAACACCATGATCTGACCGAGCACCCAATTGGGCTTAGTCTCTCCATTAAGCTGGGCGTTCAAGGCCAACGCCCCCGCGGCTACAGCGGCGATGCCGTAGAATGCCACGGGAGCGACGTAGATGGCGGATGAGAGGACAAGGACGGCAAGTCCTACTAGGACGAAGAAGGCGCTGGTCAGCGCAAGATTCGCACGGTCGGCACCTCGCCGTGATTGCGTCGCCTCTCCTGCTGCAGAGGACAAGCCCGCGTCAGGAACTCGAAGCGGATTTGCCCCGGCGACTAGTCGCCCGTGTAGGAAAACGCCGGCAGTAATCCCAATTGCCGACTCTGCAACAAAGGCATTGAGTGTCGAAGGTGACTGGATGAACCGGAAGGCGGCAAGTGCCGTCCCGGCGAGTGTGACTTGGAATAAACCACGGCGGAGGTTCTTCCCGATGAAAGACAATCTCTCGATCATTCGCTCCTCAGCTCCTCTCGCACCTGGACTTCATCCCGCATCACGAGTCTAGGGTTCAATTTTGTGAAGAGAGGAAGACGCGGGCAGACGTTCATGTCTCTCCTGGGCTCAAGATCTTTTCGTAGGTGTGCAATACTTCAGAGGAGACAGCGTCGAATGTGTACGACCTCTCAACGTCACTTCGAGCATTGCGTCCGAGTTGTGTCCGAAGGACCCTATCTCCCGCAAGGAGGCGGCAGTAGACCGTCAGGTCCTCCGCGCTTCTCGGCGTAAAAAGGAAGCCGGAAACTCCGTGACGAACGACCTCCTCGGGTCCCGGAATTCTCGATGCCACTACAGGTTTTCCACTGGCCATGGCCTCAAGTGTAACAATCCCGAAAGTCTCGTAGAATGACGGCAGGATCAGGAATGAACTGTGTGCGAACTCTTCACGGAGATGGTCGAAGGATATCCATCCGAGGATTTTCACACGGTCCGCGAGCCCAGCTCGCGACCGCCAACTCATGATCTCGGAGAGCAATGGCCCGCCACCCACGACATGCAGGTCGATATCCGTTTCCTGCGCTAGCTTCTCGAACATTTGCGTCATGATGTCGATCCCTTTCACACGATCGAGTCGGCCGACGAAGAGGATGTAGCCACCGTCCGGGCCTTGTCTGTAGAGGGTGGGGTCGATGCCGTTTGGTATCTGCTGGACGCGTCCCAATCGTCTCCGTTCAAGGTATTCCCGATCTCGTCCGTTCAACGAGAAGACGACATCGCAGCGACGCATGCAGTCCTCTTCCACCCAGTTCTTCACTGGAAACATGATCCAGTTCGCTGCGTTCCGGGAGCGGCTGAATCCTTCGTAGAATTTCATCGCATCGTAATTGTGAGCGAAGAACGCCTTTCTTGCGATAATTCTGGCTGGAAATACTGCCGAGAAACGTTCGTGAAGTTCTATGATATCGGGATCCAACTGCTTGACCAATCGGGCCGCTTTCTTCGAGAATGACAATCGGGCGAGCACTTCATTGTTTGAGCCAACCTGTACGGTCATGTGATGGAGAATTCCTCTGACAGCTGAGGACTCGAGGCCTTTTCGAGAGAGGAGGGAGGTTTCGTGGCCCTTTCGCGCATACTCGGAAGCCATTCCCCAGATCTGCCGCTGAATGCCTCCCAGCCTTGGCGGGGCATCATACGTAGGCGATCCCGTCGAGACGACACAAAGCCTCAAATCGGCTGCACCTCCCCTTGAGCAAGTCTCAAGCACGCACAAGCCCATGCCTACCCTTCGAAGACATGCATGTCGTATTGGCAAGCTCAGCATTTCCCGAACCGCGGGCAGGTAGGTACCCAGGCATCGAGAGGCTGGTCAAGGACTTGGTCCACCACTTAACCGCTCAAGGGATTCAAGTCACGGTTGTCACGACGTTTTGGAACGGAGGCGAGAAGCATGGAAGTTATCGTGGCGTCGCGATTCATCGAGTGCGGGACACGTCTTCCGTGCTTGGGAAGTGGGCCTCAATCGGCGATTCGCATTACTGGACGTGGGGCTTGAGCGTGGCCCGCCTTGTTGGCAGATTGCGCGAAGCGAGCGTTGTGCACGCGATCTCGCCCTTGGCTGGGACGGCTGTCCTTGTTGAGGCCGGTTTACCTGTCGTGTCGACCTTCTACCATGAAGAGCTGCTGTGGGATTGGCGTCAGCTTCTGTACAAGCCCTTTCACAAGATGCTCGAGCGTCGAGCCTATCAAAGTTCCACACTTGTGACCTGTCCTTCGAAGGCAAGTTCTCGTGTGTTGCAGAGCAGCTACGGTGTTCCAGAGAGGCGCGTACGTGTGACTCCCTACGGAATCGACTTGTCTCGATTCGTGGGCGACCCTCGCCAGGAGTCGAAAACCATCCGAGTCCTCTATGTCGGTCCACACGAACCACGGAAAGGCCTAATGTGTCTTCTCGAGGCAATCGCTGTCTTACGCGGCAAGGGAATCGACGTACACCTAGTCACGGTGGGGAAGGGCTCTCAGCTCCCAGACCTCATGTTGCATTCCCGCCGGTTGGGGATTTCTGATATCACGGAATTTCGTGGATACCTAGATGATCCGGACGACACGAAGCTACCCTTGGTGTACTCAGGCGCCGACATCTTCGTCCTCCCCTCCTTCAGAGAGGGCTTTGGATTCGTCCTCGTCGAGGCGATGGCAAGCGGCTTGCCTGTCATTGCCACGGCTATCTCGGCCATCCCAGAGGTCGTCGGCGACGCGGGCCTGTTGGTCCCTCCCGGCGACCCTGGAGCCTTGGCAGAAGCTCTGCGCAAGCTGATTCTTGACCCCGCAAAACGTGTTGAGCTCGGGAGACGTGGTAGGCAACGAGTCGAAGACGTTTTCGCGTGGGACAAAGCGATTTCAAGGATTCTGTCGACGTATCAAGAGGCAATCCGGCTGGGAGAGAGATGACAATCGGATTATGCCTTGCCAAACCTTAGACGCTCCGTGTGGCCTGCAACGAGAATGGCCCGACAGCTTGCGAATACAGATCAACAAAACTCTCCACAACCACGCGCCAGTCGAGATGGTCGGTCACGTATCCTCGTCCCTGCTTTACGAGATCGGTTACAAGAGGCCCATCGGCGAGGGCGGTCAGGATTGCCTTCGTCAGCGCGTCAACATCCCCTACCGGGACGATGAGTCCGCTGCCTGCCTTCACGAGGATTTCGGCGCAACCGGAGTCATCCGCCACCACGACCGGACGTCCGCACATGAGTGCTTCGAAAGGCACTAGGCCGAATGCCTCGTGCTCCCCCGGGTAGACTACAACGTCTGAATCTACAAAGGCGCCTAGTCTCTCGCGACCGCCAGCAAATCCAGTGAAGACAACCCGGTCGGAGATGCCTAGCGCTTTGGCTACGTACTCCAGATGCGGGCGGTAGCCTTCATCCGGCCCAACAAGGAGGAGGCGAGTATTCTTGACTTGCCTGATGACGCCTCGAAACGCGATGAGGAGTCCTTCGAGGCCTTTCCGGGGATTGAGGCGGCCGAGATATACGACAAGGGGCGCTCCATCCTCCACCCCGTGGCTTTTTGCGAATCCGCCTCGGGATGGAAGCTCCCGGAAGGTGCTCAAGTCAATTCCGTTGGGAATCACTGAAACTTTGGAGGCGGGCACGCCCGCTGACGTATAGTGGCCTCGTTCCGCATTGGAGGATGCAACGAGCCGGCTGGCATCTCTCAAGAATCTTTTTCCGAAAAGGGTGTCAAACAGGAGCTTTGTTCGTTTCTGTCGCACGATGCGAGGTAGGGATCCACGAGCGCTGACCACATACGGCGTCTTGGTCTTGGTAGCGTACCGGTGGACGAGGATATCTTGGTACGTGCGATACATGTGAGTATGGACGAGATCGAAGTCCTTGAGATGCGCTTTCAGGAAATCGCCCATGCCCCTTGGAAGGAAGAGCTGACGATCCCAGGCGAGTCGATTGCTGAGATTTGGAAACCGTAGCACTTGAATTCCATCCATTTTCTCCTCCGCGGAAACAGCCCGCTGTGTTCCATCGAAGGCGTCCGTGGTTGCAACAGTTGTGGAGCATCCACGCCGGACGAGCTCTCGACACAGTCCGTATATCGACCTGGGAGGCCCGCCATAGGCCCACGAGGGCGCGAAGTAAGGGGTGACATGGAGCACATTCAAAGTCTTTCCTCACCCTCCCGTCCGTTCATCTTCTGACAAGCTGGTGTATACTGCCAACGCCGAGCCCCATCCCCCACGCAAGTCCGCGGAGAAGGGTGAGCCCCAGGCCTTTGAACAGGAACCCAACTTGACGACTGGCTCGAACCAAATCCAACGCCTCTGGGAGGTTAAGCAGCACGGCAACCAGCAGCAGGACAAGCAAGGAAATCAGGATGATGCCTCCCCATGGTGTGAAGAGGAGGGACACTCCAAGGACAGCCAGGAGGATTGTCATCAGGAACAGGGGCGGCTGCACTTTCATGCCAAGGCTCACGTAGTCGTCCTCAAGTGTTGCCTGGCGGGCGTAACGCCTGAGCATCCGAGTGAAAGCTTTGGCGTCTCTGTACCTTTTACGGAGAAAGTGCAACCAGCTATCCTCGGGCACATGATAGACAATGGCATCTGGTACGTAAAGGATCCAATACCCTCGCTGCAGGATTTGGTAGCTGACCTCAGTATCTTCCGCGTGATACCATAGTGGATCGAAGCCGCCTAACATCAGTAAGACATCGCGTCGGAACGCCGAGTTCGGCCCGTTCGCCAAGTGCGTATGGGTCAGCCTACGCGCGTTCCTTCGCTCGATATCGAGACTCCTAACCCAGGATGTGCACGTCTTGTTCCTGAGGAAGATCGTCCGGCCCGTCGTTGCGGCCACCTTGGGATCTGAAAAGGGCACTACAATATTCCTCAGCCAACCGCGTGTTACGCTTACATCGCTATCTGCATACGCGACGATGTCGCCCGAGGCGACTCGCAATCCGGCATCGCGAGCTGCTGAGGCCCCTCGGTTTGGCTGGTCGACGAGACGGACCGG